>Ga0335073_10000010_pt1 | contig 356500 bp, 340 predicted proteins | sample Lox_Sample_22_FD_207093 | JGI IMG/M metagenome (GOLD analysis project Ga0335073, IMG submission 207093) | Soil microbial communities from Loxahatchee National Wildlife Refuge, Florida, United States - Lox_Sample_2.2 | ecosystem: Environmental > Terrestrial > Soil > Wetlands | place: USA... | reverse complement strand
CAGCGCCCAGCTCGCCGGCCTGAACCCCAACAGCGAATACCACTACCGCATCAGCGCCACCAACACCGGCGGCACCAGCAAAGGCACAGACCACACCCTCACCACCCTCCCCAACGCCCCAACGGTGTCCGGGGTCAGTCCCGACGCCGGTCTTGAAGCTGGCTGGACCACCGTGACTATCACCGGTACAGAATTCTCCTCCGCCACCGCGGTGCAGTTCGGCTTCGCCGAAGCCCTCTTCTACGAAGTCACCTCGCCGACCACGATCACAGCGGTCAGCCCTGCCGGCACCGGCGTGGCCGACGTGACGGTCACGAACCCTGGCGGCGCGAGCGCGATCAGCTCGGCGGACCAGTTCAGCTATGTCCCCGTCGCCCCGGCACCGACAATCAAGAAGCTCGGGCCCAAAAAAGGTTCAACTTCCGGGGGTACCGTCGTGACGCTCCACGGCACGGGGTTCGTCGGGGTCACGAAAGTCCTGTTCGGCTCGACAACCGCGACGAGTTTCGCCGTCACCTCGTCGACTTCGATTACCGCTGTCTCGCCGGAAGCCGCGCCAGGGCAAGTCGAACTGACCGTCACCACGCCGAACGGCACCAGCGCCGCCACGCCAAAGGCCGCGTTCACCTTCAAGGCTCCAAAGAGCTCGAAGAAATAGTGAGGCACACCGGCGCGGGCGCGCAGGCACTGCTGCGACCGACGGCGCCCGAAAACTGATCGCGCGGGTCTGCAACCGCTCAGCGATCGCGCGCAACGCAACCGACGCCGAGGAGAGCGCCGTCGCAACGTCGAGCGAAGCCCCCCGTCGGCACCGCGGGCGCCGACTGCCGGCGGCGCCCTTAGGTCGCGCTCCGGCCCGCCCGATAAGAAGTGCGTGGACGCCTCGTCCTACGCCTTTTCAACCGGCGTGCGGGATACGCGTGCCACGCTCCGTGCGTGGCGCCTAGCCCCGTGGCCCGTTGCGCGCCGCTGGCTGCTCGGATCGCTCGTCGCGGCGATCGGGTTGCTCGCCGCCGTCTGGGTTGTCGCCTCGGTGGATACCGGCTACGAACAGACGCTTTCGCTGCAGCCTCCCTTCCAGGTCGGCAACTGGTCGGACGTGTTGGAAATCCTCCGAGGCAACGTGCTCGTCCTCACGCTCCACGCGATGGCGTGCGTGGCGGGGTTCATCGCGGGGAGCTCGCTGCCGCTGCAGGCCGAGCGCCAGCACGGCCTGGCCAAGTGGGTCCACGAGCGGGGCGGCAGACTGGCGATCGCGTTCGTGGGCGCCGCGACGGCGTTCTCCCTGTCCATTCAGGCGTGGCGGATAGGCCAGACACTCGCCGGGGTCTCGCACTACCTAGGCGTCTCGCCCGCGCTGCTCCTCCTCGGCGTGATGCCGCACGCCGTGCTCGAGCTGATGGCGCTCTTTCTCCCGCTCGCAGCGTGGATAATCGCCAGTCGCCGCGGCGAGTGGAACCAGTTGCTCGCCGCGACGCTCGTTACGGTCGTCGTGGCGTTGCCCGCGCTCTTGCTGGCGGCGACGATCGAGGTTTACGTCTCGCCCCACCTGTTCAGCCTGCTGGCCGGGAGTTAGCCGCCCCGAGTAAAGGCACGGGCGGCTGTAACGAGCGCTTCTGGACAGCGCCGACGACGAAGTCGTGCGAAAGGCGCGAAATGCCTGAACGCCCGGCGGGCAGCTACGGTGCAAGCGTGGGAAAAACTGCCGGTGTCGCGCTCTACCTGTCCGCCATGATCATCGTCGTGGTCGGCGTGGACGTGTTGTTCTTCAAACACTGGTTCTGGGAGCGCCTGATGGTCAACGTCGGCATCGTGCTCGTTTTCACGGCCTTTTACTTGCGCTTCGTGAAAGGCGCCTGAGCGGGCGTCCAGACCCGCTGTCGCGACGCAACAGCGCCTCGGCTACCTCCCGGCCGCCAGAGGCAGCCGGCCCGCGGCGGCGTCGTGCACGCTGATCGGGAGGTAGGGGTCGACGCGTTGGGCGGCAAGGAGGAACCACGCCGTCGCGCCGGTGTGCAGCGACGCGTAATAAAATTCGCCTTCGCAGGTGCTGAGCTTGTTCTTGGACGCGGCGATGATCCCGAGGCCGTCGTTGTTCAAGCCGTTGTACTGGGCGTATTCGACGTCGTGGAGGTATTCGCCGGCCTGCTGTTCGTCGCCCGGCGCATCACGGAGCTCGAGCGCATCGGCGAGGTGTGCCGTGCCCTCGAACCACACTCCTGTGCGGTCCCCCTCGCAGAAGCTGACGCCGCTGAAACCGTTGGCCGTGACCGTGAGGTTGGCGACGTCCCAGCTGACCGAGGCGGCGTAGCGCGGGTTCTGTAACGCCAGGTAGGACCAGCTGTTGACGTCCTCGGGTCTGACCGATCCTTCCGGCGTCTTACCGTTGTTGGTCGTGCCGGTGTAGAACCGACCTTCCTTTGGTTCCCACATCGCTTCGACGAAGCGCTCGGCCCACGCCGCGCGCGTTGACCATTCGGCTTCGCCGGTTGCGTCCGCGAGAAGCGTGAAGAGGGCGTAAAGGTCGATGTTGTGCTCGGTCGACTTCCACCTGATCCGCTTCCCCTTCGCCGTCAGGCCGCCGGTGTACCCGCCGGCGCCGCGCGTGTCGCGGCAATGATCCTGCACCCAGTCGCCGATCTCCACGGCGCCGGCCAGGTAGCTGGTGTCGCCGGTCGCGTCGTACAGCTGCACGAGGGCCTGCCCGGCCCACGCCATGTTCCCGACGTCGCTCGTCTCGTCGGTCGCGTGAACGTCGGACGGCGCTTCGAGCGGCGTAGGTTCGTATTCGGCGCGCAGCCGGCCGTCGTGTGCCGGGTCGTGGGCCTGCACGTACAGGAGAGCGTTCCCGATCGTCGCGGCGCGCGCGAGAGCTTCGGGCGTCTCCTGTGCCAGGTAGGCGTCGATCATCACGGCGTTGTCGTACGTCGAGGCGCTCGTGTAGTGCCGTTCGCCGAGCACCCCGCCGGAGAAGCTCTGCACCAAGCGCGGCACCGTGCCGGTCGCGTACAGATCCATCATCTGGTCGAGAAAGACGTACGCGTCGGACACGCTTTCAGCGCTCGCCGCGGGGCCGCGCGGCGCGGCGCAGGCGCCGGCCGCAAAGGAGAGGCTCGCGGCGAGAGCCACTAAGCCAGCCACCGACGCGACGGCCAGGCGGCGCGACGACCGAGCTCTCGAGATGACACCAATCACTGCGCTCGCCGCGGCCTCAGCCGCGCGTGAAGCGAGCCGCCTCGTCGGAGCCGCCTGTGGCGTCGCCCTCGCTGTACGAATGCGCCCCGGCACCAGCGAGCTTGCCGCCGTCCACGATGAGGTACTCGTCCCGGATCGGGCGGCCGTCGAACCAGCACTCCAGGATCTCCCTCGCGCCTGCCGCGTACCGGGCTTGCGCCGAGAGGCTCGTGCCCGAGGTGTGCGGCGTCATGCCATGGTGGGGCATGCTGCGCCACGGATGGTCGGCGGGGGCGGGCTGCGGGAACCACACGTCGCCGGCGTAACCGGCGAGCTGGCCGCTCTCGAGCGCGGCGACGACGGCGTCGCGGTCGCAGATCTTGCCGCGGGCCGTGTTGATCAGGTAGGAGCCGCGTTTCATCTTGCCGAGCAGTTCGGCGTCGAACAGGTTTTCGGTCTCGGGGTGCAGCGGCGCGTTGATCGTCACGACATCGCACGCCGCGACGAGTGACTCGACGTCGTCGTGAAAGGTGACGCCGAGGTCCTGCTCGACGTTCGCGGGCAGACGGTGACGGTCCGTGTAGTGAAGGCCCACCTCGAACGGCTGCAGCCGCCGCAGCACCGCGGAACCGATCCGGCCGGCCGCGACGGTACCGACCTGCATGCCCTCGAGGTCGTAGGACCGTGAGACCACCTCGGCGATGCTCCAGCCGCCCCCGACCACGTCCTGGTACATCGGGATGTAGTTCCGGACGAGCGCGAGGATCATCATCACGACGTGCTCGGCGACGCTGATGCTGTTGGAGTATGTGACCTCGGCGACCGTAAGTCCGCGCTCCATCGCGGCACCGAGGTCGACGTGGTCGGATCCGATCCCGGCCGTGAGCGCGAGCTTGAGCTTCGGCGCCCGTGCGATCCGGTCTGCCGTGAGGTACGCCGGCCAGAACGGCTGCGATATCACGACTTCCGCTTCCGGCAGCGCGCGTTCGAACGCCGAGTCCGGGCCGTCCTTGTCGGAGGTGACGATCAGCTCGTGCCCGCGACCCTCGACGAACTCGCGCAGGCCTAGCTCGCCGGACACGCAGCCAACGAGCTCGCCCGGGGTGAACCCGAGGCCGCTCGGCGTGGGCGCGCTCTGACCGTCGTAGTAGCGGTCGATCGCCGGGATGCGCTCGCGCGCGTACTGCGGCGGGTAGCCGCCGGCGGGATCGTCGTAGAGAACACAGAGAACCGTCGCCATCTTCTGTCCGCCTTTCTCGTCATCCGCGGGGAACTCGCGTTGCGAGCGCCGCCAAGCGTCGGCGCCCGTCGATCTTGACCGCTGCCTCACCTGGGCGCCGGCCGGGCCTTTCTCCCGGGCGGGGCGCCCCGACGCGCGCCGCCGCCGCACCTAAGCTACCGGGCCCGGTGCACGACGGATACTCCATCCCGACGAAGTCGGACGAGTCGCGGGCGCTCGTCGAGCGGGTGAAGGCGGCGACACGGCTCTCGGCGCGCCTCAGCGGCCATTGCATGGACGAACCGGACGCGATCCGCGCCGCGTTCGAAGAGCTGACCGGCAAGAGCGTGGGCGAGGGATTCACGCTCATACCGCCGTTCTACGCAGATCACGGGTTCAACATCACCGTCGGACGATCGGTCTTCATCGGCCCAGGATGCGCTTTCACGGGGCACGCGCCGATCGACATCGCGGACGAGGTAATGATCGCTCACGGGGTCAACCTGATAGCCGCGGGTCACCCCGTGGAGCCGGACAAACGCCGGGACCTGATCACCGCCGCGCCGATCGCCGTCGAGACAAACGTCTGGATCGGGGCGGGGGCGTCGGTGCTCGCGGGTGTCAGGATCGGCGCGGGCTCGGTGGTCGGTGCGGGCGCCGTCGTCACCCGCGATGTACCTGCGGCCACGCTCGTGGCCGGGGTGCCCGCGGCGCTGATCAGACGCATCTAGCGACGCGGTGGCGCGGGCGCGGGCGCGGCGGAGCAGACCGCGCCCGCCGCGCGCAACGCTCGCGCGCCACGGGGCGTTCACAATCAGCGCGATGGCAGGCGAGGGTTTGTGAACGGGGAGGCGCCCCGAATCGACCGGCCGCGGTCAGCCGTGACGCGCGCGATCCTGCGCGCCTTTCGCGAGGTGAGGCGCAGCAGCACGGCGGGCCTGCACTGGAGGCGCCAGGGGGAGTTCATCACCTTCCGGTGGCACGGCTTCGTGAGGGCACCGGACGTGCCGATGCTTTTCGCGCGCCACGACCGCGAGGTGGCGCTCATCAGAAGAGTGCTCGCGGGTCGGTCCTTCTCGCGCTGCCTGGAGTTCGGTTGCGGGTTCGGCCGCCTCTCGCCGACGCTCGCCGGTCTCGCCGAAAGTCACGTCGGCGTCGATATCAACGCGGACGCGCTCCGCGCCGCGCAGAGCGCGTACCCCGAGCTGAGCTTCGCGCTCGTAGACGGCGAACGGCTGCCGTTCGACGAGCGTTCGTTCGACCTCGTCGTCTGCTGGACGGTGCTCCAGCACGTCCCGCCCGCGCGCGTCGCGAACGTGCTCGCCGAGATCCGGCGCGTCGCCTCGCGCGACGGTCTGTTGCTGCTCTGCGAGTCGACGCGCTACGCCGGCCAGCCTAGCCGGCACTGCTGGGAGCGATCGGTCGGCTTCTACGAGGACGCGTTCGATGAGTGGCGGCTCGCCGACTGCGAGACGATCGCGGCGCTCGAATCCCTGCCGGGGATGACAGCGCCGACGGTGATGCTGTTCGAGCCCCGGTGAGCGGACGTCTGTCGGGCGCCGTGCAGCTTACGGCTGCTCGACGACCATCAAGCTGTGTCCTGTCGGGTCACGGAACCAGAACATCGGCGGCACCGGGTCACCCATGACCGAGACCTCCGCGTCGACGTCCACGCCGAGCTCGGAGAAGCGCGCGTGCGTCGCCTGGATGTCCTGCGTGTTCAGCGTGATCCCGGTCTGGGCGGGGACGATCTCGTCGCTGCCGGGGGGCGGCGGGGCGAGCGCGATCCCGGTGGGGCCGTCAGCCAGGTACACCTCGACCCACCGGTAGCCGCTCCCCATCGCGATGTCGGTGCGCTTCTCGAACCCGATCGACTCGTAGAACGCGATCGCACGGTCCTGATCGGCCGTGGGAACGCAGACCAAGCCGATGCGCTGCAGCTCTCCCGCGTTGCCTGTCATGCAGACTCCTCCTCTTCGTTTGACGGCTGCCCAACTTGTACTGCAGACCGACCCCGCCCGCCGGCCGGCCGACGCGTTCGGTTTTCAGGACGGAGGCCGCCAACCGCGCGCGAGCGTCGTCTGTCCGACCTCGATGATGTACCCGTCGGGATCGCGGATGTAGCAGCGCAGCTCGGTCTCGTGACGCTTCGGCGGCGTGAGGAACTCGGCGCCGCGTTCGCTCCACTCCTTGTACACGGCTTCGATGTCCGCCACCCGGATGTTCAGGAAGCTGCTCACGCGATCCGGGTCGCGCGGCGTCTCGAGCGTCACCGTCGGCTTGTCGTCCGTCGGGCCGCCGCCGACGTTGATGATCACCCAGGTGTTGGCGAGCGCGACGTACGTCACCGTGTCGCCCGCCTCCCCGGCGATGACGGTCCTGCCGCCGAGCACGTCGGTGTAGAAGCGTCGCGATCGCTCGACATCGTTCGACACGATGAAGTGAGCGACGACCATCTCCTCGTCAATGCTGCTCACCACGACCTCCCCTTCTCGAAGTTGCCCTTCGCCACGCCGCGCGGCCGCTGTCGCGCCGCGTGCGGCGACCATACCGGGGTTAGCATCCAGCGATGGCCCACTGCCTGTTCTCCTACGGGACGCTCGGCCTGCCCGGGGTCCAGAAGGCGCTGTTCGGACGGACGGTGCCCACGACCGAGGATTCGCTTCCCGGTTATCGGGTCGACTGGGTGCTCATCACCGATGCGGACGTCGTGGCGAAAAGCGGTACCGACCGCCATCCGATCCTCGAGCCAGGAGACGCCGGCGACTCGGTCGACGGGGTCCGGCTCGACATAAGCGACTCGGAGCTCCAGCGCGCCGACGAGTACGAGGTCGACAGCTACGTGCGCGTGCCGGCCGTTCTCGCATCCGGGACCCCGGCGTGGGTTTACGTCGCGGCGGCCAGAGGCGACGCGTAGCGGTACACGCGGCAGGCGCGCTCGGTGGATTGCCGCGGCGGCAAGGGCCCCCGCCGCGGTGGCGTCAGGAGTGTCCGCTCCCGCTGTAGTGGAACGTGAACGTCGCGCCCTTGCAGCCGTCCTGATCGACCGGCAGTTCGAGCATCTGGACGGTCGGCGCCGTCACTCCCTGCGCCGGGAGCGTGACCGACCCGTCGGCGGGGACGACGACGGGCGTCGCGGACGAAGCGCTCGACTGCTGGATCGCAAGGTTTTCGGCTGCTTCGCACGAAGCGGGGCTCCTTGAGACCGTCACATCAAGTTCGGTGACGTAGAGCGGTTCGCTGTTCGGGTTGCTGAGCATGAGGGGGATGCTCTCAGCCGCGTCGCCGGGGTACAGCGGTTCGCCGGCGCCGGCGGTCGTGATCGTGAAGGGGACGGCTTCCGCAGGCGGGGGAGTCGGAGCGAAGACCGTCCACCGGTAGACGGTGGTGCGGCTCTTGTGCCCCGACCTGCCGATCGCGCGAACGCGGAAGACGTGGCTGCCGACCCTCAGCAGGGACCCGACGTGGCGCACGGTCGGTTTGCACGGGCGTCCGCGGCGAGACGAATGCCGCTTGGCTTTCGGGCACCGCCGGCGGATCGTGGCCGGCCCATAGCGGGCAGAGTTCCGGCACGGCTTGAAGCGGCCGCGGTCGAGAGCGCACTGGAAGCGCACGCCACGCGCGCGGTCGGAGAACGTGAAGTATGCCGTGCGCTGGGTTGTGAGTTTCGGCGGCCGTCGCCGTAGCCGCGGCGCCGGTGTACCGCGACGACGGTGCGCCGCCGCCGTTGCGTGCAGCGCGCTCGCCGCGACTGGCGACAGCACGAGCACGAGGACGACCGCCAACGACGTTGTGCGCCGCAAGCGCCTCGCTCCTGGATCTCGCTGTGGATGTGGCGCCACCGCTGTCCCGTTTCGAATGCACGACCGGCTGCGGCGATCGACCCCCGGCGCGCCTTAACGCGGCCGGCGCTCGCAGGGGCGGCGGCAGTTCCGCCGCCCCCGTCGTCCCGCTGTCCTGGTCCGCTTATTCGACGGAGTACTTCAGCGTGACTTTGGCCCCCTTGCAGCCGTTCTGGTTCTTCGTCGCTTCTTCTTTCATCAGGACTTCGACGGGGTATTCCTTCGCCGTCCCGTGTTCGACGTTTTCGTTCGGTTCCGCCGACGTGCCCGCGGCGCCGTTGACCTTCTTGACTTCGAACCAGCCGACGAAGCACTTGGAACCGGTTTCCGCTTCGACCAGCGTGCCCGAGTTACTGACGCTCTTCACTTCGGCGGTCAGCTTCTTGATGTGCTCGGTGCCGCTGGTTTCGACGTTCTTGATCTTCGCTTTCGGTTCCGCCGTGCCGCCCGGATAGAGTTCCGCGCCTTCGACGTTGGTGACTTCGAAGTTGGTGGTCGACGCCTTCGCCTTTGCGTATTCGCCTTCGCCGCTACCGGTCGCCGACCAGTACGCGAGTGCGCCGGCCGTTATGACCAGCATGGAGGCGATCAGCGCCGCGATGGCGCGCGAGGTCCTGCTCTTCGGAGTTCGCGCTTTCATCTCATTTGGCTCCTTGTTTTCGTTTGGGGCGAGAACTGTGGAGCCGTTTGTGCTCCCGTCTCCGCAGGACTATCGGCCGCTCGCGCGGCCTATTTAGCTCTGCAAGGCCATTGCGGAAGTCGGCGCGAGGGCGGGCGCGTGGGATCGGGCGATCCGAGCGCTGCGGCGCTTAGGATCGGCGCATGGCGGTGCGCCGGCTGGACCACGTCGGCATCGTTGTCGAGGACCTCGGGTCCGCGACGGAGTTCTTCGTCGAACTCGGACTGCGTCCGGGCGGCCGGACGTCCGTTGGCGGCGAGTGGGTCGACCGGGTCGTCGGGCTCGCTGGCGTGCGGGCCGAAATCGCGTTCCTGGAGACGCCCGACGGCGCGAGCCAGCTCGAGCTCGTCGAGTTTCAGACACCGAGACACGAGGGCGAAGCGTCGTTCGCTCCGGCGAACGCGCCGGGGATCCGGCATCTCGCGTTCGTCGTCGAGAGCATCGACGAGACGCTGCGGGCGCTGCGCGCGTGCGGCGCCGAGCTCGTCGGCGACCTGGCGCGTTACGGCGAGAGCTACCGCCTCTGTTATGTCCGCGGGCCGGCCGGCGTCATCGTCGAGCTCGCGGAAGAGCTCGCCTGAGCCGGCCCTCCAGGCGTGCGCGGCTCAGCCGCCCGACGGCGCCGTCTGCGCCGCCAAGCGGACGCGATGCCTGAGCGCCGTCTCGAGCTCAAAGCGCGCCGTGGGATCGCCGAGCTGGTCGCCGAGGAGCTCCCGGAGCTTCACGACGCGGTAGCGCACCGTCTGTGGATGCACGTCCAGTGCGCGCGCCATCGCCGCCGCGTTGCCGCCGTGCTGGACGAACGCGAGCGCCGTCGCCTCCATTCGCTCCCGCGTCCGGCTGCTGAGTGCGACGAGGCCGCCGAGTCGCACCTCGGCGATCCGTTCGGCGACCGCCGCGCTCTCGCTGAGCACGAGTTCGCCGAGGTGCGCGTCGACCTCGGTGAGCCCGGGCGCCGACAGCCGCTCGAGTGCTGCCACGGCGAGGTGCCACGATCGCGGCAGCTGTTCAAGGCTGCCGGGCGGGCCGAGCGCCGCGCGGCGTTTGGCGGCTGCAGAGCGTACTGCCGCGGCACGGCCGGGACCGTCGGGATCCGGCAGGACGATGCACCCGACGGCGCCCGAGAAGGCGCAGATCGCATCGGGGCCGAGGCGGCGTGCCACGGGGCCGAGATCATCCTCGCTCGTCACGAGCGCCGCCGCACGCCGCGGCGGCGCCCACTGCGCGGCCGACGCGAGCGAAGCGATCGGCTCCGTCGACGGCACGGCCCCGACCAGTGTCATCACGAGCTTGCTGCGGGCGCGCTGGCGCTCGTCGGCCTGGGCGACCTGCGCCTGCGCGTACCCGTCCACCGACTCGGCCGAGAGCTCATCGATGTACGCGAAGATCGACTCGGCGAGCAGGGCGAGCGTCTCCTCGTCCACGCGGGCGGCGCGGCAGGCCAGGGCGAGGCGGCGCCACGCGACGCGCGCGCCGATGCGGTACGCCGCCTGGAGCGAGTCGAGCGTCCGCCCGGCGTTGTGCTCTTCCCGGCCGAGGACGAAATAGGTACGTTCGCCGACGCCGGCGTCGGCGCCGGGAGCGCGGATCATGCGCACGAAGCGGCCGAGAGCTTCGTCGACGCCGCTGCGGACCGCCCGTCCGAAGGCGCCCTCGAGAGGGCGTGTGTACTCGTCGATCTCGCTGCCGATGGCGGTGAGGATCTCGTCGCCGACGGCCGCGAGCTCGGGCTCGAGGAGGTCGGCCAGGGCGGGGGGAAGGGGGGCGAGACCCTGGGCGCGGGATCTTGTCATCTATCTGAGTGTTTTAGCGTCCGCCGATGTGACGTGGAGACAAGAAATACTCACACGAAGCAGCATATAGTCGCAGACGATGTCAAAGCAAGCGCAAGCCGTGACGCTCGCCGGCGTGATCGTTCCCTTCCTCGGCTTCCTCGCCGCGATCGCGCTCACGTGGAACGGACTGGTCGACGGCAGCGACCTTGCGCTGCTCGCAGTGATGTACGTGCTCTCCGCCGCCGGCGTCACGGTCGGCTACCACCGCCTGCTGACGCACCGCGCGTTCAGGGCGCATCGGGCGACGCGGCTCACATTCGCCGTCCTCGGCTCGCTCTCAGTCGAGGGCGCCGTGCTCGACTGGGTTGCCGACCATCGTAAGCATCACGCTTTCACGGACCGCGAGGGCGACCCGCATTCGCCGCACGTCGAGCACGCGGGAGGGCTCGCGGGCCTCTGGTACGCGCACATGGGCTGGCTCGTGAAAACGCAGGGACTCGCGAGCTACGAGCGCTACGCGAAAGACATCTACGAGGACCGCGCGATGCGCCTCGTGTCGGCACTCTTCCCCTTGCTCGTCGCGGTCTCGCTCGTCCTCCCCGCCGCCGCCGGGTTCGCGCTGCACGGCGCGACGCTCGAAGGCGCGATCCGCGGGCTCGTCTGGGCCGGACTCGTGCGGATCTTCCTGGTCCACCACGTCACGTGGTCGATCAACTCCGTATGCCACTTCTCGGGGTCGCGCCGCTTCGCGACGCGCGACCGCTCGACGAACGTCGCGTGGCTCGCCATCCCTTCGCTGGGCGAGTCCTGGCACCACAACCACCACACCTTCCCGCGCAGTGCGCGACACGGTTTCCGCTGGTACGAGCTCGACCTCTCGGCGGCGATCATCGCCGTGATGGAGCGGCTCGGGCTCGCGTGGGACGTGGTGCGGGTCGATCGCGACCGCCAGGCCGCGCGCCTGGCGCCGGCCGGCGAGTAGCGGCGCTCGGCGCGCGGGCGCCGTCTCGGGGCGTAAGGCCGGCCGCTCGCGAGCTAAGGGGTCGGGCGCCCAGATCGGCTCCATCCACCCGATGCGGCGGCGCCCGGCGTATCTCACCATTGCTGCGTGGCGCCAAACGGCAGAAAGGAGCACCACGATGCACCCCACGCTCATGATGGAGCTGACACGGGCCAAGGCGGCGGAGCTCCTCAACGAGACATCCAAGGCAAACGGCGGGCGGGGCGATGAGCCCCGCCCCGCCGCGCACGCAGCCCCCCTCGCAAGGCTCATCTCGCGATACTGGACACGTGAGCACACGCGTTACCAGCAGCCACTTCGTCGGCCGCGCTGGCGAGCTCGCGGAATGTGAGGCGGCGCTTCGCGAGGCAGGCGGCGGTGCGCCGTCGGTCATCGCGCTGAGCGGCGACTCGGGCGTCGGCAAGACGCGTCTGATAGCTGAATTCTCCGCCGCCGCCGGGGGCCGCGCTCGCTTCTTGCGCGGCGAGTGCGTGGAGATCGGCGAGGGCGAGCTCCCCTACGGCCCGCTGATCGGCGCCCTGCGTGAGCTCGCTCGCTGCGGCGACCCCGCGCTCGAGAACCTGAGTTCCGGGGCGCGCGAGTCGCTCGGCGCGCTCCTACCGGGCCTCACGGGATCGACGGGCCCGGTCGAGCCGAGCGACGAGTCGGCGCAGCTTCGTCTCTTCGAGGCGACGCTCGAGCTGCTCGACCTGCTCGGCGAAGAGCAGCCCGTGGTGCTCGTGATCGAGGACCTGCACTGGGCGGACCGCTCGACTCGAGCCTTCACGGCCTTCCTCGCCCGGAGCCTACGCAGCGAGCGCGTGCTCTTCCTCTTCAGCTACCGCTCGGACGAACTTCACCGCCGCCATCCACTGCTCGCACTGCTGAGCGAGCTCGATCACGGCGAGCGCACGCGGCGCGTCGCGCTACACCCGTGGGGCCGCGACGAGCTCGGCGAGGCCCTCGGTGACATCCTCGGCGCACCCGCCGAGGCGGAGCTCGTGGAACGGCTGTTCGCGCGCGCCGAGGGCAACCCGCTCTACACGGAGGAGCTGCTCGCCGCCGGGCTCGACGGGCGCGGCGGCGCACCCCGTTCGCTACGCGACGCGTTCATGCTGCGTCTCGAGCGCCTCTCGGACGACGCCCAGCGGGTCCTGCGCGTGCTCGCCGCCGCCGGCCGCGCCGACGAGTCACTGCTGGCCGCCGTCTCCGGCCTCGACGGTCCGGAGCTCACGACGGCATTGCGCGAGGCGGTCGAGAGCCACGTCATCGAGGCGGGCTCGGACGCCTGCTTCACGTTCCGCCACGCGCTCCTGCGCGAGGTCGCCTACGAGGACCTCCTGCCCGGGGAGCGGGCTTCCCTTCACCTCGAGATCGCGCACGCGCTCGACGACTCGCTCAGCCACGACGGACACGACGACGCCCAGGTCGTCGCGCGCGTCGCCGCGCACGCCCAGGCCGCCGGGGACCGCACCTTGCTGCTCACCGCGTCGGTGGCCGCCGCAGCCGCCGCGTCCAGCATCCACGCGCACGGCGAGGCCGCCGACCTCCTCGAGCGCGCGCTCGAGGCCTGGCCGCACGTCGAGGGCCCGCAGACGGTCACCGGCATCGACCACGCAGAGCTCCTCGCGCGCGCCGCCTCCGAGCACGACGACGACGACAAGCCGACGCGCGCCGAGCCGATGTTCGCCGCGGCCCTCGCCGAGATCGACGAGGACGCCGAGCCGGTGCGAAGCGCGCAGCTGCTCGACCGCCTCGCCCGCACACGGTGGTCGCTGGCACGCGGCGACGAGGCGCTGGCAACCGCGCGACGGGCGCTGGAGCTGCTGCCGCCCGGGCGAGCCGACGCGCAGCGCGCGAGCGTGCTCGTGTGGCTTGCCCGCACGACTCTGCTGCGCGGCCGCTACCGCGACGCCGCCGAATCGGCGCGCGAGGCACTCGAGATCGTCACGGCGAGCGACGCCGGCAAGCACCTCGAGAGCCAGGTCCTGGAAACGCTCGGCATGGCGCTCGTCGGCTCCGGCTCGCCGGAGGACGGGATCGACACGCTCCGCCGCGCGCTCGCGCTGGCGCGCGAGAGCGGCCTCGGCTACACGCTCGCCTACGCCTACGGGAATCTCGCCGAGGTGCTGTTCGTCACGGGCCAGACACGCGCCGCGCTGGAGCTCGCGCTCGAGGGAGCGGGCGAGATCCCCTCCCACCTGCGCGGGTCACGCGCATGGCTCGGAGCGATGGTCGCGGAGGTCGCCTTCGCGTACGGGCAGTGGCAGCTCGCGGCGCGCAACCTCGCCGTCGGCGACCTGCCGTTCGAGGGTCGCTGGCTGATGAACCTGCGCCTTCGCCAGGCAGAGCTGGCGCTGGGACCGGGAAGGCTGGACGAGGCTGATCGAGCGCTGGCCGAGATCGAGCATCTCGTCAGCCGCACGCTCGAGCCGCAGTTCCACGGCCACTTTGGCCTGGCGTCGGCGGACCTGCGACGGCGCCGCGGCGATCTCGACGGCGCGCGGGCCGCGCTGCAACAGGCGCTTGACAGGATCGAGCTCTGCACCGAGGACGCCATCCGGCTGACCGCGATCGCCGCGGCGGGCGTGGCGATCGAGGCGGACATCGCCCAGCGCGCCCGCGACCAGGGCGACGGCGACTGTGAGGCGGGAGCGCGGCGGCGTGCGGAGATCGGCCTGGAGCGCACGCGCGCCGCAGCCGAAGCGGCCGGGGCCGTCGAGGCGATCTGGCTGAGGACCGCCGAAGCCGAGCACGGCCGCGCGACGGGCGCAGACGACCCGGCCGCCTGGGCGAGCGCGGCGGCCGGCTGGGAGGAGCTGGACCGCCCTTACCCCGCTGCGCGCATAAGGCTCCGCCAAGCCGAAGCGGAGCTCGAACGCGGCGACCGCGACGCAGCCGCCGTGAGCCTCGCGTGCTCGATCGCCGGCGCCGAGCGGCTCGGCGCCGACTGGCTCGTCGAGGAGGGCACCGCGCTCGCTGCGCGCGCTCGCCTCGTCCTCGCGTCCCCCGAGGCCGTCGGCGCCGCCGGCGCCGACGTGCCCGCGGCCCAGCCGGCCGATCCCTTCGGACTCACGCCGCGCGAGCTGGAAGTGCTTCGACTCGTGGCGCGCGGCGCGACCAACCGGGAAATCGGGGCCGAGCTGTTCATGGCCGAGAAGACGGCGAGCGTGCACGTCTCGCGGATCCTCGCGAAGCTGGATGTGCGCACGCGAACGCAGGCGGCCGCGGTGGCGTACCGCGCGGGGCTCGCGACCGACGGCCGCGCGAGCGACCGGGGGCAGGTGCAGGCTGCCCGCTGACTATGGCGCCGCAGGTTGACTAATGCACATAGCCGTATTACTATGGGCCTTAGTCAACAGGGAGGTCCCATGCCCGGCGTCGTTCGCATCAGCCGTCTCGGATTCGTCAACTGCTATCTCGTCCCGGAGGACGACGGCCTCACGCTCGTCGACACGATGATCGGCGGCAGCGGCAAGCGCATCGTCACAGCGGCCGAACAGCTCGGCGCGCCAATCCGACGCATCGTCCTCACCCACGCCCACGGCGACCACATCGGCTCGCTCGACCGGCTCCACGAGCTGCTCCCTGACGCCGAGGTGATCATCTCTCAGCGCGACGCACGCCTCTTGAAGAAGGACATGTCGCTCGACCCCGGCGAGCTTCAGCGCAAGCCGCGCGGGACTTTCCCGGGCGCCAAGACGGCACCGACACGGACCGTCAGCGACGGCGAGACGATCGGCTCGCTGCAGGTGATCGCCACTCCGGGCCACACGCCCGGCCACATCTCGCTGCTCGACAGCCGCGACGAAACCCTGGTCTGCGGCGACGCGTACGCGACGCTCGGCGGCGTCGCGACCTCCGCCCGGGGCAGCCGCCTCTTTCCGCTGCCGGCAATGGCCTCGTGGGACCGGGCCACGGCACTCGAGAGCGCCAGGCGGCTGCGGTCACTCGATCCAGCCCGGCTGGCCCCGGGCCACGGCAGTGTCGTCGAGCGTCCCGCCGCTCAGATGGACGCCGCGATCGCCCGCGGCGCCTGACGTGTCACGCGCCGGCCTCGACCAGGGCCGCGTCGTCGAGCAGGCCGGACGGATCGCCGACAGCGACGGCCTCGCGGCGGTCACGCTCGCGCGCGTCGCGGCCGAACTCGGCGTGCGCGCGCCGTCGCTCTACAACCACGTCGACGGTCGCGCCGGCCTGATGCGTCAGCTGTCGCTCAGGAGCCTCGGCGAACTGGACGAGGCGCTCCGCGACGCCGCCCTCGGACGTTCCGGCACAGATGCGCTGGTCGGCGTCGCCCACGCCTACCGCGCCTATGCGCACCGGCACCCGGGTCGCTACGCCGCGACCGTCACCGCGGCCAAGCCGGGAGACGAGGAGGTCGAACGCGCGGGTGCTCGCGCGCTGGACGCGGTACTCGCCGTTCTCGGCGCATGGGAGCTCGAAGGGCAGGCGGCGCTGCACCAAGTTCGCGTCATCCGCTCCGCGCTGCACGGCTTCGTCTCGCTCGAGGCCGACGGCGGCTTCGGTCTCCCGCTCGCGCTCGACGAAACCTTCGCGCTGCTCCTGGCGACGCTCGTCGCGGGCCTCGACAGCGCCTAGCCGCAGCCGCCCGGCCCACGAAAGGATGACCTCGCTCCGGCCGGAAGAGCACGACGAGAACCGGCCGCGGCGCGACTGGTCAAGCGCGTGGGTACTGGAACGCCTGGGTCTGCGTGACCTTGGCGACGAGCCGGCCCTCGTCGTCACGCAGTTCGGTCTCGAAGACGCCGAGCGTGCCGCCCACGTGCAGTGGCGTCGTCGTCGCGGTGACCTCGCCGCCGCGGACCGCGCGCAGGAAGTTCGTCTTTGACTCCACTGTCCCGGTCCCTCTCGCGCCGTCCGGGAGGTTCAGGAAGGCGCAGGCGCCGCCGCAGCAGTCGGCGAGCGCCATCAGGGCGCCGCCGTGCATGGCCCCGCCTGCCGTGCAGCGCTCGGGCGCCCACGCCATGACGCCGCGTACGACCTGCGGCGACGCGTCGGTGAGCTCGACGCCGGCGAGCACGGCGAACGGCATGAGGTCGCGCAGCTGTCGTGGGGTCAGCGTCGTTCCCATCGCGTGCGCGGCGATTGTCGCGCAAAGGCCCTTGGACATGGGCGCCGCGGCGCGCGCCGGCGGGCTGCGGCGACCGGCCGCGGGTAACCTGAGCGTCGTGGGGGACCGACCGGCGAGCGCGCTGATGCCCGACCTTGAGCCGCCGGGCAGCGGCGGCGTGGACGTCCAGGTCGACGACGTCCACAAGTCGTTCGGGCCGATCAAGGCGCTGCGCGGCGTCAGCCTGTGCGTCCAGCCCTCGGAGTTCGTGACGATCACGGGCCCGTCGGGGTCCGGCAAGAGCACCCTGCTCAACCTCATCGGCAGCCTCGACAAGCCGGATTCCGGCACGATCACGGTGGGCGGCGTGCCCGTCCCTGCGCCGGCCGACGCCGTCGCTTTCCGCCGCCACGTCGTCGGCTTCGTGTTCCAGGAGAACCTTCTCCTGCCGTACTTGAGCGCGCAGCGGAACATCGAAGCGGCCCTCGTCGCGACGGGCCATGACCGCCGCGAACGGCAGGCGCGCAGCGCGGAGCTCCTGGCGGAGGTCGGGCTCGCCGACCGCGGTCACCACCTGCCGTCCGAGCTCTCGGGCGGCCAGCGGCAGTCCGTGGCGCTGGCGCGCGCGCTCGCGAACGAACCTCGCCTGCTGCTCGCGGACGAGCCGACCGGGGCGCTTGATTCGGTGGCCGGCGCACGCGCGATGGACATGATGGAGAGCCTGCGGACGAGACACGGGATGACCGTGATCGTCGTGAGCCACGACCAGAGCGTCGCGCAGCGCAGCGACCGTGTCATCACGATCGTCGACGGGCTTGTCCAGCAGGACTGACGCTTCGCGCTAGTCGTCAGGTTCGGGCGAGGTCGAGCACCGATCCCGTCCTCACCACGAGGATGATCGGGTAGAGCGCGCCGACGACGCCGATGGCCAGGCCGATCAGGATCGCCCGGGCGATGGCAGACAGCGTCAGGACGGGCGTTATGAACTCGCCGAGCCCGAGTGCGCCAGGCAGCAGCTTGCTGGCCGCGAGCCCCAGCAGGATCCCGAGGCCTGTGCCGAGGAGACTGACGGCGATTGCCTCCCCGAGAACGAGCTGGCCGAGCTGGCGCGGACTCCAGCCGACCGTGCTCAGCAACGCGAGCTCGCGGCGCCGCTCGAGCACCGCGGCCAGCATCGTGTTGGCGACCGTCAGCGCACCGATGATCAGGGCGAGCACGACGATCAGGAGCACCGCCTTGGTTATGAGCTCCCCGTTCACGCCCGAGCGCACCGCCTCGCTCGCTTCGGAGATAGCGAGCAGCCCGGGGAACGCGCGGCTCAGGTCATGTTCGCCGCGCGCCGTGGAGACCTGGGGCTTCAGGCGCACGGCGAACGTGGTCGCTTCGTTGCTCGTGCGGCCGGCGAGCGCCTGCGCGTCGCCGATGCCCATGATCACTCCCGAGTCCTCCTCGGCGATGCCCGAGTGGAAGATCGACTGGACGTCGAAGCGTCGGCCGTCGACGTGCAGCGCGCTGCCGGGGTGCAGGTGCCGTTCGGCGGCGAGCAGGTCGCCGACGATGACGTGGCCGGGTGTGGGCGCGCCGGGCGACCCGGCGGTCGTGACGAGCAGGCGGTCGACGAACCCGGTGGGCTCGATGCCGAGCGTTATCGCGCCCGGCGAGCCGCGTACGCCTTCGACGATGAGCTGCAGCGGCGTCGCTTCCAGGACGTCCCCCTGCGCGAGGACCTGCGGTAGGAGCGAGAGCGACACGACCGAGGAGCTCGGGTCGGCGGCGCCCTTCTGGAAGAGTCCGAGGTCGGCGCGCCCCAGGTGGGTGAGCTGCCCCGCGCTGCGGTTCAGTCCGGTGGAAAGCGCGAGCAGCGCGACGACCGCGGCGACGCCGACAGCGATGCCGGCGGCGGTGAGCGCGGCGCGCCCCTTGCGTCGCATGAGGTTGGCGAGGATCAGTGCCGACAAGGTCCGGTCTGGTTTGGTCGGCGCCGCGTGGCGGCTACTTCACGACCTCGATGGGCCAGTGCGATGTCGCGGTCGCCGGCCCGACGCGCACGACGGCCTGCACTTCGAGCGGGTGGCCTACCGCGGCGGGCGGGAATTCGACCGTGTCGCGGTAGACGCCGCCGCTGAAGGGCTTTTCGGTCGGGTGCTCGGTGCCGACGACGACGCCCTCGTAGGTGTAGTGCGTTGTCTCGGTTCCCTTGAGCGGCTGGCCGCTCGCACTCGTCACGGTGACCGTGTAGTGCCACGGGGTATCGACGCGGGGACTGTGGTTCTCGCCGGTGAGCTTGACGTCGATGGAGGACGCGCCGCCCGTGGCGCCGATTCCGAGCAGGTGCTGGCAGCTCGTCAGGCCCGCCTGCTTGGCGGCGGTGCCGGCCTGCGCCGTCAGCGGCTCGCTGCGGGCGAGTTCGGCGAGCGCCTCGTCGGGTTTGTGTGACTGTGTCGAGGCGCGTTCGAGCCCGCCGACGGCGGCTCCGAGCGCTGCGAGGAAGTGTTCGGCCTGACCCTTTGAGGACGGCTTTTGCAGCGCTCGCAGGCGTGCGAGCGCGCTCTCGGCGGCGCCGTGAAGGCGCTGCAGAGCGCTGGCGAGTCGCTGCTGCTCCGCGGGCCCGCCGGTGGTCAGGGCGGAGGCGGCTTCGGAGACTTCGTTTAGAAGCGGCGCGATCTGCCCGTGGACGCTGGAGCAGATCGCGTCGGCGTGTGCGGCGTACTGGGCGCTGGTGGGTCCGCTTGTGCCGCATCCCGCGAGCGCGACCAGCGTCGCGGCGATCAGCGGCGCGGCAGTCAGCCTGCCACGACGACCGGAACGCAGCTTGATGCAGTCCGGTGGCCTCACGATGTCCCACGATCACACATCACGGCGTAACCATCCTCGTGCATATGACGTCATACCCGCGCGGGGGGCGGAAATTACCTGCGCGTCGCGGCGACGTCGCAGTACGGCGGGCCGCGGCGCCCGGCATCACGCGCGGCGGCGGGCGTCACGGCGGCCGGGAAGAGCGACGAGGGCCACGATTGCGCCGGCGAGCGCGACGAGCGCCCCGACGAGCAGGCCGAGGTCGGCGCCGCTCACGAACGCAGCGCGGGCGTGCAGCTCGAGCAGTTCGGCGAAGGGCGGTCCGAGATGGGCTGCGATCCGCATGGCGCCGCCGAGCGAGCCGAGGATCGCCTGTTCGATCGCGTGCTGGACGTGGTAGGGCGCGAGGATCGGGGCCAGGCGGTCCTGGTAGCGGGTTGAGAGCAGGCTGCCGATCACGGCCACGCCGAGCGCTCCGCCGACCTGCAGGAACGCGCCGTTGGTGGCCGAGCCCACGCCGGTGTTCGCCGCGGGCAGCGAGCCCATCACCCTGCCCGTCGATGCCGGGATCGTGAGGCCCGCGCCGCAGCCGAGCAGGACCATGCCGGGCACGATGCCGGCGTACGTCGTCGCGACACCGGCGCGCGAGATCTGCCAGAGGCCGAGCGCGACGATCGACATTCCGGCGACGAGCGTCACCTTCGCGCCGAGACGGCGCACGGAGACGGTCGAGAGCGGCGCCACGAGCGCTATCGCGCCGGCTGCCGGCAGGACGCGAAGTCCGGCCTGGAGCGGTGTGTAGCCGAGCTGGAATTGCAACAGCTGGGTCAGCACGAAGAGCGCCCCGTAGAGGCCGAACATGAGCAGGCCGTTCGCGCCGACCGGCACCGAGAAGTCGCGGTCACGGAAGAACGAGAGCTTGAGCATCGGGTGGTTTGTTCGTTTCTCCCACGCGAGAAAGCCCGCGAGTACGACTGTCCCGGCGGCTACCGACCCGAGGACGCGCGCCGAAGTCCAGCCGTGGATCGGGGCTTCGATGATCCCCCACAGCGCGAGCCCGAGACCAGCGATCGAGAGCGCCGCGCCCACGCCGTCGAGCCGCGACGCGTGCCGGTCGCGCGAGTCGGGCACCAGCGGAATCGCGACCAGCGCACCGATCAGCGCGACGGGGACATTGATCAGGAACACCGACCCCCACCAGAAGTGGGCGAGCAGCAGGCCGCCGACGATCGGGCCGAGCGCGATGCCCGCGCCGCTCGTGCCGGACCAGATGCCGAGCGCGCGCTGGCGCTGCCCGCGCTCCTGGAACGTGTTCGTGATGATCGCGAGCGTCGAGGGCATGATGAGCGCCGCGCCGATGCCCATGCTCGCGCGGGCCGCGATCAGCACGTTCACGGTGCCCGAGAACGCGGCCCACGCCGAGCCCGCCGCGAACAGGAGCAGCCCGGCGACGAAGGTTCGCTTGCGCCCCACGCGGTCGGCGAGGCTCCCGGCGACGAGAAGCAGGCCGCCGAACACGATCACGTACGCGTCGACGATCCACTGCAGCTCGCTCGTGGTTGCGTGCAGCTTGCGCACGAGCGTGGGCAGCACCACGTTCAGGACCGTGTTGTCGAGCGACACGATGAGCAGCGGGACGCAGAGAACCACCAGCGCCCACCACCGCCACGCCTCCCCGCCCGCGCCCTCGTGCGGGCGTTCATCGGCTACTTCGCTCGCCGGCTGCGCCGGGTGGTTCTCGAGCTGCACCATGTCGCTGCGCCCAGCCTCACGCGAGTCGGCTCCTGCGTCATCGGTACTTGGGCGCGCGCGGGTTCGGCAAGCTACGGAGCGCACCTCCGCGGGCGGCCGGCTTCAGTCGGCGGGGCGCTTCTGCGCGTCGCATGCAGGCAGGTGGCGGCGCAGCCAGGCGACCGCGAGGCTGCTGACCTGCTCGAGCGCTCCGGCCTCCTCGAAGAGATGCGTGGCGCCCGGTACTACGGCGAGCTCGCTCGGACAGCGCAACGCCCGCTGCGCTTCGCGGTTCAGCTGCAGCACCTGCGTGTCGGCGCCGCCGACGATCAGCAGCGTCGGCGCGGTGACCGCACCGAGATCGAGCGAGAGGTCGGGGCGGCCGCCGCGCGAGATGACCGCGCGGACGCGGTCGCCCAGCGTCGCGGCCGCCGTCAGCGCCGCCGCCGCGCCGGTGCTTGCGCCGAAGAACGCGAGCGGCAGCTCACCGGCCGACTCGTTGGCTTGCAGCCACGCGGTCGCCGCGATGAGTCGCGCCGCAAGGAGGGGAATGTCGAAGACGTTCGTCCTCTCGCGCTCCTCCGCGGCGGTCAGCAGGTCGAACAGCAGCGTGGCGTAGCCCGCGTTCACGATCGCGTCCGCGACGGCACGGTTGCGCGGGCTCAGCCGGCTCGACCCGCTGCCGTGAGCGAACACGACGACGCCGCTCGCGACGGACGGGAGGGTCAGGTCGCCGCTGAGCACGATGCCGCCGGCCAACTCGATCGCGAGCTCGCGCGAGCGCGGCGCGGGGCCCGCGCCGGGCACCCCGTCACCCTCCGCTCGGCGGCGGGCGAGGTCGAGGATCGCGGTGACCTCGTCGCCGGGGACGGGGCTGAAGTCGTCGTACCAGAGACCGACGGCCCAGAGCTCCGTCGGGGCCTCGACGCACACGATCTCGTGCGCGCAATCTTTGAGTGCCTGCAGCGATTCGGGCGCTGCGACAGGGACCGCCAGCACCACGTGCGCCGCGCCGCGCCGGCGGAGCGATTCGATCGCGGCCCGCGCAGACAGGCCCGTTGCGAGGCCGTCGTCGACCAGGATCACCGTGCGGCCCGCGACCGCGAGCGGCTCTCGCGTTCCGCGATAGCGCGCTCTCCGCTCGGCGAGTTCGCCTTCGGCGGTCGCGATCAGACGGCCGAGTTCTTCGCCCGACAGCCCGAGCATCGTCGCGGTCGCGTGACTGATCACGCACACGCCGCCCTCGGCGACGGCGCCGACCGCGTACTCCGGGTTGTGCGGTGCACCGATCTTGCGCACGACGACTATGTCGAGCGGCGCGTCTAGCGCCCGCGCCACCTCCGCGGCGACGGGCACGCCGCCGCGGAGCATCCCCACGACCAGGGGGCTCTCGCAGCGATAGCTCTCCAGGAGCGCCGCGAGCCGCCTCCCGGCGTCGGCGCGGTCGTGGAAGCGTTGCTCGGCGGGGGCGGGCACGAGCGGCGGGTCGCCTGGGCGCGTGACCGCGCCGGTCCGCAGAACGCCTTTGCCGTGTTCGTCGATCTCGTCGTGGCTCACTTGACCGCGCGCGGACATTTCACACACCCGTCATAGCGCTGTCGGGAACGTCTCGGGCGGCTCGCCGAGCTCCCAGGACGGGGTGCGCTCGAGCGGCTCCACCGCGCGCGTCTCGTCGATGTGGACGAGGGCGTCGTACTGGCGTGAGTAGCTGCCGCCGAACCAGTGGCTCTGGCGTTCGGTGTCCGGGCGGTAGATCACGCCGATCGCGCGTTGCAGGCGCGGGTCGCGCAGAGCGCCGGCGGCCTGGCCCGCGGCGAGCGGGCAGAGAAGGAAATCACCGAGGCTGGTGGCGTGAAGCAGCGCCTCGTAGCTCTCGGGCAGGGCGTTGCGGACACGCTTGCGCTCCGCGGGTGCGCCCCAGTCGGAGGCGGCGGTGACGGTTCCCGTGTAAGTGCTGAAGCCGACGCTGACGACGTCGCGGCCGTGGCGTTCCCGCAGGAGCTGGCCGATGTTGAGCTCGCCGCGCGAGGACATCTCGGTCGCACGGGCGTCGCCGACGTGTGAGTTGTGCGCCCAGACGACGACGCGGGCGCGGCCGCCGTGGCGGTCAAGGTGCGCGACGAGATGGTCGAGCGTGTCGGCCATGTGCCGGTCGCGCTGGTTCCACGATCCGGCGCGGTCGCCGAACATGGAGCGGTAGTACTCCTCGGCTGTCGCGACGATCACCGCGTTCTGTTCGGCATAGAAGTAGGCGTCCTCCGCCGCCGAGCCGTCGTGCGCCAACAGTTCGCCGGAGCGCCGGCGCAGGTCGACGAGCTGCGCGATCACCTGCCGGCGGCACGGCTCGTCGACTCCGAGTAGCACGGCCTGGCCGTAGCTCGCAGCCTCGCCGCTGTACGGCTCCAGGCACTCGTAGCGCGCGCGTGCCTGCGCGGCCGCTTGCGGGTCGACGTCGGCGAGGTAGGAGATCACGGCCTCCATCGACGCGGCGAGGCTGTACAGGTCCAGGCCGTAGAAGCCGACGGCCCGGGCGCTGCGGTGGCGGCGCTCGTTGTAGCTGCGCAGCCAGCCGACAAAGTCCAGCACGTCGGCGTTGCGCCACATCCAGGTCGGGAAGCGCGCGAAGCCGCGCATCGACTCCTCGGCGTCGCGGTCGCCGCCTCGTCCCCGCACGTAACGATTGACGCGGTAAGCGTCGGGCCAGTCGCCCTCGATAGCGACGGCCGTGAAGCCCTGCTCGGTGATGAGCCGTCGGGTTATGCGGGCGCGCTCACGGTAGAACTCGTGCGTGCCGTGGCTCGCCTCCCCGAGCAGGACGATTCGCGCGTCCCCGACGCGCGCCAGCAAAGCGTCGTAGTCACGAGAGTCACCGCTGAGCGGGTGCGCTTCGGACCGCAGGGCCGTGAGCAATTCGCGTCGGCCGAGCGGTAGCGCTGGAGCGCTGGTGCTCATCGCCGTTGCCTCACCTGTCTGTCGAGGGGACCGTCATGGGTCAAAGCTAATTCGCGCGGCGTCCCGGGTCATCAGCGTCTTGCCGACCACATCGCTGCGTGGTTTCCCGCAGGCCGTCGGGGCCGTCGTGGCGTCGGCGCTTACGTGGCGCGCGCGAGGCGGGCGGCGCGGAGCGCGTGCTGCACGTCGGTGATCGAGAGCAGCCCCACGGGGGCGCCGGCGGCGTCGACGACCACCGCGCGTCCGATGCGCGAGAAAGCGGGCTCGGCGAGCAGCTTTGCGACGTCGTCGTCTTCGTGTACGAGCAGGCTCGCGTCCCTGTCGGCGAGCTCCCCAACATTGCGCCCCTGCGCGTGGGCGTAGAGCGACGGGTGCAGGTGCGAGACGCTGATGATGCCGACCGCATGCCCGGCCGCGTCGACGACGGGGAAGGATGCGTAGCGGTAGGGCATGAAGTATTCGTGCGCGGCGGTGTCGAGCGGCGTGCTGTCTGCGATCGCCACCACGGGCGTCGACATGAGCTCGCGCGCGCTCACGCCCGACAGCACCGCCTCCACCTCGGCGCCGAGGGCCTGCTGGCCGGCGGCGACGACGATGAAGACGCCGATCACGGAGAACCACAGGCCGAGCGGCGCGCCGGCGAGGAACTCGAGCACGCCGAGCACGATCATCACGTAGCCGAAGGCGCGGCCGACGCTGGCGGCTGTCTCCGTGGCGGCCTGCAGCTGCCCGCTGCGGCGCCAGAGGATCGAGCGGAGCACCCGCCCGCCGTCGAGCGGGAACGCGGGCAGCATGTTCAGGATGAGGATCGCGACGTTCACGTACACCTGGTATTCGATGAGCGCCATCAGCGCCGGTGGCGTCGACGCGGGCAGCAGCGCGGCGGCTATGGCGAAGCACGCGGCGATCACGGCGGTGACCGCGGGGCCCGCGATCGCGTAACGCAGCTCGTCCTCCGGCGTGTGCGCCTCGCCGCGCATGCGCGACACGCCGCCGAGCAGCCACAGGTCGATCTCTTCCACTTCGATGCCGTGACGGCGCGCGACGATCGCGTGGCCGAACTCGTGCGCGAGGATGCTGAGGAAGAGCAGCAGGACGCTCGCGAGGCCGAGCGCGTACGCGGCCGGGCGACTGATCCCGTGCACAACTTCGGGGAAGTACGCGCTGCCGACGGCGTAGGTGAAGAGCACGACGATGACGAGCCACCACGGGCTCACGCCGACGGGTATGCCCGCGATGCGCGCTATGCGGTAACTGCGTCCGGGCATCGCGCCCCGCTACGACCTTGTCGACCCGAGGTCGGCCGTTGGCACGCTCGCGCGAGGGACCCCTGCAACCGTGTCGACGTTCGCGTTCAACTCTTTGCCCCTCTGATGCGGTCAGTTCAGCAGGCGTCCCCCGTCGACAACGATCTGGCTGCCGGTCATGTAGCTCGCGAGGTCGCTCGCGAGAAACAGGACGGCGCGGCCGATGTCGTCGGGGTCTCCGAGGCGCCGCATCGGGATCATCGCCTCGAAGGCCTTCCTGCTCGCCTCGTCCGTCAGCGCGGCGCCGGGCGTCGCGATGCCGCCGGGCGCGACGGCGTTCACCCAGATTTCGTGCTGCGCGAGCTCCAGAGCTGCGTTCTTGGTGAAGCCCCACGCGCCGTGCTTGGAAGCGTCGTAGTGTGCGAGGCCGACCATCGACGGGTGCAGAGCGTCGATCGAGGTGATGTTGACGATCCGTCCCCCGCCGCCCTGCGCGACCATGCGCGCCGCCGCCGCCTTCGTGCACATGAAGACGCCGGTGAGGTTCACGTCAAGCACGTGACGGAAGGCGGCGGCGTCGAGGCCCGTGATCGGTGTCATGGGGTAGATGCCGGCGTTGTTCACGAGGATGTTCAGTGAGCCGAACGCCGCGACGGCCGCTGCGACCATCGCCTGCACGCTCTCCTCGTCGCCGACGTCGGCGTGGACCGCAACCGCGGTGTGCGGGCGGACACCGACGAGCTCCCCCGCGGTCGCCTCTGCCGCCGCCTCGTCAAGGTCGGCGACCACGACGTTGGCGCCGGCCTCGTGCAGGCGTCGCGCGATACCCGCGCCGATGCCCATCGCCCCGCCGGTGACTATCGCCGTGCGTCCGGTGAGGTCGACGAGCGCCGCCAGGGGCGTGCTCTGCGGTGACGTTGCGCGGGCGCGCATCTGTCTCAGTGTCGCTCCCGCATGGCGCGGCGGCTTCCGTAACTCGCCGCAGCACCTGACGGCCGGACCGCGAGCCGCGTCGGCGCTTCCCTGGTCGGTTTGACGGCGCGCGAACGCGGGTACAGGCGCTCAGCGCTCCTGCTGCGCAACGCGAACCGGATGGGAGGACGGCCGTGTCGGATGAAGCTGCGAGCCAAGGGGGCGGCGGGCGAGCGTGCGGGCGTCGCCCGGCGTGCCGCGGGCGGGTCGCCCTCGTCGCCGCAGCCGCAGCCGCGGCCGCGGCCGCGTGGCTGGCGCCAGCGACCGCGGCGTACGCCTTCGACGCCGGCGGGAGCGTCGAACAGGTATACGCCACCGGCGTTCCCGCCCACGCCGAGGCGTCGCTCGTGAACGCGAGCGGCGGGACCGTCGCCACGCAGGACGCCGACGCGCTCGGCGGAGTGCTCTTCCGCGGCGTCGCGCCCGGGAACGGCTACCACGTGCGGCTCGCCGGAACGGGCGAAGAATCCCCTTCGCTGACCGTCCACGACGACGCGTCAGAACCGTGGGACCCCGGCGTCTACAACCAGGAAATACCGGACAACGGTTACACGTACCTGACGACGCGGGACGGTACGAAGCTCGCGATCGACGTCCATCCGCCGACGAACCCCGCCGGCGAGCCGGGCCTGCCCTCCGAATTCCATTTCCCGACCTTCCCGCTGGAAGGCTTCACCCTGCCCGATTACACGCCGCCGTACCCCACGCTGATCGAGTACTCCGGCTACGGGTACGCGAACCCGGCGGGCCCGGAAAACGGCATCGCCGTCCTCGCGAACCTCATGGGCTTCGCCGTCGTCGACGTCAACATGCGCGGCACCGGCTGCTCCGGCGGCGCGTACGACTTCTTCGAACCGCTGCAGAACCTCGACGGTTACGACGTGATCCAGACGATCGCGAAACAGCCCTGGGTGCTGGACCACAAAGTGGGGATGATGGGCATCTCCTACGGCGCGATCAGCCAGCTGTTCACGGCGCAGACGGACCCGCCGGCGCTCGAGGCGATCGCGCCCCTCTCGACGATCGACGCGACCGCATCGACGCTGTACCCCGGCGGCATCCTGAACACCGGCTTCGCGGTCCACTGGGCCGAAGAACGCCAGCAGAACGCCGAACCGGCGAGCCCGGGGCACGGGCAGGCGTGGGCGACGACGAGGATCGAAGAAGGCGACAAGACCTGCGAAGAAAACCAGGACCTGCACGAAGAGGCGGCGAACCTGCCGCAGAAGATCAAGGAAAACGCGACTTACAACCCGCCGGTCGCCGACCCGCTCGACCCGATCACGTTCGTCAACAAGATCGACGTGCCGGTGTTCATGGCATGCCAGTGGGAGGACGAGCAGACGGGCGGCCACTGCGCGGACCTCGCGCAGCACTTCACCGGCACCGCGAGGAAGTGGTTCACGTTCACCAACGGCGCCCACGTCGACTCGCTCGACCCTGACACCTACGACCGCTGGTACGACTTCCTGGAGCTGTATGTCGCCCATCAGGCGCCGATCGTCAACTCGTCGATCGTGCAGGCGACGGCGCCCGTCATCTACGACGAAGCGATGGGGCTGCCGAAAACCGACGTTGTCACGCTGCCGTCCGATCCGATCCAGCTGCAGCCGACGTACGAAGGCGCACTGGCCGAGTTCGAAAAAGAGCCCGAGGTGAGGGTGCTGTTCGACAACGGCGCAGGGGCGTCGCCGCTGGGCGTCAAGACCGCCGGCAACCCGTACCCGGCGTTCGAAGCGACTTTCCCGGAATGGCCGATCCCCGGGACAACCGCAACGTCGTGGTACCTCGGCCCCCACGGCACGCTCAGCGAACAGCCCGCTACAGCGAAAGGCGTCGACGCCTACACCTCCGACGCGAGCGCCCTCCCGCTGACCGACTACTCGGGCGGCACCGGGTCGGGCGGGCTGTGGGGCGACGCCTCGCAATGGGAATGGAACTGGAAGGCGAACCCCGCCGGGAGCGCCGCCTCGTACGTCTCGGCGCCGCTCGCGGCGAACACGGTCGCGATCGGTGCGGGCGCCGTCCACCTGTGGGTGCGCTCGTCGACGCCCGACGTCGACGTCACGGCGACCGTCGGTGAAATCAGCCCCGAAGGGAACGAAACCTTCGTACAGAACGGCTGGCTGCGCGCGAGCGAGCGCAAGCTCGCGAAGAACGCGAAGAACATGTTCGACCAGGAACCGACGACGCTCGAGCCGATCCCGACGTTCCTCGCGAAGAACGTCAAGGCGATGCCGGCGGCCCACTTCGTGCCGCTCGTCGTGCCGCTGTACTTCGAGGGCCACGCCTACCGCGCGGGGTCCCGCATCAGGTTGACGATCGCCGCGCCCAACGGCACGCAGCCCGTATGGTCGTTCGGCGCGACGGAGCCGGAAGGGACGACGTCGCACGTCGAACTCGAGTTCTCGGCCGGCAAGCCGTCGAGCCTCGTGCTGCCGATCGTCCCCGGTGTGTCGGTGCCGGCCGAACAGCCACCGTGCCCGAGCCTTCGCAACGAGCCGTGCCGCGCCGCGGAGGACTATGTCAACGACGGGTCCTGACGCTCAGCCGGCGAACATCATGGCGATCTGCGCCTCGACGGCTCGCAGACGGTCGCCGTAGGGCGCCATCGTCGCGGCGACGTCCCTGAGCTCCCATTCGCCTTCGACGGCGTCCTCCGTGAGGGTCACCTCGACGCGCTCCGCGAGCGACCGCATGCGCAGGTCCTCGACGACCTGCTGCAGACGGCGAGCACGCGACCGGCGGAGCTCACCGCGCCCCGTCGCAGGCCGTGACCGCGCGCCCGAGGGACGCGCCGTGATCGAGCCGCGCTGTAGCCTGTCGCCGGGCGCACCGGGGCCGCGGGATGGGCAGCGGCGCCGGGCGCGAGCGAGCTTGAGGAGGAGCGATGCAGGCAGACCAATCCGTTCTCGTGACCGGGGGCACGGGCTTCCTCGGCGGCTGGTGCATCGTCGAGCTGCTGCGCGGCGGATACCGCGTGCGGACCACGGTGCGCAGCCTCGCGCGCGAGGACGAGGTACGGGCGAACGTAGCCACCCAGGTCGACGCCGGTGACCGCCTTTCGGTCGTCGCGGCGGACCTGACCGGCGACGAGGGCTGGGGCGACGCCGTCGCCGGCTGCGACTACGTGCTGCACGTGGCTTCGCCGTTCCCGCCCGCGCAACCAAAGGACGCCGACGAGCTGATCGTGCCCGCGCGGGACGGCACGCTGCGCGTGCTGCGCGCGAGCCTGGACGCCGGAGTCAAACGGATCGTCATCACCTCGTCCGTGGCCGCGGTCCGCAACGGCAAGGACGGTGCGCTGGAAGGCAGGCGCGAGTTCACGGAGGAAGACTGGAGCGACCCCTCCGACTCGCACATGACGCCGTACACGCGCTCCAAGCTCATCGCCGAGCGCGCCGCGTGGGACCTCGCGCGCGAACGCGGCGCAGAGGAGCGCCTGGTCACCGTGCTGCCCGGGGCCATCGTCGGGCCCGTGCTTGGAGCCGACCGCTCGTACTCACTCGAGGCGATCGAGCGTCTGCTCGAAGGCCGCATGCCCGGACTGCCGAGGCTCGGGTTCGCGTTCAGCGACGTACGCGACGTCGCCGCGCTCGAGGTCGCGGCGATGACGGCGCCAGAAGCCGGCGGGCAGCGGCTGCTCGCCGCCGGGACGTTCCTCTGGTTCGAGCAGGTCGCCGCGATCCTGCGCGAAAACCTCGGTGAGCAGGCGCGCAAGGTACCCACGCGGCGGGTACCCAACTTCGTCGTGCGCACCGTCGCCATCTTCGACCCCTCGGTGCGCACGGTCGCGGACGAGCTCGGCTGGGAAACGCGGTTCTCCCTCGAGAACGCGAAACGGCGCACCGGCTGGTCGCCGCGGCCGGTGAACGAAACGATCATCGACTGCGCCCGCAGCCTCCTGCAGACGCCCGCGAGCAAGGGCTAAGGCGTGCGCGAAGTCGGGCGCGGCATCTGGTGGTGGGAGGCCGTCCACCCCGAGTGGACGGCCGCGGACGCGGAGAGCGAGGGCTGGGGCCCACAGGTCTCCTCGTACGCCGTCGACGACGGCAGCCACCTGCTGCTCCTCGACCCCACCACGCCACCCGAACCGGTCGCCGCGCTCGCCGGCGAACGCGAGACGACGATCGTCCTCACGTGCCCGTGGCACGCGCGCGACACGGCGCAGCTCGCCGAGAAGCTCGGCTGCAGGGTGCTCGCCCCCGACCCCGACTCGCCGCAGGCCCGCGAGGTCGCCGACGAGACCTTCGCCGCCGGCGACGAGCTGCCACTCGGCATCGAGGTCTTCCCCGGCATGGAGCCGAACGACCTCGTTCTCTGGCTGCCCGACCAGGCGCTCCTCGTCGCGGGCGACACGCTGATCGACCGCGGCGGCGGGCTGGAATTCCCGGCCGACTGGGCGGACAAGGGCATGCCGGCCGCGCAGATCCTCGCGTCACTTCAGCCGCTGCTCGAGCTCCCCGTGAAGTTCGTGCTGCCCACCCACGGCGCGCCGACGGACGGCGCCGGGCTGCGCGAAGCGCTCGCCGGCGCCTGAGACACCCGGCTCCCGCCGCGCGACACGCGGGCGCCGACGCCAATAGCTTGTCGGCGATGAGCGCGAAGGAGGAGCTGCGCGAACGCCGGCTGGCGGTGGTCCGCGAGCACATGCAGTCCGAGAACGACCACCAGTTCGACGTGACCCTGGGCACCTTCGCCCACCCGCGCTACGAACTGATCGCGACCGGCGAGAGTTTCGACGGCGCCGACGAGGTCGCCGACTACTACGCAAAATCGCGTGCCTCGTTCCCGGACCAGCGCAACGAGAACACCGTGCTGCACGACGCCGGCGACGCCGTGGTCGCCGAGTTCGACCTTCTCGGCACCCACGAAGGCGAGCTGCGCGGCATCGCACCGACCGGCAGGAGCTTCCGCTGCCGGATGTGCGCGATCTTCGAATTCGAGCCCGGCAGCGACCGCATCGTCTGCGAGCGCGTCTACTTCGACCAGACGACCATCGCGCAGCAGCTGCTCGGCGACGCGCCTGCCGCCGCCTGACAGGCGCCCGCAACACGCCGAAGCCACGCGAAAGAGGAGCGCCATGAGCAAAGAGCGGAAGGACGCGACCGACGTCACCAGACGGGCGAACGACGCGCTCAAGGGCGAGCTCCCGTTCGACTACACGAAGGACTTCGAAGACGCGACCCGTGGCTTCATCGCTCCCCTCAACAACGGCGGCAAGGTGATCGGCGCCCAGGGCTGGCCGGTGTACGACGGGAGCGCCCTCGACTTCGTCGGCGACCACGACCCCGCGCCCGACACCGTCAACCCGAGCCTCTGGCGCAACGCGCGGCTGATCAAGAAAGGCGGACTCTTCAAGGTCGTCGACCGGCTCTACCAGGTCCGCGGCCAGGACCTCTCGAACCTCACGATCATCGAGGGCGACACGGGGCTGATCGTGATGGACCCGCTCGTCTCGCCGGAGACCGCGCGCGCGGCGCTCGAGCTGTACTTCGAACACCGCCCGCGGCGCGACATCGTCGCGATGCTCCACTCGCACAGCCACATCGACCACTACGGCGGCGTGAAGGGCATCATCGACGAAGCCGACGTGAAGGCCGGGAAGGTGCGCGTCATAGCGCCCGTCGGTTTCCTCGAGGCCGCGGTCGCGGAGAACGTCCTCGCCGGCACGGCGATGAGCCGCCGCGCGATGTACCACACCGGCCTGCTGCTCGAGCCCGGCCCGAAGGGCCACGTCGGTGTCGGGCTCGGCATCAGCGCGTCGATCGGCGCCGCGACGCTCATCCCGCCAACCGAGCAGGTCAGCGAGACAGGCCAGAAGCTCGAGATCGACGGCCTCACGTTCGAGTTCCTGCTCGCCCCCGACACCGAGGCGCCGGCGGAGATGCACTGGTTCGTCGAGGAGCTCGCCGCGCTCACCGCCGCCGAGAACTGCTGCCACACGTTGCACAACACGTACACGCTGCGCGGCGCGCCGACACGCGACCCGCAGGCCTGGTCGCAGTACCTGAACGAGACGATCGACCGCTGGGGCGACCGCGTCGAGGTCCTCTACGGCATGCACCACTGGCCTGTGTGGGGCAAAGAGGACGCGCTGCAGATGCTGCGCAACGGCCGGGACGCCTACCGCTACATCAACGACGAGACGCTGCGCCTGGCCAACCACGGTTACACGCCCGTCGAGATCGGCGAGATGATCGAGTTCCCTCCCGCGCTCGCCCACGACTGGAACCTGCGCGGCTACTACGGGACCGTCAACCACAACGTCAAGGCGACGTACGTCAAGTACCTCGGCTGGTTCGACGGCAACCCCGCGCACCTGCACACGCTCCCGCCGGAGGAGGCCTCCAAGCGCTACGTCGAGCTGATGGGCGGAGCGGAGAACGTGCTCGCCCAGGCGCGCAAGGCCTTCGACGAGGGCGAGTACCGCTGGGTCGCCGAGGTCGTCAACCACGTCGTGTTCGCCGATCCCTCGAGCACGGCGGCGCGCGAGCTGCAGGCCGACACGCTCGAGCAGATGGGCTACCAGGCGGAGTCCGGCAGCTGGCGCGGCCACTATCTAACCGGGGCGCAGGAGCTACGCCACGGCACGCCGAGCCTGCCCTCGCCGGGCACCGCGACGCCGGACACCGTGCGGGCGATGAGCCTGCCGCTGCTCTTCAACTACCTGGGCATACGCCTCAACGGCGAAAGGGCTGCCGCGACGCAGATCACGCTGAACCTCGAGTTCACGGACACCGGCGAGAGGGCGGTGCTGGAGCTTCGAAACGGGGCTCTCAGCCACTCGCTCGAACGTTCGGCCGCCGACGCCGACGCCACCGTGACCATGACTCGCGCGGTGCTCAACGCGGTGATCATGGGCGAAGCGGACGTGCTGGCCGAGGCGAAGGCGGGAGCGATCGCCGTCGAGCCCGCGGTCGCGCCGCTCAAGGAGTTCGTCGACCTGCTCGAATCGTTCGAGCTCTGGTTCAACGTCATCGAGCCGTAGGGCGGGCCGCAACCACGCGCGAGCGGCCGGTTCGCCTCTTGCGCACGTTGACTTGCGAGCCGCCGCTGCCGATAGGTACAACGCGGATCCCTTTTGTGCCGCGCGCACGACCGGCGACAGAACGGAGTGGACGTGCTTCGCATGCAGCAGACCGACCAGGAGACATCGCGCGACCTCGCGAAGATGGCCTACGAGAACGCGGGCCGCGAGATCACGCTCGCGTCCCAGGCGCTGAGCGTGAACCTGACGCTCGCCGCGGGGACACTCGGCGTCGCGCTCGTCGTCGCCGCGGCCGGCGCGCTCTTCTCCGGCACCGCGCACCTCGACGATGGCATCCCCCGGCTCTCCTCGATCTCACTGGTCCTCGTCGCGCTCGCGGTTCTTCTGATCGGCCGCTTCTACATCCGCGCGACTTTCGCCTACCAGCAGCTCGCGCGCTTCAATCTGATCCAGAAAGCCGCCTGGGCGTTCATGGAAGGCGACCTCGCAAGCGACGGCCTGCAGCACGTCGTGCGGACCTTCCTGCAGCAGCAGCACGCGCCGCAGCCGTGGCGCCGGTCGATGTGGGGCACGCTCAAGTACGGCTTCGGCGGCGTCTTCGCGGTCGCGGTCGCCGCGCTCGCGTGGGGTTTCGCGACGGCGCCGACGTCGTCCGTCGCGTGGATCATCGCGCTCGTCGCGGTGATCGTCTCGCTGACGTGGGAGACGCTGACGCTGAGCGGCTCGCCGCCGATCACTCCGCCCGCGCCGGCCGAACTGTGGGCGCTGCGCAACCGCCTGCCGGACCACCTCGCCGGCTGGATCGAATAACACGCCGCGGGCCGGGCCCCGCTCGAATCCGCCACGCCTTGGCGCTCGGCTGGTAAGTTCGCGCCACCCGACCGGTTTCCAGAGGGGGCCTTGCGAGGCCGTTGAGTCGGAGCGGTGCCGGAGTACCGGCACGGAGGGAGAGGAGATCGAGATGGACACGAGACGTTTTCGGCTCGCGCTTGCAGGCGCGGCCGTGGCCGCTGCATGCGCGGCGGTTCCCGCGTCTGCGGGGGCCACGAACTACGTCGCCATGGGCGACTCGTACACGTCGGGTCCGGGGATCGAACCGTACAGCCCAACGAACCCGGCGGCGTGCGGCGTGTCGGAACGCAGCTACCCGTACCTGGTGGCGCAGGCGCTCAACCTGTCGCTGACAGACGTCAGCTGCGGCGGCGCGAAGACCTCGGACGAGACTGAATCGCAGCTCGAAGGCCAGCCGCCGCAGGACGAAGCGCTCAGCGCGTCGACCGAAGTCGTGACGCTCGGGATGGGCGGCAACGACCACAACCTGTTCGGCACGCTCGTCGAAGGATGCACGATCCTTGACTACTACATAAAACCGTCCAACAAATCGCCGTGCAAGGACAACTACGAAGGATTTGTGACCAAAACCTTCGCGGAAGACAAACCGGAACAGGAAGCGGCGCTGCGGCACATCAAAGAACTGGCGCCGAACGCCAAGGTGTTCGTGATCGGCTACCCCGAAATCATCGATCGGCCGTGCCCGAACTTCCCGTGGTACGAAAAGGATGCGCTCTGGTTCCGCAACAAGGTCCAGAAGGTCGGCGACAAGTTGATCGAGGAAGGCGCGAAGGCGAACGGCGCCATCTTCGTCAACACGTTCAAGCCGAGCGAAGGACACAACGCGTGCCAGGAAGTCGGCACGCGCTGGATAGAACCGCTGTTCAACTCGCTGACCGGTGTCGCTGTTCACCCCAACGCGTTAGGGCAGCAGCAGGACTCGTACGACATCGAGCTCGCGATGCTGAGGGCGGGGATCCGTTAGGCGGCCGATCTGCGGCCATCCGCGGGCGGAGCTCAGCGCTCCGCCCGCGGACGGCCCCGCGACCCCGCGGCGCAAGGCGGTGCGATGTTCTACCCTGCCGCCGTGGCGAACGACGGTGAGCTCGAGAAGCGCGGCGCGGAGCTGGCGCGCGCTTCCGCGCTCACCGCGCGCGACGTCCGGTCGCTGTACGTGCACCACTTCCGCGACGCGGCGAAGGAGCGCCAGATGCTGTCCGCGACGTCGTTCACGGCGACGTTCGCCGCCGTGCGCGGCATCACGCACGCGATCCGCGCGGAACGCGGGCCGTTCAGGAACATCACGCCCGGTGGCCGGCACATCCACCACATGACGTTCGGGATCATCGCGCTGCTGGCCGTGGGGTACCTTTGGCTGCTCGAGATCGGCATCCGCCGCAACCGGCGCTCGTCGCGGCTCACCGCGGTCGCGTACGGCGCGGGCGCCGCCCTGACGCTCGACGAGTTCGCGCTGTGGCTGAACCTCGAAGACGACTACTGGAGCAAGCAGGGCCGCGAGAGCATCGACGCCGTGGTGCTCTTCGGCTCGCTGCTGATCATGAGCGTGATCGGCCGCGGCTTCCTCGCCGACGCGTTGCGCCTCGCGCGCCGCCGCAGGCGCGGAAGCTGACAGCGCCCGCCGCTGGGCTCACGGCGCCGGGACGCCGGCGAGCTTGTCGGGGTTGCGGACGATGTCTATCGCGGCGATGCGCCCGGCGTCGAACGCGAACGAGATCACGCTCAGCCGGCCGTCGGCGTCCTCCGTGACGAGCCCGATCACGCCGTTGATCTCCGCGACGTAGCCTGCGACCACCTGTCCGCGAGCGAGGGCCAGCAGCGCACGTGCGACCTTCTCTGCGCCGCGCTGCACGCGCCGCGCAGCATTCGCCTTGCCGCCGCCGTCGCTGCGCCAGACGACGTCGGGGTCGAGGATGGACACGAGCCGCGTGAGGTCACCCTCGTCGCACGCGGCCACGAACGCGCCGACTAGCTCCAACTGTTCTGCTCGACCGACCTCGAATCGCGGGCGCCCCTCGTCGACGTGGCGGCGCGCGCGCTCGGCGAGCTTGCGGGCGCTGGCCGGCGATCGCCCCGTCGCGTCCGCGGCCTGGTCGAACGTGAAGCCGAAGACGTCGTGCAGCAGGGACGCGGTGCGCTCAGCCGGCGAGAGGCGCTCGAGCACGATCAGCAGCGCCATCGATACGGACTCGTCGAGCGTCGCGCGGTCCGCGGGATCCTCGCCGGCTGCGCCGGCCGGGCTGCCGTCGAGCAGGCGGCTGCGGGTCACGATCGGTTCGGGGAGCCACGGCCCGACGTACTCTTCGCGCCGCACTCGCGCGCTCTCGAGCGTGTCGAGCGCGACGCGGCTCGCGACCGTCGTGAGCCAGGCGCGCAGGTCGCGGATCTCGCGGCGGTCCGATACGCGCAGGAGGCGCAGCCATGTCTCCTGGACGACGTCGTCGGCTTCGGTCAGCGAGCCGAGGATCGCGTAGGCGACGCGCCGCAGGTGCGCGCGCTCGCGCTCGAACTCGGCTGCGAGCGGCTCCGTTCCCGCGCCCGCTTCGGTCAAGCGACCGATTCGAGGTCGCCCTCGGTGTCGGCGAACAGGCTCGCGCGGTCCTCGGCGCCGGCGGTGACCCGGCGGCGCAGATGGCCGCTGCGCAGAGCCAGGCGTGTGAGCCGGGCGCCTGCGGGGCCCACCGGTCCGGGCCGTCCGATCGCGAGCAGGGCGTCCGTGTTCGAGCTGTGCGGCGGGTAGATGACCGACCGGTTGATGTAGCGCTTGAAGTCCTTCGCGTGGGCGCCGGTCGCGAGCACGGTGTCGCGGTCGAAGCCGCACGTGAGCAGTGCCCCGTGCGCGCCAAGGTCAAGGCACGTCAGATAGAGCGGCTGGGTGTACGCGCGTGCCGGGGCGCCGAGCGCGGCGCGGGCGGCGTTCTCGCCCGCGCGCCGCCCCTGGGGCATCGCGTGCTGGCAGGACATCACCGCGTCGTGCGAGCCGTCGACGGGCGCCGCTGCGACGTCGCCCGCAGCCCAGACGGCGCCGACGCCGCTGGAGAGAGTCGCGTCGACGCGCAGCCGCCCGAGCCGGTCAAGCGGAGCCCCTATCTGGCCTGCCAGCGGCGAGGGGCGCGGGCCGGCGGCCCAGACGACGAGGTCGCCCGCGACCAGCGAGCCATCATCGAGGCGGACCCCGTCCGCAGTCACGTCGCGGACCGCGACTCCGACTCGCGTCTGCACGCCGAGCGACTCGAGCGCCGAGCCGATCACGGCCCTGGCGCGCGGGCCGAATTCGGGCGCGATCCGATCCTGGCTCTCGAGCAGCGTGACGTGTTCGTCGCCGGCGATCTCGGCGGCGAGCTCGACGCCCGTGAAGCCCGCGCCGACGATGATCGTCCCGCGATCGCGCGTTCCGCGCTCGCGCAGCGTGCGGTGGAACTCCGCCGCGCGCGCGTAGTCGTCGACGGCGTGGACGTTTCGCCCGGCGGGCGTCGTCACGCTGCTTCCCGCCGCAAGCACGAGCTGCCCGTAGGCGACGGGGTCCGGCTCGCCTTCGATGCTCGCCGTGCGCCCCGCCGCATCGATCCGCAGCACCGATGAGCGGCGATAGGCGACACCGATCGGAGCGAGCAGGCCTTCCAGCGGGATGCGCGCCCCGGAGAGATCCGACTCGTAGAGCCGTGGCCGGATCGTGAGGTAGGGGTCGGGGCTGACGAGTTCCACGCGGATGTCGTCGCGCCGCCCGCGCAGCGTCGCGGCGGCTCCCGCCGCCGCGTGCACGCCGGCGAAGCCGCCACCGACGATGAGGATCCGTTTCTCGCTCATACCCTTTAGACGACGCAGCCGCCCGGACTGTGACACCACGCGTGATTCAGAGCGCGCGCAGCGAGAACGTGTAGCTCGAAACGCTGCCGCGGTCGTCGGCCCGCACGAGCACGGTGTAAAGGCCCGCGCGCGGTCGCGCGCCGGTGAGCCGGATTGTGTTGGCGCCGCGGCGCGAGCGCGCGCTCGCGTGCAGGATCACCCGCCGGCGGTGCTCGACCGTGACCGTGACGCGCGCGGCCTCGCTGAGGTCGAACTCGATGTCGCGGCCCGACCGCGTGAGGCGTGCGTGGGTCACGCGTGGGCGCGGCGGAGCGACCGTCGCGCGCGCCGACGTGGCGGCGGGACCGAAGCCGCTCGCGTTCGACGCCGTTTCGGACACCTCGAGCACGGCGCCGGCGTCGGCGGACGGCACGGTGAACCGGCGTCCGCGGGCACCGCCGACCGGTTCGCAAGGGCCGCTCTGCCCCTGGCAGCGCTGCCACTGCAGTTCGAGCGCCGTCGGTGAGTTCAGCCAGCTACCGGGGGAGGCCGTGATCGTCGCGCCGGCTTTCAGCCGGCCGGTGATGCGCGGCGCCACGCTGTCACGCGGCGCCCCCGCGAGCGAGAACGCGGACAGCCCGATCGGGCTTCCCAGCCCCGTCGGACCGTCGTAGCCGACGCGCGCTTCGCACTCGGACGCGCCGCCGCACTTGCCGTTCGCTCCCGACGTCACGTCGCGGAAGGCACGCCGTTCGCCGGCGTGCTGATAGAGCGTCAGCGCGGGCGGCCACACGCCGCGCGCGCCGCCCGCGAGCGCGTACTCGGCCGCGACGATCGGCGCGGCCGCCGAGGTCCCGCAGGCCTCGGCCCACCCCGTCGCGGTGCCTTCGTACCAGTCCGGCGCCGGGGTCGTGTCGTACGCGCTGAGGCCGGGGTCGCAGCTCGCGACCGCGGCGACGTCGGAAATCGAGCGGTGCGCGCCGCACCCCGTCGCCGGCCATTCGGCGAGCGCGGTCTGCCACGCCGGCGCCGCGAAGTCCTTCGCGCAGCCCGAACCCGAGTTCAGCCAGGCGTAGCTGCGCCAGCTGCCGGCGACCTTGAAGATCGCGGTGCCGCCGACGGCGACGACGTCCGGCAGCTTCGCGGGGTACCCCGGGTAGTTCCAGGGACGCCCGGTGCACTTTTCGCCGAGTTCGCTGCCCAGCGCCGCCTCGTTGTCGTAGCCGCAGTCGCCGGAGCTCGCGAGGATCACGGTGCCCGGGTGTTCGAAGTACTTGGACTGCAGTTCGGCGAGTTCTTCGGCTTCTTCTTTTTCTGTGCCGTCAGCGAAGTATTCGTAGGAGACGCTGATCTCGGTGGCGCCGGCATCCGCGGCCGCGTTGACGCCGCGGGCGAGTTCGATCACTCCGTCCGCTTCGGCGTTGCCCTCGACGACGAGCAGGTGACAGTCCTCGCATACCGCGCGCGCCATATCGACATCGAGCGATACCTCGCCGGTGTTGGGGCTTTTCGACGGCAGGCTGGACCCGCCGCCGGCATTGATGAGCGCGAGACAGCCGTCGCCGCGTGTGCATGCCGGCAGGCCGTACTCGCGGTCGAAGACCGCGAGGTCCGATTCAAGCGTCGGGTCGCCGCCGAGCTCGACGAGCGCGATCGTCTGGCCGGCCGACGCGTGCGTGGTCGGCGGGAGCTGGTAGGCGTCGCGCAGATCGCGCGGTGTGAGCGCGTAGGGGTCGGGCGTTTCGTAGCGCGGCCCGGCGCGCCGCGCACCGGGCGCGAGCGGCGCCGTCACCGGCGCCACGGGCTCGCGTGCCACCGGTTCCCGCTGACCCGCGGCGGCGGCCCGGAGCGCCGAGGCACCGGCCGGCATCGCGCACAGGAGAGCGGCCGCCAGCGCGGGGATGATCGTCAGCGTCGGCGGGCGCCTGCTGCCGCGGCCCGCCGCGAACACGGCGCTTACCTCGCCCTCGTGGCGCGCTGTTGCGGCGCCGGATGACCGCGATGGGCCCCCGAAGTTCCCCACGAGTGCAAGGTAGCGGGCCGCGCGGGCCGCCGGGCTCGCCGCACCTCGCCCCGGCGGCCCCGCGGGGTCGCGGCGCGCTTCACGCGCCGGTCGGTGCGGCCCCGCCACGCTCTCGCGGGACCGCACGGCGCTACTTTTTCTTCTTTTCCTTGATCTTGACGGTGCCACTCTTGGTCAGGCCACGGAGGTTGACCGTGTAGCTGTCGCCGGTGTGTATCTCGGCGTATTCGCGGTAAGCGGAGCCGACCGTGAAGGCCACTTCGGTTTCCGTGTACGTTTTGAAGGTCAGCCCGATGCAGTCGCCGGGCCCCAGGCCCGCCTGCCAGCCTGCCGTGCTGTCTTCGATGTTCGCGGCGCTGCCGAAGTCGTTGCCGAGCCCCGACGGTTCTTCGCCGAAGCAGTTCGGTGTTTCTTCGGCGTCTTCGACGGGAAGCGAGCCGAGCCCGATGCCCTTCACCACGATCAGCGGTTCGGCGGGCGTCCCCTTGAAGCTCACCGATTTGATGGCTGGTGGTTTCGTCTTTGCGGCTGCCACCCCCGTGAAGAGCGCCATTCCGGTGATGGCCGCTGCGGCGAGAACGCCGAGCGTTGCGAACGCCTTGCGCATGGACGGTCCTTTCTCGATCGCCGTGGCCGGGCCACACTCCTCGCCCGGCGCAAATCGCCGGAGTGTACAGGCCGCCGCCCGGCATCGTTGTCGCCGACGGGCGGCCCGCCGATTGCCGCTGCGCGCCAGCGGGTAGTCACCTCGATGTTGAAGAGCGAGCCCGGCTTCGGGCGCTTGGAGGTAGTGACATGGCATGGATTCTCGTCGTGAATGCGGTACTGGGATTCGCACTCTTGGCCGCTGTGATCATGAGCGTGCTCGGCACCTGGCGCTTCACGCCGGAGCGCACCGAGAGGACGGGGAGCGCGCGCGAGCGGGTCGTCGGTTCGGTTCGCGACCGTCACCTGCCGGTTGCGGACCGGCGCGACACCGCCGCCGCCTGAGGACGGCGCCCGCTCCTCAGCGCCAGTACACGCCCGGGTCCGCGAGGATGAACTCGAGCCGCCGGCCGTCGGGGTCGCGCAGGTAGAAGCTCGTCGAACAGGCGTTGTGCGCGACCGGCCCGCGGACGTCACAGCCGAGACCGTTGGCGCGCCCCAGCACGTCGTCGAAGCCGGCACCGTCGACGTCGAACGCGATCTCGTCCGCGTCGGGCGCGGCGCCGGCGTCTTCAGACGGGAAGAACACGATCAGGGTCTGCCCGAGACGGATCGGCTCGTGGTCGCCGTCGAGCGGTTCGGCGCCGGTGAGGTCGAGATAGAAACGACGAAGCGCCGTAGCGTCCGGTGTGCGCAACGCGAGGTGGTTCACGCCGATGACACCCACGCCGGCGACTGTACCGCCTGATGCGATGCTGTCGGCCGTGGACCTGGACGCGCTCGCGCGGCTGCAGGAGACGAGCTTCGAGCTCGCCGGGGAGGGTCTGCGCTCGTCGTGGCCACCAGAGTCGGCGATGGACGCGGCGCAGCTCGGGAAGTTCTTCGAAGAGCACCGCTACTGCGTGCTCGCGACCGCGACGCGCGACGGCCGGCCGGTTGCGCGGCCCGTCGCGTATACGGTCGTCGGCGCCTCGTTCTGGCTCGCGACGGTGCGCGGCAGCCGGCTGCGGAACCTCGAACGGACGCCGTGGGTGTCGCTCGTCGTCAGCGACGGCGACGCTGGATCGCACCGCGCGGTCGTTGTCGATGGTTCCGTGACGGTTGTCGACGGTCCGCCGGCGGACGTCGCGCGGGCGTGGCAGGTGCGGCACGGTTCGCCGGCGCAGTGGGCCGATGCCTGGGTGCTGCTGCAGCCCGGGCGCCTGCTCTCTTACGCTGCGCCCGACGCGCGCTAGCGTCGACGACCGTCCAGCAGCGCGGCGTACGGTTCCGCGTCGCCGAGCGACGTCGCCGACGTTCCGCGCCGCACGACTCGCCGCCGTCGGGCCAGCGCGTCATCTACTGGTCGTTGGCTCGCTCGCGGCGGAGTCTCCCCACCTCACGTCGAGGCGCGTGCCGCTTCGCCGTTTGTTAGACAAACCGCGCGCTGCGGGCGAACCGTGGGCTATCAGAGAGCCGGCGCGGCGGGGCGGTACGTGCTGCGCCCGACGCCGAGCGCCCGCGCAGCGGACCAGGAGAACGCGAGGTGCACGTCGTTCCTGGCGAGCGCGATCAGTGTCGTGTAGGCGCCGCCGTCGACCGATGGCCCGGCGGCGATGCCGATCGCGATCTTGTAGCCGCGCCCTCTGAGGGACAGCAGGATGTTCCGCCGGTGACCCCAGCACCCTGCGGCAGCCGGACGCCGGCAGTCGAGGTTCCCGCCGCCGAAACCGTCGTCGTACATCCACAGGTAGTAGCCCTCGAGCGCGTTCGGCGCGGCCGCGAAGTTGCTGCCCCACGGCGCCTGGAACGGCCCGGCCGGCAGCAGCGGGTCCTCGCTGCGTCGTGCGGCGCGCGCCGCGGCGCTGTCCAGCTGCGCCACCATGCCCGTCGCGACGGGCAGCCTGTAGGAGGTCCGGTCGAGGTTCGAGAGCGCGAAGATCTGGCGCGTCGCGGGAAAGCGCAGGAAGGCCCGCGGCACGGCGTACGCGGGCAGGCCCAGGCGCGAACGCGCGCGGTCGAGGTAGTAAAGCCAGGCCGACTCGCATTCTTCGCCCTTCGGCGCATCGGCGCACGCGTCTGGCAGCTGGCCCCAGGCGATGTTCGACCGCGGGGTGCGCAACGCCGCGCGCGCGCCGGCGGGGAGCGCGAGCGCCAACGCGGTGCAAGCGAGCGCGACGCATCCGGGCGTCAGCATTCGCCGTCGTACCGACAGCCCGAGGCCGCGTGCGGCGCGCATCTCGACGGGGATCCTACCGGCGCCCCGTGCTGCCGGCGGACGTCGGCTGGCGCTCGGTCCTTTCAGCGCGCGCCACCGGCGAGCTGCCCTCGACGGCGAAGCGCCGGCACGCGCCCGTCCGTCGAGAGCCAGGAACCCACGAGGATCAGCACGAGGCCCGCGAGAGCGCTCACGCCCGGCTCCTCGCCGAGCAGCGCGACGCCGAGCGCGACGGCGACGACCGGGTTGATGTACGTGATCACGACGGCACGTTGCGCGCCCGCTTCGATGATCAGCGCGCTGTAGACGACGAAAGCGAGCGCCGTGCACACCAGCCCCAGCACCACGATCGACGCGATCGCCCCTGCGCTGGGCGGGTGCTCCGGCGCCGTCAGGAGAGCACCGGGCGCCAGCAGCACCGCCGCCATCGCGAGAGCCACCCCCATCGTCGCGCGCGGATCGAGGTCGGCGAGACCGTGCTTGACGATCATCGCGCCGATCGCGTAACCGGTCGCCGCGCCGATGACTGCGAGCGCGCCGAGGAGCTCGCCGGGGCGGTGCGCGACGTCGATGCCGACGAGCGCGACGACGCCGGCGAACCCCATCAGCAGGCCCGCCAGCTGCACCGCGGTCGGGCGTTCGCTCCGGCCGCGAAGCCACGAGAGGACGGCGACGATCAGCGGCACGGTGGCGATCAGGATCGCCGTCAGCGACGAGGGGAGCCGCTGCTCGCCGAACGCGATCAGCGGGAACGGAATCATGATCTCGATCACGGCGAAGGCGAAGATCACTCCGAGGCGGCCCTTCACTGTGCGCAGCAGGCCCGCGCGCGCCGCGAGGGCGAGGACGACCACGGCGGCGAGCGCGACGCGCGCCCACGCAAGGCCCAGCGGCGGCACGCCGCCGTCGACGGCGATCTTGATGAAGAGGTACGGCACGCCCCAGATCACCGACATCGCCGCGAATGCCACCCACGCGCGGGTGGTCATGGGCTTGACGTCGGGTTCGGCTGCGCCGTTGCGCGCGGTCGCCATCGCGGACATCATGCCGCCGCGAGGCGTGCCCGCTCGTCCTACTACCTCACATGCCGCGCGCCGGCGGGGGGCTCAGGGCGCCTTTCACCAGGCGACAGAGGCGCTCGTTTCGTGCGTGAGTCCCTCGTTGATGTCGGCCTCGCTGTGAACGTGGCGCGGCGGCGTGTAGAAGGTGGCGTAGGGTCGCAGGCGCAGCGCCACGCGCTTCTCGGCGCGGGCGCCCTCTTCGACCATCGGCCGCACGTCGTCCGACATCGGCGAACCGGCCATCACGCCGGCGATCCGCATCATGACGTCGACCACGAAATCGAAGTCGGTGTCGACGCGCGCGTCGCAGTAGACCTGCAGGTAGCTCGGGGGCCACTGCTCATCCAGGACGCAGAGCGCGACCTTCGGGTTGCGCGCGACCGCCTTCGCCTTGGCTCTCTCGGCCATCGTCGACACGACGATCTCCTCGGGGTCCGCCGCGTAATAGACGATCGACATCGCCGGCCCGTGCTCGGCGCGGGCGTAACCGAAGACCGCGGTGCGGTGGTCGAGCACGAATTGGCGCCGCTCTTCCGGTGTCATGTGTGTTTCCTTTCTCCTAGAGACAGAGTGCTTCCAAGGCCGTCCGACGGCCGACTTGCTGGGGTTCTGCCGCGCCGAAGACTTCTGCGACCGCGGGCTGCGGATCGCCGCCCGCGCCGTCGGGCCGCTGCGCGAAGGACGAGTCGCTCGGTCAACGCCTGCCGCCGGCGCTCATCTCTTGCTCCCCAAGAGACGGCAACGGCCGCCGTGCGATCTCCGCCGCCTCTGCGGGCGCGACGCCGAAGCTCCGCAGCACGCCTTCGGCGTGGGCGATCGCGGCGTCGTTGCCGAGCTCGCCGAGCAGGCGGGCGCGGATCACGGCGACGAGCGCGCCGCCACTTGCCTGGACGGCGACGCGGGGATCGCCGGCGGTGAGCCTGCCCGCCTTGATGCCGGCTTGGAGGTCGCGCATCGCTGCGACCCCCATCGCCGTGTTGATCACGCGATGCGAGCCGTCCAGGCGCACGATTAGCCACGCCCACTCCGGGTCGTCCTCCACGAGCGCGATGAGATGGCGGTGCGCCACGCTGATCGCCTCGGCGGGATCGTCGACCTGCGCCTGGCGCCGGCGCAGCCGCTGGAGCTCGTCGGCGAGGCTTTCCTCGATCAGCGCGACGAGCAGAGCCTCCTTGTCGTCGAAGTAGTTGTAGACGGTGCCGACCGCCGTGTCGGCTGCTTCGGCGATCTCTGCGATCGATGTCGCGTCTGGCCCCCGTTCCGCGAAGAGCGTCCGTGCGGCGTCGAGCAACGCGGCGCGCGTTCTCGCGCGGCGGCGCTCGTTGCGTGTGGGCGCGGACGCTTGCGTCGCAGGCATGTCGCTCAAGGTTACCGGTCCGGCCCCCTACGATGATGCGTCCTTCATAGTTGACGACAGATTCACTTTCGTGTACGGTGCCGCCGCAACGGTGAGGAGCGAGAGGAAGGAGTCGGTCGGTGCCAACTGACGAGAAGGTCCAGGTTCTGATCGTCGGCGGCGGCGGCGCCGGGCTGACCGCGTCGATGCTGCTGTCCGGGCTCGGGGTCGATCACCTGCTGATCAGCGCGCTGCCCGAGACGTCGAACCTCCCCAAGGCGCACGTGCTGAACATGCGCACGATGGAGATTCTGGAGGATGCGGGCGTCGCGGCCGCGATCGCGGAGAGGAGCACGCCGCCGGGGCAGATGGCGGCGACCGCGTTCTACGCCGGGTTCGCCGGGCGCGAGGGCTACGGACGCCTGCTCGCGAAGCTCGAGTGCTGGGGCGCGGGCGGCGCCGACGAGAACTGGCGCGCGGCGAGCGCCTGCGTCCAGCGCAATCTGCCGCAGATAAGGCTCGAGCCCGTGCTGCGCGAGCACGCCGAGCAGCTCGCGCCCGGCCGCGTCCGTTTCAACCACGAGCTCGTCGACCTCTCGCAGGGCAAGGAGTCGGCGTCCGCGGTCGTGCGCGACAACGGGAGCGGCGAGACGTATCGCGTCGCGTGCGACTACGTCGTCGCGGCCGACGGCGGACGCACGGTTCCCGGTCTGTTGGGCATCGGCTACGAGGGCCTCGGGGTGGTGACGCAGACCGCGACGATCCACGCGACCGCCGACCTCAGCCGCTGGGCGCGCGACGACGACGTGCTGCTGCGCTGGATCTTCTCGCCGCAGTCGGGAACCTTCGTCGTGCTCGTGCCGATGGGGCCGGACCGCTGGGGTCCGGCCTCCGAGGAGTGGGTGATCCACATCAACTACCCGGTCGACGACCCGCGGGCGCTCTCGGACGAGCAGGTCACGACGGACGCGCTCACGGCGCTCGGCGTAGCCGACCTCGACATGGAGGTCCACACGATCCGCCGCTGGTCCGTCGATGCGGTGCTCGCCCAGTCGTTCCGCGACCGTCGCGTCTTCCTCGTCGGCGACGCTGCGCACCGCCACCCTCCCACCGGCGGGCTTGGCCTCACGAGCGGGATCCAGGACGTCCACAACCTCTGCTGGAAGCTCGCGGCCGTGCTCGACGGCCACGCCGGCCCCGGCCTGCTCGACTCCTACGAGCCGGAGCGCCGCCCGGTCGTCGCCGAGAACGCACAGCGCTCGCTCGAAAACGCCCTGAACCACATGGCGATCGGCGGCATCCTCGAGGTGGCGCCGGAGAACGGCGAGGCGAAGAACTGGGAGAACATCTCGCGCGCCTGGAGCGAGGCGCCCGCTCACGCCGAGGTCCGCGCGCAGGCGCGCCGCGCGATGCGCGCCGCCTCGATGGAGTTCGGCGAGCTGAACATCGAGTACGGCTACGCGTACGAATCGTCTGCCCTCGTCCCGGACGGGTCGCCCGCGCCCGAGCCGCTGGAGGCGGTTCGCGTCTACGAGCCCTCGACTCGCCCCGGCGCGCCGCTCCCCCACGCCTGGCTCGACACGGGCGACGGTGAGAGGATCGCGATCAAGGACCTCGTTCGCCCGGGGCGTCTGCTGCTGATCGCGGGCGAGGAGGGCGGATCGTGGTGCGACGCTGCTCGCGAAGTGGCCGCCAGCGCCGGTGTGCCGCTCGACGCGGCGCGGATAGGGCACCTCGACGGCGATTACTACGACCCGCGCCTCACGTGGCTTCGCCGGCGCGAAATCGCCGCCGACGGCGCGCTGCTGGTGCGCCCGGACCGGTTCGTCGCATGGCGCAGCGTCGGGCCGTGCGACGGGGACCCCGCGCGCGAACTCACAGACGTCGTTGAGACGGTCCTCGGGCGACGCGTGCCGGCAGCGGCCTGAGGACCCAAAGCTGACTGTCCAGTCACTATTGACAGGATCATCAGTTTTGACTACGGTGGCGCGCGTGGAAGGGGAGCAGGGCGGGGAGATCGACGTCGCGGTCGTGGGCTACGGCCCGGTCGGCCAGGCACTCGCCTGCCTGCTCGGGGCCGCCGGTCACCGCGTCGCCTGCTTCGAGCGTCACGGGGAGATCTACCGCCTGCCGCGCGCCGTCCACGCCGACCACGAGGTGATGCGGCTCCTGCAGCGACTCGGCATCGCGCACGACCTCGCGGGCGAGATGCTGTCGCTGACCGACTACCACTGGTTCGGCGCGGACGGCGAGACCCTCATGGTGCTCAGCCAGCCGAGCCCGGGGGTCTCGGGCTGGGAGCCGGACTGGCTGTTCTTCCAGCCGACGCTCGAGGACGCGCTCGACCGGCGCGCAAGGTCGCTGCGCGGCGTGAGCGTCGAGTGCGGTTGGGATGTCGAGGGCCTCGAGCAGGACGACGGCGGCGTGACGCTCTCGCTGCGCCCCTTCTCCGAGGACCCCGCTGCAGAGCCGGAGGCTTCCGTACAGCGGCCGGTGCGCGCGCGTTACCTGATCGGCGCCGACGGCGCGAACTCCACCGTGCGCGCGGCGCTCGGCGTGCCTCAAAGGGACCTTGGATTCCGTGAGCGCTGGTTCGTCGTCGACGTCGTCCCCCACGACATCGACGCGCTCGACCTCCCCGCCGCGTGCCAGTGGTGCGATCCGCGCCGCCCCACGACCCACGTTCGAAGCGGCGTCGGCCACCGGCGCTGGGAGTTCATGCTGCTGCCGGGAGAGAGCGAGGACGAATTCGACGAGCGCCGGGCGTGGGAGTTGCTCGCGCCGTGGCTCGGCCCGGACGACGCGGTACTGCTGCGCCACACCGTCTACGAGTTCCGTTCGATGGTCGCCGAGCAGATGCGCGAGCACCGTGTCCTGCTCGCCGGCGACGCCGCACACCTCACGCCGCCGTTCCTCGGCCAGGGGCTCTGCTCGGGGCTGCGCGACGCGGCAAACATCGCTTGGAAGCTCGACCTCGTGCTGCGGGGAGTCGCCGGCGACGCGCTGCTGGACACCGTCACGCCGGAGCGCCAACTCCAGAACGAGTGGATCATCTCCTTCGCGATCGAGCTCGGGAAGGTGCTCTGCGAGCTTGACCCTGACAGGGCCGCGGAGCGCGACACGAACGTTCGCGGCGCGGGACCGCCGCCCGTGATCGCGCTCCCGCCGCTGCAGGACCAGTCGGACGGCGAGCGCGCCCCGCTCGCCGGAGAGCTCTCCGTCCAGGGAGTCGTCGCCCTCGACGGTCGCGAGGGGCTGCTCGACGACGTCGCCGGCGCCGGCTTCACGCTCATCTGCCGCGGCGGCGCAACGGACTGCCTCGACGAGGCGCAACGCGGCCTGCTCGACCTCCTCGGCGTCAGCGTCGTCGACTTCGGCGCCGGCGCCCGCGACGTCGACGGGCGGACGACCGCGTGGCTTGACGAGAACGCCGTCGACGCGGTGCTCGTGCGCCCCGACCTGTACGTCGTCGGCGGCGCCGCCGACGGACCGGCCCTCGCCAGGCTCCTCGACGATCTTCGCGCGCGGCTCGGCACGCCGGCCGCGCAGGCACACTGACCAACCCGGGAAAGGAGCCGGCCGTGGCCACGACCGACGTTATTCACCCCAAGTTCCACCACTTCAACCTCAAGACGACGCGATTGCAGGAGATGATCGACTGGTACTCGCTCGTCGTCGGCGCCGACGTCCTTTTCCAGGACGCGCAGGGCGCCTGGATGTCGAACGACGAGGCGAACCACCGCATCGCTCTTCTCGCGTTCCCCGGCTTCGTCGATGACCCCGAGAAGGGCACGCGGACCGGCATGCACCACAGCGCGTTCGAGTACGGCGGCTTCGGCGAGCTCAACGCGAGCTACCTGCGCCTGCGCGATGCCGGCATCGAGCCCGCGATGTGCCTCGACCACGGGATGACCCTCTCCTACTACTACGCCGACCCCGACGAGAACTTCGTCGAGCTGCAATGCGACACGTTCGGCGACTGGTCGAAGTCCTCGGAGTACGTGCGCTCGAGCGAGGTTTTCCACGCCAACCCGATCGGCGTCTTCGTCGACCCGGCTCGCGTCGCCGAGGCCGCCGCGGCCGGCGACTCGTTCGCGGACATCCACGCCCGCGCGATGGCGGGCGAGTTCGCCCCCGAGCAGGCGCCGATCGAGATCCCGACGGAGGACTGACGGTGCGGCTGCTGACGTACACGGACGGCGGCGGGCCGCAGGCGGGGATCCTCCTCGACGAGGAGATCGTGCCGGTCAGCGCCCTCGGCGCGGGCGACGCGTCGGTTCGCGGACTGCTCGCGGAGCACGACGCCGCGGGACTCGCGGAGCTCGGCCGGCGGGCCGAGGCGTCGGGCACGCGCTTGCCGCGCGCCAGCGTGAAGCTGCTCGCACCCGTGCCCGATGCGCAGAAGGTGATCTGCATGGGCCTGAACTACCGCGACCACGCCGAAGAGAGCGGCCAGGAGATCCCCGAGTACCCGCGCTGGTTCGCGAAGTTCGCGAACTCGCTCGCCGGCGACGGCGAGGACGTGATCCTCCCGGCGGCGCATCCCGACTACGTCGACTACGAGGCCGAGCTCGCCGTCGTGATCGGCCGCGCCGCCCACCGCGTCGCCGCGGCCGACGCGCTGGACCACGTGGCGGGCGCGATGCCGTTCAACGACGTGAGCGCGCGCGACCTGCAGCTGCAGAACCCGCTCTGGACGAGCGGCAAGGCGATCGACACGTTCGCGCCGTGCGGGCCCGCACTCGTCACGCTGGACGAGGCCGGGGACCTGCAGAACCTCGCACTGAGGACCCGCATCGATGGCGAGATCGTGCAGCAGGGCAACACGCGCGACATGATCTTCTCCGTGGCCGAGACGATCGCGTGGCTCTCACGGACGCTCACGCTCGAGCCCGGCGACATCATCGCGACCGGCACGCCCGCGGGCGTCGGCGGCGCCAAGGGCACGTTCCTGCGCGCCGGCCAGACCGTCGCGGTCGAGGTCGACGGGCTCGGCGCCGTCCACAGCCCGATCCGCGCCGAAGCCCCGTGAGCCGACCGCTGCGATCCCACTCACGCGATGGCTAGCGGCAGCCCCGCGCCGACACGCCAGGACAGGCGCCGCGAGCGCACGCGCGCGCGGCTCCTCGGCGCGGCGCGCACCCTCTTCGCGCGCCAGGGGGTGGAGGAAACGCGGATCAACGAGATCACCGAGGAGGCCGACGTCGGCTTCGGCTCCTTCTACAACCACTTCGACTCCAAGGAGGCGATCGTCGAGGCCGTGCTCGCGGACAGCCTCGGGGCACAGGGCGCCGCGCTCGAGCGCGCCACCCGCGAGCTCGAGGACCCGGCGGAGGTCGTATCCGTCGCCCACCGGCACTTCGTCAGGCTCGCGCGCACGGACCCGGACTGGGCGTGGCTGCTCGTGCGTCTCGAGGTCTCGCACAACGTGATGGTCGCCGCGCTCGGCCCGCACGCGCAGCGCGACCTCGAACGCGGCATCAGCGACGGCCGCTTCGCCGTGCCCAACGCGCGCGTCGCTTTCTTCGCGACGGGCGGCGCGCTGCTCTTCGTGATGCGCGCCGTGCTCGACGGCGACGCACCCGCGTCCGCGGAGCGCGACCACGCCGAGGGCGTCCTGCGGATGCTGGGCCTGACGGCGGCGGACGCGGCCGAGGTCGCGCGGCGACCGATGCCGAGGATCCGCGTCGCCGCGTAGCCGCAGCGCTACTGCCGCGCCATCGCGACGCGCCAGCGCTGCTCGGGCGTGATCAGGTGCGCCACGTTCTCGGCGTCGTCGCCGACATCGATCTGGACCCAGCGCACACGGCCGCTGAAAGCGTTCGCGGCGCCCGCCGCATAGTCGTCGCTGACGGGGCTCGCGGTGTCGACGCCGACGTCGGTCGTCTCGTCGCCGGAGAAGACGAGCGGCGCCGTGACCTCCAGTCGCCCCGAGCCGACCTGTGCGCCGTCGACGAAGAGGCCGATGTCGCCGCCCTTGGCGAGGCCGCCGCCGTCGTAGCTGAACTCCATGCGGACCTGGTGCTCGCCGGCGGCTAGAGCGTCCTCGCCCGAAACCTTGACGCGGGCGATGCCGAGCAGGTTGTAACAGTACGTCGGCCGGCCTTCGTGCAGGTAGAGCGCCCAGCCGCCAAAGCGCCCGCCCTGCGCGACGATCACGCCGCTGCCGGGGCTTTCGCCGAGCTCGACGTCGGCGGTCACGGCGTGCGACTTGTTCTTCACGCTGATCACGCAGTGCTCCGTGAGGCGCCCCATGCCGGCGAACAGGGCCTGCGAGTTCCCGGTGATCAGGGTCGGCCGGCCCGCGGTGACGGCGTCGAAGCGCTCGATGCGCCGGTCGTCGAGCGGCAGCACGTTGTTGCGCGCCGCCTCGATCAGGAACATGCGCTGCAGCTCGCGGAGCTTCTCGGGCTGCTCGGAGGCGAGGTTGCGCGCCTGCGTCCAGTCGTCGGGGGCGTAGAGCTCCCAGACGTCGTCGTCGAGCGCAGGCATCGCCTCCATCGCCCACGGCGTGCTGTGGCGCGTCACCGCGGTCCAGCCCTTGTGGTAGATGCCGCGGTTGACGAACATCTCGAAGTACTGCGTGTCGCGGTGCTCGGGGGCGCCGGCGTCGTCGAAGGACGCGGTGATGCTCGAGCCGTGCATCGGCATCTGTTCCACGCCGTTCACGCTGCGCGGCTGGGGCAGGCCGGCGGCGTCGAGGATCGTCGGGGCGACGTCGATCACGTGGCAGAACTGCGAGCGGACCTCGCCCTTCGCGCGGATCCGTGCCGGCCAGTGCACGACCGTGCCGCCGCGCGTTCCGCCCCAGTGCGACGCGACCTGCTTGGTCCACTGGAACGGGGTGTCCATCGCGTGCGCCCAGCCGACCGCGTAGTGGTTGTAGGCGTCGGGGGTGCCGAAGTCGTCGATGTGCTGCGTGAGGAGCTCCGCGCTCTCGAGGTGGCCCGCGCCGTTGAAGATGAAGTTCTCGTTGAAGCTGCCGTTGATGCCTCCCTCCCCCGACGCTCCGTTGTCGCCGATGAGGTAGAAGACGAGCGTGTCGTCGAGGACGTCGAGGTCCTCCAGGCAGCTGACGACACGGCCGATGTGGTGGTCGGTGTGCTCCATGAAGCCGGCGTAGACCTCCATCTCGCGCGCGAGCGTCGGCTTGAGCTCCTCGGGCATGTCCTCCCACGCGGGGATCTCCGCCGGGCGGTCCGTGAGCTGCACGTCGTCCGGCACCACTCCGAGCGCCTTCTGGCGCGCGAAGATCTCGTCGCGCAGGCTGTCCCACCCTCCGTCGAACCTTCCGCGGTAGCGCTCCGACCACTCCCCCGGCACGTGAAGCGGCGCGTGCGTCGCTCCGGGCGCGAAGTAGACGAAGAACGGCTTGTCGGGCATCAGCGCCTTCTGCTGGCGGATCCAGTCGATCGCACGGTCGGCCAGATCCTCAGTGAGGTGGTAGCCCTCCTCGGGCGTCCTCTCCGACTCGACCGGCGTCGTGCCGCTGTAGAGCGCCGGGTAGTACTGGTTCGTCTCGCCGCCGAGGAAACCGTAGAAGTGCTCGAAGCCGCCGCCGCCTGTGGGCCACGCGTCGAACGGCCCCATCGGGCTCGTCTGCCACGTCGGCACCTCGTGACACTTGCCGAACTGGGCGGTCGCGTAGCCGTTCAACCGCAGTGTCTGCGGCAGCGGCGCGGCGCTGTCGGGCCGCACGGCCGAGTAGCCGGGCGCGGACGTGGCTAGCTCGGTGATCGCGCCCATCCCGACCGCGTGGTGGTTGCGGCCGGTGAGCAGCGCCGAACGGGTCGGCGCGCAGAGCGCGGTGTTGTGGAAGCGGTTGTACTTCAGGCCGTTCGCGGCGAGGCGCTCCGCCGTCGGCGTGTTGCACGGGCCGCCGAACGCGCTCGAGGCGGCGAAGCCGACGTCGTCGAGGAGGATGACGAGGACGTTCGGCGCCCCCGCGGGCGGCCGCAGCGGGACCGTCGGCTCGAACTTCGCGTCCGGGTCGCGTGCGTCGTACGGCGTCGGCCCCGCGTAGGGGCGCTTCGCGATCGGGAGCGCCGCCCGGTCGGCAGCGTTGACGTCGTCCACTTCTCCTCCTTTGCGCGCGGCCCTGGCTCCGCGCACCGCGTTCTCCGATAGGCCGCGCCGCGGCGTGGCCGCCGGAGTCTATGCGTCGGATCGAACGGCGGGCAGGACGCTGATCGCCTGCTTACCTGGCGCGGTCGCGTGGACCGCGCCAGGGGATCTCGCGTCCGAGGTTCCGGTTCGACGTGCCGGCCTCAGGACCCTTCGTTTTCGTACGCCTCGTATTCGCGGCAGGGCTCGTTGCGAAGGCTCGGGCAGGCCGGCAGACCGGTCGGCACGCTCACGCCCGGCACGACCGGCAGCGTGACGTTGCTTTCGGTACCGGGGCCGAACTCGAGCGACACCCTCGCCGTCGTGCCTTCCGGCTGGGTCTGGTCGAAGGACCAGATCGGCTGCGTGCCGTTGGGCGCCGAGATCGTGACGCGGATGCGTGAGCCCGCCCGGTAGACGTGACCCTCGAAGTAGAGGGGGATCGTGACCGGCACGAATTCGTTCGCCGGCATCGGCTGCACGTCGGACGCGAGCAGCGTCGGGATCGGTTCCAGCGCCGTCGGCTCCTGGTCGAGGATGTTTTCCGACGTCGTGGCGAGCTTGCGCTCGCTCGCGCGCAGCCAGCCGTCCTGCACGAAGGTTTCCTTGCCGTCGGGGCGCACTTCGCTGATCGTCGCCTGGAAGTCGACGTTGGGCGTAGAGGACTCCGCCCACAGGTTCACGGCGCCCGCGCCGATCACGGTCGTGTTGTCGGCGAGCGGCGCGGTCACATAGGAGGCCGCCGTCCCGGCCGCGGGCTGCGTCCAGTTCCATTCCCACTGCGACGCGACGCCCCACAGGCCACCCGGGCCGGTGTTCGTCGAGTAGTCGCTCAGGGGCGTGGATTCCGCGTTCGAGGTGTACGAGTCGACCCCGTGCGAGGGGGCCGGCGTTTCGCCGAGCGTCCCTTCCGCGCCGAGGTACCAGGTCTGAGCGGTCGTGCCCGGGATCGGGAACGAGGAGAACGACTTTTCGAACGCGGGATACGGATTCCCGGGCGTCGTGTTGTCGTTCGGCGACGTTCCCGCGCCGTTGTCGAAGAGGACGCGGATCTCGGGTAGCACCTTGAACGCCTGGAGCGCTTCCCTGAAGTTCGACATTTCCTGGATCGGGTCGGCCGGCAGCGTGAGTTCGTCGCCTTTGGGGACGCCGAACGCCGCCGAGTAGACGGTCGGCGCCGCGAGATGCAGGATGCCGGCGTGTTCGATCGGCGCCTTGCGCGCGACGTACAGCTCGAGGAAGTCGTAGAGCCGGTCGAGCGTGTACGGGTCGAGCGAGTCGATGTGGGCGCCGTTGGTGAACGTGAACCACTTGCGTTTCGTGCCCGTGAAGTGCTCGGCTAGGTCGGCGCAGTGGCCGCCGGTCTGCTCGTCCTCCCACTGGCAGGCCATGAACGTCGGCACGGTGATCTTGTGCACGAACGTGATCGGGTCGAGCGGGTCGGCGACGGGCGGGTTGTAGTACGCGTTTTCTTTGATTTCCGAGATCAGGCTCGGCGCCTCTTCATGCAGGGCCTGGTTTTCGGCGCACGTCGTGTCGCCTTTCTGGATCTGTTCGTACGCCCAGTGCTCGCCCGTTTCGGGGCCCGCCGCCTCGGCGTCGTACTGGCGCCCTTCGGCCCACGGCACCGCGAAGCCGGTGTTGAGGATGCCGCCCGGGTAGAGCGTCGCGGCCGTGGTGTCGAGCACGGACAGCGGCGCGATCGCCGCGAGGCCGTGCGGGTCCGTCTGCGCCGCGAAGAGCTGGCTGATCCCGCCGTAGGAGATGCCGAACATGCCGACCTTGTGGTGGAGCACCCATGGCTGTTTGGAGATCGTTTCGATGACGTCGTAGGCGTCGAGGCTCTGCAGCGGTTCGAAGTAGTCGAACGCGCCGCCCGAGCAGCCCGTGCCGCGCATGTTCACGTCGACGACGGCGAAGCCCATCAGGTTCGCGAGCTGCGCGAGCCCGCTTTCGGGGCCCGCCGGGTTGGCGTAGCCGTAGCCGGCGTATTCGATCAGCGTCGGGTAGCGCGCCGCTTTGATGGCCGCCGGGCGCTCCTTCGTGGAGATGACGCCGGAGAAGGGGCTCGCGTCGATGCCGGGCATGTGCACGTCGATCGCGAGCTTGGTGCCGTCGCGGGTCGTGATGTAGCCGTAGCCGCTGTCCGGGATCGACTGTTCGTAGCTGCTCGGGTCCCAAGGTTCGTCCGACTGCGTGTGGACGGTCAGCGGTTCGGATTCTTCGCCGCCCGCGCGGATGCGGTAGCCGGTGCCGGGAGTGACGTGGCGGAAGAGGACGCCGCCGAGCGCGTCCGCGGCCTGGGTGGAGAGCGTTTCGCCGCCCGAACCGAGCAGCGAGACTTCGGCGTGCGCGCCGAGTCCGGTCGCGTACACCTGTTCGACGCTTCCGTGCGCGCTGAACGCCGACGCCGAAGCGGCCGTCGCGAGGCAGGCGGCGCCCGCCGCGACCGCTGCGAGCAGGGCGAGGCGTACGCGCCGCCCCGGAGCGCGCTCGAGGTCTCGGCGACTCGAGCCGCCCGGTCCGTTAGACGCCCCAGAATCGCTGCAAGCCGGCTCCGTCCGCATTGTCCCCTCCGATCAGCGCTAATCCCCTCGCGCGACGCGCGCGTACGCGAAGTAAACACCAACGGTGGCTCCGCGAGCAACCCCGGCGTGGCGGAGCCTTCGGCGGCGACCTATGCTCGGGCGGAGCGGCGCACGGCGTTCAAGCGAGAAAGCGAGCCCCAGGAGGCGACATGGCGAAGGTTCTGTACACGGCTGACGCGACGGTGACCGGCGGGCGGGCGGACGGGCACGGCCGCACCAGCGACGGCGAGCTCGACGTGTCGCTCCGGCTGCCGAAGGAGCTCGGCGGCGACGGCGGCGGCACGAACCCGGAGCAGCTCTTCGCGGTCGGTTACGCGTCGTGCTTCGAGAGCGCACTCGGCGTCGTGGCGCGGAGGGAGCGAGCCGAGGTCGGCGACGTCTCGATCGACAGCCGCGTCAGTCTCTCCCCCAACGAGTCGGGTGGCTTCTACCTCTCGGTCGACCTCGACGTGACGCTGCCCCAGGTCGATGACGCGGAGCAGGCATCGAAGCTGGTCGCGGCGGCGCACGAGGTGTGCCCGTACTCGAACGCGACACGCGGCAATATCGACGTGAGCCTCACCGCGAACGGCAAAGCTGTCGGCTGAGCGCGGCGATCGCCGCGCCGCGGGCATCGTGCCGGCCTATCTGCGCAGCGCGCGGCCGGAACGCCCGGGAGGCGTGAAGGGTTCGCTGCCGCACGCGAAGAAGAACGGCAGCCGCTTCGCGCCGGCGGCGACGTTTCGGCGGGCCCCACGACCGTCGTTCCCGTTTCCGTGGCCCTATGAGATCCGCTCCCTGTCGCGCAAGCCACCGGCAGCGAGCGGCCCGGGACGCCCTCAGCCGCCCGCGCGCAGCGCGAGCACCCGCGCGGCTGCCGCCTGCGCCTGGAGTCGCGGTAGCCGCCGGGAAAGGATCGCGTTCTCGATCGCTTTCAATGCGTCGGCCCCAACGTCGGGGGACGCGTCGTCAGGCGCGGTCGACGCGCAGAGAATGAGGTCGGCGCCGGCGTGCGCTGCGAGGAGGGCGCGCTCGCCCGTCCTGCCGTAGTCCCTGAGCGCGCCCGCCGAGATCGAGTCGGTGATCGTGACGCCGTGGAAGTGCAGGCGGCCGCGCAGCTCGCCCTCGATCACGCTGCTCGACAGCCCCGCCGGGCGGGGTGAGAGCGCGGGGTAGGTGGCCCAGGAGAGCATCACGAGGCGGACGCCGTCGCCGATCGCCGTTTGATAGGGGAGCTCGTCGACGGTTCGCAGCGTCTGGAGCGGGAGGTTCAGCGTCACGGGCGCTTCGTCGGTGTTCTGCCTCTGCGTGGCGGCGCCGAGCCCGGGGAAGTGCTTGGCCGTCGCGGCCACGCCCGTCGCCTGCTGGGCCCTGATGAACGCGCCCGCGAGTTCCGCGACCTGTCCCGCGTTGCGCGAATAGGAGCGTTCGTACTCGTCGATGAAGTTGCCGGGCGTGCGGTAGACGTCGAGGACGGGCGCGAGGTTGACGTTTATCCCGACCCCGCGCAGGTTCAATCCGGCGCCGCGTCCCGCGGACGCCGCCGCGCGCCGCGGGTCGGCGCTCTCGCCGATCTGGCGCTCGGAGAGCACGGGTTCGCCGGCCAACCGTCTGACCTGGCCGCCCTCCTGGTCGGTCATGATCAGCAGCCGCTTGTGGACGGGGCTCGCGAGCGCCTCGCGCTGAAGCTCGCCGAGCGTCGCCCTCAGCTCACGGCGCGTGCCGACGTTGTCGGCGAACAGGATCACGCCCGCGGCTTCTGCGCGCCGGATCCTGCGCAGGAGCGCGGTGGGCGGCGCGAGCCCCCTGTAGGAGTAGACGATGCGTTGCCCCGCGAGCTCGGCCGGGGATAGAGCGGCGGCGGCCGACGTTGCCGCGGAAGTTCGCCGAGCGGGGGCCGCGCCGTGCGTTGCGTGGTCGGCTGTCCCTGTCGAAGCGCCGCACGAGCCTGCGACGACTGCCGTCGCGGCCGCGAGGGCGGCAAGGCCGGTGAGGCGGGTTGCCGCGAACACCCCTGGAAGTTACGTCCGCGCGAGGGCGGATGCGGCCGGAGCTCGCGCGGTCAGCTGCCCTTCACCTTCTTGAAGGTGAAGTCGGCGCCTGTGGAAGCGGGGTCGGTTCCGTTCGGTGTCGTCACGGTGACTTCCACCTTCCCGGGAGCTCCTTCGGGCGTGACGGCGGTGATCGAGGTGGGCGAGTTCACGACGAAGCTGGCGGCGTTCGTCGCGCCGAACCTCACGGCGGTGACGCCCGCGTAGCCCGTGCCGGTGATCGTCACGGTGCTACCGCCCGACGCCGGGCCCTTCTTCGGGGCGAGCTTCTTGATCGTCGGCTCGGGCGCCGCCGCGACGTACGTGAACTGGTCGCCCGCGACGCTGGTGCTCGTCCCGGTGGGCGTCGTCACGGTGACAGCCACGACGCCCGTGCCGGCGGGGCTGTCCGCGGTGATGGAGGAGGGCGACTGGACTTCGAAGAAGAGCGCGTCGACGAGGCCGAACTGGACTTCGGTGGCGCCCGCCAGGTCGGTACCGGCGACCGTCACGGTCGTCGAGCCGGACTGCAGGCCGGCGTCGGGCGCGAGGCGCGTGACGGTCGGCGGGCCCGCAGCCGTGGTGAAGGTCTGGTCGGCGCCGTACGCGGTGCCGCTCGCGTTCGTCGCGGCGACGCGAAAGTGATACAGGGTCTCGCCCGCGAGGCCGACGAGTTCGGCCGCCACGGCGACGGCTTCCCTTCCGGCGCCGGGCAGGGTCGCGCAGGGGACGCTCGCGCCGTAGCCGGTGCTCGGTCCGTATTCGAAACGGCACGCGGTCACGTTCTTGCCGTCGGGGTCGACGGTGGCGTTGAGCGTCGCCGTGCTCTGACCCACCGAGGAGGCGGGTTCGCTCGTCGCGCTCGGCGGGTCGGCCGCTTCGAAGGCGCGGATCCCGTCGGGCGTGCCCACCCCGCTCGGTCCGTCGTAGCCGGGCCCTGCGGTGCAGATCGCCCCATCGGAGCAGCTCGCGGCCTCTTCGGCGGTGGTGCACCTCGAAAGACCTTCGAAGTTGTAACCCCTGCTGCAGGCGCCGTTCGAGCCGAGCTGGACGTCGTGCAGCGAGCCGGGGTTTTCGAGCGCGTTTTCGTAGAGCATCTGCGCCGGGTGTGCGGCGCCGTGCGCGCCTCCCGCGAGTGCGAAGAGCGACGCGATCAGCGGTGAGGAGAGGCTCGTGCCGCCGACTGGCTCCCAGCCGGGCACCCGGCCTTCGTCGGGCACGGTGTCGTACACCGCGACGCCCGTGTAGGGATCGGCGTCCGCGGCGATGTCCGCGCCGCCGCGGTCGGCGCCGCAGCCGACTGCCGGCCAGTTCGAGAGTTCCGACTCCCAGGGGTCCGCGGCGAACTGCGACCCGGCGCATCCGCCGCCGGTCGCTCCCTGGCCGTTCCAGACGGTCTCGCTCTTCCAGGTGTTCGACGGGCCGCTCAGGGTCAGGCGCGTCCCGCCGACCGCCACGACGTCGGGTGAGGTCGCCGGGTAGTTCGCGTAGCCGCGTTCGTCTGCCTTCCCGTCCCAGTTCAGGTAGCCGTCGTCCCCGGTCGCTGCCGTGACGGCGATGCCCGGGTGGTCGAACGCGGGGTTTTCGGCGCCCGGCGGCGCCCCGCCCCACGAGTTCGATATCTCGGTCGCTCCCGCCGCCGCGGCGGTGTCCTCGGCCGCCTCGAGGTTCGTGAGCGACGAGTTCTTGGCCTCCACGAGCACGATGTGGCAGTTCTGGCACGTCGCGTGTGCGACCTCGATGTCGAGCGAGATCTCAAGCGACCAGCCGCCTTCTGTTGCCGGGAGCGGGCTCGTAGCGCCTTCCTGGTTCAGCTGCCTGAAGCAGCCGTTGGCGGCGGTGCACGCCGGCAGGCCGAATTCTTCGTCGTAGACCTTCAAGTCGTTTTCGGCTTCGGGGTCGTTGAACGCGTCGACGAGCGCGATCGTCTGATCCGCCGGCGAGGTCGTCGGCACCGAGTACGCGCTGTGAAGGTCGCCCGGCCGCAGGCCGTCCGCGCCTTCCGCGGCCGTTCCGGCGGTGATGGGTGTGCGGCGGGTCATCCCGATCGGGTTCCTGCGCGCTCGCGCGGCCGCGGTCTGAGCGACGAGCCGCACCGCGAAACAGCGCGCGTACCCCCTCGACGCCGTGGCGCACGCGGGGCGCACCGAATAGTTCGACGCCGGCAGCGGCGAAACGCCGTGGGCGTCCGCGGCCTGCGGGCCGCACAGCGCGATCGCGAGCGCGATCGCGCCGAGGCAGATGAGACGTTCCGTGCGCATGAGCACGCGTCGAGTGTCCCAGCCGGCCGCGTGTTGCCGGTGTTCGTGTGAGCAATCTTCGAAAGCGGAGGGTGCCGGCGGCGGCGCGCCGTCAGGCACGGCGCGGCGGTCGAGGACCGGCACGCGGCTGGTGAGCGGTGCACGCTCTGAACGCGAAAGCCGCGGCCGAGCGCCCGCGTGAGGGCGACGCTTCTAGTGTGAGGTGCGATGGGCGCACCCGAGAACGGCAGCGAACCGGCGCAGCGGCAGGCGCGGGACGTGCACGCCGCCGTCACGGTAGAGGGCCTCGTCAAGGTCTACGGCGACCTGGAAGCGGTCCGCGGCATCGACTTCGAGGTGGAGACCGGCGAGACGTTTGGCTTCCTCGGCCCCAACGGCGCCGGCAAGTCGACGACGATCAGCATGCTCTGCACGCTGGTCAATCCGACGCGTGGCGTCGCGCGGGTCGCCGGCCACGACGTCGTCCGCGAACGCGACGACGTACGGCGCAACATCGGCTTGGTCTTCCAGGACACCACGCTCGACGGCTATCTCACCGCCGAGCAGAACCTGCGCCTTCACGCCGAGCTCTACGGCATGCCGCGCGGCTCCGTCAGCGAGCGCCTTCAGCAGGTGATGGAGATGGTGGGTCTCTGGGAGCGCAGGGCGAGCCTTGTGATGACGTTCTCCGGCGGGATGAAGCGTCGGCTCGAGATCGCGCGCGGGCTGCTGCACTCGCCGCGTGTGCTGTTCCTCGACGAGCCGACGGTCGGCCTGGACCCGCAGACGCGCCGCTCGATCTGGAGCTACATCTCCGAGCTCAAGCGCGACGAGGACATCACCATCTTCATGACGACCCACTACATGGACGAGGCGGAGTACTGCGACCGTATCGCGATCATCGACCGCGGGACGATAGTCGCCCTCGACACGCCGGAGGCGCTGAAGGAGAGCGTCGGCGTCGACCGGGTGCAGATCCAGACCGACGACGATGAGGCAGCGATCGCCGCGCTGCGTGAGCGGTTCGCAATCGACGCGACCGTCGCAGAAGGGGCGGTCACGTTCGGCGTCGCGGCCGGTGAGCAGTTCGTGCCGCGGCTCTTCGCCGAGCTCGGCACGCCGATCAACTCGGTGAACGTCTCGCGCCCCTCGCTCGACGACGTCTTCATGTCCTACACCGGCACGACGATCCGCGATGCCGAGGAATCCGGTGACAACGACAGGCGCCGCGCAGTTGCCAGAATGATGGCGCGATGACGCGGGCGACGGCCGGCGAAGATCGAAAGGGCGTCGGGGCGCCGCTGCCGCCCTCGGCGGCGCAAGGATACGCGCGCGATGGCGACTGACACCCGCAAGACCGCTGCCGGCACGCCGCCCGCGGGCGACGGCGCCCCGCGCAGTCACGTCGTCGCGCGCGTCCACGTCCCGGCACGCAGCGTGCGCAGCGAGCTGCGCGCGATTCGTGTCGTGTGGAAGCGCGAGCTGATCCGCTTCAGCCGCGACCGGCTGCGGATCCTCACCTCCCTGATCCAGCCGTTCCTTTTCCTCTTCGTGCTCGGGACCGGCATCGCGACGCTCGCCTCGGGGGCGACGCACGGCGTCAACTTCAGGACGTTCATCTACCCGGGTGTGCTCTGCATGGCGGTCATGTTCACGGCCATGTTCTCCGCCGCCTCGATCGTCTGGGACCGCGAGTTCGGCTTCCTGCGCGAGATGATGGTCGCACCGGTGCGGCGCAGCTCGATCGTGCTCGGGAAGGTGCTCGGCGGGGCGACCGTGGCGACGTTCCAGGGCCTCATCGTGATCGCGATCGCCGGGCTCGTCGGCATCCCCTACAACCTCGACCTGATGCTCGAGCTGATCGCGCTCTCGCTGCTCGTCGCGTTCGCGATCACGGCCTTCGGCGTCATGTTCGCGGCACGCATCAGCCAGATGCAGTCGTTCATGGCGCTGATGCAGATGGTCATGATGCCGATGTTCTTTCTCTCCGGCGCGCTCTTCTCGGTCGCCCACCTGCCGCAGTGGCTCGCGGTCCTCAACCGCCTGGACCCCCTCACGTACGCAGTCGGCCCGATGCGCAGCGCGATCTTCGCGCACCTGGATATTTCGCCGGTCGCGCGCGAGGCGCTGAACCCCGGCGTCACCTGGTTCGGCTGGCAGGTCCCGACGGCGCTCGAGGTCGCGGTGATCGCGATCCTCGGCACCATCATGCTGTTCGTCGCGATCGCGGAGTTCTCCCGCTCGGAGTAGAGCGCGACCCGCGGCGGGCTCCGGCTCCTGCCGGATCGGCGGCGGCGTCCCGAGTCGCCGCGTCGCGCGCCCCCGACAGAACTGAACGACTTCTCATCCGGACTGCCGGCCAGCAGCCGCAACGCCGGTCGCTCAAGGTCTTCGCCGCGATTGACGATGCAGTGTCCGCGACGCGATCTGGCTGCTCAGGCCGGAAGTCTGCGGCGCTCTACGGAACACGACGTTGCCGCGCCGACCTAGCGTTTTATCGACGTCCCTGCGTCGCACTCGCTAGGCCCGGCCGCGCAGTCTCGCGCGCCGTTGAGGTTCGGCAAAGGTTTGCGGCGTAGGTTCGGACAGCAAGATGAAGACACCCAATCCCCCCGCCCGCACGCAGACCGCGAACCTCCACCTCCGACCCTCCCGACTTGCGCGATGAGCACCGTCGAGACGCCCCTGCTGCTCGAAGGCGCCGGCGATCACGAGCTGACGGCGGCGCGCTGCGCCGCCCTCGAGGCTCGCGCTATCCGCAAGAGCTACGGCGACCGGGTCGTGCTCGACGACGCGTCGCTCTCCGTCCACGCAGGGGAAGCCGTCGCGATCACGGGCGAGAACGGCGCCGGCAAGAGCACGCTGCTGCGGATCTGCTCGGGCCTGATCAGGCCCGACAGCGGACACGTCAGCGTGCGCGGCCGGGTCGGTTTCTGCCCGCAGGAGCCCGGCCTCTTCGACCTGCTCAGCGCCGACGAGCACTTCGCGCTCTTCGCTCCCGCGCTCGGCATGACGCGCGAGCAGGCGATCGGCGAAGGGCACGACCTGCTCGCCGAGTTCTGTTTCCCGACCGCCGAGCACACGCAATGCCGGCGCCTCTCCGGCGGCTCGCGCCAAAAGGTCAACCTCGCGCTGGCGCTGCTCGGCGCCCCGTCGGTGCTGCTCCTCGACGAGCCCTACCAGGGGTTCGATCACGGCTCGTACGTGAGCTTCTGGGAGCACGTCGCCCGCTGGACCGACGCCGGCCTCGGCGTGATCGTCGTCACGCACCTGCTCGAGGAGACCGCGCTGGTCGAAGACGTCGTCGACCGCGTCGTCGAGATGCGGATCGCGCGCTGCCAGGACGAGGACTGCCGACAGTGAAAGTGCGCCGCATCCTCGTCCCTGCGGAGATGACCGCGCGCGAGCTCGCGCGGCGCGGCGTCGCACTCGGCCTCCTGACGGCTCTCCCGCTCGCGTTCTACGTCGCCTCGACGCACTCCGGCGGCGACGCCGTCATCACGGGCGGCATCGCGATGGCGTTCTCGATCGCGGGCGCGTCGATCTTCATCGCGCTCACCGCGCGACCCGTGGATCAGCGCCTGGCGCTCGCGGGCTACCGTCCTTACGAGCTGCTGCTCGGCCGCCTGCTGCTGCTCGAGGTCTTCGGGCTGATCGTCGCCGGCGTTTTCAGCGTCGTGATGATCCTCGGCACCGGCCCCGCCGAGCCGTGGATGCTCGCCGCGGGCGTCGGGCTCGTCGCGCTCACCAGCGTGCCGTTCGGCCTCGCGGTCGGCGCACTCGTGCCGAACGAGCTCGAGGGAGTCCTGATCCTGATAGGCGTCGTCGGCGTGCAGCTGACGATGCAGTCGACGCAGATGCTCGCCAAGTTCCTGCCGTTCTGGGGCGCCCAGCGGCTGCTCCAGCACTCCGTCGAAGGCACCGTCTCAGTCGGCGCGGCCCTACCCGCGAGCCTCGCGTACTCCGCCGCCCTCTTCATGGCCGCGGCGTTCATCGTGCACCGCCGCGCGCCGACGCCGCTCGTCGCGGCCGCCTGACGCTGCTCCGCGCGGGCCAAGGCATCGCCCGACCACCGCGAACGTAGGTTCACCCACCAGCCCGAGGATGAGGTCGCGAGACGCCAGCCGCGCCGCCGCCGAGTCGCGGGCGGTCAGCTCGGAGCCAGAAGAACGAGCGGTATCGGCCGGGCGGTGCTCGCCTGGTAGCGGTCGTAGCGGCCGCCGTTGCGCTCGTTCATGAGCCGCCAGAGGCGGTCGAAGTCGGGGCCGTCCTTCTCGAGCACGGTCGCAGTCGCGTGGAGCTTCTCGCGTCCGATCTGCACCTCGACACTCGGGTCCGCTTCCAGGTTCAGCAGCCAGGCGGGGGGCGTGTCGTCGCCGCCCTTCGAGGCGACCACGACGTAGCGCCCCGAGTCGGCGAGATAGAGCAGCGCGTTGGTGCGCCGCGCGCCGCTGCGGCGGCCTTTGGTCACGAGGAGAAGCGCCGGCGTCCCGAGGATGCCGTGCCCGACGCGACCGTCGCTGTGCTCGTAGAGCCACTGGTGCGCTTTGAGGACGTAGCCGAGGGCGCTCACCGCGTGCAACCTACACGCCCGGCCGCCGCGGCCGGCGGCCGGGGGCGCAGGGCTATGCTCGGCACGGTGTCACAGGTGAGCGAGCGCGGGCCTTTCAGCGACCGAGAGTTCGGGGAGCTCGTGCGGGCGGCGCTCGACGAACTGCCGCCCGAGTTCGACCGCGCACTGAAGAACGTGGCGATCGTGATATCGGACCGCGGCGCCGAGCATCACGCCTACGGCATGTACGTCGGCTCGCGGCGGGGCGGCGTTCCCTACTTCGGCGGCGGCGGAATCCCCGACGAGATCCTGATCTTCCGCGACACGCTCGTGCGTGACTTCGGCGGCAATCCGGAGCGCCTGCGGCGGCAGGTCGTCAAAACGGTGCGCCACGAGGTCGGCCATCACCTCGGCTTCGACGAGGCGGGTGTCCGCGGCCTCGGGCTCTGACGCCGGCGCCGACCCGCGAGGGCCTATCTGCGCACGCGGAAGCGCAGGATCGTTGCGGCTCCCGCCGAGATGCTCGCGAGCGGCTCGAGGTCGGTTCGCGCTAGACCGGGGGCCGTGAAGCGCGTGCCGTCGCCGAGCAGCACGGGGATGACGTACACGAGTATCTCGTCCACGAGCCCGCGCCGCAGGCACTGCGTCGCCAAGTCGGCGCCGAGGACCTCGAGGTTCTTGCCGTCCGCGGCGTCGAGCGCCGTCGCGACCGCTTCGGCGAGGTCGCACGTGAGATACGTGACCCCCGGCGACGGCGGGTCGGGGGGCTCGTGCGTGAGGACGAACACGGGCCCGGAGAACGGATAGTCCTCCACCGGTTCGCCGGCGTCCTGCAGCCTCTTCGAGACCTCGTGCGTCCGTCGCCCGACGAGCATGGCCCCCGTCTCGGCCGCGATCTCGGGGAACTCGTCCGGCGCGACGAAGTCGAATATCCAGTCCATCGCGTCGCCGGGCGCGGCGATGTAGCCGTCCAGCGACATCGAACGGTTGACGACGACCTTCCCGGCCATCGCGCTAGGCGCCGGTCCGCTCGCGGTGTTTGCAGCCCGGCCAGCAGCAGGGTCGGCGTTTGCCTTCCTCGAGCTCTTCCTGGGTCCGCCGGATGCGGCGCTCGCGGGTCGCGCTGCGCTTGGCGTCCTCGACCCAGCAGATGAACTCGTTGCGGGCGAGCGGCGTTATGTCGTTCCACGCGCGGAGCGCGGTGGCGTTCGCGATCAGAGCGTCGTGCAGATCCGGGGGTAGCTCGTGCACAACGCCCCCGGGTAACGCGCGCGTGCTCATGAACCGATCCTAGTCGGCGGCGGCGCGCCCGCTTTTGCTGCTTTGCTTGTCAGGTGCTCGGGCTTCCCGACTCGGTTTCGGCGCTGCTGTTCGACCTGGACGGCGTGCTCACCGAAACCGACAAGGTCCACGCGCAAGCCTGGCGCGAAGCGTTCGACAAGCTCCTTCGCGAGCAGGCCGACGCGGAGGGCACGCATTTCGTGCCGTTCGATCCGGTCAGCGACTACGACGAGTACGTCGACGGCAAGCCCCGCTACGACGGCGTGCGCTCGTTCCTTCAGTCGCGTGACATCCGGTTGCCGGAGGGAAGCGAGGACGACGCGCCGGGTCTCGGCTCGATTCACGCCGTCGGCAACCTCAAGAACGAACTCGTTCTCGCGCTGATCGAAAGGGACGGCGTCGCCGCCTACGGGGGCTCGATGCGCTACCTCGACGCGGTTCGCGAGGCCGGACTGGCGCGCGCCGTCGTCTCCTCGAGCGCGAACTGCCGGGCGGTGCTGAAGAGCGCCGGCATCGCCGGCTACTTCGACACGGTCGTCGACGGAGTCGTCGCCGAGCGCGAGGGCCTCGCTGGCAAGCCCGCGCCCGACACGTTTCTCAAGGCAGCGGAGGTGCTCGGCGTGCCCGCGGCCGGCGCCGCTGTCTTCGAGGACGCGCTCGCGGGCGTGCAGGCCGGCCACGACGGTCATTTCGGCTACGTGGTCGGCGTCGACCGCGCGGGCCAGGCGAGAGAGCTGCGCGAGCACGGCGCCGACCGCGTCGTGGCGGACCTCGCAGATCTTCTGGTCGAAGCGTGATCGTCTCCGGCCCCTTCACCGTCGAGCCGTGGCTGGTCCGCGAAACCGAGCTTGACCTCGACCGGCTTGCCCAGTCCGAGTCGCTCTTCGCGCTCTCGAACGGACACATCGGCATGCGCGGCAACCTCGACGAGGGCGAGCCCGCCGGGCTCCCCGGCACGTATCTCGCGGGCTTTTACGAGAAGCGGCCGCTGCCGTACGCAGAGGGCGCCTTCGGTTACCCCGACGCGGGGCAGGCGGTGATCAACGTCACGAACGGGAAGATCATCCGCCTGCTCGTCGAGGACGAGCCGTTCGACCTGCGCTACGGGGAGCTGATCTCGCACGAGCGCATCCTCGATATGCGCGACGGCGTACTGCGCCGCTCGGTGGAATGGCGCTCTCCATCGGGAGCGCTCGTTCGCGTCCGCTCGACGAGGCTCGTGTCCTTCAAGCAGCGCGCCGTCGCAGCCATCAGCTACGAAGTCGAGGCCGTCGAGGCGCCCGTCTCGGTCGTCGTGCAGTCGGAGCTCGTGGTGAACGAGACGCTGCCCGTCGACCCGCTCGACCCGCGCGCGACGCAGAGTGCCCAGGAGCAGCTTCACGGGCGCTACAGCAACAGCCGCGGGCTGAGGGCCGTGCTCGCGCATTCGACGGAGCGCAGCGAACTGACGGTCGCCGCGGCGATGGACCACCTGCTGCCCGAGGACGGCGACGCCGACGCCAGGGTCGAGTCCTACGAGGACCTCGCGCGCCTGCTCGTGACGTCCCACGTGCAACCGGGAACGCCGCTCCGCCTGGACAAGCTGCTCGCGTACGGCTGGTCGGCGCGGCGCTCGGTGCCGGCGATCGTCGACCAGGCATCGGCGGCGCTCGCCGGAGCGCACACCGTCGGCTGGGACGGGCTGCTCGCCGAGCAGCGCGAATACCTCGCCGCGTTCTGGGACGGCGCGGACGTCGAAGTCGACGGCGACGCCGAGCTGCAGCAGGCCGTCCGCTTCGGAATATTCCACTCCCTGCAGGCGGCCGCGCGCGGCGAGCGCCGCCCCGTAGCCGCGAAGGGCCTCACCGGGTCCGGGTACGACGGGCACGCCTTCTGGGACACCGAGGCATTCGTTCTCCCGCTGCTCACATACCTGGCTCCGGCTGCCGCCGCCGACGCGCTGCGCTGGCGCCACCGCACGCTGCCCATCGCGCGTGAACGGGCGCGTGTGCTCGGCCTCAACGGGGCGAGCTTCGCTTGGCGCACGATCCACGGCGAGGAGTGCTCGGGCTACTGGCCGGCCGGCACAGCGGCCTTTCATGTCAACGCGGCGGTCGCCGACGCCGTGGTCCGCTACCAGGACGCGACCCACGACGAGGACTTCGCGTCCGGCGTGGGCCTGGAGCTGCTGATCGAAACGGCACGCCTGTGGCGCTCGCTCGGTCACCACGACTCCGCGGGGCACTTCCGCATCGACGGCGTGACGGGCCCGGACGAGTACAGCGCGGTCGTCGACAACAACGTCTACACGAACCTGATGGCCGAGCGGAACCTGCGCGAAGCGGCGGAGGCGGTGCGTCGCCACAGCCGGCAGGCGGCCGAGCTCGGCGCGGATGAGGAGGAGGCGAGCAGCTGGCGCGACGCGGCGCGGGCGATGGTCGTGCCCTACGACGAGTCGATCGGCGTCCATGAACAGGACGAAGGGTTCACGTCTCACGAGCGCTGGGACTTCCAGGCCACGAGCGCGGACCAGTATCCGCTGCTGCTCCACTTCCCCTACTACGACCTCTACCGGCGGCAGGTCGTCAAGCAGGCCGACCTCGTGCTCGCCCTGCACATGCGCGGCGACGCTTTCACGCTCGAGGAGAAGCAGCGCGACTTCGCCTACTACGAGGAACTCACGGTTCGCGACTCTTCGCTCTCGGCCTGCACCCAGTCGGTGCTCGCAAGCGAGACGGGACACCTCGAACTCGCCCACGACTACCTGCGCGAGGCCGCGCTGATTGACATCGACGACCTGCAGCACAACACGCGCAACGGCGTCCACATCGCATCGCTCGCCGGCGCGTGGATCGGCGTGGTTGCGGGTCTCGGCGGCATGAGAGACCAGAACGGCGAACTGCGCTTCCGTCCCTCCCTGCCGGATGCGATCAGCCGGGTTACGTTCCGCCTTGGTTACCGTGGACGCAGGCTGCTGGTCGAGCTCGGGCACGAAGAGGCGCGCTACACGCTCCGCGACGGCGACCCCCTGGAGATCTTCCACTACGACGAACAGATCAAGCTGACGACGTCGTCGCCGCAGTCGCCGAAGATCCCGGCGCACACCGAGGCCGCGCCACCACGCCAGCCGCCGGGACGCGAGCCACAGAAACGGCGCGGTGAAACGCCCGACGAGGCGCGGGCCGCCGCGACGTCGCCGTCGCGCCGCGAAGGCTAGGCGGTGCGATCCCGGGGGGGCAGCTCCGCGGCTGGATTCCTAGGACGTTGGGGTTTCGTCGGGCGGGCGGCGGTTCCAGCCGTGGAACGCCGAGTAGTCTCCCGTTTCCCACGCCTCGCGCAGACCGGGCTTGGCGAGATCCCAGTCAGGCCGCACTTCGCTAGTCACCTCTCTCAGGTCAAGCGTGAGATCGGCGAATGACGGCCGGCCCCAGAACCAGTAGCCGTTGTAGACCCTGTGGACCACGAGCCCCGGCTTCAGGACGAGGGTGTAGGGGATCATCGGGTTGTGCTCGGGGTCGGTGTACTCCTGGATCTCGAGGTCCTGTTGGACGGTGCGCTCGGGATCGGAGAGGAACGGCCACTGCGCACCGACTGACGCGCGGAACTCCTGGCTCGAGTGGTGGTCGTCGGTGGAGATCGTCGCGACCTTCGTGTAGGCCACGGCGATCTTCGGGTAGTTGGCTGCGAGCTCCAGGTGCTGCTGGTGCTCCTTCGGGCAGTAGTTGCCGCGCGCGAGGGTGAGAATCAGCGGGTCGTCGCCCTGGATCTCGCTCAGCTTGCGGTTTACGCTCTCATGGTCCGGCAGCTCGTAGTCGGGAAAGGTGCCGCCCGGGGCGATGTCGCTGCGCATGGTCTGCTCCTGTCTCGCGTCGACGAGGGTAACGATGACCTTCTTCCGGGCCGGCGGCGTGCGGCTAACCACCGGCCCGAACCACCGGTCTTGGGTCCGCGGTGAGCCTAGTCAACGTGGGTGGCGCCCGCACGGTGCGCCAGCGGAACCGTGAGCGTGAGCGGCGCCGTGCGACCTGCTCGGCACCGAACCCCCGAGGCGCGCCACATGCGCGGCAGCCGATGCCGTCGGAGCGCCGAGCGGCTTGCGCGGTCTTGCTCGCGCCCCCACGCAGCGCCTATAGTGCCCGCGGATCTGCGGCGGCTGCCGCACGCCGCATCAGCTCAAGGAGGGTGAGATGCATCATTTCAGCGTTCCCTGGGGAGGCAATGCTGGCGTGCGGCGCGCGGTTGCGCTCGCCGCGTTTGGCGCGTTTGCGCTGGGACTCGGTGCCGTCGGCGCCTCGCCGGCCAAGGCCCAATCGACGTGGCTGTGCCGCCCCGGCCTCGCGAGCAACCCGTGTCTGAACAGCGAGGAAACCACGGTCAGACTGAATGGGGGCTCGAGCCGCACTGAAGACCCGCAGCCGGCGAAGCGCCCGCCGATCAACTGCTTCTACGTGTATCCGACGGTCAGCAGCAAGTTCGAATACAACGCGCCAGTTGCCGTCGAAAAGGAAGAGGAAGCGATCGCCGAAAGTCAGGCGTCGCGGTTCTCTCAGGTCTGCAATGTCTACGCGCCGATCTATCCGCAGCTGACGATCCCCGCGATCGAGGGCTACCTCGGAGAAGTGCCGGCCGAAGCTTCGGTCAGGGCCTACTTCGGCGTAGCCACAGCCTTCCGCGAATTCATCGCGGAATACGACCACGGACGCGGCTTCGAGCTGATCGGACACTCCCAAGGGTCCGCAATGCTCGAGCAGCTGATCAAAGAAGTGATCGAACCGAGCCGGAAGCTCCGTAAGCACCTCGTGGGCGCAGTGATACTCGGGGGGCAGGTGATCGTGCCCGAAGGCAAGAACGTCGGCGGCACGTTCAAAACGATCCCCGGCTGCTCGGTCGTCGGCGAAACGGGATGCGTCGTGGCGTACTCGAGCTTCCTCGAAGAACCACCCGAAAACTCGCTGTTCGGCCGTCCGACCAGCATCTTCGGCGGACCGCCACCGGAAGTCGAAAACCCGCAGGTGCTGTGCGTGAACCCGACCGTGCTCGCGCAAGGCCCGTACTCGGGTTCGGCGCTGTCGTACTACCCGACGTTCAGCGGTTTCGGCGGCAAATTCCCGGGTCTCCTCGGCGAAGCAGTCCAGGCCCCCAAAGCGTCTACGCCGTGGGTGGCGACGCCGGGTCAGTATTCGGCCAAATGCGAAGCCCGCAACGGGGCGAGCTGGCTGCAGCTGACGCCGACGAACAGCGAAGACACCAGGACGGAAACCGTGCTGTACAACACTCTCGGCCCGACGTGGGGTCAGCACCTCGTTGACGTGAACGCGATGCTCGGCGACCTCGTGTCGGACGTGGCCGCGCAGGCGATCACTTACAAACTGAGTCACCACTAGCGACAGGCCTGAGCGGGAACCTCGACCTGGCTCCCGGCCGGGTCGGGGTCCTGCCCAAGAGCGCATTCTGCTTACGGCGCGCGCCGGCGCTGTAGCCCACTCTCATTGGCCGGCGCGCTCGTTTTCCGCCCGGCAACGCCGGAGCTACTAGGCGCGTGGGCGTCTCGGCTCGACACTGTTCCGCGAAGCATCCCGGGAGTGATCTCCTGCCGCGTCGGCAGAGGATCAGCGCACCGACAGCGATACGCGCGGCACGGGCGGTTGTCCTCGCGCCAGCCCGTCGGCGGAGGTCGTATGAGAAGGGCCTGGGCGCATTCGGCGCTGGTATTCTCGGCGCCTGTGCTGGCGACGTGCCCTGCTTGAGCGGGGCATTGCAGTTAGGTACGAATGATGCGGTGGCGGATCGGTATTGCGGGTCGCGCGTCTGCTCGGGGCGGGCGTCGGTCGCCGGTCCCGCTGGCGCTGCTGGTTGTCTCGGGAGCACTCCTCGTAGTGGTTTCGCCGGCGTACGGGGGTCGCACACCTACCGTGTACGTGTCGGACCTCTATGGCAAGTCGGTCACGCCGATCGACGTGGCGACGGGGTTTGCGGATCCCGCAATCGAAGTCGGCGAAGATCCGGTCGGCGTGGCGGTCTCGCCGAACGGCAAGACGGTGTATGTCACGAGGTTGGTGGGTGATTCGGTGACGGCGATCGACGTGGCGAGCGGTGTTGTCGGCCCTGAAATCAAAGTCGGCGAGAAACCCGAAGGGGTGGCGGTCGCGCCGAACGGCGAGACGGTATATGTCACAAACGCAGAAAGTGGTTCGGTCACGCCGATCGATGTGGCGACCGGCGTTGCCGGTCCTGAAATCGAAGTCGGCAAGGACCCAATCGGGCTCGCGGTCACTCCGAACGGCAGCAAGGTGTACGTCGCGAACGCGGGGAGTGGCTCGGTGACGCCGATTGACGCGGCGACCGACGTTGCGGGACCTGAAATCAAAGTCGGCAAGGGTCCAATCGGGGTAGCGGTCACGCCGAACGGCAGGACGGTGTACGTCGCGAACGACGAAGGAGGATCGGTGACGCCGATCGACGTGGCGACCGGCGTTGCCGGTCCCGAAATCAAAGTCGAACATCCGTACGGGGTGGCGATCACGCCTGACGGTAAGACCGTGTATGTCACTAACCCTGCGAGTGATTCGGTGACGCCGATCGACGTGGCAACCGGCGTGGCGGGACCTGAAATAAAAGTCGGCTCCTTTCCGTTCGGGGTGGCGGTCACGCCGAACGGCACGGCGGTGTATGCCGCAAACTACGGGAGCGGGTCGGTGACGCCGATCGACGTGGCGAATGGAGTCGCCGGCGCTGAAATCGAAGTTGGCGACGCTCCAATCGGGGTGGCGGTGACACCGATATCGCCCACGATTACCGCGGCGAAGGTGAGCAACGCGCGCTTCCGGGCGGGCAGGAGCTCGACGGCTCTCTCGGCGCGTCGCGTCCCCGTCGGGACCTCATTCCGGTTCTCGCTCGATGCGGTGTCCACGGTCCGGGTCGCGATCAAGCGCGAGCTGCGCGGTCTGCGCCACGGCTCGCGCTGTTTCGCGCCAAGCAGATCGCTGAAGCGCGCTCGCGCCCGGCACTGCACGAGGACGGTCGCCGCCGGAACGCTGACGCGCACCAAATCTCAGTGGGGGCAGAACAGCATCCCGTTCAGCGGCCGCGTCGGCCGGCGAGCCCTGGCGGCCGGCAGCTATGAGGCCGTGCTATCAGCGACTGACCCCGTCGGCCGATCAAACACCGTCACACTGCACTTCGCTGTCGTCAGGTAAAGATTTGAGGCGCCCGGTTTTCGGCGGCTCGAACGGTCCCCTGCTGCGGGGACAGACGACCAGACCGCCTTGAGCGGGTCGCGGCGGCATCCCGCTCCTCCCATCGAGCGCAACTCCGCCGTCGGACCGCCGAGGTCATGGAGTACTGTTGTTCAAGCCGACGCCCGTCGCGCCTACGGAATCCGGCACGAACCCATCGAGGGGAGTTCAGATGTTCGCCAGCGTCAGGTCGTCCCACGTCGCCGCGCTGATTTGCTGCTCAATGCTGGCGGTGTTGTACTCCGCCTCGAGCGCAGCCGCTTCTCCGCTGTTCACAACAATTTCCGCGGAACTTGTCGAAGAACGCTACGCGCCGACGGCGGCTTTGCTGCCCGACGGCGACGTCCTGATCACGGGCGGGTATTACCAGAAAGGTTTCGCACACCTAAAGACAGCTGAAGAGTACGATCCGGCGACACGAGCGTTCGCGCCGCTGGCCGCCTACCAGACCATCCAACGCTCCGAAGACGCATCGGTAGCACTTCCCGAAGGGAAGGTACTCATCCTCGGTGGCAGTAACAACAACAATGAACCCCTCTCGAGCGCAGAACTGTTCAACCCTGCGACGAGCACGTTTGAAGCGATCGCCGCGTCGATGACGGAACCGCGCGATGGCCCTGCTGCGGCGTTGCTTCACAACGGCATGGTGTTCATCACGGCGGGCGCCAACAAAGGCGGAGACGCGACGTCTGCCGAACTTTATGATCCACAAACACAGAAATTTTCGCCGATTACGGGCAAACCGAGTGAAGGGCGGTATTTCCCAGCTGCCGCGACGCTTCCCGACGGCAACGTTCTGATCGCGGGTGGCATTCCGCCTTGCTGCGGGGGCGCCCTCGCGACGTCAGAAATATTTACCCCGAGCACCGGCAAGTTTGAACTATTGGAAGGCACTGCACACGAAATGCGCGAAAGACGGGGCGAACTTGCGGCTGTTGCGCTTCAAAACGGTCGCGTTTTGCTCGTTGGGGGCAACAACGAGTCGTCGGTTCTAAAAACTGTCGAACTGTTCAATTCGACGGCGAACACGTTCGAACTGCTCAAAGCCGAACTGGTCGACGAAAGGCGCGGCTCGGCGGTCGCACTGCTGTCCGACGGCAACGTGCTGATTGCCGCCGGCTGCCAGAAAACCGGATGCTCCAAGAGCGCCGAACTGATGTCACTCGGCCCGCCGCTACGCGCAACGACGGGCCGCGCGACGCGCGTCTCCCGGCGCGGCGCGACACTCAGCGCGCTGGTCGAGAGTGAAACGGTTAGCACGGTGTACTTCCAATGGGGCACAAGTCGCAGGTTCAGGCACCAAACGCGTCGTCAGGTGATCGACGCATCGCAGTTGTCGCGGTCCGTCTCGGCGCGTCTGACTCGGTTGACGCCGGGGCGCCGTTACTACTATCGAGTCGTCGTCAGCAACGCAGGCGGGACGCTGCGCGGCGCTGACCGGACGTTCGTTGCTCCTCGCCGCAGGTAACGGCTGGGTCGCTTCAGCGGGCTTTCCAAAAACGGGGCGCCGGCGGCAGGCCGCGGCGGCGTCTGCCGCTGACTCTTCTTCGCGAGGCCTGCGAACCGCTAAGCGAGGATGGCGCAGCCGGTCGTGGCGTGCGCGAGAAGCGTGCCGTCGCCATCGACGATGAGCCGTCCGTCGGCTGTCGCGGTACGGCGTCCGCTGTGTACCACCCTGCCCTCGGCGCGGACCCGGCCCGTCGCCAGGCTCATTGGCCTCAGGTAGCGCACGTGCAGATCGGTGGTCGTATACCCGACGCCGGCATCGAGCGTTGTGTGGACCGCGCAGCCCATGCAAGAGTCGAGAACGGTTGCCGCCACCCCGCCGTGAACCGACCCGAGCGGGTTGTACATCCACTCCTCCGGCTCGAAGGCAAAGACGACGTGTCCGTGCGCGACCTCAACCAGCTCGAACCCCAGAAGTCGCGCAATCGGCGGCGGCGGTATCACTCCCTCCGCAATTGCGCCAAGCCCATCGAGTCCGCTGCGACCCTCGAGCGCGGCGAGCAGCCGCGCCGGGTCCTCCCAGTCGAACGTCCGCACGCGCGCCGTCTGGACAGTCACGCGGCACCCCCGTCCGCGATTGCAGGGAGGGCCGCGCGAGGCGCGACGGTCCGCGCGCCGATCGCAGCGAACACGGCGCCGGCGGAGGCTGCGAAGCCGATCGTGAGCAACCACGCCGACTGGAAGTCCGCCAGCGTCCGCGGGCCCGTTCCGAGTACCGCGACGAGAAGCGCGATGCCGAGCGCGATGCCGATCTGCCGTCCCATGGTGAGCAGCGCCGCGCCCGTGGCGAACCGGTCCGGGGCCAGTGCCGACACTCCTGCGCCGGTAAGAGTCGGAATCACAAACCCCACGCCTGCTCCGGTCACTAGCTGGGCCGGGAGAAACTCCGAGAAGTAAGCGGGGCTGACGCCGATGCGGAAGAGGTACGAGCCGATACCCACGATGAACAACGTCACGCCGAGCATTCCCGGCAGCCGATAGCCGAGGCGGGCCCCGATCCGCGCCGATGGAAAGGTCATCGCGGTGGCTGCTGCCGGGCCCGGGAAGAGCATCAGGCCGGCACTGAGGACCGGCTCGTGCCAGATGTCGGTGAGGAAGAGCACGCCGGTCAGGAGGAAGGCGCCGAAGCCCGCGAAGAAGAGCACGGACGCCGCGACCGCGAGCGCGAAGCGGGGGATCTTCAGGAGCGCAGGGTCGACCAGCGGCGCGGGGTGTCGCTTGGAGCGCCACCAGATGACCGGAAAGAGCAACAGTGAACCGACGCAAAGAGCGAGGACGAGCGGCGAGGCCCAGCCCCATTCTTCGCCCTTCACGATCGCGACGACCAGCGCGCCGACCGCGACTATGAGCAAGGCGGCCGCGAGCACGTCCGGGCGTGGCACAGCGCCTTCTTCGCGTCGCTCGGTCAGCGAGCGCAGACCCAGGGCGAGCGCGGTCACGCCGACGGGCACGTTGACGAGGAAGACCCAACGCCAGTCTGCCTGGACCAGCAAGCCGCCGAGTGGCGGTCCGGCGGCGGCGGCGATGCCGCCCGTCGCCGCCCAAAGTGCAATCGGAACGTGCCGGCGCTCGGCCTCGAACTCGGGAAGGATCAGGGCGAGCGAGGTCGGCAGCATGAGCGCGCCGCCCACGGCCTGAACCAGGCGCGCCGCAACCAGGGCCGCGACGCTCGGGGCGAGCGCGCACGCTGCGCTCGCGAGCGTGAACACGGCCAGGCCCGTCAGGAAGGCGCGCTTGCGCCCGAACGCGTCGGCCCAGCGGCCAGCGGGTACGAGCAGGGCAGCGAAGACGATCGCGTAACCGCTCAAGATCCACGAGAGCGAGCCGAGCGAGGCGCCGTGGAAGTGCCGTGAGATCGCCGGAAAGGCGATGTTCACGATGAACAGGTCGAGGCTCGACATGAAGACGCCGCTGAGGACGATCAAGCTCACGCGCCACCTGCGTTGCGTCATGCAACCCACTGTAGCAACACCGTTGCGTCATGCAACCCACCGCTCTACAATGGGTGCATGCTCCGCAGCGACTACGACAACCAGTCGTGCAGCGTGGCCGGCGCCCTGGCGGTCGTCGGTGAGCGCTGGTCGCTGCTGATCGTGCGAAACATCTTCCTCGGGCTACGACGCTTCGACGAGATCCAGGCGCAGCTCGGTATCGCCCGCAATGTGCTCGACTCTCGCCTGCGACGTCTCGTCGCGGAGGGCGTGATCGAGCGCCGCCTTTACTCGACTCGCCCGGAGCGCTTTGAATATCGGCTAACCGAGAAGGGCCTCGACCTGTGGCCGACGGTCGTGGCTTTGATGCAGTGGGGCGACCGTTACGCGCCGCCCCCCGGCGGGCCTGCAGTCCTGATCGAGCACCGCGGTTGCGGCGGCGCCCTTGACGAGCACCGCGAGTGCACGCGGTGCGGCGCGCGCGTTGAGGTGCGCGAAGCCGTAGCGCGACCGGGCCCCGGGGCCGACAGCGATCATCCGCTTGTACGGCGCGAAGCCGCGCTGGCAGCGGACCCCGCCTGACGCCCCCGGACGATCCGGCTCGCGGGGCAGCGGCTCCACGGTTCGCTGCCCCGCGCGCTGCACGATCGGGGCCATCTTCGGCCGACGCGCTCATCGAGGTCGCAGGTCGCCCCTGCACGGCAGGGCGCACGGATACTGTTCGCGCATGGAGCACAGCTTCACGGGGCCGCGGTACACCGTCGGCATCGAGGAGGAGCTGATGATCCTCGACGGCGAGTCGCTCGAACTCGTCAGCGCGATCGACCTCATGCTCGCCGAGCAACCCCCGTCCGGGGCGATACAGCCCGAGCTGCTTGAGTCGGTGCTCGAGATCGCGACCGCACCCTGCGCCGACATCGCTGCCGCCGCCGCCGACCTCGCAGCGCTGCGCGCCTTCGCCGGCGAGCGAGCCCGCGCCAACGGCCTGGAGATCGGCGCTGCGGGCACACACCCGTTCGCGCGGTGGGAGGACCAGCGCGTAGTCGGCGACGACCGTTACCGCGGCATCATTAGCCAGCTCGGGTTCATCGCCCGGCAGGAGCTCGTCTTCGGCATGCACGTCCACGTCGGGATGGCCGACCCGGAGGAGACGATCCATGTCGCCAACGCGCTACGCAGCCAGGTGCCGCTGTTGATCGCTCTGTCCGCGAACTCGCCGCTCTGGCGCGGCAAACCGACCGGCCTGAAGTCGAGCCGCCTGCCGATCTTCAGAGCTTTTCCACGCGTCGGGCTGCCACCGCATTTCGCGGGCTGGAACGACTTCGAGAAGCGCGTCGAAACGATGACGAGAACCGGGATGATCGAGGACTACACGTACTTCTGGTACGACGTGCGCCCGCACCCACGCCTCGGCACGCTGGAGATCCGTGCCATGGATTCCCAGACGCGCGTCGAGCACACGATCGCGCTCGCCTCCCTGATCGTCTCCCTCGTGAAGATGCACATCGAGGAGTTCCAGGAAGGCATCACCGAGCAGGAGGCGCCGTGGGAGATGCTCGACGAGAACCGGTGGCTGGCCGCCCGCCACGGCATTGACGCCGAACTGTACGACCGCTCCTCGGACGGGAGACAGCCAGTGAGAACCCTCACCACCGAGCTCCTGGAGCGCGTGGGGCCGCACGCACGGGAACTCGGCTGCGAAAACGAGCTTTCAGGTATCGAGGCACTGCTGCAAAACGGCAACGGCGCCTCGCGCCAGCAGATGGTGTACGAAGCCAACCACGACCTCCGTGAGCTCGTCGCCGAGATAGTCGCGCGGACGGCGTGACCGGCGCCTCGCGGTCGCGGCACGTGCCACCCCGGTGGGTGGCTGCGCCGGATCTCTGACTTCGCGCGCGACGGACGAATCGGACCCTCGGCCGATTTGCTCGGCTTGCCGCACCCGGCCGCGCCCGAGCGTAGCCTTCGCGGCATGCCCGCGGATTCAAGCCCCGGCTCGGAGGCCGCGCCGAGGTTCGCGTGCCTGTGCTGCGCCTATCTCACGCTTACCTCCGAGCCGCCGGGAACATTCACGGTGTGCGAGGTCTGCTGCTGGGAGGACGACCCGGTTCAAGGCAAGGACCCTGACCGCGAGGGCGAGGCGAACGTCGTCAGCCTGAACCGAGCGCGCGAGAACTTCCGCACGTTCGGGGCTGCGGAACTGCAGTGGGTGGATAAGGCGCGCGAACCTCGACCCGACGAGCACCCGCCCCACACGGCGACCTGCTCGTCGGACTAACCTCGGGGCGTGACGGACCCGCGCCCCTCGGTGAGACTGCGTCAGGCGGTGCTGGCAGCAAGCGACCTGGAGGCGGTGGCGCGTGAGCTCGCGGCCGCCCTTTCGCTCGGCGAGCCGTTCCGCGACCCGGGTGTCGGCGAGTTCGGGCTCGCCAACGTGGTCTTCGCGATCGGTGATTGCTTCATCGAGATCGTCAGCCCGACGCGACCCGGGACGGCCGCCGGCCGCTGGCTCGAGCGCCGCGGCGCCGACGGCGGCTACATGGTCCTGTTCGACCTCGAGGATCCCGAGCCCGCGCGGGCGCGGGCGAACTCTCTGGGCGTGCGCGAGGTGTGGCACATCGACCTGCCGGACATCTCCGGGACGCACTTGCACCCTGCCGACATGAGCGGTGCGATCGTGTCGCTCGACGGCTCGCGCCCGTACGGCACGTGGCGCTGGGGAGGTCCGCAGTGGACCGAACGTACAGGCCGAGGTTCCCCCGGCCGGCTGATGGGAATAACCGTCGCGGTCAAGGACCCGCATGCCGCGGCCGAGCGATGGGGCGCCGTTCTCGGCGCCGAGCACGCTCCCGGCGATCCGCTCACTCTCGTCTTGTCCGGCTCGGAGGTTCGCTTCGTCGCGGCGGACGGCACGGAAGGAATCACGGCGATCGCCGTCGATCGGCCCGCTGGGCTGCCTGGCGGGGCGCCAAGCGTCGAGGTCGGTGGAGTACGCCTTGAGCTCGCGCCGCGCGTTCGCGCAGCATCGGCGTGAGCCGGACGCTGCAGCTGGACGCGAGCTAGAGGCGCGCCGCGACGAGCCCCGTTGCGATCAGAACCATGCCGGTTGCGCACGCCATCAGGGCCCGCTCCATCGGCGCCGCCAGTCGCGCTGCCTCCAGCCGCACGGTCGAGCCGTCCGCGAGCTGCTGCTCGCCGGAGAGCGAGAGCGTGCGGCGGCGCAGCTCACGCACCGGAGTGCTGAGGCTCCGCTGCGCGACGAGAAGGGACGCGCAGCCACACGCGGCGAAAAGCGCGGAAAGGCGCAGTTCGAGCGCGTTCGCCCAGTACGACGTGATCACCGGGAAGGCGCCCCACCCCACCGCAAGCCAGAAGGTCGTGTGGAAGCGGCCGCCGAACCACTCGAGGTTGTACGCGGGCACGAAGAATGTCCCCGCGAGCACGAACGGGATCAGCGTGAGGGACACCGTCGCCGCGCCGTAGACGCCGATCGCGGCGGCTCCCGCGAGTGACGTCACGGCCAGCGTGATGAGCGTACGGCGCGACAGCTGCGTTCCGAGGGGTCGGCCGGCGAGCTCGTCCAGTACATGGGCGCCGATCCCGACCGCGAGAAAGAACGCGACGAGCGTCGCGCCGAGCCGGTACATCGAGAAGTGCGTCGCGAGCGCCGCCCCGATCGCGACGTTGGCGAGGTTCCACGCCGTGTACGGCGGGTGTAGGAGCGTGACGAGGTCCCTCCAGCCGCCGGGGTTCAGCGCGTAGAACGCGGGGCGATCGAGCCCCGTGGAGCCACCCGGCTTGGCTTCGGGTGCAGCCTCCATCCTCAGGAGCGTACCCGCTGGCTGAGGGCGAGGAACGCAGGGGGCGACGGGCCGGCGGCCGAGGGTCGACCGGCCGGCCTGGTGGCGTCTTAGTCGGACGTGACCGGGGGCGGTCGCCACTCGCGGTCAGAGAAGGCGATGCCACCGTCGGGCTTCAGCTCGGCGGTCCAGAAATCAATCCCGATCTTGAATCGCGTCGGCAGCCGGTCGATGCGCCAGCGTCCGGGGCCCACGTTAGCGACGGTCGTCGCGCCGTGTTCGCGCGCGAAGGTTTCAACTTCGCGGCGCGCCGCGTCGAGCCTTGCGGCGCTGAATGCACCGTCGTCCGCCGCGCTCCCCACGGCCGGATTTTAGGACCCTGGACGCTAAGCCTTCGTTTTGAAGTGCTTGTCCTTTCCGTCGCTCGTGCCCGCTGCGTTAGTCGCGAGGACCCTGAAGTGATAGGTCATCTTCGGCAGCAGGCTCGCGATCGGGGCTGAGACAGCCACGGCGGTTTTGCCTTCCCCCGGCGCGATCGCGCACGGCGCGCTGGATCCGTAAGCCGTCGTCGGGCCGTATTCGAACGTGCAGGTCGTAACGTCCGTCCCGTTCGGGTTCACGGTTGCGTTTAGCGTCGCGGACGTCGACGCCACGGCGGTGGCGGCGGCGGTTGTCACGGTCGGCTTTGTTACTTCGACGCCGCCGAATGCGGTAAGGCCGATCGGCGCGCCGACGCCGCTCGGGCCGTCGTAGCCGGGGCGGGCGTCACACGCAGCGGTGCCTTCGCAGTCGAGGACGCCGAAGAGTTCGTTCACCGCGGGCTCTTCGCAGGGACCGTTTTCCTCGCCGTCGCAGTATCCGTTGCCGCCACTCGCGACGTCGTAGAGCGCCGCCGGCTGTCCGAGGTGTTCGTACAGCTCGGACGCCGGGTAGCTCCTGCCGTGGCCTCCGCCGGCGAGGGCGTAGAGACCGGCGATCAACGGCGAGGACAGCGACGTTCCGCCGACGGTGAGCCAGCCCGGCGTGAAAGCTTTTTCGTACTGGTATGTGTCGTAGATGTCGAAGCCGGTGTAGGGGTCGGCGACGGCGGAGATGTCGTTGTCGAGCCGCTTGCTGCCGCAGCCGGTCGTGGACCATCCCGATGCTTCGCGCTGCCACGCGGGCGCCGAAAATAGACTGCTGCACCCGCCACCCGAGGCGCTGAACTGTTTGAATTCTTCGCGCGTCGGCAGCCCGCTGTCGTTCCAGACCCGCTCGCTCTTGCGCTTGCCGCTCGAGCTGAGCTTCAGGGTCGTGCCGCCGACCGCGACGACTGTCGGCAGCGACGCCGGGGCGTCCGGCTGTTCGGGGGCCGTCCCGAGCGAGAAGAGGTCGTCCCAGTTCAGGAAGCCGGAGTCTCCCGCTGCCGCGGTCACGACGGTCCCGGGATGGTCGTAGGCCGCCGCTTCCGACGCTCCGAATTCCGTCTCGAACGCCGCGTACGAGTTGGAGACCTCGTTCGCTCCGAGCGCGACCGCCTCGTTGACAGACGCTGCCAGGTCGCCGAGTTCTTCCGAGTTGGCCTCGACGAGAATGATCCTGCATGCCTGGCAGACGGAGTGCACGGTCTCGACGTCAAGGGTGATCTCGACCGACCACCCGTTCGTGTCGTCGGGCGGCAGTGCCGTTTCGCTGCCGCTCTGACCGACCTTCTCGAAACAACCGTCGGCTGTGGTGCACGCCGGCAGCGCGTATTGCGAGTCGAAGGTCCCGAGGTCCGCTTCGATGTCGGGATCGTTGTAGGCGTCGACGAGTGCGACCGTCTGCCCGCCGCCGCCGGAGGACGGGTTGAAGTCGTAGGCGCTCGCGAGATCGCCGGGTGTTAGGCCGCCTGCGGGCCCCGAGCTCCTGTCGCCGGCCGCCGACAGGTACGGAGCGGCCCCCTTCTCGCCCGCGCGGGCGGGGATGAGGCGCAGCGCGAGGCAGCTCGCGTCGCCGGGCTTCGGCGCCGCGCAGACCCGCTCGACCTGCGCGTAGCGCGTCGTCGGAGCGCCCGGGAACGAGGGGGTCGCGGCCGTCGCGGGAGTCGCCGACAGCAACGACGCGAAGACAGCCGCAGCGAGCGCCGCCGTCACGGTGCCGAGCGCGAGGACCGATGCCCGCATCGATCGCATCAGAAACTGAAACGTAGACCGTGGCGCGCGCCGGGCGCGACCGACTGGACGGATCGGCGAGCCCGTCCCCGGCCGGGCGCGCTCCCGCTCTCGGGCCCAGGTCCACGCGAGTGGGCGACCCGTTAGCCTTCGCCGCGTGTCCCCCTCGACGGCGAGACGATCGTGACGCTGACGCTCGACTGGAATCGTGCGACTTTCCATGCGCTGGACGACACGACGGAGAGGCTCGAGGTTCCCTTCCCCGAGGAGATCGCCGAGAACGTCCGTCGCTCGCTGGCGTCCGCGCTGGTGAGCCTTGAGGTGATCGGCGGCCCGATCGAAGCGGCGAAGCTCAGCCACGACCACGTCCGGCTCGAGGTCACCCGCGACGCGGACATGGAGGAAATCAAGCAGAGGCTCGAAGAGCTCGTGCATCGCATCGTTGCGCCGGACGACCCGGCGAGTGCGTAGCCGGCGGGGCCTGCCTCGGACGGCTACGGCGCCGTGGTGATCACGCCGCTGCTTGCTTCGTCGCCTTCGTAGGGGTGTATATCCCGCCGTGCGCGGTGATCGTGCCGCTGAAGGAGCCGAGGGCGGGTGCGGCGACGAGGATGAGCCCGCCGCCACCCGAACCTTCGTCGCAGTTGAACGTCTACCTGTCCTGACCGCTTTGGCGCGCCGGCGGCTGACGTGGTCGCCTACCAGCCCGGCGGCGCGTCGGGCATCCAGCACAGCGCAAGGAGCGAGTCGCCACGGTCGCGGTCGATGTTTTCAAAGAGCTCCCACTCCTCCTCTGTTGCTTCGACCGCAACGCGCGGTGTGCCGATCGGGTGACCCCGGCCGCGGCAGGCAAACGTGACGGGATCGAAATCGTCTACCGCGTAGCAGTCGGCGATGGCGCGCGCGACCGCCTGCTGGACGGGGCTCGGCGTGCGGCCGGGCCGCGGTAGCGCGCCGGCGTGGTGGCGCATCACGCGGAAGCTCGCCGGGTGCGCCATCCTCCCGGCCGCGAGCACGCGACCGCGGTTCGGCGTCATGCCCTCCGTCACGGCACGCATCTCGAGCGTCCGAAAGAGACCGTCGCGGCGGTACGCGGCGTCGACGCAACAGAGCCCCGCGAGGGCGACTGTGTGCAGCGAGAGGTGCGGCAGTTCGACGCCCCGCGACTCGCCGAGCGCGAAGCCGACTATCCGCTCGCGCTTCCCGCGTGTCCCAGGCACGTCTCCGTCTGCGAGAACCGCGAGGGCTGCGAAGCGGAACATCTCGAACGCACCGTCGAGGTAGACGTGGTCGGCGCGCTCGTACGTGTCGTCGAAGAGCTGGTGCAGCGCGTCGCGGCGGCCCGGCGAGAGGTCCGCCGCTACGACCACCCTGATCGCGGGAGCGCGGTCGTTTTCCACGTCGGGATCCTCTCATCCAGGGCACGCTCGGGCGCCAACGCCGCCGCCGTGCGCCATGACGGCGAGCCACTGCGCCGTCTGACCGGCGGGTTCCGGGCGCGGCGTTCCGGCGCAGGCGGCGCTTCCGTCCTCAAGCCCCATTCCCATCGGGTCGAAAGGCACCCAGATGGCGCAAATGAGGGCAAATGCGGACGGACGTCAAGCGCGACGGAGGAATGAACAGGAGCCGACGTAGGACGCCGGCGGTGAACGCCGCCGCGCCGCACTTCGTCCGCGTCGAGGGGAGGCGGCTGTGAGGCGGCGGCTGGGCCCGCGCGTGCTGCCGGCAGCGGTCGCGCTCGCGCTGTTCCTGCCGGCTGCGGCGTTCGGATTCTGGGCCGCCACGGGCTCGGGCACGGCGACGCCAGCGGTCGCTTCGCTCGCGGCGCCGGTCGCGTCGGCCTCATCGGGCGCGGGCGAGATCACTCTCAGCTGGGCGAAGGTCGCCGCGCCGGGCTCCGGTGAAGTGAAGTACTACGTCAGCCGCACCGGCGGCACGGCACCAAAAACGAACTGCCCGACGAGTGTCGCGACGGCCGAGACCGAAAAAGAATTCGTCGCCAAACAGGGCGGCCTCACGTGCAAAGACGAAGGCTTCGCCGCCGGCGAAACGCGGCACTACACCGTCACCGTCGTCTGGCGGACCTGGAGCGCGACGAGCAGCGAAGTGTCCGGCACCGCGACCGCAGCGGTCTCGAAGTTCGTCGTGAGCTTCGAACACGCCGAAGCCGAAGCCGGCGTCGCCGACAACATGACGGTGAGCGCCGAGGACTCCTCAAACCGCGTCGTCGAAAGCTACACCGGCGCGCACTCCCTCACGCTCGAAGTGACGCCGGCCGAATCGGTCACGGGGGAACGCTCATATGTCACCAACGAAACGGGCGGTTCCGTCCACTCAAAAGGCGAAGGGAAATTCACGTTCGCAGAAGGGCGCACACACGTCGTCGGCGCTGACAACGGCAAGGCGCTCTTCTTCGACGCGGCGGCGACGACCGTCACGGTCAAGAATGCCGAAGGCGAAGGCTCGACCGCCCTCACTGTCAAAGCGGGCGCGTTCAAGAGCTTCCACGTCGAAACGCTCACCGCTGAACCTACCGCCGGCAAAGCGGACGAAATAAAGCTGACTGCGTGGGACGAATGGCACAACGTGATCACGACGTACGCTCGCACGGCCAAGCTCGTTTACTCCGGCGCCGAAAAGTCGCCCGACGGCACCGCAGCCGTCTACGGCACGGGAGAACCGACTTTCGCGGCGGGAATCGCGACGGTGACCGGGTTCACCTTTTACGACGCGGCGTCGACGACCCTGAAGGTCGATGAAGAAACCAGCGGCCATGCGGGCGAAGCGACGTTCACCGTCAAACCCGTGGCCGGCGCCAGCCTCACGGCCGCGACCGGGCACTTCGCGTGGACCAAAACGCGCGTCACTGCGGGCACGCTTTCGGCGATCTGCCTCTTCACCTGCGAAGACTCGACGATCGGAAACTCCGGAAAATTCTACGCGCGCGTCGCCGTGACCGACGAATGGGGTAACACGGTCACGAACGTCGGCGCGGGACACGAAGTTCGCGTCGAAGAAGTCGGCGGCGAGAGCCTCAACTTCACGATTCCCGCAGCAGGCACAGCCGAATCGAACGAATTCTATTACACCTCTGAAGAAACGGGCGAAGGAACGACGACGCTCGTCGCCAAACGCCTTGCCGGCACCGAATACCACCGCGCCGAAGGCGTCTTCAAGTACTAGGCATCTCGCGGCCAGCTAGTTTGCCGCGCCCGACGGCACCGGCTCGCCCCTCCTCGCGGCGAGTGAGTGCTCGCGGCTGTCGCGCGAGGAGATCAGGACCGCCGCGAGGATCGCGCCCAGGATCGCGAAGCCCGCACCGACCGTGAACGCGACCTGGTAACCCTTCGTCAGCGCGATGGCGGTGCTGTGGACGCCCGACGCGATCACAGTCTGCGTGCGGCTGTTGGCAACGGTCGCGAGGATCGCGAGGCCGAGCGCCCCGCCGACCTGCTGCGAGGTGTTGATCAGCCCGGACGCGAGACCCGCCTCGTGCGGCCTGACCCCGGTCACCGCCGCGATCGTGATCGGTACGAAAGCGAAGCCGAGGCCGAGCGCGGCGAGGATCGACGGGCCGAGCACGTCGGCCGTGAACGAACCGCCGGGGGCCTTGACATCCGAGAACCAAAGCAACGCGACCGCGATCATCAAGAGGCCCGCGATCAACGTCGGCTTGAAGCCGAAGCGCGTCACGAGCGCCGAGGCCGCGCCCGCGGAAATGACGATGCCGGCGGCGAGCGGGAGGTACGAGATGCCGGTCTTCAGCGGCGAGAAGTGCAGCACGTCCTGCATGTACAGCGAGATGAAGAAAAACATCGAGAAGAGCGACATGCCGACCAGCAGTCCGACGACGTCCGCGCCGCGCAGGGTACGCAAGCGGAAGATCGAGAACGGCACGAGCGGGTGGCGCTGGCGCAGCTCGATCACGACGAATGCCGCGAGCAGCGCGGCCGCGCCGGCGAGGCGCAGGATCGTCGCGGTGGAACCCCAGCCCTCGTTCACGGCTTCGACGACGGCGTAGACGAGCAGCGCGAGTCCCGCCGTCACCGTGACGGCGCCGGGGATGTCGAAGCCTTCGGTGCCGTCTTCGGAGCGGCTCTCGGTGAGCGTCCGCGGCGCCAGGGCGGCGGCCGTGAGACCGATGGGCACGTTCACGAACAGCACCCAGCGCCAGCTGAGGCCGCTCGTCAGGAGGCCGCCGAGGAGAACGCCGGCGGCTCCGCCCGCGCCGGCGACGGCGCCCCACACGCCGAGGGCGCGGTTGCGCTCGGCGCCTTCGGCGAACGTGTTCGTGATGATCGAGAGCGCGGCGGGAGACACGATCGCCGCACCGAAGCCCTGGATGGCGCGGGCGGTTATGAGCCACGTCTCGGACTGCGCGAGCCCGCCGGCGAGCGACGCGAGCGAGAACACGACGAGCCCGACGATGAACATGCGTCTGCGGCCGAGGAGGTCCGAGAGGCGACCGCCGAGCAGCAGGAAGCCGCCGAAGGTCAGCGTGTACGCGTTGACGACCCAGGAGAGGTCGTCGCGCGAGAAGTGCAGCGCCGCGCCGATCGACGGCAGCGCCACGTTGACGATCGATGCGTCGATCACGACCACGAACTGCGTCATCGCGAGCAGCAGCAGGATCCGGTCCTTCTTGTGGCGTTCCGCCCTCTCGAGTTGCGGTGCCGTGTCGCTAGCCGTTACCATGAACGTGACCTCCGGTTCCGTTTACGCCGCGAATATAGAAACCGTGGTTCCGTTTTTCAAGTCCCCACCATGTTCTCGCTGAGCGCCGCCACATCCACCCAGGCCGACCGCCCGCTGCGCGCCGACGCGCGCCGCAACCGCGAACGCATCCTGAGCAGCGCTCTGGAGGTCTTTGCGCGCGACGGGGCGGAGGCGCAGATGGACGACATCGCCGCCCACGCGAGCGTCGGCGTCGGGACGCTCTACCGCCACTTCCCCACGAAGGAGGCGCTCCTGATCGCGCTCGTGCGCGAGAAGCTGACGCGGCTGACCGGCGTGATGGCGCAAGCCGTCGAAGAGGACGGCGAGCCCGGCGAGGTCCTCGAGCGCGCCCTGCGCGAGGCGGCGGTGGCGGCCGCGCACGACGCCGGCATGCAGGAGGTGTTCTCCGGTGTCGGCCCCGAGGTCTTCGCCGCAGTCGAGCCCGAGCAGCTGAAGCTGAACGCGGTCGCGGGAGAACTGATCGCGCGCGCGAAGCGCGCGAAGGCCGTGCGGGACGACCTCGAACCATCAGACCTCGCGATGCTGATGTGCGGCCTCGGCGCTGCGATGAATCAGGCGCGACCCGGCTTCGACTGGAACCGCCACCTCGACCTGATCATCGCGGCGATCAGGCCGGCGTCTCACTGACGCCCAACGAAGATCGCGTCGGGCGCGGTACGCCGGCGCGGCGCTCGGGTTACGATCGCCGCGCAGAGATCGACTTACGCCCAAGAAGAGAGGCAAGCATGAGCTCGTCCGTCGCCCACAACTACTCAGAGCCGACGATCCTTCGGCCCGACTCCTTCCCGATGCGGCTTTTCGAGAAGGCGAAGCGGCTCGGGGTGTGGAATCCGTCCGACTTCGACTTCGCGCAGGACCGCGCCGACTGGGAGGCGATGGACGCGGAACGGCGCGACGGCCTGCTGCAGCTCACCGCGGCGTTCCTCGGCGGCGAGGAAGCCGTCACGCTCGACCTGCTCCCGCTTGTGCTCGCGATCGCCCGTCAGGGGCGACTGGAGGAGGAGATGTTCCTGACGACGTTCCTCTTCGAGGAGGCCAAGCACATGGACTTCTTCAGTCGCTGGATCCGTGAGGTGACGGGCGGCGCGGCGCTGCCCCCTGCCCGCGAGCCTTCGGTACAGCTGTTCGACGTCGAGCTGCCAAACGCGATGAACGCACTGCTCGAGGACCAGTCGCCCGCGGCGATGGCCCGCGCGTCGGTCACCTACAACATGATCATCGAGGGTGTCCTCGCCGAGACGGGTTACGCGAACTACCACCGCTCGCTCGCAGTCAACGACCTGATGCCGGGTCTCTGCGAAGGGCTCGTGAACATCAAGCGTGACGAGTCGCGCCACATCGCTTACGGCGTCTATCTGCTGAGCCGCCTGGTCGCGGAAGACCCGTCGGTCTGGGAGGTGATCGAGCAGCGGATGGTCGAGCTGCAGCCCTACACCGAGGCGATAGTGCGGGGCGCGTACGAAGACTATCCGGACGGGATCACGCCGTTCGGGCTGAAGGTCGACGAATTCACGGAGTTCGCCGCGAGCCAGTTCGGCAAGCGCTACGACCGCATATCGAAAGCCCGCGACCGCACGCTCGCGGAAGTCGAAGCTTCGAGCGACCCGGGCGACGTCGAGGACCTCGTCACGGAGATCTAGTCGCGCCGGGGCACGCGCGGCGTTAGGCTGGCCACCATGGTGTCAGCGCCGCGCGCGCCGGCGGGACCGACTGTCGCGCCGCTTCGGGGGGAGCTCCGCTACGGGCTGGAGTTCGCGCGGCTGCTCGCCGCCCGCGAATACCTCTTTCCGCCGCGGCAACGCGATGCGCCGGCGGTACTCCTGCTGCCGGGCTTTCTCGCCGGCGACGCGTCGCTGCGCGTGCTCGAGCGCTGGCTGCGTCGCCGCGGCTCCCGCACCTCAAGCTCGGGCATCGTGCTCAACGCGCGCTGCGCCGAGCGCACACTGCAGGGCGTCCAGCCTCGGCTCGAGCGGCTCGCCGAGCGGGCCGGCGGCCGCGTCGTACTCGTCGGGCAGAGCAGGGGCGGCGCGCTCGCGCGCGTGCTCGCCGTGCGAAACCCGGACCTAGTAAGCACGGTCGTCATGCTCGGCTCGCCGGTCGTCGGTCCGCTCGACGTCGCGCCCGCGGTGCTCGGCGCGGTGCGCGCCGTGGCCCTGCTCGGCGACCTTGGCGTTCCCGGTGCGCTCTCGCGCAACTGCCGCGACGGCGGCTGCTGCGAGGCTTTTCGGCGGGACCTGCTCGCGCCGATGCCGGAGCGTGTCCGCGCCGTGTCGTTCTACTCGCGCAGCGACGGCATCGTCTCGTGGCGCGCGTGCCTCGACCCGTCGGCCGAGCATGTCGAGGTGGACTCGAGCCACGGCGGCATGTCGGTCCACGCCGACGTCTACCGCGAACTCGCGCGCGTGCTCGACGAGGCCTCGTGATGGACTTCATGAGCCCGATGGATGCGTCGTTCCTGCATCTGGAAAGCGCGACGCACCCGATGCACGTCGGCGGCGTGAGCATCTTCGAGGGGCCCGCGCCGCCGTTCGCGGACCTCGAGGCGATGGTCGCGGGCAAGCTCGCGAGGGTGCCGCGCTACCGCCAGAGGGTCCGCTTCGTCCCGCTCGGTCTCGGCAGGCCGGTGTGGGTCGACGACCCGCACTTCTCGCTGGGCTACCACCTGCGCCACAGCGCACTGCCGGCGCCCGGGAGCGACGAGCAGCTGCGTAGCACCGCGGCACGCATCTTCGCGCAGCACCTGGATCGCACCAAGCCGCTCTGGGAGATATGGATGATCGAGGGTCTGCGCGGCGACCGTTGGGCGCTCCTGTCCAAGGTCCATCACTGCATGGTCGACGGCGTCGCCGCGACGGACCTGATGTCGGTGATGTTCGACGAAGGGACCGAAGACGGGCCCGCCGACACGTGGCAGCCGGCTCCCGAACCGGGTGCGGCGGAGCTCGTCGTGCGGACCCTCACGCACCGCACGGTCGACCCGGCCGAGCAGGTGCGTAGCCTGCGCGCCGCCGCGCGCCGGCCCCGCGCGACGCTCGGCCAGGCGCTCGAGCTCCTCGGCGGCATGACGTCGGCGGCGCGGGTGATGCGGCCCACGGGCGGCTCGTCGCTCACGGGCTCTGTGGGTCCGCACCGCGTCTGGACGTGCGCGAAGGTCAAGCTGCGCGACGTCGCTGCGGTGCGAGCGGCTCTCGGTGGCACGGTCAACGACGTCGTGCTGACCGTCGTCTCCGGCGGCCTGCGCGAACTGCTGCAGGCGCGCGGCGAGAGTGTTGAGAACAGGAACGTCCGCGCGCTCGTGCCGGTCTCGGTGCGCCGACCCGGCGAGCGGGGCGTCTACAACAACCGCGTCTCGGCGATGTTCGCGGAGCTGCCCGTCGGAGTGAAGGACCCGGCGACCCGCCTGAGCGTCGTCCGCGAGCAGATGGATGGCCTGAAGCAGTCCAAGCAGGCCGTCGCCGGCGACGTCCTCACCTCGCTGTCGGGGTTCGCGCCGCCGATGCTGCTCGCGCTCGGCACGCGCATCGCCGCGCGCTCGCCGTCGCTCGGCGTGCAGACCGGCGTCACGAACGTCCCGGGCCCGCAGCAGCCCCTCCACACGCTCGGCCGCACGCTGCTCGCCTCCTTCCCCTTCGTTCCCGTTATCGGTCAGGTGCGCACGGCAATTGGGATCTTCTCCTACGACGGAAAGCTCTACTTCGGCGTCACCGCGGATCGCGACAGCTCCAGCGACGCCGAGATCATCACGATCGGAGTCGAAAAGGCGATGAAGGAGCTGCTGGACCTCGTCCCGCCGGCGGAAGGCGGGCGCGCCAAACGCGGGCGGGGCAAGAAGGCCGCGGCGGGCGCGCGCACACACTGACTCCCGGCGTCAGCTTTCCAGCTGCCACGCGTTGCGGCGCAGCAGCGGGACGGTGCGGCCGTCTGCCGCGAGCCCGTCGACTTCGAGCTCATCGCTCCCGACCATGAAGTCGGTGTGAACACTCGAGACGTTGACGCCGTCGCCCTCCCTGTCCCGGACCGTCCCCGGTATGGCCGCGCCCCACGCGATGTGACACGCCGCGTTCTCATCGAAGAGCGTGTTCCAGAACGTGAGCCCCGTCTCGCCGACGCGCGACGTGCCGTCGACGAGCGCGAGCTCGCCGAGGCGCGCTGACCCTTCGTCGGTTTCCAGCTGCGTACGCACGAGGTCGGCGCCGCGCGTCGCCTTCACGTCGACGATCAGCCCCGCCTGGAGTGTCAGCGTGAGACCCTCGACGACGTCGCCGAGCAGCGCGAGCGGCCGCGTTGACGCGACCACGCCGTCGGCCCGCCGGCAGTCCGGCGTCGTGAACACCTCCTCGGTCGGCATGTTCGGCACGAACGTGATCCCGCTGACCGTCTCGTCCTCCGGCGCGCGCCAGAGCGAGCACTCGAGCAGGCCGACGGTGAGGTCGGTGCCGGGCCCGCGATAGCGGACGGCATCCAGGTGCAGCGCGTTGAGCTGTTCGGCGCGCCCCTTGAGCTCACGGATGTGCCCGCGCCAGGCCGCGACGGGGTCGGCCTCGTCGAGGCGCACGGCGAACGCGACGGCGTCCCAGAGGCGCTCGAGATCCGGCTCGCCGAATATCTGCTCGGCCCACTGCGCCGTCGGGCACGCGACCGCCGTCCAGTTGACGCTGTGTTCGCCGAGCTGGCCCAGCGCGATTTCGGCAAGCTCGGTCATCCGCGCGCGGCCGACGCGCTCGGGGTCAAGGTCGGCGAAGAGCGTCGGTTCGGCGTCGCCGACCGTCGCGATGTTGGCGTTGCCGGCGCCTTCGCGCGCCCGCACCTTCAGCCACTCGGGGGTGTACGCGAGCGCCGCGTCGGGCCCGTACTCGACCATCGCGTGGCGGATGTGCGGGTCGCGGTAGAGCACGTCGACGTACGCGGCGCCGGCCGCGTAGGCGGCCCTGGTGAGCGCGCGGGCCAGCAGCAGGTGCGCCGGTTCGCTGCTGATGAAGACCGTCTGTCCCTCGGCGACGTTCGCCCCCACGCGGACCGCGAGCTCCGCGTAGCGCTCCAATCTCCTGTCGGCGGCGGCGGCCAACGTAGCGGGCGGCGCTCAGGCGCGGTCGCCGGTTGCGGCGCTCGCGGCGATCTCCGCGAACTCGGGCTTGTCGCGCAGCGCGGCGAGGTCGTCGTCGTCGCGCGCGAGGTCCGCGAGCTCGGGCGCGAGCGCGACGGCCTGCCGCAGATGCTCTATCGCGGTGTCGGTCTCGCCGGCGAGCGCCTCCGCGCAGGCGGTGTTGTAGTACAGGGCGCCGTTGGTGTCGCCCTTGGCGAGCAGTTCTCTGCCGAGCTCGGCGGCGGCTGCGTTTTCGCCCGCTCTCATGAGAGGGAAGAGCGGCACCGAGAGCTCCCAACCGATCGCCCGGTAGGGCTTGCCCTCTGCCCCCGCGCCGACGACGAGTACCGCCGTCTCCGGCTCGCGCGCGACGGCGGAGCGCTTGACGCCGGGCGGCACATAGATGTAGGTCCCGGCCGGCGCGTCGACCGACTCGCCGCCAACCTCGAACCTCGCGGCACCGCTCGTCACGACGTAGAGCTCCTCGCCCGAGTCCGGCCGCGCCTCCTCGTGCTCCTTGATCAGCGAGTCGCCCGCCGCGCGGGCGACCATCACGTTCGCGCCGAAGCTCGTGATCCCGAAGTGGTGGCGCACCGCCCGGAAATGGCTTTCGCCGTCCCCGTACTCGACGATCTCATCGATGTCCGCGACCGCATACTCAGCCATGCATCCCCTCCCGCTCTATTAGACCGTTCACCACCGTCTACCCCGCTCCGCCCGAGGTAACAACCGCAGCTCGCACACCCCCATCGTCGCGCATCGCGGCGGCCGGCGCACCGTCAGCCCCGCAATGAAGCGAAGGCGCGCTGGCAAGCGCTGCCTGGAAGACGCCCCGGACGCCGTTTATGGGGCACCTACGCCGTCTTGATCCTGCGCGAAGGCGGACGTGTCAAGTTGCGTCCATGAGTTCTTTTGACAACGAGCCCCCGAAATCCCATGCAACTCCGTTGCGCGGCGTGCTCCTCGCCGTCGCGGCGGTCGCCGTGGGTGTCATCTTCGGGCACTTCGTCTGGAGCGCGGCGAACTCGGCGCTGCACCTGAACACCGCCTCCAACCGTTTCGGTTCGTTGGTGCGCCCCTCGCACGCCCCGGGCTCCTCCGGCGGCTCGCCGGTCAGCCCGCGAGCCGGCTCGGGCGAAAGTAGTGGCCCGTCCAGCGAAGAAGGCGAAGAAGGCGTAGAAGGCGCGGGCGGCGGCAACGTCTCGAGCTCCGTCACCAACAAGGTCGACCCCGGCCTGGTCGACATCAACTCCGAACTCGGCCTGCAGGGCAGCGCCGCGGCGGGCACCGGCATGGTCGTGACGTCCAATGGCGAGGTCATCACGAACAACCACGTGATCACCGGCGCGACGAAGATCACCGCGACGGACGCCGGCAACGGGAAGACGTACGTCGCGCACGTCGTCGGCTATGACTACGGCCACGACATCGCCGTCCTGCAGCTCGAAGGCGCCTCGGACCTCACGACCGTCAGCTTCGGCGACTCGAGCTCCCTGAAGACGGGACAGAGCATCGCGACGATCGGCAACGCGGGCGGCGCCGGCGGCACGCCGACGGCGACGGGGGGCCAGGTGAGCGGGCTCGACGAGTCGATCACCGCCAACGACGACCTCGACGGCACGCAGGAGAAGCTCACGGGACTGATCCAAATCGCCGGCGACGTCCAGCCCGGCGACTCCGGCGGCCCGCTCGTCAACGGCTCCGGCGAAGTGCTCGGCATGGACACCGCGGCGTCCTCCAGCTACCAGCTCGAATCCTCCTCGGGCGAATCCTCCTCCAGCGACGAGGGGTTCGCCATCCCGAGCGACGAGGTCCAGTCGGTCGCCAACCAGATCCTCGAAGGGCACACGTCCGAAACGGTCCACATCGGCGCCACCGGCATGCTCGGTGTGATGGTCGAGAGCCAGGGCGGCGAAGGCGCCGTCATCGAGAGCGTCGTCTCCGGCTCGGCGGCGGCACAGGCGGGACTCGCCGAAGGAGACGTGATCACGAGCTTCGACGGCACCGCGATCGGCTCATCGACCGAACTGAGCCACGCGATCCTGAGGGACCATCCGGGCAGCAGCGTGAAGATCACCTGGACGACGCCGGAAGAACAGCAGCGCAGCGCGACGGTCACGCTGACCGAAGGTCCGCCCGAGTAGGCGCCGGCCCGGCCCCTGAGGGCCGCCGAGAACAGCCTCTACCCCCTCGCCGTCGCGGGCGGCTCACCGCCCGCGAACCGGCCGAGGCCCACTCCTCATCTGCGCAGCGCCGCCCGCCCGGGTCGGAGCAGCGGCGGCGCGCCACTACGCGCCGTGTAACGGTCGCGCGCGTCGCGGGACTACACGGGGAAGTCTCCGCAAACCCCCGACGCAGGAGAGAACGATGAAACCTTCCCCCAAGATTGCGGTCGCCGTTGCCGTCGCGTGCGCGGCGCTCGCGGCGCCCGGCGCGGCCGCGGCCGCGCAGAGCACGAACACCGTCTTCGTGCAGAACGACAACAAGGCAGGAAACCAGGTCGTCGCGTACCACCGCGCGAGCGACGGCACGCTGACGCAGACAGGCGTCTTCGGCGCCGGCGGCCTCGGCGGCCAGCTCGAAGGCTCGGTCGCCGACCACCTCGGCTCGCAGGGCTCGCTCGCGTACGACGGCGCGGACAACCTGCTGTTCGCGGTGAACGCGGGCTCGGACACCGTCGCCGTGTTCGGCGTCCACGGCAGCCGTCTTGCACTGCGCCAGGACATCAGCTCGTACGGCGAATTCCCGGTGAGCGTGACCGCCGGCGACGGGCGACTTTATGTCCTCGACGCCGCGGGCGGCGGCACGGTGCAGGGCTACGCGATCCGCGACGGCCGTCTGGTCGCAATCGCGGGCGCGCATCTGAACCTCGACCTGCCCGAAGAAGCGCCGCAGTTCGTCCACACGCCGGGCGACATCTCGCTCGAGCCCGGCGGCGCGAACCTGATCGTCACAACTAAGGCGACGACCAACTCGGTCGACGTGATCCCGGTCGGCCTCGACGGCTCACTGTCCGCGCCGGTCGTCAACGAAGAGCCGGGCACGGTGCCGTTCGCCGTCGCCTACGACCGTGAGGGTCACGTCCTGGTCGCCGAGGCCGGCGGCTACCTCGCCGCGTTCGAAGCGGCCGAAAGCGGCGAACTGCGCCAGCTCGATTCCGTCGCGACCAATCAGGCGGCGACCTGCTGGCTCACCGAGGCACGCGGGCACTTCTACACGTCCAATGCCGGCAGCTCGACGCTGACCGCGTTCTCCTCGGCCGATGGCGGCAACGTGCTGACGGACCTTGGCAACACCGAAACGGACGCGGGGACGGTCGACGCCGCGGCGGTGCCCGGCGGGCGCTTCTTGTACGTGCAGACGGGCGTCGCGGGCAACGTCGACGAGTTCGAAGTCGCGCACTCGGGCGCCCTCACCCGCATCGGCTCGGTGACGGTTCCCGGCGCGGCCGGAGGCGAGGGGGTCGCGGTCGGCTGATCTCGCCGGACGAGGCTACGGACCCGCTTGGGGTCCGTAGCCTTCGTCGCGGGCGATGCGCGAGCCGTGCACACGCAATCCACTACGGCGGGCACCGGCATGCCGGTGACCGGCTCCGGCAGGCGCACCCTCTGGCGGCGCGCCGCGGTGACGGCCGACCCGGACTCCGACCTGGTCGTGCGCCTGCGCGCCGGCGACGAGGACGCCTTCATGCGACTCGTGTCCCGCCACCACGACACGATGACCCGAATCGCGAGGATCCACGTACCGTCTGACGCAGTCGCCGAGGAGGTCGTCCAGGACGCCTGGCTCGCCGCGCTGCGGGCGCTGCCCGACTTCCGCGGCGAAGCGAGCTTCCGCACGTGGCTGCTCGCGATCCTCGTCAAGCGGGCACAAACGGCCGGGGTGCGCGAGCATAGGAGCGTGGCAGTCGAAGACGTGGAGCGTGCCGTGGACCCGCGGCGCTTCGACGCCGCGGGTGCCTGGAGCACGCCGCCGGCACGATGGGACGAGGACGCCGAGTCGCGTCTAGACGCCGCGGCGCTCGCCGGCCCGTTGCGCCGCGGGCTGACGCGGCTGCCCGACCGCCAGCGCGAGGTAGTGATGCTGCGGGACGTCGATGGGCTGAGCGCACAGGAGGTGTGCGGCGCGCTCGCGATCAGCGTCGCGAACCAGCGCGTCCTTCTGCACCGCGGGCGAAGCCGCCTGCGGACGTTCGTCGAAGCGGAGCTGCGGGCACAATGAGGCTCGGACTTAAGCCGCCGCCGATCAGCTGCCAGGAGGTCGTCGAGCTCGTCACGGCGTACCTCGACGGCACGCTTTCCCGGCGCCAGCGACGACGCATCGACGCCCACCTCGCCGACTGCGTCAACTGTTCCGCTTACCTGGAGCAGATGCGCCTGGTGATCGGCGCGGCGGGCGCGCTGAAGGAGGAGGACCTCACCCCCGAGATGGAGCGCGAGTTCCGCACGGTCTTCGAAAGGTCGCGCGAAGCCGAGACGGATTGAGCGACCTTGGGGGTTGACGCGGCGCGGCCAACGATATATCGTCGACTATTGCAGACTGTCGTCGCGTTTCGAATCGAGGGTCCAAATGCCTCGCTACTACACGTACCCACTGGAACGCTCAGCCCGCCGTGACGCGGCGATCCGCGCCGCGGACGACGACCGCGAGCGCGTCGCCGGACGCCTGCGCGCCAGCCACGTCGAAGGTCGACTCGACCTCGCGGAGTTCCAGCAGCGCCTCGACCTCTGTTATGAGGCGAAGACCATGGGCCAGCTGGCCGAGCTCGTGCGCGACCTGCCGCGACGGCGCGAACGCGACGACGCCGGCTGGGCGGCGTGGCTCGGGCGGCGTCGCTGGCTCGTCGCGGCCGCGGCCTTGGTGCTGTCGTTGATGGTCGTCGCCTCCGCGACCGGTCACGCGTCGCACCAGGGCGGCTGGGTCTGGATCCCGCTGTTCTTCATCTTCTGGCGCTTCGCGCCGTGGCGCCGCAGGCGGGGCCGCTACGGCCCGCCGCCGAACGGCCCCGGCGGCATCTGACGCCCGCCGGCGCCTGACGGTCGTCGCGCGCGGCCGGCCGCGTCAGGCGGCGAAGCGGCGTTCTGCGCGCAGGCGCGCACGCGCGCGGTCGGCCTCACGGTCGCGTGCCGGCGCCGTCGTGGTCAGCGAGTCAAGCAGTTCGCGCGACACCGCGGCGACCGCATCGACGGCACGGTCGAACGCCTCCGCGTTCGCCTGCGACGGTTTCGTGAAGCCGCTGATCTTGCGCACGTACTGGAGCGAAGCCGCACGGACCTCCTCGTCGGTTGCGGGCGGCTCGTAGTTGTAGAGAGTCCGGATATTTCTGCACATGCGCCGATCGTACCGCCGGCGGGCGAAAGGCCCGGCGGCGCCGACCAGCGCGGGGCGCGGCTGCACGCGATTAGTGTTCAAACGGTGCGGCACGGCCCTCGCATCGGCTCGCTCCGCCTCGCAGGCGCGTCCTGCGCGTTGCTACTCGCCGCCGCAGCCCCCTCCGCGAGCGGAGCGCATATTCGCGCGAACTCCTTCCTGGGCGAAATCCAGAGCACCGAAGCGCAGAGCCTCGGCTGCGCCTCGGTCGGCGGTGCCCTGACCGTCCTGCAGGAAGAACCGTACGAAGCCCTCGATCCCGGCAGCGCCTATTCGGCGACGGCCTTCACCGTCGTCAATGCCACGCAGCGCTCGCTCTACACCTACTCGCCGGATACGGTTACCGAAGCCGTCCCCGACGTCGCCGAAGGCCCGCCCGAAATCAGCGCCTCCGGGCGCCTCGTCACGGTACACCTGAAGGCGGGCATCGATTTCAGCCCCCCTGTCGACCGCGAAGTCACATCGCAGGATGTCGCGTACGCGATCGAGCGCGGCGCCAGCCCGCACGTCGACAACCCCTATTTCCGCGAGTACTTCGGCTCGATCGAAGGCGCATCCAAAGCGCGCGGCGGTCCGATCCGGGGAATCCAGACGCCGACGGCGCACGAGATCGTCTTCCGGCTGGTCCGGCCGCTCGGCGACCTCGTCGCCAAAGCGCTCGTGATGCCGCTGACGGCCCCGGTGCCCAAGTCGTACGCCGAGGGCTTCGACCGCCACGACCCCTCCACGTATGAAAGCCACGAGGTCGCGACCGGCCCGTACATGATCCAGAACAACGCCGCCGGCAAGGTGCTCGGCGTCGGCTACCGCCCCGGACACTCGCTGGTGCTCGTGCGCAATCCGAACTGGGACGCGGCGAGCGACCCGCGTCCTGCGTGCCTGGGCGAGATCAAGGTCGTGATCAGCGAAGAAGCGCCGACCGAATTCGCGCTGGATCCGCTGAAGGGATCGGACACCGTCGACGCGGCGAGGTCCTCCTTCGCCGAATACGACCTGACGCACTTCACGAGTCAGGTCGTCACCTCACCCGGCGCGGGAGAGAGCTACGTCGCGCTGGACGTCAGGACCTGGCCGTTCCGGGATGAGCTCGTGCGCAAGGCGCTTTACGCCGCGCTGGACCGGGCCGAACTCAACGCGATTTCCGGGCCCGGGAGCTTCTTCCAGCGCACGGCCACCCACTTCCTCGATCCGGGCATCCCCGGCTTCGCTCAGGCGGGTGCCTACGCGGGCCCGAAGGGCGCCCGCTTCGCGTTCGGCGAGCACGAGCGCGGCGATCTCGCCCTCGCCCGCAAGTATCTGCGGCGCGCGGGCTACCGGCACGGACGCTACGGGGGCAGGCGACGAATCACCGTCGGAGGCAGCCTGCTACTGCGTGAAGAAGTCAGCGAAACGCTTCGCGCGCTCGGATTCAAAGTGCGCGCGGCGCAAGCCGGCTACTGCGCGGAACCGCGACGGGAGGTGTCGGCGTGCCTGACCGGCTGGGACCCGGACTTCGGCGACGCCCAGGCGGTCCTGGGCCTTCCCTTCGACGGCGAACGGATCACGGCGACCGAAAACTTCAACCAGGGGCAGGTCGACGTGCCCTGGCTCGACCGTCAGATGCGTCGCGCCGAAGAGATCGGCGTCGAACCGCAGCGTGCCGGGGCCTGGGCGCGGATCGACGACGAGCTCGTCGAACACGCCTTCGCCATCCCGCTCGACTGGGAAACGGCGGCCCGGCTCGAGGCGTCCGACGTCCATGGCGTGGCCGACCGCTGGAACTCCGGGAACTGGGATTACAGCTACACGTCACTGAAGTGACGCCCGGCGGGCCGACAACTTCGCAAACTGCGGGCTATCCTCGGATTGGAGTCCAACCCGGCGAAACGAGCAGCTGGTGCGACCGTCTCCCCCACAGCAGGAGCGCAGGGATGCCGTGGTGGACGACCGTACCCTCGATCGCCAGCAGCGCGTCCTCGTACGGCTCGTTGAACAGCGCGGCGGGCAGCCGGTCAGTTTCGCCGAGCTGAACGACGCCGGCATCGAGTTCCCCGCGAGCGTCGTCTCGGAGCTCGAGCTCGCGGGTCTCCCGCTCGAACACTGCCTGCTTCAGGTGGCCGGCGTCTCAAGGCCCGGCGTGCGGCTTCTAGCCACCGGGCCCGACGAGCCGGCGGCAGAAGCCGGCGACACGGACGAAGGCCCTTTGCGGCGCCGCTCGTTCAGGCTGCCCGAACTCCGCCTCCCGGACACCGGGCGCTGGATCGCCCCCGCCGCCCTCGGAGCGACCGTGACGCTCGCGCTGGTGCTCGTGCTCGCCGAGCTCGGCGGCGGCGCGCCGGCGTCGAACCACCACCCCGCTGCGACACGCCACGCCCCGACGAGCGTCCGCGCGCACCGTGTGTCACGGACAGCCCCGGCATCGCACCGCACCGAAACGGGCACCCCGGTCGCCGTGTCGCCAGCGCTCGCGGCACACCTCGAGGCGCGTGGTCACGCACTGCTCGGCGAAGACCAGCTCGGCGCCGCGATACCGATCCTTCGCCGCGCGATCGCGGCCTCGGGCGAGAACGCGGCTAAGTGCTCGGAACCGTCGAGCGAAGCGTGCTTCACGTACGCGTACGCTCTTTACGACCTCGGCCGCGCGCTCGCGCTCGACGGCCACGCTGCGTCCGCCGTTCCGATACTCGAAAGCCGCATGCAGATCGACGACCAGCGCGAAGTCGTCGCCGAGACGCTCGCGACGGTACGCCAGCAGGCCGGCTGACGTCGGCCGTTGCGTCGCGGACAGCGCGGTCACGGCATTGCCGCGCTCGCGCGAACTTGAGTCGCAGGGTACAATCGCCGCTGTTCGCCGGTCGCGGGGTCGCGACGGCCGCGGACGAAGTCAACCGAAGACGAGAAGAGGGGCGGCGAGATGACGGATCATTCCGCCGGTGACGACAGACGTCGAACGCGACCGTTCGTGCTGGCCATGGCCGGCACGTTGCTCGTCGCCCTCGCGTCTTTCGCCGGCACGAGCTCAGCGAACGCGGCGCAACGCAAAGGAGGCGCCGCTCACGCGAAGGAGCCCCGGGCGCTGGCGGCCTCCAAGCGACCGCAGAAACCGAAGAAAACGGCGCGGCCAACGATCACGGGCGTGCTCCAGGACGGCCAGCTGCTGACCGCCGAAGGCGCGAGCTGGGAAGGCGCCCAGCCAATCACCCTCTCCTACCAGTGGAAGCGCTGCGGCAGACACGGATGCACCCCGATCGCAGGCGCCGAAGCGCAAACCTACCGGGCACAGACAGCCGACACCGGCGACCGTCTCCAGGTAGCCGTCACGGCGACCAACTCCGTCGGGCACGCGACGGCATCTTCGCGCCGCAGCAGCGCGATCGCACCCGGCCCGCCCGTAGATCTCGCGGCGCCGAACATCTCCGGCACACCCATCGTCGGCGCGACGCTCGAAGCGAACGCGGGTGAATGGGCCGGCACCCCGCCGATCACGTACCACTATCAGTGGCTCGGCTGCAACCTGCTCGACGAATGCGCCGAAATCGCCGGCGCGAGCGAAGCGACGTACACGGTCGGCCCGCTCGAGGTCGGCGACAGCTTCGAGGTACGCGTCACGGCGAGCAACGCCGCCGGCACCTCAGAAGCGACGTCCGGTCAAACGAGCCTCGTCGGTGCGGTGCTGCCGAAGAACACGGAACTGCCGGGCGTGGTTGGGAGCCTCGTCGACGGACAGCTCCTGAAAGCCGCGGTCGGAGCGTGGAGCGGCACGGAACCGCTGCGCTACAGCTACGAATGGTTGCTCTGCAACGCGCACGGGGACGAATGCGCGAGCGCCACCGAAGCGGGCGCGTCGACGCTCTCGCTGATCTCCACCGACGTCGGCAAGACGGTCCGCGTCGCGGTGACCGCGACGAACGAAGCCGGCTCTACGACGGCGACATCGCCCGCCACGAGCGTCGTCGCCGCGCTGCTGCCGAGCAACACGGAACTGCCTTCGATCGCAGGGAGCCTCGTCGACGGGCAGCTTCTCAACGCAGCCACCGGTGCCTGGAGCGGAACCACGCCGATCAGCTACAGCTACCAGTGGGAACTGTGCAACAGCAAAGGCGAGGAATGCGCCGGCATCCCCGAAGCCGTAGCGTCGACGCTCTCGCTCATCTCCACCGACGTCGGCAAGACCGTCCGTGTCGCGGTGACCGCGACGAACGAAGCCGGCTCGATGACGGCGACATCGCCCGCCACGAGCGTCGTCGCCGCGCTGCTGCCGAGCGACACGGAACTGCCTTCGATCGCAGGGAGCCTCGTCGACGGGCAGCTTCTCAACGCAGCCACCGGTGCCTGGAGCGGAACCACGCCGATCAGCTACAGCTACCAGTGGGAACTGTGCAACAGCAAAGGCGAGGAATGCTCGGACATCTCCGAAGCTACCAACTCGGCCCTGTCCCTTGTTTCGGCGTTTGTCGGCAAAACGGTCCGCGTCGCGGTGACCGCGACGAACGCTGCCGGCTCGCGTACCGCAGCCTCAGAAGCGACCGGCATCGTCGCCGCGCTGCTGCCGAGCAACACGGAACTGCCTGCGATATCCGGCTTGCTGCAGGTCGGACAGCTGCTCCACGCGAGCGAAGGTAAGTGGAAGGGCACGACGCCGATCAAATACACCTACCAGTGGCAAAGCTGCCTGTTGGGAACCTGCCAGAACATCTCGAAGGCCGTCGAAAGCGCGCTCAAACTCGAACTCGGCGACATCGGACTGGCGTTCCGCGTGATCGTGACGGCGACCAACGCGGCCGGGTCGACGAGCGCCAACTCGGCGATCACGGGGCTCCTGGAAGGCGGCCTGTGAGCGCACCTCAGTCGGGCGCGCACAGCTCGATCCGGTTCCCCCAGGGGTCGGCGGTGTAAAAGCGACGCACACCGGGCAGGTCGTCGTCCCACACGACAGCTGAACCGGCGCTGCTCAGGCGCTCAGCCAACGCGTCCAGGCGCCCCGCGGCGACACGCAGTGCAGGATGCGCCTTGGCGGCCGGCTGGAACTCGCCCTCGACGCCGACGTGGAGCTGCTGCTCGCCGCACGCGAACCAGACTCCGCCCCGGTCGCGCAGCGCAGCCGGCTTCTCGAGCTCGGGAAGCTCGAGCTGGCCGCCGTAGAAGCTGCGCGCCTCGGCCTCGCAGCCGGCCGGAGCGGCGACCAGGACGTGATCGATACCCAGGACGTCCACCGCGTCCACGCTAGCGCGGCCGTCGTTGCACGCGCGCGGATGAGCGACGGTACAGTTCGCCGCGGAGTGCCACTTTTCATCGACCGGCACGACCTTCCCGATGCCACGGCGGCGGACCTCGCCGTGGCGCACATGCGCGACCTCGAGGTGCAGGGCGACTACGGCGTCCGTTTCGTCACGTACTGGTTCGACGAAGACGCCGGCAGCGGCTTCTGCCTCGTCGAGGCACCCGACAAAGGCTCCGTCGAGGAGGCTCACAGGGCCGCGCACGGGCTCCTGCCCGCACAGGTCATCGAGGTCGACCAGGTCGCCGTGCGCGGTTTCTTCGGCCGCTTGAACAGCCATCCGCCGGGCGAACCGTACGTCGAGAGCGCGTTCCGCGCGATCCTCTTCACCGACATCGTCGACTCGACGAGGACGGCGCAGGAACTCGGCGACGGTGTCGCGCTGCGGTCGCTGCACATCCACGACGACGTGGTCCGCAGAGCGATCGCCCAGCGTGGCGGCACGGAGGTCAAGCACACCGGCGACGGCATCATGGCCTCCTTCGGTTCGGCCTACCACGCAGTCGCGACCGCGATCGACGTCCAGCGCGGGCTCGCCGGGCACGACCCGGGCGAGGTGGGCGAACTGCTCGTGCGCGCGGGCGTCGCCGCCGGTGAGCCCGTTACCGAGAACGACGACTTGTTCGGCGCAGCGGTCCAACAGGCGGCGAGGCTTTGCGCGTGCGCCGAGCCGGCGGGGATCCTCGTCTCCTCCGGCGTCCGTGACCTGTGCCGCGGCAAGAGCGTCGGCTTCTCGGAGGAGCGCTACGTCGAGCTCAAGGGCTTCCCCGAGCCGGTCGCCCACTTCGAGGTGCTCTGGCGCGCCTGACCCTCCGCGGCCCGCACGCGCGGGCCCGCTACGGGCGCGCCCCGCCGTCGACCGAGAGCTCGCTGCCGGTGACGTACGCGCTCTCGTCGGACGCGAGGAAGAGGGCGAGCTCGGCGACCTCGGCCGCGTCGCCGATTCGTCGCATCGGTATCGACGCGACGAGACGCTCGATCAGCTCGGGCGTAGCGCGGCGCTGGCGGGCGTGCATCTCGGTATCGATCTGGCCGGGATGGATGGAATTGACGCGTACGCCGCTCGCGGCGTACTCCTTCGCGGCGGTGCGCGTCATGCCGCGCACCGCCCACTTGCCGGCGACGTACGCCGTCAGCAGCGGCGGCCCGAGCAGGCCCGCGATCGACGACATGTTGATGATCGAGCCGCCGCCCGCGGCGGCCATCGCGGGCGCGAACGTCCGCATACCAAGAAAAACGCCGACCTGGTTGACGTCCTGGAGGCGCCGGAAGTCCGCGAGGGTCGTATCCGCAAGCGGGGCGGCGAGGAAGAGCCCGGCGTTGTTGACGAGGACGTCGACGGTCCCGTGCTGCTCCGACCAGTCAAGTGCCCCGCGCCACGCGTCCTCGCTCGTCACGTCGAGGGCGCTGTGCGCGCCATCGCCGAGGCTCGCCGCGATCGCGGAAGCGGCAGCCTCGTCGACGTCGGTGACCAGCACCCGCGCGCCCTCACCCGCAAAGCGGCGGCAGATCGCGGCGCCGATTCCGTTCGCGCCGCCCGTGACGAGCGCGAGCTTTCCCTGAAGGCGACCGTGACTCACGCGTCGAGTGCCTGCACGAGCTTGCCGAGGTTCTCGCCGCGGAAGAGACGCAGGAACACTTCGGGGAACTGGTCGACGCGGGCGTGGACGACGTCCTCGTGGTGCTTGAGCTCGCCGGACGCGAGCCATTCGGCGAGGTCTGCGCGCGCCTGCGGGAAGCGCGCGAAGTGATCGAAGATCACGAAGCCCGCCATCGTTGCGCGGGACACGAGCAGCTGCATGTAGTTCGACGGCCCCGGCGGCGGCGCGTCCGCGTTGTACTGCGATATCGCCCCGCTGATCACGATCCGCGCGCCCCGCGCGAGGCGCAGCAGGACCGTGTCGAGGATCTCGCCGCCGACGTTGTCGAAGAAGACGTCGACCCGGTCGGGCGCCGCCTCGCGGAGCTGTGCGCGCAGCTCGCCGGCCTTGTAGTCCACCGCGGCGTCGAAGCCGAGCTCGTCCACGAGCCAGTCGCACTTCTCGCGCCCGCCGGCGATGCCGACCGCTCGCGCGCCCTTGATCCGCGCGATCTGCCCGGCGACCGAGCCGACGGAGCCGGCCGCGCCGGAGACGACAACCGTCTGCCCCGGCTCGGGACGGCCGATGTCGAGCAGCCCCACGTATGCGGTGAGGCCGCTGATGCCGAGCACGCCGAGATGCGCGGGCGCCGGCGCGAGCGACGTGTCGACGGGCGTCAGTCCGCCGGCGTCGACCGCGGCGTAGTTCTGGACCCCGAACACCCCCTGCACGCAGTCGCCCTCGCGCACCGCCCCGCTGCGGCTCGCGATCACGGTGCCGACGCCCGCAGCACGCATCACCTCGCCGATCTGGACCGGCGGGACGTATGAACGGACGTCGTTCATCCAGGCGCGCATCGCCGGATCGAGCGACAGATAGTCGACCCTGACGAGCGCCTCGCCCTCCGCGGGCTCCGGCGCCTCGTCCTCGACGTACGACCAGTTCGCCGGTGTGGGCAGGCCGACGGGGCGTGACGCGAGAAGACAGCGGCCGTTGGTCGGCATGCGCGTTAGCCGGCTACGCGTGCTCGCTGCGGTCGTCGTCGAGGCGCCGGCGCTCGTCGACGAGGGCCTGCAGCTGGTCGTTGATCTCGCCGGAGATGCGCTTCAAATCCCACTTGCTGAGCGTGATCAGCCGCATCGGCGAGGTCGCGACAACATCCGCCATGCGCTTGGCGCCCGCGAGCACGCCCATCTCGCCGAAGACGTCCCCCGGGCCGAGCGAGCCGATGACCTCGCCGTCTTTGACCACGTCGGCGGTGCCGCTTTCGATCACGATCAGGTCGTACGAGTAGTCGCCCTCGTGGACGAGGCGCTTGCCCGACGACACGGAGGTCTCCGTGGCGAAGACGGCGATGGTGTTCAGGGCCTTGTCGGACAGCGACGAGAACAGCGGGATGGCCTTCAGATGATCCGGATCCATGGTCTCTCTCCTTCGCGTGACGGTGGCGGCGCGGTCGCTGTGCACCCTACCGCTCGCCTGCAGGGCCTGCCGGTGCCGGTAGCAAGGCCTTAACAGTTGCACCGGCAACTACGCTCCCGGCCTTCTAGGCTGGGCGACGTGACCTTCTCCCCGGCCGGCGCCGGCCACGCGCAACGCCCGGGCTCGTCCGCCGAGCTGTCGCAGTCCGCCGACCCCGCTCGGCGCGGGGTGAGGACCGCATGAGGCAGGGGCCGCTCGCGGGACGCTACGCCGCGGTAGCGGCGATGGTCACGTTCGCGCTGATCCCCTACCTCGCGCTCACCGCGGCGCTCGAGCCGCTCACGCCGACGATCGCGAAGGACCTGCACACGTCGCTGCAGACGCTGAGCCTCGGCGCGGGGCTCGCGAACGCCGCTTACGCGGTCGGGACGGTCTTCGCGGTCCAGTTCGCGCAACACATGCCGCAGCGGCGCATGATCGTCGTCTACGCCGTGCTGCTGCTCATCGGCTCGGTCCTCGCAGCGTCAGCGCACGACGCGACGTTCTACATCGCGGGACGCGTGCTGCAGGGCCTTTGCACGAGCCTTCTGCTGATCGCGGCTGTCCCGCCGCTCGCGATCGGCTACCCCGCGGCGAAGCTCCGCGACACCGCGGTGATCATGAACATGTGCATCTTCGGGGCGGTCGCGCTCGGCCCGACGCTCGGCGGGCTGCAAGCCAGCGCCGGCGGATGGCGCCCGCTCTTCTGGATCGTTGCGGTCGTGTCGGCGGGGGCACTCGTGCTGTCAGTGCTCACGTTCGAGGACGCCCCGCCGGCGGACCCGCAGGCGCCGCGCGACGTTCCCGCGCTGACGCTCGCGGCAGTCGGCTGCGTCGCCGCCTTCTTCGGCGCTTCGCAGCTCCTGACACATCCCTTCGTCGGTCCCTCCACGTTGCTGCCGCTGCTCGCCGGACTGACGTTGATCATCATCCTCGTCGTCTACGAGTACCGCGCGAAGCGGCCGCTGCTGACGATCCGCACGATGCTCACGAGCACGATGCCGGTAGCCGGCGTGACGGTCGCTCTCTTCGCGGCGGCGGCGTCGGTTTCCGCGACTGCTCTCACCGCCGCTGTTCTGCTCCAGCACTACGACCCGTTGACCGTCGGATTGCTCTTCCTGCCGGAGGTCGCGGGCGCCGTGATCACCGCCGCGCTGCTCGGAATCGTCTTCAGGAAAAAGGCGCTTCACTACCTGCCGCTCGCCGGCATGCTCTTCCTCGCGGCGGGGATCGCCGTGTTCCTCGTCCAGGTGCCGCCGAGCAAGGAACTCACGCTCGTTGCGTCGGGGCTCACCGGTATCGGCCTCGGCGCCACGGTCGCACCGGCGCTGTTCGTCGCCGGCTTCTCGCTGCCGTCGGCGAACCTCCAGCGCGTCTTCGCGATCGTCGAGCTGTTCCGCGCCGTGGCGGCGTTCATGATCGCACCGATCTTCGCCCATATCGCGCTCACGGTCGGCGGCAGCCTCGACGCCGGCACCGAAACGGCGCTCGTGATCAGCCTCGTGCTCGCGTTGCTCGGAGCCACGCTCGGCGTCGTCATCTATGCGCTCGGTGGCGCGCGGCCGCAGACGCCCGACCTCGACCGCTTCCTGGATGGCGAAGCTCCGGCGTGGTACTCGCCGCCGCTGCTCGCGAAGCTCCGGCGGAGCGCTCTGGCCGCGCAGCGCCAGCCCGCCGCGGAAAGCTCCGACTGAAATGGCGGGCGAGCAGCAGGAAGGGCCGGTCCTCTTCGCGTATGACGGCAGCGAGCTCGCCGGCGCCGCAATCGAGCAGGCCGCGAGCCAGCTCGCGCCGGGGCGGGAGGCGCTCGTCGTGCTCGTCTGGCAGCCCGCGGACGTCGGCTTCGAACCCGTCGGAGACCGCCCCTTCGACGCCGCCGACGCCTCGGCCGTGCGGGCCGCGGCGCAGGACACAGCGGCGCGCGGCGCGCAGCTGGCGCAGCAGGCCGGCCTTCGCGCGCGTACCGTCTGCTGCAACTGCGCGCCAACCTGGAAGGGCATCGTCGAGACCGCGCAGGAGCACGAAGCGAGCCTGATCGTGATCGGCTCGCATGTGCGCCGCGGCGTGGCCGGTCACCTGCTCGGGAGCGTCGCCCGCGACGTCATCGCGCACACCACGCTGCCCGTGCTCGTCACGCAGCAGCGCGACTGACGGGCGCTACGGCCGGCAGCGCCGGCCGTCAGCGGGGCGTGCGCCACATCTGCCAGTAGCGCGGCCCGCGCGGGAGCCGCCGCTCCTGGGTGACGACGAAGCCGTGCCGCGCGTAGAAGTCGATGTTACGTTCCTTGCCGGTCTCGAGGAACGCCCCGACGCCGTCGCCGTCGCATCTTGCGAGCACCGGCGCGAGCGCAGCCGACGCGAGGCCCTTGTGTTGGACCGGCGGGTCCGTTCCGAGCACCGCGAGATACCAGTGCGCGGGGTCGTGCGGGTGGTGCGCGGCGATCCGCAGCATGCCGCCGACGACGAGAGGCATCCGCGGCAGCAGACGCAGGCGCATGAGGCCCCGTGCAAGCTGAACGTCGTCGCTGGCGCTCGTCGACCACGCGCCCGGCGGCGCCCAGAGCGCGGCGGTGCCGAGCGACGGCACCGTCCACACGTCGCCGTGCGCGAGCAGCTGGCGAAGGCGCGCGCGGTGAAAGGCTTTCAGGACCCCGTCGCGAAGGTCGTCGGGGCGGCACGACCATTCGGCGATCGGATCGTCGAAGAAGGAGCGGGCGAGCATGTCGCCGAGCGCGTCGACGTCGTCGGCTGTCGCGCGGCGCGCACCTTCGCTCACGTGGCAAGCTTACGTGGTCGCCAGCGGCCGCCGTTCAGCGCGACGGCGGCCTGACAAGGGGTCGTCGCCGTCGAACGGGGAGGGGCGCGTGGAGGAACTTCGGCCGGGCCTTTTTCACTGGAGTGCGATGCACCCACGGATCCACTTCGTCGTCGATTCCTACTGGCTCGACGATGAGGGTGTCGCGATCGACCCGCTACTCGACGCCGACGTCACCGTCGGCTGGTTCGCCGGCCGTCCGCGCGAGCCCGTCGCCGTGCTCCTCAGCAACCGCCACCACTACCGCAGCTCGGGCGAGCTGCGCGATCGCTTCGGCTGCGCGGTGCGGTGCAGCGCGGCGGGATTGCACGAGTTCACACACGGCGAGCGGGTGGAGGGTTTCGCGTTCGGCGAGCAGCTCCCCGGTCCCGCGCTCGCGTGCGAGGTCGGCGCCCTCTGTCCCGACGAGACCGCGCTTTACCTGCCGCGCCAGGAGGCGATCGTCTTCGCTGACGCGGTCGTGCGCGGCCGCACCGGCGTGCTCGGCTTCGTGGACGACGCGCTGATGGACGACCCCGAGCGCACGAAGGCCGGGATCCTCGCGTCATGCCGGCGCCTTCTAGAGGATCCGGCGCTTCCGTTCCGGCACCTCCTGCTCGCGCACGGCGGCCCCGTGATGGACGAAGGCCGCGCGCTGCTCGAGGACCTCGTCGGCGCCGGCGGCCGCACCGCCTTCGAGCTGTAGGGCGGCGGCTACTGCTCGCGCCGCCACACGGCCGCGTCGGCGGCGCGGAGCGCGAAGACCGCGAGCGGCGTCAGGACCGCCCACACGCCGACGATGAGGATCGACGCCCGCGAGACTCCCCAGGCGAGTAGCGCGAGGTCCAGCGCGGCGACGGCTACCCATGCGGCTGCGTGGATGAAACGCGGCAGTTCCACGTACCCAGCGTAGGCCGACGGGGCACGCAAACTGTGCGTTTCGTCACGGCTGCTACACGGATTGCGTAGAGCTCCGCGCAGCGCGTTCTGTTCAGCTGACGGGCGGCGGCGTGCCCTTCGCGCTCGCGGTGAGGGCCGCGTCCCAGCCGCAGACCTCGCAAGCGTGCAGGAACGCCGAGCGCGCGAATTCAAGGCCCATGCCGTGGGGGTCCGCCGCGTCCCTGACGACGTCCCAGTCGAGCACGTACTCGCCGAGCTCGCCGTCCCAGCGCGCCGTCTGCGGCGAGAGCTTGCCGTCGGAGAAGTCGTCGGGCGAGGGGTGCGCATAGGCGTAGAACGCCGCCTTTCCGTAACGCGGGTCGCCGGGCCACCAGCCGAGCGCCACCTCCTGGGCGTCCATCGCGTTGCGCATGATGAAGTCATCCGACGGCGGGTCGGCGGGCTGGCCCGAAAAGAGGTTCGTGGCGAGGTCGAAGGAGCCCCACCAGGCGTTGACGGGTGTCTCGCGGCCGCGGTACGGGGCGCGAAACGCGGCGAGGACGAGTGCGGCCGCGCTCGCCGCGGCGTGGTAGCGAGTTACGGCGTCGACGTCGTAGCTCGCGTGCTCCTCGTCGGCGTCGAGTGGGACCGTCCACCAGACCTCCTGCGGCGTCGGGTCGATCTGCACGTCGCCCGCGAGGCCGCGGACGGCGTCGAGCAGCCCGCGCGCGACCGCCCCGACGGAGCGGTCGGGTGTGAGCGGGACGCGCCGCGCGCGGCCGTCGCTGTGTTCGGCGAACGCTTCGTGGGCGAGCAGGTCGAGCCCGGCGACGAGGGCGCTCGTGCCGCCGGCGACCGGCAGCGGCGCGGTCTCCCAACCCCGCGCGGTGAGGCGCAGCGCGGCGTGCTGCAGCTGTGGCTCCGGGGGCGCAAGCGCGACGGCGAGCTTGCCCAGCACCTGGCTGTGGCCGTGCAGCGTGTCGCACGTTGCGGTCCAGTCCTCGTAGTTGACCCCCGGAAGCGCCATGCCCCGCGTAGCTCCTCCCCTTCGCGTTGCCTGTCGGTGTACCACGTTCGCCGCGCCGGCACGCGCCTCGCGGCGCGCCGCGCCTCGGGGCCCGTAGATTTCCGCGCACATGAGGATCGTCAGCGAGGAGCAGTTGGCCGTGCGTCTTGCGGCGCTCGCGGCCGAGCCACGCGTGGTCGCGAGCGGCAACCTCGCGTCGCCGGCGCGGCTGCTCACGCTGCTCGACGGCGCCGTTGAGCGCTACCGCCTCTTCGTCCTGAACGCGTCCAGCTCGCTCCCCGAACGCGACGGCGTGACGTTCGAGACGCCCTTCGTCGGCGCCGGCATGCGCGGTGCCCGCGGGCACCTCGACTACCTGCCGATGCGCCTTTCGCTCGTTCCGCACCTCTTCCAGCGCTCACGCCCGCCGGGATGCGTGCTGCTGCACACCTCCACGATCCGCGCGGGTCGCGTGTCTCTCGGCATCGAGGTGAACATCCTCGTCGCCGCGATCGAGCAGACGAGGGCCCGCGGCGGCCTCGTGGTCGCGCAGCTGAACCCGAACATGCCCTACACGCTCGGCGACGCGGAGCTGGACTGCGAGGACATCGACGTCGCCGTCGAGGTCGACGAACCGCTGCCCGAGCCCCGCGCGCGGAGCTTCGGCGCGATCGAGGAGGCGATCGGGGCGAACGTCGCGACGCTCGTCGACGACGGCGCGACGCTGCAGCTCGGCATCGGCGCGATCCCGGACGCCACCCTCGCGAGCATCACGGACCGCCGCGGCCTCGCGGTGTGGTCGGAGATGATCAGCGACGGCGTCCTGCGACTCGAGCGCGCCGGCGCCCTCGATCCCTCGCGGGCGATCTGCGCGTCCTTCCTTTTCGGTTCGCGCGAGCTTTACGACTGGGTCGACGGCAACCCGCGGGTGAGGATGCTGCGCACGGAGGTCGCGAACGACCCGGCGGTGATCGCGCAGCAGCCCGGCATGGTGTCCGTCAACGCGGCGTTGCAGGTCGACTTGTTCGCCCAGGCGAACGCGAGCTGGGTGAACGGCCGCATCCACTCGGGCTTCGGCGGCCAGCCCGATTTCACCGCGGGCGCGCTGCACTCGCACGGAGGCCACGCCGTCGTCGCGCTGTCGTCGTGGCACGAGAAGAGCGGCACGTCGACCGTCGTGCCGCTGCTCGCCTCGCCCGTCACGTCGTTCCAGCACTCGGCGATCGTCAGCGAGCAGGGCGTCGCGGCGATCTTCGGCCGATCGGCGCATGCGCAGGCCGAGCTCCTGATCGAGAACGTCGCCGCCGGGCGCGCGCGCCCGGGGCTGCGCGACGCCGCGCGCTCGCTCGGCCTCTTAACGTGAGCGGCGGCGCCGAAGCGCCGCCGCAAACCTCGTCCAACCAGGGGCGCCCTACGGCCCGACGAATGCCTTGACGTCGGGGATGAACCCGGCGGCCGGGGCACCGATCCCCGTCATCGAGTCGAACCCCGGCGCGGCCTTCAGGATGCCCTTCTGCTTGAAGCATTCGCTGTTGTAGTTGCAATATTCTTCGGTCCCTTCGTAGCCGAGCGTCAGCGCGGTCACGAAACGGCCGAATTCTTCGTTGAACCCGTCGGCGTACCCGTCGTACACCGTGTACTGCTTGCCCGCCGGGAGGATGTCGTTGTACGCGGTTGTCGCGTACGACGATTCATCGAGCGCGTAGAGCAGCGGGTTGATGAACCCGAGTTCGGCGCCGACGGCCTGGTTGGTGTCGGCGAGCAAGCCCGAGAGCATCGGTGTCGCGAGGCTCGTCCCGCCGAGCGCGTATTCGGTGTAGTGCACTCCGCTTTCCGGGAACGCCATCGTCTCGCCCACGCGCAGCCCCGTCGCCGGGTCCGCCATCATCGAGATGTCGGGCTCGACGCGGTTGAACGTGTGCGTCACCGCGGCGTTGCGCGCGGCGAGCCCGAACGGGACGACTTCGAACTGGTATGACGGCTCGGGGTTGCGGTAGCTCGTGCCACCGCCGCCGCCGTACGCGTAGGAGCTCTTCAGCCACGTACCGACCTTCGAGCTCTTGCACTTCGGGTAGTGCAGCTCGGCGAGGTTCGTCGTGCAGAGCACGCTCGCCGAGGTGGACCAGCCCACTTCGCCAGCGTTTTCGTTGTCCGGGCCGATCTTCACTACCGTGCCGCCGACGCCCGTCGTGTACGGGCTCGAGCCGGGCGAGTCGGGCGAGTTGAAGCCCGCGACGGAGAAGTCGTCGCCTTCGTCGCCCGCCGCGAACTCGGTCGCGATACCGGTCCCGTCGGCCATCAGCAGGATGCTTTCGCCGGCGCGGGTTTCGCGTTCGCTTTCGAGCAGTTCGATGCCCGCCCACGAGTTGCTGATGATCGACGCCTCGTGGTTGTCGACGATTTCGTGCAGCGCCTTGTAGAGACCGGTCACGCAGTTCTTCGCGCCGACGTAGAGGATTTTCGCCCCCGGCGCGATCGCGTGGACCGTCTCTACGTCGAGCGTCTGCTCGACCGACCAGCCACTCGCTTCACACAGTTCCTCGTCGTTGAACTTCGGCGAGACCTGCTCGCTGAAGTCACCCGGTTCGAGCACCGCGCTCGGCTCGTTCAGTTCGCTGTAGTGATGGGCGTCTTCGTACAGCGTGGTCGCCGCGTACGCGTCGAGGATCGCGACGGTCTGCCCGCTGCCGTCGATCCCTTTTTCGATCTGGCTCGTGACGCCGTAGGCGCCCTGCACCTGCTGCGGCACGTAGCCGCAGTTCACGTACGAGGGGTCTTCGGGGTAGCCGGGCAGCGTCGGGTCGACGGTGTCGATCGTTTCGCCGAAGTACTGCGAGCACGGCGGCGGCTCGACGATCGCTTCCGGCGGCGGGATCGGTTCCTTGCGCTTCGGGTGGCTGAGGCTCGAGCGCTCCGTTTCGAGCCGGCCCGCCGTCGTGGACGCGCGGTGCGCCGGCACCTGGCTGATGCCGCTCACGCCCTCGACGATGCCCGCGATGCTCGCGGGCACGGACAGCGCGGTGCGCGCCTGGCGCAGCCGCCTGCCTTTGAACTTGTACTCGCCGAGGCGCGTGCCGAACGCGCGCTCGACCTGCGCGGCGGTGCCGGATGCCGTGATCGCCATGCGATCGGCGCTCACGGATTCGACGGTGAGGCCCTCGGAGTTCAGCCACGCCTTGACGGCCGCGACGGAGCGCGCCGACGGCGAGAAGCGCGCCTCCCACTGCGACGGCTTCAGGAAGTGCCTGTAGTCGCTGCTTCGCGGTGAGCTGACCGCGAGCGCGAAGGATCTCGCGCCCGCGAGGTTCGGGAGCTTCAGGTTGACGGCGAATTCGACCGTTTCGCCGGCCGGCGTCGTCGCCACCGGCGAGCCCGAAGCTGCAATCTTTGATGCCCGCTGGATCGCCTCGCGGCCGCGTGCCGCGAAGGCTTCGTTGGAAGCGGCGAGAAGCTGCACCCCGCCGAGCGTTGTTGCCGCAACCGCCGCGGCGAGAATCTGCCGTCTCATCTGGCCTCCGTTCCGTTGGCGCCGGTGCCCATGTCCCGCGCCCATCAGCGGTGGACGATACCGCTCGAAAGCCCGCTTGGCAACGCGGATAAGGCGGACGCGGACTGGTTAGGATCGCGTGCGTGGCGGCCTGCAAAGCGCATCCGGTAAAGCCGTGACGGCGCGGTCGGCGTACGTGTACGACGCCGTGCGTACGCCGTTCGGGCGCTACGGCGGCGCGCTCGCGTCCGTGCGGCCCGACGACCTCGCGGCGACGGTGCTCGCGGCGCTGCTCACCCGTTCGCCGGCCCTCGACCCGACGCAGATCGACGACGTGATCTACGGCGACGCTAACGGCGCGGGCGAGGACAACCGCGACGTTGCGCGGATGGCGGTGCTGCTCGCGGGGCTGCCGACGTCCGTACCCGGCGTGACCGTGAACCGATTGTGCGGTTCGAGCCTGGAGGCGACGATCCAGGCGGCGCGCGCGATCGAGACCGGCGACGCCTCGATCGTCGTCGTCGGTGGCGTCGAGTCGATGTCGCGGGCGCCGTGGGTGCTGGAGAAGCCGGGACGCGGCTACCCGGCGGCGGCGCAGACGCTCCACTCGACGACGCTGGGCTGGCGCATGGTGAACCCTCGCATGCCCGCCCAGTGGACGATCTCGCTCGGCGAAAGCGCGGAGAAGCTCGCGGGCCTCTACGACATCGGCCGCGACGCGCAGGACGAGTTCGCGCTACGCAGCCACCGGCTCGCGGCGCAGGCGTGGCACGAGGGCGTCTTCGAGGAGATCGTGCCCGTCGACGGCGTCGAGCTCGAGCGCGACGAGTGCATCCGGCCCGACACGTCGCTGGAGCGCCTCGCGAAGCTCGCCCCGGCCTTCGTCGCCGGCGGCACCGTCACCGCCGGGAACTCCTCGCCGCTGAACGACGGTGCGTCGGCGCTGCTCGTCGGCGACGAGGACGCGGCGCGGGTGCTCGGGCGAGAGCCGCTCGCACGGATCGCGACGCGCGCGGCGCACGGCGTCGACCCCGACGTGTTCGGCATCGGGCCGGTCCGCGCGGCAGAGCTCGCGCTGGAGCGTTGCGGCATCGACTGGGGCGACGTGGACTACGTCGAGCTGAACGAGGCGTTCGCATCGCAGTCGCTCGCCTGCCTCGCGGGCTGGCCGGAGCTCGACCCGGCGAAGGTCAACGTGCGCGGCGGCGCGATCGCGATCGGCCATCCGCTCGGCGCGTCGGGTGCGCGGCTCGTCGGGCGGCTCTCGTTCGAGCTCGCGCGCAGCGCGGGGCGTTACGGGGTGGCGACGCTCTGCATCGGCGTCGGTCAGGGTCTCGCGCTCGTACTCGCCGCCGACTGAGCTACGCGGCGGCGTGCTCGCGCGCCCACCGCGAGATGCCGCCCGAGCCGGTGACCACGGCGTCGCCGTCGACGACGAGGATGGGCACCGAACGCTGGCCGCTGAGGCGCTCCACCTCGGCGCGGTCGCTGCCGCGCGAGGGCCAGGTCCAGAACTTCAGGCTGCCCCCCTTCACCTCGCGCACCTCGTAGCGGTGTCCCGCCGCGTCGAGCGCCTTCGCGGCGCGGTGGCACGGGTGCTCGAAGGGCCCGGGGCCCGCGCGGAAGTCGGCGCCCGAGTCGCAAACGAAGAGGACCATCGTCGCGGTCGGGTCGCCGGGGGCCGCCATCGCGCCCGATTCTAGGCGTCTAAAGCGGCGCGTGCGAGATGACCCAGCGCCCGTCCTGCTGGTGGCGGACCTCGCCTTCGACGCGCAGGTATTCGAGCAGGTGGCCGACAGCGGCGGGGTCCGGGTGGCCGGCCATGCGGCCGGCGATCTCGGCCGCGGTCGCGGCGCCGCCGACGGCGCGCAGGGTCTCGGTCACTTCGCTGAGTCTGTCTTTTGGCACTTCGCTCCCTCTTCCGGGCCGCACTGCGGCGTTACGGCGCGAAGTCTACGTGCAGCGCGTGCGCCGGAGCCCGTCCGCGGCGGCGTTCGCGCCCCGCGAACGCGCGCGCCGCGCGGCGCGTATCGTTCCGCCATGGCCGAGCGGCAGATCGCGACGAACGGCATCGAGCTGCACGTCGTGGAGGAGGGCGAGGGGCCGCTGGTGCTGCTGCTGCACGGCTTCCCCGAGCTCGGGTTCTCGTGGCGCCACCAGATTCCGGTGCTCGCACGCGCCGGCTACCGCGTCGCGGCGCCCGACATGCGCGGTTTCGGACAGAGCTCGATCCCAGAGTCCGTCGACGCGTACGACGTCGAGCATCTCGTCGCCGACGTCACCGGCCTGCTCGATGCTCTCGGCGAGCAGAGCGCGATCGTCGTCGGCCACGACTGGGGCGCGAACGTCGCGTGGTCGACGGCGATCATGGCGTCCGAGCGCGTGCGCGCCGTCGCGGGCCTGTCGGTCCCGTTCATCCCGCGTGCACCCGCGCCGCCGATCGACATCCTGCGGCGGCACCTGGGCGCGGATTTCTACATCGTCTGGTTCCAGCAGCCCGGCGTCGCCGACGAGGCGCTCGCGCGTGACGTCCGGCGCACGCTCACGACATCGCGCCAGTGGACATCGAGCTGGGCGCAGGAGGACGAGGCGCGGCCGAAACGACCGGGCTGGATCAGCGAGGACGAGCTCGCGGTCTACGTCGACGCCTTCGAACGGACGGGGTTCACTGGCGGCTTGAACTGGTACCGCAACATCGACCGCAACTGGGAGCTGCTCGAGCCCTACGGCGATCGCCGCGTCGAGCAGCCCGCGATGTTCCTCACGGGGGAGCGCGACCCCGTGACCGGCTTCTACCCGGCGAGCCTGATGGACGGGTGGGTCGCCGACCTGCGTCGCAGCGACGTCGTCGCGGGCGCCGGCCACTGGGTGCAGCAGCAGGCGGCGGACGAGGTCAACGCCGCGCTGCTCGCGTTCCTCGCGGGGCTCTAGCCTTCCGCGCCGATCTGCTCGATGAACGCGGCGAGGTCTTCGACCTTGGCGGCGGAGAGGTGGTGCGCCACGAGCGCGGCGCGCATCGCGGTGGCATCCCAGCCGGCGAGCTGGGGCGCGTCCGGGTCGGCCAGGACGTGGCGCACGAAGGCTTCGTTGACGAGCGCGCGGCGGCCGTCGGCGAGCTTCACACGGTGGCCCGCGAAGTTCTCGAAGTTGGGACCCGCGACCTGCGAGCCGCCGATCAGGTGGCAGGCCCCGCACCCTTCCGACGCGAAGAGGCGGCCGCCCTCTTCGATCTGCTGCTGCAGCGGTGTCAACGCGAGCGGTCCGCCGCTCGGCCGGCTCGCTCCGGTTATGTCCTTCGTCTCGGCGCAGCCCGCGAGGAGCGCCGCGGCGAGGAGCGCCGCAGCGGCCCGCGCAGCGCCGCGGACCTGGCATTGCCGGGCGCCGGCCTTCATGCGAGCGATGCTATTGAACGCCCGGAGCGGGTCCGCTCAGTGGCCGGCGAGGGAGTGCGCGAGCCGGTACGCGTCGACGGTGCCGAGCCCACTCGCCATGTCGTAACCCGGTTTCGCGCGGAAGCCCGCGACGCGCAGCAGCGTTTCGCCCTCTTCACCGCGGATCAGGAACGTGTTGTTTCCTTCGGTGACGTCGACGAGGCCGCTCGCGCCCCAGCCCGCGCTCGCGGCGAGCTGGTACAGGGCCGGGTTGATCTCGCCAAGCGGATGACCCGCAACCTGGTCGAGCAGCGCGACGACACCCGCGAAGAGCGGCGTCGCGACGCTGGTCCCCGCGGCGTCCCAGAACGTCGGCCCGTCGGGTTCTCCTTCGACCTTCGAGCGGAAGGACGAGAACACGACGAGCCCGGCCTTTTCACCTGCGTTCATGGAGATGTCGGGGGTCGCACGATACGCGCCCGAGCCGGTTTCAAGGAGCTGCTGGTAGGCCGGTCGCCCGAAGACGTGCGAGGGGCCGCCGCCGCCGCCGTAGGAGACGCCCGTCGGTTCCACTTCTTTCCAGACGGTGTCGGGTCGCACGCGTTCGCCGGCGGCGTCGAGATGCATCTGCGTGCCGCCAACGGACGTGACGAGCGGGTCCGACGACGGCCACGACTGTTCGCGGTGGCTGAAGTAGCCGCCTTCGAGGTCTTCTTCGTCGACGCCGTTGTCGCCGGCCGCGGCGAGCATCGTGACGCCCGCGGCGGCCGCGTTGACGTTCGCGGAGCGCAGCGCGCGGATCGCGTTCTGGTCGGGGAAGTCGTCTTCGCCCGAGCCGAAGCTCTGCGAGATCACCTGGCCGAGGTGGTGTTCGATGACGTAGTTCTCGGCGGCGACGATCTGCGGGAAGCCCTGCACGCCCTGCGTCTCGGCGACCGGCGTCTCGACGAGCAGGATCCGTGCGGCGGGCGCGATGAGGTGCGCGCACTCGACGTCGATCGTCGTCTCGGCGGCCCAGCCGACCATTTCGACGTTCTTCTGCCGGTAGCGCGCAACCTGGCCGGCGGGCTGGATCACTTCGAGCGACGGCGGTTCGGGCAGCGAGTAGGCCGAGTCGAAGACAGACAGGTCGTGCTGGATCGTCGGCGATCCGAACGAGTCGACGATCACGATCGTCTCGCCCTGGCCTTCGTAGCCTTCGCGGTAGAGCGGCGTCGTGTCGTAGGCGTGCTGGACCTGCGCCGGCAAGAAGCACCGGCTGCCGCCCTGCTCGCACGTCGCGGTCTGCGGCGCCGCGCGGTGCGAGAGGACCGTCTTGCGCAGCCCGTGCGACGCCGGGTAGGCGGACGCGGCGGCGGGCGCGATCAGCGCGAGCGCGGTGCACGCGAGCAGCGTGCGCCACGCGTTGCGCTTCGCCGTTGCCCCTCGAGCGTCCCTGCACACGGTCCGCAGATCGTAGCCGGGCCGCGAGCGCGACGCGAGCGGCTACTCGATGACGACGCGTACGGTGTGCAGCAGGCGGTCGGACGCGCCGCGCACGCTGCCGCCGAGCTCGAGCGTGGTGCGGATGTACGCGAGCGTCTCGGCGGTGAGGCGCTCGCCCGGCAGAACGTTGGGGATCCCCGGCGGGTACGTCGCGAGCGACTCGGCGGCGATGCGCCCAACCGCGCGCTCCGCCGGCAGCACCTCCTGCGCGCCGAGGTACGCCTCGCGCGGGGTCATCGCGAGCTCGCCCCACGGCGGCGCTGCCGCGAAGCTCGGCATCGAACCCGGGGGCGTGAGGCCGACGCGCCCCGCGGCCTCGCGCAGGGCGTCCACGAAGCGGCCCGCCTCGTCGAGCATCCGCTCGCCCATGCCGAACACGGCGACGAGGACGTGCTGCCCGTACAACTCGAGGTTGATGTCGCCGATCTCGCGCAGCAGCGGGGCGAGCTCGTAGCCGCTCGCGGCGATGCCGCGCACGTCCACGGCGACGCGCAGCGGGTCGTACGCGAAGACGCCGGGGCGCTCGGTGAGGCGCTCGTCGAGCACGTCGAGGCCCTCGATCTCGCGGATCCTGCGGCGGCACTCCGCGAGCACCGTGATCGTCCGCGTCAGGAGCTCGGTGCCGTGCAGCGCGGCCTGGCGGCGTGTGGCGTCGAGCGAGGCGAAGAGCAGGGAGCTCGGGCTCGTCGACTCGGTCAGCGTGACCGCCCGGTCGACGAGGTCCTCGCCGATGTAGTCGCCGTTGCCGAGGTGGAGCATCGCGGACTGGCCGAGGCTGCCGGCGATCTTGTGCGTGCTCGAGATGACGAGGTCCGCACCGAGCGAGATGGCGTGCGGCGGAAGGTCGGGGTGAAAGGCGAGGTGCGCTCCCCAGGCCTCGTCGACGACGATCGGCACGCCGTGGGCGTGCGCAACCTCGACGAGACCCCCGACGTCGGCGACGGCGCCGAAGTACGTGGGCGAGACGGCGATCGCACCGGCGGCGCCGGGCGTCGCGTCGAGCGCCGCGTCGAGCGCCTCGGGCGTGATGCAGTGCGCCACTTCGAGCTCCGGGTCGAGCTCGGGCTGCACGAACGTGGGGCGCATGCCGGAGAGCACCAGCGCGTCGATCGTCGACGAGTGGCCGTTTCGCTGCACGACGACGTCGCTCCCCCGCTGGGCGAGCGCGAGACCCGCGGAGAGGTTCCCCTGCGACGCGCCGTTGACCATGAACCACGTCCGCAGCGCACCCCACGCGCCGGCCGCGAGCCGCTGCGCCTCCTCGAACGGCGACGGCTCGACGCCGACGTCGATGCCGTGCGTGAGGGCCGGGATGTCCATGCGCAGAGCGAGCTCGCCGATCGCTTCGACGAGCCCGGGGTCGGCGCCCTGGCCGCCCTTGTGGCCGGGGACGTGCAGGCGTGCCGGCTCGCGTCCGGCGTACGCGCGAAGTGCGTCGAGGTAGGGGGCGTATCGCTGCTCGTTGCTCATCGTCGATCCGGGCGCGGGCCAGCGCGGCCCGCAACCGCGGCGAGTCTAGTCGCGCGCCGCGTCGGTCTCCGGTCAGCGTCCGCGCCAGGCGGGCGGGTAGGGGAGCGGCGTCAGGACACCATCGAGACGGCCGCGGAGCTCCTCGAAGTCAGGTGGCAGCGAGAGCTTCTCGCCGAGGTGCGCGGCGTCCTCGTCGACGGTGAAGCCGGGGCCGATCGTCGCGATCTCGAAGAGCACGCCGCTCGGCTCGCGGAAGTAGACGGAGCGGAAGTAGAAGCGTTCGATGACGCTGGTGGGGCGCATGCCACCCTCGGCGACGCGCTCGCGCCAGGCGTCGATGTCGCCGGGCTGCGCAGCAAAGGCGACGTGGTGGACGGTGCCGGCCCCCGGCCGGGGCAGCGCCGGCGACGGCGGGTCGTCGTACGTGTAGGTGGAGCCGCGCTCCTCGCCGCGGACCTCCCATGCGGTGCCGGCGCCGGTGAAGCCGAGGACCTCGCCGAGCAGCCGTTCGCTCGCGGCGGGAGCCGCCGAGAGAGCGCGGACACCCTCGAAGCCCTGGAGCGCGTAGTCGGCCGGGATCTCGGGGTCGCGTGCTGTCAGCGGCGCGTCGGGCGCGTCGCTGACGAGGATCTCGTGCTCGAGGCCCTCGGGGTCCGCGAAGAGGACGGTCTGTTGCCCCCGCGGCGCCGCGCCGGCGTCCTCGAGGCGCTCGCGCCAGAAGTCCAGCGCCTGCGCGGACGCGGCGCGCCAGAGGATGCGGTGCACCATCCCCTGTCCGGCGCGGCCGCTTTCCGCGCCCGGGTACTCGAAGAACGTGAGGTCGAACCCGGGCGAGCCCTGCTCGTCGCCGTAGAAGAGGTGGTAGACGGTCGGGTCGTCCTGGTTGACGGTGCGCTTGACCATCCGCATCCCCATCACGCCGGTGTAGAACTCGACGTTGCCGGGGGCGTCGCCGGTGATCGCCGTGATGTGGTGGATCCCCTCGAGGCGCACGGCGCAAATCTAGCGCCGTGCCGCCGTGCGATCATCGCCGCGTGCAGGACGGGCCGCTGATCGCGCGTTTCGGACGGGCGCGGCGCGACCCGCAGCTCGCCGTGCTCGAAGGCCTCCACGCGCTCAAGCACGCGCTGCGCTTCGGCGCCGACGTCGACGAGGTCGTGACGGTCGACAGGGATGCGCTCGCGCAGCTCGCCCGTGAGCTAGCGGCGGACGTCGCCGACGAGATCCTCGCGCGCGCACGACCGGTCGACGCGCGCATCTTCGCCGAGCTCGTCCCGAACCCGCCGCCGACTGGCGTGCTCGCGCTTGCCGCGCGGCCGCCGTTCGCCGTGCGCGCAGCGCTCTGCGCGGACCCGGGGTCCCCGGCCGTGCTGCTCGAGAATCCGCGCGACCTGGGCAACCTCGGTGCGGCCATCCGCGTCAGCGCCGCGGCGGGGGCGGCGGCGCTGGTGAGCAGCGGCAGCCACGACCCGTGGCACCCCGATGCGATCCGCGGCGCGGCGGGATTGCATTTCGCGCTGCCCGTCGGCCGCGTCGCCTCGCTCGTCGAGCTCGACGGCAGCGGCCGGCGGCTCGTCGCGCTTGACCCCGAGGGCGACGAGCTCGGCGCCGGCGAGCTCGGGCCTGGGGTGCTGCTCGCGTTCGGCACCGAGCGCGATGGCGTCAGCGGGGAGCTGCTGGAGCGCGCCGAGGCGCGCGTGCGCCTGCCGATGCGGCCCGGCGTTTCGTCGTTGAACCTCGCGACGGCGGTGGCGGCGGCGCTCTACTCGCTGCGCTAGGCGGCAGCCGCCGCGGCGGGGTTCGCCTGCGCCCACGCGACGATCTCGTGCGAGCCGTCGATCACGGCGCCGTCGTCGAGCACCAGCGTCGGCACCCACTTGTTGCCGGTGAGTCGCTCGACCTCGCGCCGGCCGCTCGTCAGCGCCGGCAGCGGGCCGAGCCCGTACGAGAGGACGACCTCGGGCTCGTAGCCAGCCTTGCGCAGCGCCTCGTTCGCGTTGCGGCAGGGGTGCCCGCCGGGCCGCGGCGTCGGGAACGTGCCCCAGCAGACGTAGAGCTTCAAGCTCGGTCCTCGTCGGGTGCCGCGGCGCCCTGGACCGGCTCGAGCTGCGGCTGGGCGGCGGTGGTGAGGCTCGGCTCCGAACGCGCGGCGCGCAGTTCGTAGTCGCGCCTGGCGGCGAAGTCGGCGCCCGCCAGCACGCGGTCGGCCTTCATCGCGCGTGCTACCCCCTCGGAGAGCCGGCGCGGGAGGACCGCGGTGAGGCGAAGCGTCGTGCGCGCCCTCTTCGGCACGTACACGTCGACGATCTTGAACTGCAGCGCCTCGATGATGGCGTCGGCGACCTCCTCGGGCTCGAGGTTCTTCACGGTGCGCACGTCGCCGAGGTGGCCGCCGAGCTCGGTGTTGACGACCGACGGCATGACGTAGCTGAGCGCGACGTCGGAGCCGATCAGGCGCATCTCGCCGTGCACGGCCTCCGTCAGGCCGACCACGGCGTGCTTGGTGGCCGAGTACGTCGCGCCGCCGGGCGCGCCGAACTTGCCGGCCTGCGACGCGATGTTGACGATGTGGCCGCTGTTGCGGGGGATCATCCGTTCGAGCGCGAGCTTCGTGCCGATGATCACGCCGTGCAGGTTGATGTCGACGATGCGCCGCGCGGTGACGTCGTCCTCCTCGGTGAACGGGCCGATGGGCATGATGCCCGCGTTGTTGACGAGCACGTCGACGGGCGCGAGCTCCTGTTCGACGCCGTCGAGGAAGGCGGCGAACGAATCGCGCGTCGTGACGTCGAGCGCGAACGCGACGGCGGCCGGGCCGAGCGCTTCGGCTGTGCGGCGGGCCTCTTCGGCGTCGACGTCACCGATCGCGACGCGCATGCCCTGGCGCAGCATCGCTTCGGCGGTGGCGCGTCCGATGCCCCGCGCGCCCCCGGTGATCGCCGCTGTCTGGCCCGCGAGGATGCGCGGCTGTTTGGCCATCCTGCCCTCCTGACGTTCGGATCTGCTCTCCCGCGGACAACCTACCGCGCGGCGGTCGTGCGCGCAGCGCGGGTAGTACGCTTGGGGCATGCCGTTCTTCGAGGTCGACGGCCAGCGGCTCGCGTACACCGAGTACGGCGGCGGCCCCGCCGAGGTGAAACCGGATGGGCGGCGCGGGCGGACGGCGCGGCGCGCCCCCGCTGCGGGACGACCCCTGATCCTGCTCCACGGCCTCCTGCTCTCGCAGCGCATGCACACGCCGCTCGCGGAAGACCTCGCGGCGCGCGGCAACCGCGTCGTGACGCTCGACCTGCTCGGCCACGGCCAGTCCGACCAGCCGCGCGACATGTGGCGCTACTCGATGGAACTTTTCAGCGAACAGCTGCTCGCGCTGCTCGACCACCTCGAGATGCCCCAGGCCGCCGTGATGGGCACCTCGCTCGGTGCGAACGTCTCGCTCGAGCTCGCGGCGCGTCACCCCGACCGTGTCCGCGGCATGGTGATCGAGATGCCGGTGCTCGACAACGGCCTGCTCGCGAGCGCGCTCGCGTTCACGCCGCTGCTCGTTTCGCTGACGTTCGGCGAGCAGGTCATGAAGATCGTCGCAAAAGGCACGCGCCTTGTCCCCGGCCGCCTGATGCCCTACTACGCCGACGTGATGCTCGACGTGCTCAGGCGCGACCCGGGGCCGGGCGGCGCCCTGCTGCAGGGCCTCTTCTTCGGCCGCACCGCGCCGCCCCGCACGATCCGGCGCACGATCCAGACGCCGACGTTGATCCTCGGCCACGAACGCGACCCGGTCCACCCCTTCTCGGATGCCGGCATGCTCGCCGAAGAGATGCCCAACTCGACGCTGATCCGCGCCAACTCGATCGTCGAGCTGCGCCGCAGCCCGGAGCGTCTCACCGCACAGATCGGGGCCTTCCTCGACGACATCTGGCGCCGTACGCCACGCCGCTCCTCAGCGGGCGCGGGCGCGCGCGGCTAGCGCAGGTCTTCCTCCACGCCGCCGGGTGGCCGCGGGCCGTCCTCGACGATGTCCCGGCCCGTCGGCTCGAGACGCGCGTCGAGCTCGAGCTGCCAGAAGTAGCGCGTGAACGTCATGCCGCTGTCGAACTCGCCGACGTGGGGCTCGACGCTCTCGCCGGCCGCCATCCGCACGATCAGCTCGGGGTAGCTGCGGCCGGGATGCGCGGCGTAGATCGGGGCGGGGAACGCGCCCCCGAAGCGGGTGTTCACGTCCGTGATCGCGATGCCGACGTCGGGGTCGCGGAAGACCTGGATCGTGGCGGGGCCGCGCACCGCCAGGGCCTCCATCACCTCGCGGCCGAGCTCGACGAGCTCGCGGTCGTCGACCACGGCGCCCTTGATCGACTCACCGCCCCGCGATTCGAGCATGGTGCGCGGGATCGCGTTCAGGCAGCGCCCGTCGCGGTCGCCGAGACAGTCGATCGACAGCTCGGGGCCGTTCATCGCGCGCTCGACCATGACGTCCTCTTCGATGTAGCCGGCCAGGAAGCGCGCGTCGCCGGCGTCGCGGGCGCGGTGGATGGAGCGCGCGCCGGAGCCGCGGCGCGGCTTGACCATCGCCGGGTACGCGAAGGCGTCGAGGTCGTCGCCGGGGAGGATCGCGGGCGCCGTCGGCAGGCCGTGGCGCTCAAGCAGCAGGTGCGCCTCGTACTTGTCGTACGTCGCGCGCGCGACCTCGGAGGACGGCACGAGCGCGGGAAGCTCGCCCGCCTCCCGCGCGCGGGCGAGGATCTCGATGTCGAGGTCCGTGAGCGGCAGCACGAGCCCGACGTCGTGGCGGCGCACGATCTCGGCGAGCGCGGGGACGTAAGCCGCGTCGACCATCGCCGGGACGGTGCAGCGGACGTGCGCGGCGTAGCGTGCGGGGGCGAGCGGCTCGGGGTCCGCGACGACGGTCGTCGTGAGCGCCGCGAAGCAGGAGACGATGTCGTAGCGCTTGCCGGCGCCGGTGAGCAGAATCGCGGGCGTCAAAGCTCGCCCTGCCAGCCGCCGCTTGAGCCCTTGTACAGGCCGCCGCCGCCGAAGACGACGGCGGCGGTGCGCCACAGGATGCGCGCGTCGAGCGCCGCCGAGCGATGTTCGATGTACCAGAGGTCGAGCTCGATGCGCTCCTGCCACGGCAGCGACGCGCGGCCGTTCACCTGAGCCCAGCCGGTGATGCCGGGCTTGACGTCGAGCCGGCGGCGCTGGCGCTCGTCGTAGGTGTCGACCTGCGCCTGCAGAGTCGGCCGCGGCCCGACGATCGCCATCTCGCCGCGCAGCACGTTCACGAGGTTCGGCAGCTCATCGAGCGACGTTCGTCTCAGCAGCGCCCCGGTGCGCGTTATCCGCTCGTCGCCGGCGTTGACCTTCAGTCCCGCGCCGAGGTGTTCGGCGCCGTGCACCATCGTGCGCAGTTTGAGCATCTCGAACGGCCTGCCGCGCAGCCCGACGCGGCGCTGACGGTACAGCACGGGCCCGTGCGTCTCCAAGCGGATCGCGGCGGCGGCGGCGGCCAGCAGCGGCGAGAGCACGACGAGCAGCGTCGCCGACACGGCGATGTCGAAGGCGCGTCGCACGGCCTGACAATACGCGCCGGCGCCCTCAGCGGGTGCCTTCCGCGGCCTCCCACCAAGCCTCGGTGCCGTGCCGCAGCCAGTCCCACAGCCCCGCCGCCACAGACGCGACCGTGAGCACGTAGTAGCGCGCGATGAGCAGCGGCCGCAGGTGCAACGGGCCGCCGAGGGCGGCCGCGGCGAGCAGCGCGAGCTGGGCGGCGAGCAGGACGTCGTAGAGCACGCCCGCGCCAGCCGCGACGAGCGCGATGTTGGCGCCGAGGACGACCAGGTGCAGGAACGGCAGCAGGTAGCGCAGCAGCCTGTGCGAGAGGACCATCAGCGCGTAGCGCGGCGGGTAGCCGCGCGGCGAGAGCAGGCCGCCGCGGACGAGGATCGGCCAGGTATGGCTCATCATGCGCCGCTTGCGCGCGAACTCGCCCTCGCTCGTCGGCACCATCTTCTCGCGGGCGAGCGCCCCCGGCACGTAGATCGCGCGCAGTCCGCGCTTGACCATCGCGTGCGGCAGCGAGAGGTCGTGGCCCATGACCGGGTCGACGATGATGTAGCTCTCGCGCCGCGTCGCGTAGATCGCGCCGTTGCCCGCCGTCACCGACGAAAGCCGCGACTCCCAGGCACGGACCGCCATCTCGTAGCGCCAGTAGACGCCCTCCTGGTTGTCGGCGCCGTCGGCGGCGGCCTCGAAACGGACCTGGCCGCACGCGTAGCCGACGTCGCCCGCCGCGAACGCGCGCGTCAGGACGAGCGCCGCGGCGGCGTCCCACTGCGAGTTCGCGTCGGAGAAAGCGACGATCTCGCCGCGCGCGCATTCGACGGCGGCGTCCTGGGCGCGGATCTTGCCCCCGCGGGGTAGCTCGAGGACGACATCGGCGCCGGCTTCGCGCGCGAGCTCGGCCGTGCGGTCGCTGCAGCCGTCGCACGCGACGATGACCTCCAGCAGGCCGTCGGGGTAGTCGAGTTCGCGGGCGTTGCGGACCTTGGCGGCGATCACCGCCGCCTCGTCGTGGGCGGCGACGATCAGCGACAGGCGCGGCGGCGGCGGCGCAGCCGGCGGCGCTTCGGGACCGGCGAGGCGCGCCGCGATGTAGAGCGCGAACGGGTAGCCGAGCTGCGTCCAGACGATCAGCGCGCCCGCCGCCCAGAAGACGATCTCGAGCGCTGTCCTCATGAGCCTTTCCCGGCGACGCTCTCGTAGACGCCGAGCGTCGCGCGCGCGACCGCTGACCACGAGTAGTTCCCGGCCGCCGCCGCGGCCGCGGCGGCCGACATCGCGGCGCGCCGCGGCGCGTCAGCGAGCAGCCGCGCGAGCGCGTCGTGCAGCGCCGCCGCGTCTCCGGCGGGGACGGTCTCGGCGGCGCCGGTCGCCGCGAGCTCCGGGAAGCCGCCGACGTCGCTCAGCAGCAGCGGCCGGCCGAGCGCGAGCGCGGTGAGCGCGACGCCCGACTGGTCGGCTTCGCGGTAGGGCAGCACCACGATCGCCGCTTCGCGCAGGAGGGCGGCGAGCTCGTCGTCGGGGAGGTAGCGCTCGCGCAGCTCCACGCCGGGTCCGGCGAGAGCGCGCAGCGGCGCGGTGTCCATGCGCGGCATGCCGGCGACGATGAGGCGCGCACCGTCGATGCCGCGCCAGGCCCGCAGGAGAACGTCGATGCCCTTGTAGGGTCGCATCAGGCCGGCAAAGACCACGACGGGCTGCTCGCCGGCGGCCGGCGGCGCGGCGGAGCCGAGGTGCGCGAGCGCTCCGTGCGGGATCACGTGGATCCGCGAACGCTCGACGCCGAGGGCGACGAGGCGGCCGCGGCCGTGCTCGCTGTGGACCACGACGGCGTCGAAGCGCGCGTACAGGCGGCGCTGCGCCTGGCGCCGCAGCGCGCCGCCCTCGCGCGGCAGGATGTCGTGCGCCGTGATCACGCGCGGGCGGTCGGGCAGCAGCAGCCCGTCGACGGGCGGCAGCGCGAGCCACTGGAAGTGCACGACGTCCGCGCTCCGTGCGCGGGCCCGGTAGCGCAGCATGTCGGGAATGTGCTCGGCGAGCTTCGCGGCGCGCCGCAGGCGTGGCGAGGAGACGCGCGCGGCGTGGCGGTAGAAGTCCTCGCGGCGCGTGTAGCCGCCGCTGTCGGGCACCTCGCCGTACGCGAAACGGCTCGTGACGAGCTCGACATCGGCGCCGGCTGCGGCCAGCGCCGCGCAGAGCGCGTCGTCGTAGGGCGGCGTGAACGCCGACGGATCGACGATGTCTACCCGCACCGGGCCACAATAGGCGCGTGCAAGGCGAGAACGGGGGCGCGCAGGACGCGGTCGAGCTGACGTACTGCGTCGTCAACACGTCGCAGCGGGAGCTGCTCGTCGCGGGCCTGGACGCGATCGCGCGCGAGCGCGCGGCGCTCCCGTTCGCGACCGAGGTGCTCGTGCTCGACAACGGCTCGCGCGACGGCTCGGTCGAGGCGGCGCGCGCGCACCCCACCGTCGACGAGGTCGTCGCCGTCGGCGAACGGCGCGGCAAGGCCGGCAACGACAGTGAGCTCCTGCGCCGCGCCAGGGGCCGCTTCGGCCTGCTGCTGAACGAGGACTCGGAGCTGATGCCGGGCTCGACGCTCGCGCTGTGGCGTGCCCTCACGGACCGCCCCGACGCGGCGCTCGCCGGGGCGCGTCTGCTGCGGCCCGACGGCACGCCGCAGGCGTGCGCATGGCGCTTCCCGACGCCGCTGAGCGCGGCGGCGGGCGTCGTCGGCATGCACCGTCTCTACACGGTGCAGAGTCGCGGGGCGCGGACGCGCGAGGTCGACTGGTGCCAGTCGGCGGCGCTGCTCGTGCGCCGCTCCGCGGCGGCCGCCGCCGGCTACTTGGACCCCGCGTTCTTCGTCTACTCCGACGAGGTCGACTTCGCGCGGCGGCTGCGCGACGCGGGCTGGCGGAGCCTCTACGTCCCCGCGGCGATCGCGGTCCACCACGAGCAGCTCGCGACCGGCGAGGCGCCGCGGCGGCGCATCGTGCAGCTCGCCCGCGGCCGCGACCTTTACCTTCGCAAGCACCTTTCGCCTGCCGCCGCGTCGCTGACGCGCTGGTTGACGGCGATCGCGTACGCGATGCGTGCGGCCGCCGCGCTGGTACTGCCCGGCCGCGACGCGCGCCGTTACGCGCTGCACGCGTCGGCGACGCTTCACCCCGAGCGCGGCGAGGGCCTCGAGGAGGCCGCGGCGCGCTACAACGCCGAGCGCTAGATGTCGCGCAGCGGGTCCTCGGCGTAGGCCTCGACCTCGCCGTGGCGCGAGCGGAACGCCGCGGCGCGGCGGCGGCCGTCGGCGGCGAAGGCGCGCAGGCCATCGATCTCGTGCGGGTGCGCGAAGCGCACCGCGACGAGCCCGGCGGGCACCAGGGCGAGCCAGAGGATCCGCTCGATCAGGCCCGCTGCGCCTGACGTCGGCAGGATCAGCTCGCCGGAGACGGCAACGGCAACGAGGACCAGCGTCACCTTCGCAAGGCGCGCCCATTCGAAACCGACGGTGAAGAGGCGCCTGGTCAGCAGGTACATCACGATCAGCATCGCGCAGTACGCGCCGCACAGCGCGAGCCCGCCACCGGCGATGCCGAGGTCCGCGCCCGACGCCGGGATCAGCGTCACGAGCAGCACGACGTTGACGGCGAGGCCGGCGAGCGCCGCGGGCAGGTTCCGCTCGGTGACGCGGGCCCGGCCGGAGATCGCGAGGAAGACGAGGTAGAGCCCGTACAGCGACCAGCCGAGCGCGAGCCACGGCAGCGCGCGGTGGGCGCCGAAGAACGACGGCGCGGCGAGCAGCCGCACCATCCAGCGGCCGAGCAGCGCGACCGCGCAGACCACGATGCCCGTCGCGACGGCGTAGTAGGTCGTCACGACCGAGTAGAGGCGCCCCGCTTCCTCATCGCTCTCGATCGAGTAGGCGAGGGGCGGCCACGCGTACTGGAAGCCGCGGACAGCGACGAACACGACCGTCGCGAGCTTGATCGCGATCGCGTACTGGCCCGCCGCGGCGTGCGAGAAGGAGCGGAAGATGTAGAAGCGGTCGACGACCTGGAGGGCGTAGACGCTCGCGTCCGCGGGCACCGTCGGCAGCCCGAAGCGAAGCATCGCGCGCAGGTCGCCGAGGCGCACGCGGAAGGAGACGCGGCGGCGCAGCGTCCACCACAGCGCGAGGACGATGATCGCGGAGGCGCCGAAGTTCCCGAGCAGCAGGCCGGTCGCGCCGGCGTTCGCGACGACGACGAGCAGCACGGTGAACGTGACCGTCATCGCGACGTTCGCGCCGGACGCGTAGATGTACGCGCGGGCTCGTTCGTCTACGCGCAGTTGCGCGTAGACCATCTCGATGTTCGTGAACGCCCAGAGGCCGAGGATCGCGCACGCCATCAGCTGGGCGTCGCTGTAGCCGAGCAGCAGCTTCGACAGTTCGCCGGCGAAGGGCAGCAGCGCGAGCGCGATGACCGTGGTGGTCCACGCGACGGTCGCGGTCGCGGTCCGCGCGATGCGGGTGCGGCGGGCCTCGTCGGCGTCGTCGAAGTAGAAGCGGATGAACGCCTCGCCGATGCCGCCGCGCAGCACGATGCTCGCGAGGATCACGGCCGTGACGAGCGATTCGGCGGCGCCGTAGCCCTGCGGTGAGACGTGGCGCGTGTAGAGCGGCAGCGTGACGAGCGCGAGGCCCTTGGCGATGATGTCGCCGAACTGGTACGCCGCCCCGGTCGTCAGCAGGCGCCTGATGTGGCCAAGCACCGCTCAGACGCTATCGGCGGCGCCGCGCGAGAGCGCGCAGCCGACCGCGAGGAGCGCCCACGTGAAGGGGTCCTCCAGATAGTCGGCGTAAGTCCAGGTGTGCAGCACGAGCGCCGCGAAGGCCGCGGCGATCGCCATCCGCTCCGGCGACCCCCGCGCGCCGCGGAAGAGCACGAGCAGCGCGGCGACGAGCGTCACGACGTACACCGCGAGGCCGATCAGACCCTGCTCGGCGGCGACCGTCACGGGCGTGGTGTGCGACGCGGAAACGGACGTGCTGAGTTCGGCGGCGCTCTCGCCGGCGCGGTACTGGCGTTCGAACGAGCCCGAGCCATAGCCGAAGAGCGGCCGCTCGCGGAAGATCCGCAGCCCCCCGGAGGCGAGCTTCGAGCGCCCGTTCGTCGTGGTGCTCACGCTGCCGCCGGTTCCCTTCAGGCCGAAGTGAAAGCTGGCCGGCGCAAGCACGATCAACGCGAGGACCGCGACCGCTGCCGCGGCGGCGACGGTCACGGTGCGCCGCAGCGACCAGCGCCACGCCGCGAGCACCGCGAGCCCCAGCAGAAGCGCCGCCATGCTCGACTGCGAGAAGCTGGTAACGAGGCCGACGAGCAGCCACGCGAGCGCGGCGGCACCGGCGCGCACGACGCGCGGCGAGTTCGTCCACAGCACGCCCGCCATCACGCCGATCATCACCAGCGCGAGGAAGCGGCCGTAGATGTTCGGGTCGTAGAAGACCGAGTTGACGCGGAAGTAGCCCTGGTATTCGTTCGACGCGACGAGCTTTGCGTTCAGCAAAAGGCTCGACGTCGCCTCCTCGACGAGGCCGATCGCAACGAAGATCGCCGCGAGTCCCACGGAGACGTAGAGGCAGCGCAGCAGCAGCCGGCGGTCCCACCGCAGCTGCAGCAGCATCGCGAACATCAGTCCGAACGGGATGTAGAAGAAGACGAGGTTCTCGACGGCCTTCTTCGGTTCGGTGGAGTACGTCGCCTGCAGCGCGTAGAGCACGATCGTCGCCGCGAGCAGGATCGCCACGGTGCGCGCGCGCGGCGGGCGCCACCAGCTCCCGCGACCGCCGAACACGGCCCGCGGCCACGGCAGCATGCCGGCGATGATGCCCGCGAGGATCACGATGTACAGCGGGATCAGGAGATTCACGGTGCGCCCACCGGTCGTGATCGGCAGGCGCAGCGGGAGCGTCGCTACGGCGAGCAGGGGAAAGAGTTCCCGCCGCCGCCTGAACGCGTAGGCCAGGGCGATCGCGGCGGCGAGGCAGATGCCGCCGAGGAGGACGAGCGTGCCGGCGGACGGCAGTTTCGTCGACAGCTGGGCGTTCAACGCCGCCGCTCCAGGATGAGGTCGGCGGGCAGCGTGATCTTCCGGTGCTTGTCCAGGAGTTCGACGACGATGTGGTATTCGCCCGCCGGCGCGAGCGGGCCGCGCGCGAGCGTGCCGATGCTCACTTCCTGCGGGGTTCGCACGACGCGGCGCACGCCGTCCCGTCCGGTGCGGCCGTCCCAGACGACGTGGAGCGCCTGGCCGGGCGCGAGGTGCACGCGGCGCGCGGGTGTCGCGGCCACGCGTTCGTCGGAGCCGACGATGTGCAGCGACACAGGTTCGGCGGACGCCGGCTTCACGGTGATGTGGGCGCGACCGCCGGGGACGCGCAGCGTCGGCTGCACCCCGAAGCGTTCGATCGGGGTCGGCAGGTGCTTGACACGCTGTGTGAGAAGGAACGCCGCGACGCAGACGACGGCTACCGCGGCGAATATGCCCGCGGCGGCGCGCCGGACGCCGTCCGGCTGGCGCGCCGCCGGGACGGCGTTCACTCTCCCCCGCCGGCGAAGTGCTCGACGGTGTCGGCGCGCAGGCCGAGACGGAGCGTCTCGAGCGAGATCACGTCGTCCGGCGCGATGTTGCCGAGATTGCATTCGGCGCCGAGCTGCGTGATGAGCCACGCCTGCTGCTCGCGCCGCGGCGCCTCGAAGATGATCCGCTGCGGATCCACGGCGTGCACGATCTCATCGATCAGCCCGGTCCGCACTTCGCCGGTGCCGCGGTAGATCCCGGCGTTGCCGGACTCGCGCGCCTCCGCGATGACCTTCCAGGCGCCGGCCGCAAGGTCGCGTTCCATCTGCTCGACCCAGACGTACGGCGCCATGATGAAGTCGGTGTCCTTCGAGCCGACCTCGGCGAGCACCGTGAACTCGCCGGCGAGTCGTTCGATGAGCGCCGTCTTGGTCGCAGGCTCGACGGGGAGCGTGCCGTCGGAGACCTCGACATGGTCGATGCCGAGCTCGCGCAGCCATTCGATCAGCCCGTCGACCCGGCCCTGGCGCATCGCGACCTCGGTGAGCGTCCCGCCGAGCACGACGGGGATGCCCGCTTCGCGGAAGAGGGCGAGCTTCGGCTGCAGGTTCGCGACGACGAGCGCGGTTCCCCAGCCGAGCTTCACGATGTCGACGAGGTCGCCGGCGACCTCGAGCATGCCCTGCGCGTCCGCGAGCGACATGCCGCGATCCAGGACGTGCGTGATGCCGCGCTCGCGGGGCTTCGGCGAACGCTCGCGGATGTCGAGGAAGGGGGTTATGGGGCTTCTTCGGAGGCCATGTCCTGGCCGGTGATCACGACCACGTTCGCGGTGCCGACGAGCGGTGTGACGGTCGCTTCGAGCGGCCGGACGGTTGACAGCGACAGCGCTTTCGCGACGGCGCGCGCCTGCGCGGAGTTGCCCCCCCGGTACTCGACGATCGACGCCGCGCCGCTGCTCGGGGGCGTCCCGTCGAGCGCGACGGCCTGGGTGAACCCGTCGCTCACGAGTTTTTCCGCGGTGCGGTGCGCGAGCCCGGTGACTTCGGTGGCGTTCAGCACGACGACCGAGACGCCCGACGGAGTCACGGCGACGGCGCGGTGGTGCGGCCGGGTGCTGTGCGCCGTGACGTGGCCGCGCGTCGACGCCGGCTGGCTGGTGGGGCCTTTGTGGTTGAGCGCGAGGACCGCGGCCACGAGCGCGATCACGGCCAGCACGACGCCGCCGATGATCAGTCGCGAGCGACCGCTCGGAGGCTCCTCGCCGCCGGCGGGACGTTTCGGCGGGTCGCTGCGCGGCGGCGGCGTGTCCGACGGCGTTGTCCGTCTGGTGCCGGCGGCTGGCGCGGGGGGGGTCACCGGACGTGCGGGCGCCGGAGTGGCTGCGGCGCGCGCCGCCGTGGCGGCGGCGGGAGCCGCCGTGGGGGCGGGCGGCGCGGCACTGGCGGGGCGCACGATCGCCGTCTTCTCCTCCGGCTTGGCGGGGGCGGCCGGGATGGCTTGGCCCGCGGCGGAGGCCGAGGCCGACGGGGCCACCGTGCCAGCGGCTCCGGCGACGGCCGCCGCAACCGCGGGTGCGCTAGGCGAGATCGGCGCGGCCGGTGCGCTCTGAGGCGCCGGCGACCCAGTGCCCGTGAGCGGTTTCGCGGGCGCCGGTGATGCTGCGGGAGCGACCGTCGGCGTCGCGACGGCGGGCTGCGCCGGGGGTGAACCCGGAGCGGGGGACGCCGGCACGGCGGGCGACCCTGCGGCCGCCGCCACGGCCGGACCTGCGGCCGCCGCCACGACGGGCTGAGTCGATGTCGACGGCGGAACGAGCGGTGCCGACGACGGCACGACGGGCCGCACGTTGGTGACCCCCGAGGTGACGGGGGCCGCCGCGGCGGGCACGGGCTGCGCGATCGGGGGCGGCACCGTCGGCCGCGCGGGTTGGCCGGCGGCGCCGGCGTTCACGGGCGGCGGGACGCGCGGCACCTGCGTCGTCGTCGCGGGTCGCGCGACGCCGCTCTGGGCGCGCGCCGCGGCGGCCGCGATCGCGCGCTGCTCGAGCGCCGCTTCTCGCTGCGCGGCGCTTTCGCTCCACTCGCGCAGGCGGCGCAGCTCGCGCGCTTGGGTGAAGATCAGAAGCGACAGCAGGGCCACGCCGATCACCGCGGCGATGGCGAGGGCGGCTCCGACATCGGCGAGCGAGCCGGACAGTGTCAGCGACAGCGGGGGCGGCGTCACGGGCCCTGCGAGTGTACGAGGGCGGCAGGCGCACCACCGTCGTCTGCCGCCGGCGTGGCGGCGGTCTCCTCGGCTTGGTGTTCGGCCGTCAGCTCGCAGACGCGAGCGGCGAGACGGTCGACGTCTCCTGCGTCGACGAGGCGGTCGACCTCGACGAACACGGACTCAACGGCGCGCGCGGTCATCGGCGGGCGCTCAGCGAGCATGATCTTCTCGGCGGCCGTCGGCCGCTGGTTCTCCCAGTCGTTGAAGAGGACCTCGGCGATCTTCTCGCCGGGGCGGCGGCCCGTGATCTCGATGTTCACGTCCTCGTCGGGGTCCAGGCCCGAAAGCTCGATCATCGCGCGCGCGAGCTCGAGGATCTTGACGGGTTCGCCCATGTCGAGGACGAAGATCCGCGCGCCACCGCCGGCGTGGCCCATCGAGCCGGAGCGGATGATGAGCTGCACCGCCTCGGGGATCGTCATGAAGTAGCGCTCCATCCGTTCGTCGGTGACCGTGACGGGGCCACCGCGTTCGATCTGGCGGCGGAAGATGGGCACGACGCTGCCGGAAGAGCCGAGCACGTTGCCGAAGCGCACCGCCGAGAAGGCGGTGCCCGGGTAGCGCGCCGCGGCCTCTTCGAGCGCGAGCTCGGCGAGCGCCTTCGAGGCGCCCATCACGGTCGCGGGCGCGACCGCCTTGTCGGTCGACACGAGGACGAAGCTGCGCGCCCCGTTCTCCGCCGCGATCTCGGCGACGAGGCGCGTGGCCTGGGCGTTGTTGCGTACCGCCTCCAGCGCGTTTGCCTCCATGAGCCCCACGTGCTTGTAGGCAGCGGCGTGAAAGACGATGGAAGGGCGGTGCTCGGCGAAGATCTCCACCATCCGCTCGCTCTCCTTGCAGTCCGCCAGGACGGCGGCGATCATCGATGCGGGCACGTGCCGCTCGTCTTCAAGCTCGCGCTGGATTTCGAAAAGGTTGTCCTCGGCGTGGTCGACGAGGACTATCCGGTGCGGCTCGACGCGCGCGATCTGACGGCACAGCTCGGAGCCGATCGACCCCCCGGCTCCGGTCACGAGGACAGTCTCGCCCGCCAGGTAGGCGCCGACGCGGTCAAGCTCCATGTGCACCGGCTCGCGGCCGAGCACGTCCTCGACGCGCACCTCGCGCATCTGGCGCGACAGCGCGCCGCGCGTCTGCAACAGCTCGAACACGGTCGGCAGCGTGCGCACGGGGATGCCGCGGCGGCGGCACTCGCTGACGATCCGCGCGCGCGTCGAACCGGGCGCGGAGGGGATCGCGATCACGACTTCATCGGGCTCGGACTCGTCGAGGATGCGCGGCAGGTCCTTCTCGGTGTCGCCGCGCACGCGCACGCCGTCGATCCGCAGCCGCCGCTTGCGCGGGTCGTCGTCGAGGAAGCCGACGGGTTCCATGCCGAGGTCGCGGTTGCGCATGATCTCGCGCAGGACGAGCCGCCCGCCCTCCCCCGCGCCGGCGATCAGGACACGTCGGCGGCTCGCGCCGCCGCGCAGCGCACCCAGCGGGCGGCGCTCGTAAGCCATCCGCACGAGCGCCCTTGCGCCGACGAGCAGGACGAGCATCAAGAGCGCGAAGAGGACGATCACGCCGTTCGGCAGCACGACGGTCGCGGGGTGTCCCTGCTGGTAGCGGTGGACGGGCCGGATGACGTCGATCGCGACGACCGTGAGCAGCGCGATCAGCAGGATCGCGCGGAGCACGGCTACGTAGTCGCTGTGCCCCGCGTACACCCAGCGGCGCTGGTAGACGCGCGAGAGCACGAGGATGGGCAGCCCGCCGACGAGGACCCACCAGATCGTCTGGTTGCGCAGCTCCGCGTAAACGTGGGGCAGGCCGTTGCCGAAGCGCAGCTGGAACGCGAGGTAGTACGCGGCGACGATCAGCACTCCATCCGCGGCGAGCTGTGGCAATGCGTGCCTGTGCAGCGGGAAGACCGCCGAACGGAGACCCTGGCGCATCGAGCAGATTGTACGGTGCGCGACGATCGCGCCGGTGCGGCGTCAGCGTCCGAGGAGCAGCGAGACGAGAACGCCGACGTCGCGCCTGACGCGCGGCGTGTCGCCGGGGGGGCGTCGCTCGAGCGTCAGCTCGCCCGCGTCGGCGAGGCGTCGGAGGCGGCCTTCGGCGATGAGCCGTTCGTCGACAGCGCCGGGACGACCGGCAAACGTCGTGTACACGGGCGTGCCGAGCGCGACGGCCTCGCGGTTCATCGTGCCCCCGGCGGAGATGACGAGATCGGCGCGCGCGATCAGCGACTGCGCGTCGATGGCTCGCGCCGGCACCGTGAAGCCGGGGGTTCCCTCGAGCGCCCGGCGCTGCTCGGCGACGCGGGCGAGCACGACGCTTTGCACGCCGTCAGCGGCCGCGGCGCGCAGGCGCGCGATGACCTGGGCGAAGAGCTCGTTCTCGAAACGGTGGTAGAGCGAGAGTTCGGGCGGTGTGCGCACGACGACGATCGGGCGGTCACGGTCGAGGCCCAGTTCGGCGGGCACGCCGTCGTCCACCTCGAAGTCGGCGAGGTAGTACTCCTCCTTCAGCCCCGCGTAAGCGCGGATCTTGCCGCTCGCGCCGTAGCGGGCGAGGCGCTCGGGCGGGATCGCGTCGGGGACGACGACGTTGCGCGCCAGGCGGCAGTTGATGTTGTGCTGGACGGTCGCCCACTCGTAGTCGAACATCGTCGAGCTCGGCACGCGCAGGATCGCCGCCGCGACACAGACGTCGTTGGAGCCGTGGCCGAGAGCGATGTCGAAGCGCCTGCCCCGCGCCCACCGCGTCAGCGCCATGGAGCGCGACGCCAGGCCGGCGGCCTTGGCGGCGACGTGTTCGCCGTGGTGGCGGCCGATCGCGACGTGCTCGATGCCGAACCGTTCGCAGAGCCCCAACGTCTGGGCGAAGTCGCGGGCCGTCACGGCGACGTCGTGGCCTTCGTCCTGCAGGCGGGCGATGACGGGCCGCATCACGAGTACGTGGGGGCTGTTGGTGAGGTCGATCCAGACGCGCATCGGGCTGCCACCGTAGCCGCATCGCACGCGGCCGGGCGTGGCCGTGGGCGCCGGTATCGTTAGCCCGTCGGTGCTCCTCGCCTCAATCTCGGAAACCCTCGTCAACGAACTTGCGCACTTTGTGCGAGACGCGGGGCTCCCGGGAATATTCGCTTTGATGGCGTTGTCGTCCGCTTGCATTCCGATTCCGTCGGAGGTCGTGCTTCTCTTCGCGGGCTTCGTCATCGCCGACCCGGCGGCGGCGGGCTCGCAGCACGAGCTGACTTTCGCCGGCGTCACGATCGCCGCGCTCGCCGGCACGCTCGTCGGCTCCTGGGTCGCTTACGCGATCGGCCGCGCCGGGAGGCTCGAGCTCTTCGAACGCCACGGCGCCCGCTTCCACATGGGGCCCGGGCAGCTCGCGAAGGCGGACCGCTGGTTCGAACGGCGCGGCGAGATCGCGGTGATGGTGGGGCGCGTGATCCCGGTCGTGCGCGCGTTCATCTCGCTGCCGGCCGGAATCGCGAAAATGCCGGTCGTCCGTTTCAGCGTCTTCACGCTGATCGGCGCCGTGCCGTGGGTCGTCGGGCTCACGCTCGCCGGCGAAGCGCTCGGCGCGGACTGGCACACGGCCCGCAAGGTGTTCGAGTACATCGATTACGCCGTGCTTCTGCTGATCGTGATCGCGATCGTGTATCTGATCGTGCGCCGCCGGCGATCGGCCCGCGTAGCGGCGACCGATGCCCCGCACTGACGGCAACGGGGCGCTAGCCGCGACGGCCCTCGGGCTCCTGCAGGGCCCAACAGAGCTGCTGCCGGTCTCCTCGTCCGCGCACACGACGCTCGTACCGTGGCTGATCGGCCGCGACGCGCCGGACTACCCGCCCGGCCGGCGCAAGGCGTTCGAGGTGGCGTTGCACGTCGGCGCGGGGGGCGCGCTCGCGATCGACATGTACGGCGAGCTCCGCGAGCGGGCGGCCGACGCGACGGCGGCGCAGTGGATCGCGCTGGTGCTCGCCGTGATACCGGCGATGGCCGCCGGGGCGCTGCTCAAAGGGCCGATCGAGCGCCGCCTCGGCGGCCCCGGATCGATCGCGGCGGGCCTCATCGGGGGCGCGCTCGTGATGGTCGCCGCGGACGCGGGACCCGACCGTCCCGCGCGCCACTTCGCGGAGCTCGGGCCGGCCGACGGTCTCGCGATCGGCCTCGCCCAGGCGTGCGCGCTGATGCCCGGCGTGTCGCGCAACGGCGCGACGCTCGCCGCGGCGCGCGCGCGCGGATTCTCGCGCGACGCGGCACAGGCGATCTCGTGGACGGTCGGGCTGCCGGTGATGCTCGGCGCGGGCGTGCTGAAGGCCGCCGACCTGCAGGCCGACTCGGAGACTCTTCTCGGCGGCGCCGCGGCGTTCGTGTCGACGCTCGTGTTCGCGCGCATCCTGCGCCGCCACGGCAGGCGTCTTCTGCCGTGGGCCCTGTACCGCTGCGCGCTCGCGGCGCTCGTGCTGCGACGCCTCGGGAGCGGGCGGTGACCGCGCTCGGCAGCCTCGTAGCGGGGCGCTACCGGCTCGACGAGGAGGTCGGCCGCGGCGGCATGTCGACGGTCTACCGCGCCTTCGACGAGGTTCTCGAACGGCCCGTGGCGATCAAGCTGATGCACCGCGAGATCGCGGCGGAATCGGACCAGCTCGAGCGCTTCCGGCGCGAGGCGCGCGCGGTCGCGCAGCTCAACCACCCGCACATCGTGAGCGTCATCGACGCCGGCGAGGAACGCCCCGACGCCGACGGCGACCAGGACGTCGCGCTCCCCTACATCGTGCTGGAATACGTCCCCGGCGAGACGCTGAAGACGGTGATCCGGCGCGAAGGGCGCCTGCAGATCACCACCGCGATCGCGTACGCGATCGAGGTGGCCCGCGCGCTCGGAGCGGCGCACGACCGGCAGATAGTGCACCGCGACGTCAAGCCGCACAACATCCTGCTCGGCGAGGAGGGCGGCGCGAAGATCACCGATTTCGGCATCGCGCGGTCGCTCGCCGAGGAGAGCCTGACGATGACGGGCCGCGTGCTCGGCACGACCGACTACGTCTCGCCCGAGCAGGCGCTCGGCCAGCCCGTGACGGGACAGTCCGACCTGTACTCGCTCGGCGTCGTGCTGTACGAGATGCTCACGGGCGACGTTCCCTTCCACGCCGACTCGCCGGTCGCCGTGGCGATGATGCACGTCCGCGATGAGCCGCCCGACGTGCGCGAACGGCGCCCGGAACTGGCGGCGGCCACCGCGGCGGCCGTCGAACGCGCGATGGCCAAGCAGCCGGTCGAACGCTACCCGGATGCCGCCTCGATGGCGGCGGCGCTCGAGGACGTCCTCGCGGTCGAGATGGCCCGCACGGGACAGGCGACCGGCGAGGTCACGAGCGTGCTGCGCACGCTCCCGGAGGAAAAGCGACGGCGCGTGCCGCTGCGCGTGCGCTCACCGGCGCGCTGGGTCGCGATCATCGCGCTTGCAGCGCTCGTCGTCGCCGGCGTGGCGTACGCGATCGTGCGGGCGACGAACCGCGGCACGGGCCCGCCGGCGGCGGAGGGGCAGGGACTGGTGCAGGTGCCGCTGCAGCAGAGCGCAGCCACGCCGTACAACCCGTTCGGCACCGGACCCGAAAACCGCGACCTCGCGGGCAACGTCGTCGACGGCGACCCGAACACGTCCTGGAGCAGCGAGGAATACTACGACGGCAGCCTCAACAAGCCCGGCGGCACGGGGCTCGGGATCTTCCTGAACGCCGAACCGGGGCTCGACGCGAAGGCGATGCAGATCGCAACGAGCACGCCGGGCTTCTCGGCATCGGTGTATGTCGCGAACAACCCGAACCTCTCGGTCCCCTACGGCGAAGCGAAGACGCTCCACCAACGCGGCTGGACGGGCCCCGTCGCGTCGGCCGCGGCGGTGCGGCGCTCGCAGCGCATCGCGCTCGAACTGCACGGCCAGCGCTACAAGTACTTCCTGCTCTGGGTGACGGCGCTCGGGCCGCGCTACAACCTCGTCACGATCGCCGAACTCGGCCTGCTGCGCTGAGGCTCAGAAGGTCATCGCCGCGCGGCGCTCGTGCCGCGCGACGGCCAGGCGGCAGAGGCGGTCGACGGCCTCGTGGAAGGGCACGCCGCTCGCGTCGAGGACCCGGCCGTACACGCTGTACGGGGTGAATCCGGGCATCGTGTTGAGCTCGTTGAGCAGGACGACGCGTTCGTCCTCGACGAAGAAGTCGGCGCGCGCGAGGCCCTCGCAGCCCGCCGCGGCGAACGCGTCGCGCGCGGTCGCGGCGATCCGCTCGGCCGCGCCCGGCGCGAGGCCGGGCGCGGGCACCGTCAGGCGCATGCCGCCCGCGCTGTACTTCGCGTCGTAGTCGTACCACTCGGTGTCGAACTCGATGCGGCCGGGCGCCGACACCTGGACCGTGCCGTCCTCTCTTTCGAGCAGGGCGCACTCGACCTCGGCCCCGGGCGACGCGGCCTCGACGATCACGAGGTCGTCGTGGGCGAACGCGGCGTCGACGGCGTCGTGGAGCGCGTCGGCGTCGGCGACCTTGGCGATGCCGACGGACGAGCCGAGGCGCGCGGGCTTGACGAAGACCGGGAGGCCGAGCCCCGAAAGCCCGGCGATCGCCGTGGCGGGGTCGGCGTCCCAGGCGGCTAGCGTCAGCGCGCCGTGGTCGACCTGGGGCACGCCGCGCTCGGCCATCAGCGCTTTGAAGCGGACCTTGTCCATGCAAAGCGCGGAGGCCTCCACGCCGGAGCCGGCGTACGCGACGCCGAGCATCTCGAGCATCCCCTGGACGGTCCCGTCCTCGCCGAACGGGCCATGCAGCGCCGGGAACGCGACGTCGACGCCGTCAAGTCCGCGGCCGGGCGTCACGGAGAGCTCCTGGCCGTCGCGGCGCCAGACGCCGTCGCGCCCGATCTCGATCTCGTGCACGGTGTGCCCCGCGGTGCGCAGGCCCGCGGCGACGCTCGCGCCGGAGGACAGCGACACGTCGTGCTCGGAGGAGCGGCCGCCCGCGAGCACGGCGACGGTGAGCGCGGCCAGCGCTAGCCCCCTTCGCTCGTCGTCGTAGTCGTCGACGTAGACGTCGATTCCAGGCGGCCGACTTCGATCGTCACGGTGCTCCCTTTCGGCGCCTTGTGGCCCGCGGACGGGGTCTGCCTGACGACGACTTCGTTTTCGCTCGGATTGGCGACGACGATGTACCTCACGCTGACGCCGAGGTGCGCTTCGCGCAGCTTCTTTTCGGCGCTTGTCCGCTTGTCGCCTTCGACTTCCGGCACCGTCGCTTCCTTGGGCGCCTGCGCGACGACGAGATCGACGCTTTCGCCGGCCTTGACCTGGGTGCCGGCGGCGGGCGACTGCGACAGGACCATGCCGGGGGGTTCTTCGGAAGTCTTCTTCGTGACGCTGCCGACCTTCAGTTTCGCGTTCTCGATGGCGGCTTCGGCGACGGCCTGCTGCGAGCCCGTGACGTTCGGCACGCCGACCCGTTCGGCACCCGTCGAGACGGCGACGGTGACGGTGCTGCCGACCTTGGCGAGCGTGCCGGCGCTGGGCGTGGTCGAGATCACGTGGCCTGAGGGGACCGCCCCGCTCGCTTCGAGTTTGACCTTGACTTTGAAGCCCTCCTTTTCGAGCTTGGAGATCGCCACCGCTTCGCTCTCGCCGACGACTTCGGGGACGTCGACGGAGGTCGGCCCGCTCGAGATCTCGAGTTCGACACGCGACCCCTTTTCGGCGCTCGCGCCGCCGCCGGGCGACTGTCGCACGACGATTTTCGCGGGCGACGTGCTGTGCACGTATGTCGGGAAGACTTCGAAGCCGTCGTTGTGCAGCGTCGCGACCGCCTCCTGTTCGCTCTGGCCGACGACGGACGGGACGGCGACCTTGTTCTTGCCGCTGAGCAGCAGGCTCGCGGCGACGGCGATCGCCGCGAGCGCGAGGATGCCGAGCGTCCACCACAGCGCGCGCCGCGAGCGTTCCTCGTCCTCCTCCGCGCCGCCGTTGCCGTTGTCGGTCGGCGGCGGCGGCGCGAACGGCACCGCGGCGACGGCGGTCATGTCCGTCGGGCCGCCGGGCGATGTGAGCCGCTCGCGCTCGAGCTGCAGTGCGGCGATGAAGCTGTCGTCGGTCGTGAAGCGCTCAGCCGGCTCCTTCGCGAGCGCCTTCATCACGATCGCGTCGAGCGTCGTCGGAACAGTCGCGTTGATCTGGCTCGGCCTCACGGGCTCGGCGGCGACCTGCTTGAAGGCGATCGCGACGGGCGTCTCGCCGTCGAACGGAAGCGTCCCGGTGAGCATCTCGTAGAGGATCACGCCGACCGAGTAGATGTCGGACGCCGCCGTCACCGGGTAGCCCTGCGCCTGCTCGGGGGAGAGGTACTGCGCGGTGCCGAGGACCGATCCGGTCATCGTCATCTCGGACGCCCCGGCGCGCGCGATGCCGAAGTCCGTGACCCGCGCGCGGCCCTCTTCGTCGACGATCACGTTCTGCGGCTTCAGGTCGCGGTGGATGACGCCGCGGGCGTGCGCGAGGCGTGCGGCCTGCAGGATCTGGAGCGAGAGGTCGATCGCGAGCACGACGTCGAGCGCCCCGTGTTCTTCGACGATCGTCTTCAGCGTGCGGCCGGGCACATACTCCATCGCGATGTAGTACGTGCCGTCCCACTCGCCGCGGTCGAAGATGCCGACGATGTTGGGGTGCGACAGCGCGGCCGCGGACGACGCCTCGCGCCGGAAGCGCTCGACGAACTCCTGGTCTTCGGCGAAGTGGGCGTGGAGGACCTTGACGGCGACCTGGCGGCCGAGCAGCTGGTCGTGGGCGAGGTAGACGTCCGCCATCCCCCCCGAGCCGAGGCGCGAAATGACCCTGTAGCGGTCGTCGATGATCGTCCCGGGAGCGATCAACGCAGCAGGCTTTCTATCACCCGGCGTGCGATCGGAGCCGCGTATGTGGCGCCGTAGCCGGGGACCTTCTGCACCGTGACGGCCACGGCGACCTTGGGGTCGCGGGCGGGCGCGAACGCGATGAACCAGGCGTTGTTGACGGAGTTGACGGTGACCGTTTCGGCGGTGCCCGTCTTGCCTGCGACCTGCACCCCGGGTATCTGCGCGGGCGTGCCCGTGCCTTCGTTGACGACCGCTTCCATCATGCCCGTGATGTCGTTGGCGGTGGAGCGTTTCATGACGTTGGCCTGGACGTTGGGCTGCGTCGTCGCCACGACCTGGCCTTCGTGGTTGACGATGCGCGCCGTGAGGTAGGGCCGCATCAGCACGCCGTGGTTCGCGACGGCCGCCGCGACCTGCACCATCTGCATCGCGGTGGCCTGCATTTTGTCCTGGCCGATGCCCAGGCGCCCGAGGTCGACGAACGGGCTGGTGGCGGGCACGATCCGTTCGCCCTCGTACTCGCCGCTCGCCGACATCTCTTCCGCGGGGTAGTCGAGGTGCGGTTTTTCGTCGAAGCCGAAGCGTTCCATGTACGCCTGCATGCGCGGCTTGCCGACGTGTTCGGCGACCTGCGCCCAGACTGTGTTCACGGATTTCGCGAGCGCCTGTGTGAGCGTCAGATCGCCGTAGCTCTGGTCGTAGTCGTTGTGCAGCGGCACGCCGGAGACGATGATGCCGTCGCGGCCGTTGACGAGCGACTCGGGCGTGTAAAGACCGGAGTTGATGGCAGCCGTCGCGGTCACGATCTTGAACGTCGAACCGGGCGCGTAGCCGAACTGCGTCGCCCGGTTGACGAGCGGCGTCGTCGCGTTGTCGGTCGACAGGCGCCTGTATTCGCGCGGATCGTTCAGCGAGTTCGGGTTGTACGCGGGGTGCGAGGCCATCACCTCGACGGCGCCGGTGCGCGGATCGAGCGCCACGACGGCGCCGTGGTAGGGGGCGAGCGAGGACATCGCGACGCGCTGCGCCCTCGGGACGAGCGTCGTGACGACCTTCTCGCCGACCGGTTCGATTCCCTGGAGCTGGTCGAGCAGCGACTGCAGGCCTTCGCTGGAGTGGCCGCTCAGGGCGGCTTCCTGGTAGAGCTCGATGCCGCTCGAGCCGAGGTCGGTGAAGTGGTAGCCGACCGGGAAGGCGAACAGTTCGCCTGTCGGGTACACGCGCGTGTAGACGCCTTCGCGGCCACGCACGCTGCGTGCGAGCACGGTGCCGTCCGAGGCGACGATCGGCCCGCGAGGCACGTGCTCCTGCTCGAGCAGCCGGCGCGCGTTCAGCGGGTTGTCGCGCAGCGACGCGGCCTGGAAGACCGTCCAGCGCGAGGTGAAGACGATCAGCACGGCGAAGAGCAGCACGAAGAAGACGAACAGCCGGCGGATCGGGCGGTTCATCGCCGGTCCCTCATTCGAAGTGTCCGAGTTCCAGGCCGCGCACGACTTCGCGCGCGTCCTGTTCGCTGCGGCCGTGCAGGTCGAGCACCTGCGTGCGCGCGTGCGCGGGCACCGCCGACGCCGGGACGCCCGAGACGTACACGGTCGAGTACAGCGGCACGCCGGCGGGCAGCTTGTACGGAAGGCCCTGGTAGATCGTCACGAGCCCACGCCCGTTGGTGCCGACGAAGTAGATCGACTGGATCGCCTCGTAGAGCCCGACGACGACGAGCAGCGCGATCAGCGACCCGGCGATCAGGAGGTTGCGCGCGCGCGTCACGTTGCGCCGCGGCCGCGGCACGGCCGCCTGCGCCGCGGGGATTTCGGCTGTGCGCGGCGTAAGGCGCCCCCGCGGGGGCGGCGACGCGACCGCCATTTCGCTCGTGGCGTCGGCGTCGCCCTGCGCGCCGTTGCCGGCGACGCCTCCGTCGACATCACGCAAGCGCAGCAACAGTACGGTGATGTTGTCGCGTCCCCCTGCGCGGTTGGCCTCGGCGATCAGCGCGCGGCCGATCCGTTCGAGCGCCCCGCCTTCGGCGAGGATCTCCGCGATCCGCTCCTCGCTGACCATCGACGTCAGGCCGTCGCTGCAAAGCAGCACGAGGTCGCCGTCGCGGCCCTGGAAGTTGCGCGTGTCGACCTCGACCTCTTCGTAGGGCCCGAGCGCGCGGGTGATCACGGAGCGCTGCGGGTGGTCGACCGCTTCCTCGGGCGTCAGGCGCCCCTCCCGCATGAGTTCGTCGACGAGCGAATGGTCGTCGGTGAGGCGCAGCAGCTCGCCGTCGCGCAGACGATAGGCGCGGCTGTCGCCGACGTGGACGACGACGACGTCGCTCGGACCGACGTACGCCGCGGTGAGCGTGGTCCCCATGCCGGCCTGGTCGGGATTCGCGTGCGAGAGCTCGTGGATGCGGGTGTTCGCTGCCTGCGCGGTGCGCACGAGCGCGGCCTCCGGTTCGGCGGCGACGCTCGCGGCGGGCGCGTCGCGGAACTGTGCGACCGCGACTCCCGAGGCCACCTCGCCGGCCTGGGCGCCGCCCATGCCGTCGGCGACGACGTAGAGCGGCGCGCGCACGAACAGCGAATCCTCGTTCGCGCGGCGCTGGCGCCCGGTGTCGGTGGCCGCGAACTGTTCGGCGACGGTCAGCATCAGTCGGCGCGGAACTCGAATTCGCTGTCGCCTATGCGGACCCGGTCGCCGGTGTGCAACGGGCGCGGGCTCTGCAGCAGCTCCTCGTTCATGTAGGTGCCGTTCGTCGAGGCGAGGTCCTCGATGACGGACACCTCCCCCTGTTCGTAGATCACCGCGTGGCGCGAGGAGGCGAACGGGTCTTCCAGCAGGATGTCGGCGTCCTCGCCGCGGCCGAGGACGACCTCGCCGACGAGGTCGTAGATCATCCCCGGATCATGACCGGGCGCCCGCTCGACGACCAGCCGCGGCGCGCGCTCGCCGCCGCGGACCTGGCCGAGCGCCGACGCCGCGTGCAGGCCGGTCGCGTCGGGTGGCGGCGGCGCGCCGGGCGCATCGGGGCGGCGGCTGCCGCGCAAGTCGCGCGCGGCGCTGCGCGCGACCCAGATCACGAAGAGGTAGAGCACCGCGATGAACGCGAACTTCAGGATCACCGACAGCGGCGCGACGTTGTTCATGAGATCTGGAAGCGCATTTCGCTCGAACCGAGCGCGATCCGCTCCCCGTCGGCGAGCCGGTGTTCGCCGCTGACGGTAGCCCCGTCGACGAGCACGCCGTTCGTCGAACCGAGGTCGCGCAGGATCCACGCTCCGCCCTGCGGGACGATCTCGGCGTGGCGGCGCGAGACACCGGCGTCGTCGAGCACGATGTCGCATTGGCGGCTGCGCCCGATCACCGCGCCCGACGGCGGCACGACGAGCGTGCGCCCGTCGCCGACGAGCAGCGCTCGCGGCGCGCGCGGCCGGCTGCGCGCCTCGCGCGCGGCGCCGCCGACGCGGTCGGAGGCACTGTAGATCATCGTGTGGCCGGCCTCGGGGGCGGGCGCCGGACGCGCCGCGGCGCGCTCGGGGGGCGCGGAGAGGCGCGCCTGGATGCCGAATTCGCCGAGGCGCAGGCGCTCGTCGGTGTGGAAGGAGATGCGCGGCGGCGACGCGAGCGAGAGGTCCTCTCGGCGCGCGTGCTCGAGCAGGTAGGCCGACAGCTCTTCGATCACTTCGCTTTCGACCGGCTCGTACAGTGCGCGGTCGCGGCGCGAGAGCCAGACGTCGAACTCGTTGGGAACGTACGTGCGCGACAGCGAAACGGTGCGGTTCGCGTCCATCTCGCGCGCGAGCTTGCGCGCCAGCTCGACGGGCCGCACCTGGGCCCTGAAGACGCGGCCGAAGGTCCCCTCGACGAGGCTGGCGATCGTTGACTCGACGTTCTTGAGCAGGTTCATCTGGGGCGTCGCCGTCGGCTCGCCTGGCCCTCCAACGATGGCAGCAGACTACGTCAGACCGGGCCCCGCAGCGCGCGGCAGAGCAGCGCGACGCCCGCGCCGAGCGCGCTCGCGGCGAGCAGCCCGTGCGGCACGGGCGCGGCGGGGGCGAGCGCGGCCTGCGCGCGCAGTGTCGCTGCTGCGAGCAGCGCCGCCCAGAGCACGGCGCCGAGCGTGTCGCGCAGCGCGCCGGCGCCGCGCACGAGCAACGGCAGCGCGGCGGCGGCGGCTCCCCAGAGCAGGACCGCCAACAGCGTCGCCGTGGTGAGCGCCGGTTCAATCACCGCGTGCAGCGTGGCGGGCGCCGAAGCGGCCCAGTCCGCGGGCGCCCGCGCTGCGGGCAACCACAACGCGCGCGCGGCGAGCGGCGCGGCGAGCGCGAGCCACCACATGCCGAGCATCCCGCAGGCGACCCGCTCGCGCCAGCAACGCTGCTGGCCCGCGAGGGCGGGCCAGCAGCCCGCGAGGCCGGCTGCGCCGAGCGCGGGCGCGAGCACCGCGAGCGGGCGGCCCGCGCCGACGCGTCCCCGTCTGCCCGGCAGCAGACAGAGCGGCGCGAGTCCCGCGGCGAGTAGGAGCGCGAGCCCCGGGCGGCCGGCCGCCCACTGCCAGACGCAGAGCGCGGCCGCGGCGAGCGCCGCGAGCGCTGCCGGGACGCGCGGGAGCGTGCGCTGTGGAGCCGCGGCGGCTGCGCCGGCGTCGGGGTAGCCTTCGCCCGCCGCGCGCCGGCGCGGCACGATCCGCCCGCGGGCGGCGGGACGTGCACGCTCCAGTGCACCGGCGAGCTCCGCCACCTCGCCGCGCTCGTCGGGGTCTGCGTCCAGGGCGCGGTCGATCGCGGCGGCGAGCGTGCGCGCGAGGTCCGGCCGTCGCGACGCGAGCGGCGCGATGGGCTCCCCGACCTGGCGCACCGTCGCCGCGGGCGTCGCCCCGCGGACGGGGTTTTCGCCGCTGAACGCCTCGTAGAGCACCAGCGCGAGCGAGTAGAGGTCCGAGCGCTCGTCGACCTCGCCGCCGTCGAGCTGCTCCGGCGCCATGTACGCGAGCGTGCCGAGCACGTCGCCGCTGCGCGTCAGGGCCTCCTCGCCGGCGAGGCTCGCGCCGCCGAAGTCGGCGAGCTTCGCGGCGGCGCGGCCGTCGGTGCGGTCGGGGACGAGGACGTTCTGCGGCTTGATGTCGCGGTGCACGACGCCGCGCTCGTGGGCGTGGGTGAGCGCCGAGCAGAGCGCCGAGCCGATGGCGATGATCTCGCGGTCGTCGAGTTCGTCGCCGGCTATCAGTCGCGCGAGAGTTGAGCCTTCGACGAGCTCGCTGATCAGGGCCAGCTCGCCCCCCTCCTCAGCCGCCTCATGCAGAGCGACGATCGCGGGGTGCGAGAGGCGCGCCGCGGCGATCGCCTCGCGTTCGGCGCGCGCCCGCTCGCCGTCGGCGAGCGGCACGAGCTTGACGGCCACCTCGCGACCGAGCCACTCGTCACGGGCCCGCCAGACGACGCCGAAGCCCCCGGCGCCGAGGCGCTCGAGGGCACGGTAGCGGCCGAGGAGGAGCCTGCCCTCGCCGCCGCTCGGCTCCAAGCGCCTCACGCGCAGCGGTTCGCGCAGGGTCGTCTCGGGCGGGGTCGCTGGCGCCCGTCTCATCGCCTGCGGCCTTCGCGCGCGGCGGCGCTGTCCCTGCAAGGTCCGCACTCTTCGCGGCAGCTGAGCGATAACTTGCAGCCTGAACCGGGGGTCGCTGGGCGGCGATACTGTCCGCTCTTTGCCCGCCGCGACAGGAAGAGTTGTGCTTTGTCGTTTTTCGACGATGACGAGGAGACCGCGACTCAGCCCGCCACCGGCGGGGGGTCGCGCCGCCCCCGGCCGCGGACGCCGCGACGCTCGGGCGGTGAGCCTCCCGACCACACGCTGATCGTCCGCCGCCGCATCGCCCTGGCGATCGCGATCGTCGTGCTGGTGGTGATCGTGCTCGTCGTGAACGGCTGCGTCAGCAGCGAACGCCAGTCAGCGATGAAGGAATACGACCGCGAAGTCGCGTTGATCGCCGACGAATCGAACTCGCAGGTCGCCCGGCCCCTGTTCGGCGAGCTGACGAACGCCTCGAAGAAGACTGCGATCGACGTCGAGGGGCAGGTCGACCAGCTGCGCGTGAAGGCGCAGGAACTCGCTTCGCACGCGGCGGGCCTGAGCGTGCCGGGCGAAATGGAATCCGCGCAGCGCTCGCTGCTGCTCGCGATGAACCTGCGCGAGGAGGGAATGAGCAAGATCGCGTCGCTGATCGGTCAGGCGCTGGCGGGCGGCGCCGCGGCAAAACACGCGATCACGCTGATCTCCGGCGACATGGAGCTGTTCCTGGCGTCGGACGTGCTCTTCTCGCAGCGCATCGTTCCGTATATCAGCGAGACGCTCGCCGCGAACGACCTGACCGGGCCGACGATCACCTCGAAGACGTTCCTGCCCAACATCGGCTGGCTCGAACCGTCGGTCGCGACGGAACGGATCACCGGGCAGGGCTCCTCGACGTCCTCTGCGACCGAAGAAGGCACGCACGGCAGCGCGCTGCTCGGCGTGAGCGTCGGCGCTAACGCGCTGGAACCCGAACCGACGCTGAACCACGTCAGCGGCGGCACCAACCCGACGTTCACGGTGGAGGTCGAAAACGACGGCAGCGCCGCAGAGAGCGAAGTCCGCGTCAACGTCGCGGTGACGGCTGAAGACAAGAAGTTCTCGGCCTCGCGGACGATCAACTCGCTGCAGCCCGAAAGCAAGGTGAACGTCGAAATCCCCGTCGACGGCGTCCCCCTCGGCGTCGGCGCGAAGGTCGAAGTGGAAGTGCAGCCGGTTCCCGGCGAGACGGAAACGGAAAACAACAAGGGCGTCTACCTGGCGGTGTTCGGCAAGTAGCCCGCCGTCTGGTCAGGCACTAACTTGTGCCCGTGGCGACGACGCTTACCGACACGCAGGGCATCGTCGCACTGGCCGCCGCCGGTGCCGCCGCCCTTGCACTCATCTGCTGCCTCGTCCTTGCGCTCTACGTGCGGCGGATCCGCCGCGACCAGCGCGCGGTGCTCGGCGGGGAGGCCCGCGACCTGGTCGCGCACGCCGCGCAGACGCAGCGCGCCTTCCAGGCGCTGAGCGACCAGGTCCAAGCCACCGCGGCGGCGCTGGATGCGCGCATGGCCGGCGCCGAGGCCGCGCTGCGCGGCACGATCTCGCACAGCGCGCTGGTCCGCTACGACGCCTACAACGAGCTTTCGGGACGCCAGTCGATGTCGATCGCGCTGCTCGACGACGAGAGCACAGGCGTCGTCATCTCGTGCATCCTGCACCGCGACCAGGCGCGCGTCTACGGCAAGCAGGTGCTCGGCGGCAGGGCCGAACTCGACCTCTCACCCGAGGAGGCCGAAGCCGTTCGCCTCGCGCTCGCGGACGGGCAGCGGGACGGCGGTGCCGCCGCTGCCTGACGGCGCCCGCTGGGAGCGGAGCGTCGGCTACCTGGGCCCCGAAGGCACTTTCTCCGAGCAGGCGCTGTTCGCTTCGGCGCGGGCCGGCGCGGTCGAGCCCGTCGCGCTCGCGACGATCCACGAGGCGATCACCGCCGTCGAGTCGGGCGCGCTGCGCTGGGCGCTTGTGCCGATCGAGAACGCGCTCGAGGGCTCGGTCGCCGTCACGCTCGACCTGCTCGCCGAACACGCCGGACGCATACGGATCGCGGGGGAAACGGTGCTCGCCATCCACCACGCCCTCATCGCGCGGCGCCCTGTCGAGCTCGCGCGCATCGAGGAGGTCCTCACCCACCCCCAGGTGCCGGGGCAGTGCAGCGAGTTCCTGCGCGGCGAACTCGCGGCGGCGCGCATCGTGCCGGCAACCTCGACCGCGGAGGCGGTCCGCGCCGTGTCGCAGGACGACGCCGACGGCCGCGCGGCGATCGGGACGACGCTCGCGGCGGAGATCTACGGCGCGCACGTCCTGCGCGAGCGCATCGAGGACCACCACGACAACGAGACCCGCTTCGTGTGGCTGCGCGGCGTCGGCGACGACGCGGATGCGCCGCTCGCGAGCACCGCCACCGTGATGCACACCTCGCTGCTCTTCTGGGGCCCGGGCACCGAGCACGCGGGCTGGCTCGTGCGTTGCCTGGACGAGTTCGCGCGGCGCGAGGTGAACCTCACGAAGATCGAGTCGCGTCCCCGGCGCGGGCGACTCGGCACGTACATGTTCTTCGCCGACGTCGAGGGCGCCGCGGACGACGCGGACGTCGCGGCGGCGATCGACGGCCTTTCGGACCTGTGCGAAGAGGTGCGTCTGCTGGGCAGCTACCCCGCGTACGCCTGAGAAGACGGGCGTTTGCCTTTCAGGGCGCCGCTAAACTCCGCGCTGACCATGGACACCGTCCCACCAGAGCAGTGGGGGTCCGCGTCGCCAGACGACCAGCGACGTGGACCTGAGTCGTCGCCGGCGGCGACGAACGGTCGTGTGCTTGTCCTCAACGCCACGTACGAGCCGATCAACGTGTGCACGGTCCGGCGCGCCGTCGTGCTCGTGCTGAAGGAGAAGGCAGAGCTGCTCGAGCGGGCGCGCTGGGATCTGCATTCCGAGTCCGCGACGCTCGCGCGCCCGCTCGTCATCCGCCTGGTTACGTACGTCAACGTGCCGCGCGACGCGCACCGCCGCAAGATCACGCGCCGCGCCGTCTTCGCGCGCGACAGCTGGACGTGCCAGTACTGCGGCTCGCGCTCGAACCTGACCGTCGACCACGTGATCCCGCGCTCGAAGGGCGGCAGCTCGAGCTGGGAGAACATCGTCGCGTCCTGTGCGCCTTGTAACAGGCGCAAGGGCGACCGGCTGCCGCGCGAGGCGCGCATGCATCCGCGGCGGGCGCCGCGCACGCCGCGCGCCGAGATCTTCATCCACGTCGCGAGCCCGACGATCCCCTCGGCGTGGCTGCAGTACCTGCCGCAGGCGGCTTGAAAGCGGCGCGGGGGCGCCTTCGACGCCCCCGCGTTTAGCCGCACGACTGGATAGAACCGAGGCTGGCGCACGCTGCGCCGGAGGGACCAGGTCCGGCTGCCGCCTCGGGGTGGCCCGGCGTGGATTCCGCTAGGCGGACCAGCCAACCGACCTAACGGCCGGCCACCTCCAGAGTCCCGCAGACATAGTCAGACAACGTACGGACCACCTCCTTTCTCTGGTGGCGGCAGCGTAGCGCAGGCGGACGACACCTGCCGGAGCCTCATTCGAGGACCGTGCCGAACTCCTGGACGTAGGTCGCGGACGTCTTCGCCGTCGCTTCGGCGTCCGGCACGCCGGCGAGCACCGCGATCCCGGTCTGCCGGTAGCTCGCGTCGAGCATGTTCGCGCGGTGCTCGGGCGAGCGTTCCCACGCCGCGACGATCGACGCGGGCGAGGAGAGGTCGCCGGTGCCCCAGGCGAGGTTCTCGCCGAGCAGGAACGCCGCGTCGCCGGGCGTCAGGTAGCCCGCTTCTTCGTCGCGGTCGGTCATCGTCGAGCCGTCCGGCGAGGTGTGGGCGAAGAAGTGCCCTGCGATCATTTCGGTGGCGTGCCGGCGCGCCGCCGCCTGGAGTGCGGCGTCGGTCGTGAGCGCCCGCTCGCGGTGCGCGGCGCGCAGACGGTTGACGAGGCAGAGCACCGCGTTCTGCGCCGCGCCTGCGCCCGCGGGCGTCACGGGCAGTGCGGCGCTCGGGCACGGCGGTGTTTCCGCGGTGGCCGTGATCGCGACGCTACGCGGCCGGCTGTGCGCGACGGCGTAGTTGGCGCGATCCTCGCGGCACCCCGCCCGCCCGGCGCCGCGGCGGCCGCAGCGCTCGGAACGGCGGTGCGCAGATGCAGAAGAGGGGCAGGCGAAGAGGAGCGCGGCGCAGAGCGCCGCGGCGCCGGGCGGCAGACGCGTCACCCGTGCGTACTCGTCGCGCGCCGCTCGGGCCGTGAGCGGGCGTGCGGCCGCTGGACGGGTGTCGGTTCCGCGGAGGGCTAGCTAGTCGGCGGCGTCGTCGCCGGTCTCGTCGCCGGTGTCGATGACCGGTGCGACCGCGCTCACGACGTCGTCGTCCTTGAGGTTCATCAGGCGCACGCCGGTCGCGGGACGTCCCTGCTGCGAGATCCCCTTCACCGTCGTGCGCTGCACCATGCCGCCCACGCTGATGAAGACGAGTTCCTGATGCTCGCGGACGACGAGCGCGCCGGCGAGCCCGCCCTTCTGGGCGGTGAGGCCGATCGTCTTGACGCCTTTGGCGCCTCGCTGCGTTTTGCGGTATTGCGAGACGGGGGTGCGCTTGCCGTAGCCGTTCTCGGTCACGACCAACAGGTCGGCGTCGTCGCGCGCCACGTCCATCGCGATGACGCGACCGCCCGCTCCGACGTTCATGCCGCGCACGCCCGTGGTGTCGCGCCCCATCGCGCGCACCTGGGACGCCGCGAAGCGCACCGTCAGGCCGGCGTGCGAGACCATGATGATCTCGTCGGCCTCGCTGACGGGCCGCACGGAGAGCAGCTCGTCGTCGTCGCGGATCCGGATCGCGATGATGCCGTCCGCTTTGATCGGCGTGTTGTACGCCTGCAGCTCCGTCTTCTTCACGGTGCCCGAGCGCGTCGCGAAGATCAGCGACGGCGCCTCCGTGAAGTCGCGCGTGGAGACGACCGCGTTGATCCGCTCGCCCTCGGCGAGCGGCAGGATGTTCACGAGCGCGCGGCCCTTCGCGGTGCGCTGCGCCTCGGGCAGTTCATAGACCTTGGAGCGGTAGACCTTGCCGCGGTTGGAGAAGAAGAGCAGGTAGTCGTGCGATGAGCAGACGAAGAGGTGCTCGATGTAGTCGCCGTCTTTCATGTCCATCCCGGTGACGCCGACGCCGCCGCGGTTCTGCTGGCGGTAGGTGTCGAGCGGCAGCGACTTGACGTAACCGGAGTGGGTGATCGTGATCACCATCTGGCGGTCGGCGATCAGGTCCTCGATGTCGATTTCGTCCTCGGAGGCGCTGATCTCGGTGCGGCGCTCGTCGCCGAAGCGCTCCGCGGTCTCGCCGAGCTCCTCCTTGATCACGGCGAGGACGCGGCTTTCCTCGCCGAGGATCGCGCGCAACTCCGCGATCCGCTCTGTGACGTCGGCGTGCTCCTGTTTGATCGCGTCCGCTTCGAGCGCGGTGAGCTGCGAGAGGCGCAGGTCGAGGATCGCGCTGGCCTGCTGGACCGACAGCGCGAAGCGCTCGACGAGCTGCAGGCGCGCCTGTTCGCGGTCGCGCGAGGCGCGGATCAGCTCGATGATCTCGTCGAGGTTCTGGAGCGCGATGAGGAGCCCTTCGAGGATGTGGGCGCGCGCCTCCTTGTCGGCGAGCTCGTGCTTGGTGCGGCGCACGATCACCTCGCGCTGGTGGCGCACGTAGAACTCGATCGCTTCGCGCAGGTTCATCGTGCGCGGCACGCCGTCGACGAGCGCGACCATGTTGACGCCGAACGTCGTCTGCATCGACGTGTGCTTGTAGAGCTTGTTGAGCACGACCTTCGGGATCGCGTCGCGCTTGAGCTCGATCACCAGGCGCATGCCGCGCTTGTCGGACTCGTCGCGCAGATCAGAGATCTCGGTGATCTTTTTGTCTTCGACGAGCTCCTTGATCTTCACCATGAGCCCGGAGTCGCCGCCCTTCTTGACCATGAACGGCAGCTCGGTGACGATGATCGCCTCTTTGCCGTGCGTCAGCGGCTCGATGTGCGCGCGCGCCTGGACGCGCACGCGTCCGCGCCCCGTCTCGTACGCGTCGCGTATGCCGTCGCGGCCGAGGATGATGCCGCCGGTCGGGAAGTCCGGCCCCTTGATGTGGCGCATCAGGTGCTCGGTCTCGATCGCGGGGTCGTCGATGAAAGCGATCGTCGCGGCGATTACCTCGGCGAGGTTGTGCGGCGGGATGTTCGTCGCCATGCCCACCGCGATGCCGGCGGAGCCGTTGACGAGCAGGTTCGGGAAGCGCGCGGGCAGGACGAGCGGTTCCTGGCGCGTCGCCGCGTAGTTCGGGCCGAAGTCGACCGTGTCCATGTCGAGGTCGCGCAGCATCTCGGTGGCGATGCGCGCGAGCCGCGCCTCGGTGTAGCGCATCGCGGCGGGCGGGTCGTCGTCGATCGAGCCGAAGTTACCCTGGCCGTCGACAAGTTCGTTGCGCATCGAGAAGTCCTGGGCCATGCGCACGAGCGTGTCGTAGATCGCCGAGTCGCCGTGCGGGTGGTAGTAGCCCATCACCTCGCCGACGATCGTCGCGCTCTTCGCGTACGAGCGCGTCGGCCCGAGCCCGAGCTCGCTCATCGCGTACAGCACGCGGCGGTGGACTGGCTTGAGCCCGTCGCGGACGTCGGGCAGCGCACGACCGACGATGACGGACATCGCGTAGTCCAGATACGCGGTCTGCATCTCGGCCTCGAGGGCGCGGGGCTCGATGTTGCCGTCGAGGGTGGTGTCAGCCGAGGACATCGTTCACCTGCTCACACGTCGAGGTTCGCCACGGCACGCGCGTTCTCTTCGATGAAGTTGCGCCGCGGCTCGACCTGGTCCCCCATCAGCATCGAGAAGATCCGGTCGGCGGCGGACGCGTCCTCGAGCGTGACCTGCGCGAGGGTCCGCGTCGCGGGGGCCATCGTCGTTTCGCCGAGCTGGTCGGCGTTCATCTCGCCGAGGCCCTTGAAGCGCTGGAGCTTGACGCCGTGCTGTGCCACCGCGAGCACGGCGCCGGGAAGTTCGGCGAACGTTTCGGCGTCGTCGCTGTTGTCGCCGAGCGTAACCGTGAAGGGCGGCTCGCCGGCGAGCTCCGCGAGCGCGGCGTGCACGCGCAGCAGCTCGCCGTACTCGTGGCTCTTGAAGAGGTCCCCCGAGAGGCGGTGCACGCGCGCGAAGCCGGTCGCCGCTTCCACGGTGCGCACGGCGATCTCGCCGTCGACCGACTCGAGCAGCTCGGTGTCGTGCGTCGCGCCCTTCTTCGCCTTGGCGCCGAGCATCTTGCGCGCCGCGGCGGCGGTGTTGACGCCGGCGCTCAGCAGCGAGGTCTGTTCGAGGAACTGGACGAGGTCGGCGCCGTGGGCGGCCCGCAGTGCCGAGGACCAGCCTTCGTACTGCTTGAGCATGCGGTTGTAGCGCTGCCAGCGTTGCTCGGTGAGCTTGAAGCGCTTGTCGGCGCGGTCGGCGACGTCGATCTTCTCCCACTTGTCGGAGAGCAGGATCTCCTCGAGTTCTGAGTCCTTCTCGACGTAGCGCTCGCGCGAGCCCTGTTTGAGCTTGTAAAGCGGCGGCTTGGCGATGTAGACGAAGCCGCCCTTGATGAGCTCTTCCATCTCGCGGAAAAGCAGCGTCAGGACGAGCGTGCGGATGTGGGCGCCGTCCACGTCGGCGTCGGTCATCAGCACGATCTTGTGGTAGCGCAGGTTCTCGAGGTTGAACTCGTCGCGCACGCCGGTCCCGATCGCGGTTATCAGCGCCTGGATCTCGACGTTCTGCAGGACCTTGTCGATGCGGGACTTCTCGACGTTGAGGATCTTCCCGCGCAGCGGCAGCACGGCCTGGGTGTTGCGGTCGCGGCCCTGCTTGGCCGAGCCGCCGGCGGAGTCGCCCTCGACGACGAAGAGCTCGGCCAGCGCCGGGTCGCGCACCGAGCAGTCGGCGAGCTTGCCCGGCAGCGTGGAGTTCTCGAGCGCCGACTTGCGGCGTGTGAGGTCGCGCGCCTTGCGCGCCGCCTCGCGTGCACGCTGCGCGTCGACGGCCTTGGAGATCACGGCGCGCGCCTCGCTCGGGTTCTCCTCGAGGAAGTCACCGAGGCCGGAGTTGACGATCGACTCGACGAAGCCCGCCATACCGGGGTTGCCGAGTTTGGTCTTCGTCTGGCCCTCGAACTGCGGCTCGCGGAGCTTGACTGAAACGACGGCGGTCAGCCCCTCGCGGACGTCCTCGCCGGAGAGGTTGCCGTCTTTGTCCTTCAGCAGTCCGTGGTCGCGCGCGTACCGGTTCAGCGTGCGTGTGAGCGCCGAGCGGAAGCCGGACAGGTGGGTGCCCCCCTCGCTGGTGTTGATGTTGTTGGCGAAGGTGTGGACCGATTCCTGGTACGAGCTGTTCCACTGCATCGCGATCTCGGCGGAACCCTCGTCCGACTCGCCGGCGAAGTAGACGACCTTGCGGTGGACGGTGTCCTTGTTTTCGTTGAGGTAGCGGACGAAGTCCTCGATACCGCCGTCGTAATGGAACGTGCGGCGCTGGCCCGCGCCGCGCTCGTCCACGAGAGTGATCGACAGTCCGCGCGTCAGGAACGCGGTCTCGCGCAGGCGCTCCTCGAGCGTGTGGAATTCGAATTCGAGCGTCTCGAAGATCTCGGCGTCGGGCAGGAACGTGACCGTGGTGCCGGTGCGATCCCTGGCGCCGGGCTTGGCATCCTTCGCGAGCTTGGCGAGCGGCGCGCCACGTTCGTACTGCTGAGTCCAGATGTGGCCGTCGACGTGGATCTCGATCGAGAGTTGCTCGGAGAGCGCGTTGACGACCGAAAGCCCGACGCCGTGCAGGCCGCCGGAGACCTTGTAGCCCTCGCCGCCGAACTTGCCGCCGGAGTGAAGGACGGTGAGCACGACTTCGACGGCCGGCTTGCCCTCCTTCTTCATCACGCCGACCGGGATCCCGCGCCCGTTGTCGGTGACGGTGATGGAGTTGTCGGGGTGGATCGTGACGCTGACCTCGTTGCAGAAGCCCGCGAGCGCCTCGTCGACCGAGTTGTCGACGACCTCGTAGACGAGGTGGTGCAGGCCGAGCACACCAGTCGAGCCGATGTACATTCCGGGGCGCTTGCGAACTGCTTCCAGTCCCTCGAGGACCGTGATGTCGCTCGCGTCGTAGCTCGTCGAGCCGCCGCGAGCGCGCGTCTTGGATTTGCCTTTGTCGCCGCTGTTTTTGGCCGGTGCCAATTACCCTCCGATGGCGTGCAAGAGCCCCGGATTCCGGGGCTCAAACGTCCACGGCCGAGGCGGGTTTTCTGTACCTACTAGGGTACCACGCGCGGGCGTCGAAACCGGGGTCCGCGCGGCGCTGAAAGGCTGCAAAATCACGACTTTTCGGGGCCCCACGCGTTTGCGCGCGGAGCGCACGGGCACACGGGCGCGCGTTCAGCGGGCACGGCACCTCAGCGACTGGATCTCGCTGTCCGCCAAGCCGCTGTTCAGGCGTGCGATCAGCTCATCCGACATCAGTTCCAGCTCCTGCGCCCAGACCGACGATTCGCACTGCACGGTCAGGACTCCGCCGGCCTCCGCTGTCGGCTGGGCGGCGGCTGCGATCGCGGCGCCGACGGCTTGCGGCCAGAGTTGCTGTACGGCGGCGAGCGTGCTCGCGGGAGCAAGGCGCGCCGTCAGCGCTCCCAGGGCGTCCGCCATCGGCCTCGGGGCGGTGCGTCTCACGCCGCCACGGCCTCCTGCACCAGGGTGCCGTCGCGCGCGAGAAGTCGCGTTGTTCCGTGCCCCGCTGCAGCGGGAACATGGTCGAGATCGGTCGTCGATATCACGCTCTGCCCGGCCCCGGCGAGGCCCTGCACCAGGCGCTCGCGCCGCTCGGCATCGAGCTCGCTCATGACGTCGTCGAGCAGCATCACCGGGGGCGTCCCGCGACGTTCGGCGAGCAGCGTGCGCTCGGCGAGCAGAAGAGCGAGCAGCGCGAGCCGCTGCTGGCCTTGCGAGCCGAAGGTCCGCAGCTCGCGACCGTCGCGCTTCAGCGCGAGGTCGTCGCGGTGGGGTCCGTGGCTGCTGAAGCCGCGGCGCATGTCCTCCGACTCGTGGGCGTGCAGCTCACTGAGGAACTCGGCGCTCGTCGCGGCGCGTGAGCGCGGGCGGTAGTCGAGGCTCGCGGATCCACCGAGGCCGAGCTCGTCGGCGTGCGCCGCGAAACGGCCGGCAAGCTCGTCTGCCGCCTCGCGCCGCGCAGCCATCAACGCGACCGCCGCGCGCGCGAGCTCCTGGTCCCACGTCTCCAGTGAGGAGCGTGAGGAGCGCCCGGCGCGGATCGCGGCGAGCAGCGCGTTGCGCTGGGCGAGGATGCGCCCGTAGTCGCGGACCGTGACCGACCGAGCGGGCCAGCAGGCCGAGACGAAGTGGTCGAGGTGCGCGCGGCGCACCGAAGGCGCGCCCTTGACGACGGCCAGGCGGTCCGGGAAGAACGCCGAGATGAGCGGTCTGAGGGGGCTGTCGAGGAGGCGCTCGAGCGGCGCGCCGTCGGCGGTCATCCGCTTGACGGAGCGGCCGGCGTCGGGACCCGGGCCGTACGCGACGGTCAGTTCGTGACGTTCGTCGCCGTCGACGACGTCGACCTCGACCCGCGTCGCGTCGGCACCGAAGGCGACGAGCTCGCGGTCGTTGCGCGTCCGCGGCGAGGCACCGGTGCAGCCGAAGTAGAGCGCCTCCAGGAGGTTCGACTTGCCCGCTCCGTTCGGGCCGTGCACGACGGTGAGACCCTCGCCCAGCCTCGCCTCAGCGCGGTGGTAGCTGCGGAAGTCGCGCAGCCGCAGCGAGTCGACGCGCACGCGGCGCTAGAGGTTGAGCCGCACGGGCATGATGAGGTAAACGAACTGTCCCGGCTCGGTCGATTCGATCAGTCCCGGGCGCAGGGGCGTGATGAGCTTCAGGACGAACTCGTCGCCGTCGACGCTCTCGAGGCCGTCGCGCAGGTAGTCCGGGTTGAAGCCGATGTCGAACGGCTCGCCCTGGAACGTGACGGGGAGCGTCTCGCTCGCCTCGCCGATGTCGGGCGTCTCGGCCGAGATCCGCAGTGCACCCTCGCTGAACGACAGCTGCAGGGGCGTGTTCTTCTGCGCGAGCAGGCTCACGCGCCGCACCACGTCGAGCAGCTCCCCTCGCGCGATACGCAGCGAGTGCTCGGCCTCGTCAGGGATCAGCTGGCGGTAGTTCGGGAACTGCCCGTCGATGAGGCGCGAGGAGAGGACGACTCCGCCGAGCTCGAAGACCACCTGGCTCTGGCCGACGCCGACGGACAGCGCATCGTCCGGGGCGACCTGGGCGAGCCTCACAAGCTCGGCCATCGCCCGGGCCGGCACGTTCACCTCGAATCCGGTCGATAGCTCCTCCTCGAGCGCGGTGGTCTTCACGCTCAGGCGATACGAGTCGGTGGAGACCATCCGCAGCTCCCTCCCTGACGCCGAGATCAGGATCCCGTTGAGGACCGGGCGCGTCTCGTCCCGCGACGCCGATCGTTCGACGCGCTCCACTGTCGCGGCGAAGCTCGCCGCAGGCAGCGTGATGCGCCCGCTCTCCTGCGGTTCGGGAAGGTTCGGGAAGTCCTCGGTGCGCAGCGTCCGCAGATGAAAAGTCGAGGAGCCCGAGATGATCTCGACGTCGGCGGTCGCGCTGCGCAGCTCAAGCGACACGCTGCCGCCAGGGAGCGCTCGCGCGACCTCCGTGAAGAGCCGTGCCGGGAGCACCGCGTCACCGGGAGTGTCGACTGTCGCCTCGAGCGGGACGCGAATGCCGAGCTCCATGTCGGTGGCTTGCAGCTCGACCGCGCCGTCGGCGAGCGCCTGGACCTTGATGCCCGAGAGCGCTTGGAGCACGCTCCGCGTCGAGGCGACGCGGGACGCTGTTTGCAGCGCGCCGAGGAGTTGCTCGGCCGTCGTTGTGATCTTCACGGCAACAATCTCTTTCTTTCGAGTAACTGCAGGTGCTGTGGATATGTGGAGAACGTGTCTTTCGGCCGGTTGCGCGCGCCAGCTGCGTGTGCGCGGAGCGCACCGGCAAGGTCGGGCTGACGGGAGAGCATTCTCGCAACGACCCCGGTCATTGCTCGCCGTCGCCGCCGACGAGAGTTGCGCGCAGCTTCTCCACAGCCAGACGTGAGGGCTCGTCGTCACGGACCAGCTGTGCGGTGCGCTTGCATGCGTTGAGGACGGTTGTATGGTCGCGGCCCGCGAAAGCCCGGCCGATCGTCGGCAGCGACTCGCCGGTCAGCTCGCGTGAGAGGTACATCGCGACCTGGCGTGGCCAGAGGACCCGGCGCGACCTTGTCTGCGAGAGCAGCTCCTCAGTCGTGAGGCCGAACTGCGCGCACGTTGCGGACTGGATCCCGGGAAGCGTCACGGCTTCGCGCGCGCGTGAAGTGTGGTGCAGGGCGTCGAGGACCTCCTCGGCGAGCTCGAGCGTGACGGACCTGCCCGTGAGCGATGCGTACGCGACGACACGAATGAGGGCCCCCTCGAGGTCGCGGACGTTGTCGGTGACGCGACGCGCGATCGCCGGGAGCACGAGCTCGTCGTCGATCACGACACCGTCGCTCGCCGCTCGCTTGCCGAGGATCGTCAGGCGCGTCGCGAAGTCTGGGGGCGCGATGTCGGCGACGAGGCCGCCCTGGAAACGCTGGCGCAGTCGCGTCTCGAGGGCGTCGAGATCGGCCGGTGCGCGGTCGGAGGTGAGCACGATCTGGCGCCCGACCTCGTGCAGGGCGTTGAACGTGTGGAAGAACTCCTCCTCGGTCTTGGCCTTTCGCTCGAGGAACTGGACGTCGTCGAGGAGCAGCATGTCGATGTCGCGGAAGCGCGACTTGAAGCGGTCGGTGCTGCCGCTGGAGAGCGCGGCGAGGAAGTCGTTGGTAAACGTCTCGCCGGTAGTCATGCGCACGCCGAGGTCGGGGTTGTGGCGCTTGGCGAACGTCGCGATCGCGTTGAGCAGGTGCGTCTTGCCGACCCCCGGTGGGCCGCAGATGAAAAGCGGGTTGTACGCGTCGCTCGGGAGCTCGGCGACGGTCAGGGCCGCGGCATGTGCCAGGCGGTTGCCGTCGCCGATCACGAACTGCTCGAAGGTGAGCTTCGCGTTCGCGGCCACCTCGTACTCGGCTCCGATCTCGACAGCGTCCGCGCTTTCGGGGTCGACGAGCTGCACCTCCGCCTCGGGACCGAGCACGGCCCTCGCGCAGTCGCGGATCAGCGCGCCGAAACGCTCCTGGAGCCACTGTCGCGACGCCGGGGGCGCCGTGATCTGCAGCCGCGTCCCATCGAGCCGCAGCGGCTTGATCTGGCCGAGCCAGAGCGCGAAGGTCTCGGCGTCAACTGCCCCTTCGAGCTGCGATTGGACGCGTTTCCAGGTGGCTTCGTTGTAGTCGTTCACGCCAGCACAAGCCCGCCGCCCCCATCGGGGGAAGGCGCGGTTTACCTATCGAGAGGGGGGTCCGGCACCGCCGGCGACCCGATGCGGCGACTATAACCAACGCCGATCTGACCGCTCGCGCGTGGTACCGCATTTGGCGGAAAATTGAAGGCGACGAGCGTCGCCTATAATCGCCGGACCGACTCTGCTCGGAGCGACGAGATGAAGCGCACCTACCAGCCCAAGAAGCGCAAGCGCGCGCGCACCCACGGATTCCGTGCGCGCATGGCGACGCGCGCCGGTCGGTTGACGCTCAAGCGGCGTCGCCACAAGGGCCGCAAGCGCCTTTCGGCCTGAGGGTCGGTTGGCCGGCGAGGGCGCGCAGCAAGGTCGGCGTGCGAGCCGCGGGCGTCTGACGCGCAGCGCCGAGTTCGATCGCGTGTACCGCCAGGGGCGCTCGACGGGAAACCGCCACCTCGTGCTCTACACGTTCCCCACCGAGGCCCCCGGGGCAAGGCTCGGGCTGTCCGTCCCGCGGAAGGTCGGCGGGGCAACCGAGCGCAACCTGGTCAAGCGGCTGCTGCGCGAAGCGTTCGCCGCGCAGGAGGAGCGACTCGCGGACGGCTACGACGTCGTCATCGTCGCCCGCCCCGCCGCGCTGGAGCTCGCTGAGCGCGACGGGCTGCGGGGGATCGCCGGTTCGCTCGCGGAACTCCTCGCGGCGGCGCGGGTCGGGACTTCGCAGGGCGCGGCGGCGGAGAGCTGAGATTGCCCGACCGTGTCGGCTGGACCCCAGCGCGCGCCCTCCGCGCGGTCGTGCTCGCGCCGATCGTCTTCTACCAGCACTTCATCTCGCCGGCCTATCCGCGGCGCTGCCGCTACGAGCCGACATGCTCGCGTTATGCGGTCGAAGCGATCGGGCGCTACGGGGCGCTGCGCGGCGGCGTGCTCGCCGCGTGGCGGCTGCTTAGATGCAATCCGTTCAGCCCGGGCGGATACGATCCCGTCGACGCGCAGCGGCTGTTCGCCCCCCGTGGCCCCGTCGGTCATTGAGCGGAGCGGCCAGACGCGCGCGCCCCAGCCTGCCGCTTAGCGACGGGGCCCCCTCCCAAGTCAGATGCCAATACTCGCGAACGTAATTCAGGACGCCTTCTCGCCGCTGATCACGGTGTTCGAACACCTGCTGGTGTTCATCCACGGCATCGTCGGGAACTGGGGCTGGGCGATCGTCGGGATGACGATGGTCGTGCGTGCCGTGCTGGTCCCGCTGACCTACCGGCAGCTGAAGTCAATGCAGGAGATGCAGCGGCTCTCCCCCGAGCTGCAGGCGCTGAAAGAGAAGTACAAGGACGACAAACAGCGCCAGCAAGAGGAGATGATGAAGCTCTACCGCGAGCGCGGCGTGAACCCGTTCGGCGCGTGCCTGCCGCTGCTTCTCCAGCTCCCGGTGTTCATCTCCCTCTTCTACATGCTGCGGACCGATCTGAAGAACCAGATCTGCGGCCCGCAGATGATCTCCTCCTACGAAAAGGCGCTCGGGCAGCCCGTCAAACAGTTCAGCGACATCCCCGAACACGCGACGAAGATCACGAGCGCGACGGCCCAGAACGTCTCCGGCATCACGCAGTCGGCGTCGCACATGGTCAAGGGCCTGTCGGAAGTCGGCTGCAACGTCGTCGCGCCGGGGTCGGCCCACTTCCTCTTCCTGCCTGACATCACAGAAAAGGCGACGGGAGCGGCGTTGATCGCTTTGATCATCGTCTACGTCGCCTCCCAGGTCGGCTCGACGCTGATCGCCACGGCGAGCGCCGATCCGAACCAGCGCCGCCTAATGCTGTTTTTGCCGCTCATCTTTGTGATCATTCTGTATCGGTACCCGTCGGGCCTTCTCGTCTACTGGATAACGACGAACATCTGGACGGTCTGCCAGCAGCTCGTGATCCGCAGGCGAATGCCTCCACCGGTGCGACCGCAGGTCGACCCGAGTCAGCCGAAAAAGTCCTTCCGCGAATCGCTTGAAAGCGCCGTCGGCAACACCGGTGCGCAAAAACCGGCGCCGGCCGCGGCGGAAGCGCCTACACCGCCGCCCCCGCCACGCAAAAAAAAGAAAAAATCCGGTAGACGAAGATGAGCGACAACGGCGAGGACTACGAGGAGCTGGCACCCGAGGAAGCTCTGCGCGAGCTGCTCGAGGAGGTCTTGGACGCGCTCGATCTCGACGGGACGATCGAGATCGCGGCGAGCGACGGCGTGCTCGCGGCGCGCGTCGAGGGCGAGGACCTCGGCCTGCTGATCGGCCGGCGCGGGCAGACGATCGACGCACTCCAGCACCTTGCGCAGCGCATCGTCTATCCCGACGTCGCGGCTTCGATGCGGGTCTCGATCGACGCCAACGGATATCGCGAGCGCCGCGCGGAAGACCTCCGCGAAGAGGCCGACGATGCCGCCGAGGAGGCGATCGAAACGGGCCGGCCCGTGGAGTTGGAAGCGATGCCCGCCGCCGAGCGGCGCGTCGTGCACGAGCACCTGCGCGAGCGCTCGGACGTCGAGACGCACAGCGAGGGCGAGGAGCCAAACCGGCGCCTGGTCATCTCGCCTGCACGAGACGTGCGCTAGAGCGTTTCACGTTTTTCCTTACGGTGAAACAATCGCCGCCGTGGCGCAGCTCACCGACAACGAGCGGGGACTGATCGCCGGCATCCTGATCGGCGAGGGGCATTTCGGCGGCGACGGCCGCCAACCGCAGATCACGCTGCGCATGCACGTCCGCCACGAGTCGCTTTTCCGCTGGCTGCAGCAGCGCATCCCCGGCGGCCGGCTCTACGGACCCTACAGCCACTCCGGGCGCAACTACTACCAGTGGATGGCGCGCGGCACCGTGCTCGTCAGCGAGGTGCTTCCGCTCGTCGAGCCAGCGCTCGCAGCAGGCGTGGACGACCACGTCGCGGCGCGCGTCGCCGAGATGAAGGCCCGCTACGCCGACTTCTTTGCTTCGCACGGCACATGACGCGCCCCCGGCTGGCCGCGCTCGGTGCGGCGTGGGGACTTAACGACGGGCAGGTGGCCGCGCTCGGCCGGTTTGTCGAGCTGCTCGCGACCGATCCGCTTGCGCCGACGGCCGTGCGGGACGTCGAGCAGTCGCTCGACGTCCACCTCGCGGACTCGCTGAGCGGCCTCGACGTCGCCGCGCTGCGCAGCGCCGAAAGCGCCGTCGATGTCGGTTCGGGCGCGGGGCTGCCGGGACTCCCGCTCGCCGTCGCGCTGCCGTGGTGCGAGATGGTCCTGCTCGAGTCACAGCGCCGTCGCTGCGACTTCCTCGAGCGCGCAGTCGCCGCGAGCGGTGCGGAGCGGGCCCGCGTGGTGTGTGCGCGCGCCGAGGACTGGCACGCGGGCATCGGCCGAGCCGACGCCGCCACGGCGCGGGCGCTAGCGCCGCAGCCCGTCGTCCTCGAGTGGGCCGCTCCGCTACTTCGTGTTGGCGGCGTGCTCGTCGACTGGCGCGGCGCGCGGCGCGCGGACGAAGAGCGCCGAGCCGGAGCCGCGGCCGCCGAGCTCGGGTTCGGCGCGGCCGAAGTGCGACGCGTCGCTCCCTTTGCAGGCGCCCGCGACCACCACCTACATGTCTTCACGAAGCTCGCGCCGACGCCCGAGCGATTTCCGCGGCGCGCGGGCGTCGCGCGCAAGCGGCCGCTCGGCTGACCGCGGGCGTCCACGCTCACGTGTACCTTGGCCCTGATGGCAACGGTCTTCGCGATCGCCAACCAGAAGGGCGGCGTCGGCAAGACCGCGACGGCCGTGAACGTCGCGGCGTGCATCGCCGAGGCCGGTTACGACACGCTCCTGGTCGACGTCGACCCCCAAGCGAACGCGACAGTCGCGCTGGGGATTGCGCGCACCACCAAGCCTGGGCTCTACGAGGTACTTGCTGGCGCAAGCAATATCGCGGAGGCGATCGTCCAATCGCCGATCGAGCGGCTCTCGGTGCTGCCCCCGGGGCCGGATCTCGCGGCCGCGAACCTCGAGCTGCCCCGTATGGCCGGATTCGAGGGCACTTTGCGCGACGCGCTCTCAGGCGCGCGGGACGGCTACCGGTTCGTCCTGCTCGACTGCCCGCCGTCGCTGGGACCGCTCACGATCTGCGCCCTCGTGGCGGCCGAGCGCGTGATTGTCCCCGTGCAGAGCGAGTACCTCGCGCTCGAGGGCCTCGCCGGCCTGCTCGACACGCTCGCGCTCGTGCGTCGCGAGCTCAACCCCGCCCTGACGATCAGCGGCATGATCCTGACGATGCACGACAGCCGCACGCGCCTCAGCCAGGACGTCGAGCGCGAGGTGCGCGCGCACTTCCCCGAGCTCGTCTTCGACACGGTCATCCCACGCAATGTGCGCATCGGCGAGGCGCCGAGCCACGGCGTGCCCGTGACGCATCACGACCCGGCTTCGACGGGCGCGCGCGCGTACTTCGAGCTCGCGCGCGAGGTGGCCGCGCGTGGCTAGGACACAGCCCGGGATGGGACGCGGCCTGACCGCGATTCTCGCGCTCTCCCCGGAGTCAGATGCCGACGAGGTCGGGCTGCGCGAGCTGCCGCTCGAGATCATCGTGCCGAACCCCGAGCAGCCGCGCCGCGCGTTCGACCCCGACGCCCTCAGCGCGCTCGCCGACTCGCTCGCGCAGCGCGGCGTGCTGCAGCCGGTGCTCGTGCGCCCGCTCGCCGACGGTCGGTACGAGCTGATCGCCGGCGAGCGCCGCTGGCGCGCGGCCCGCGTCGCGGGCCTCGCCCGCATCCCCGCCGTCGTGCGCGACAACGACGACGCGTCGACGCTCGAGATCGCGCTCGTCGAGAACATGCTCCGCGAGGACCTCAACCCGATCGAGCAGGCTCGCGCGTGCGCGGCGCTCGTCGAGGATCTCGGGCTGACGCGCGAGGAGGTCGGCGCCCGGCTCGGCAAGAGCCGCGTGGCGGTGAGCAACCTGATCCGCCTTCTCGATCTCCCAGACGACGTGATCGACCTGATCGAGAGCGGTGAGCTCACGGAGGGCCACGGTCGCGCACTGCTCCTGGCCGCCGATCACGCTCGCCGCCGCGAACTCGCGCGCGCCGCAGCCGAACGCCACCTCTCCGTCCGCGCGCTGGAAGCACTCGCGCGCAACGCGGAGCAGCAAGCGACGGCAAGCCGGCGCCCCGCCGCCGACCACGAGCAGGCGGCGCTCGGCATCGCCGAACGTCTGACGGCCGCACTGGGGATGGAGGTCCGCGTACGGCCACGCGGGGCGAGCGGCTTCCGCGTTGACATTCCGCTCGCCTCACTCGAGCAGGCCGATGTGCTCATGGCCCGGCTCCGGCGCTAACTCGACTTTCCCGAGTGGAGAACTGAGCAACTAGATCGTGAACGTCCTCGCGATCGACCAGGGCACCTCGGCGACCAAGGCGCTCATCGTCGGCGGCGGCGGGCACATCCTCGCTTCGGCGAGCGTCCCGGTCAGCGTCTCGCTCGCGCCCGGCGGCTCTGCCGAGTGCGATGCGCGCGAGCTTCTCGACTCCATCGTCCGCAGCGGCCGCGCCGCGCTGGACCAGTGCGCGGAACCCGTCGACGCCGTGGGCATCGCGAACCAGGGCGAGACGGTAGTGAGCTTCGACCCGGCGAGCGGCGAGCCGACCGGCCCCGCGCTCTCATGGCAGGACCGGCGCGCCGCGTCGGTCACAGCGGCGCTTGCGCCCCACGCGGCGCGGCTGACGGAGCTCACGGGACTGCCCCTCGACCCGTACTTCTCGGCGCCGAAGATGGCGTTGCTCGCCGAGCGCCCGGGCCGCGTCGGACCGATCGACGCGTGGCTGAACGAACAGCTCACAGGCCAGTACGTGACCGACGTCGCCACGGCGTCGCGGACACTCCTGCTCGACCTGCACAGCCGCGACTGGTCGCCCGAGGCGTGCGACCTCTTCGGCGTCGACCCCGGTGCGCTGCCGCGCATCGCGACATGCGCCGAGCGCGTCGGAGAGACGGAGGCGTTCGGACCGCGGCTGCCCGTCACCGGGCTCGCGGTCGACCAGCAGGCCGCCCTGTTCGCCGAGGGCTGCCTGCACGAGGGCGAGAGCAAGTGCACGTACGGCACCGGAGCGTTCCTGCTCGCCAACGCCGGCTCCCAGCCTCCGCGCTCGAGCCACGGGCTCTCCGTATCGGTCGCCTGGTCGGCAGCCGGTGCGACGAGCTACTGCGTCGACGGGCAGGTCTATGCCGCCGGGGCCGCGCTGGACTGGCTCGCGCGCATCGGGCTCATCGACGGCGCCGCGGACATCGACGCACTCTGCGGGACAGAGGCGCCCAGCGCGCGCGAGCCCTGCTTCGTGCCCGCGCTCGCCGGTCTCGGTGCTCCGTGGTGGGCGCCCGCCGCTACGGCTAGTTGGACGGATCTCACCCTCGCGAGCGACCGCCCGAGCCTCGTGCGTGCGGTGGTGTGGGGGATCGCCGCGCACGTCGCGCTGCTCGCGCGGGCGCTCGCCGACGACGTTGGCGAGATCTCGGCGCTGCGCGTCGACGGGGGCCTTGTTCGCTCGCGGTCGCTGATGCAGGCGCAGGCCGACCTCGCGCAGATGCCGCTCGAGGTGTACCCGTCGCCCGACGCGACGGCGCTCGGCGTAGCCGCGTTTGCCCGCCTCGGCGCCGGCGGGGAGACCGACGCGCGCGCGGCCATCGGGACATGGAGCCCGGCTCTGCGCTACGAGCCGCGGCTCGACGGCGGCCGCGCCGAGGAAATCCTCGCCCGCGTAGGCACGCAGACCGAGGTCGCCGCCGGGTGAGCGGGACGTTCGACGTTGCGATCATCGGCGCGGGCGACGTCGGTGCTGCCATCGCGCGCGAGCTCGCCGCGTTTGACCTCTCGCTCGTGTTGATCGACAGCTGCGACGTGGGCGCGGGAACGAGCAAGGCGAACACGGCGATCCTGCACACCGGGTTCGACGCCACCCCGGGGACGCTCGAGTCCCGCCTCGTCGCGCGCGGTCATGAACTTCTCGGCGCCTACGCCCGGGAGGTCGGCATCCCGCTTGAGGCAACCGGTGCTGTCCTCGCGGCCTGGAACCAGGCGGAGCTCGACGCGCTCCCGGCGATCGCGGCGAAGGCGCGTGAAAACGGCTACGCGTCGATCGCGCCGCTCAGCTCCGGCGAGCTGTACGACCTCGAGCCTCGCCTCGGCGCCGGCGCGCTCGGCGGCCTCCTGATACCGGGCGAGTCGATCGTCTGCCCGTGGACGGCGCCGCTCGCGTGGGCGACCGAGGCGGCGTCGGGCGGCGCGGCGCTCATGCGATTCACGGCCGTGAGGAACCTCGGCCGTGAGGAGTCGGCCTGGCGGCTCGATACCACCGCCGCCGAGGTGCGCGCCCGCTGGATCGTCAACGCGGCCGGGCTGCACAGCGACGACCTGCACACGATGGCGGGATACGACGGGCTCGCGATAACGCCGCGCCGCGGCGAGCTGATCGTGTTCGACAAACTGGCGAGGCCTCTGCTGCGCCACATCGTGCTTCCCGTTCCGACCGCCGAGACCAAGGGCGTACTCGTCGCGCCGACGGTCTTCGGCAACGTCCTGCTCGGGCCGACCGCCGAGGACATCACCGACAAGTCCGACACCTCGTGTACGGCGGCCGGGCTGGCGTACCTGCGCGGCGAGGGCCGGCGCATCCTGCCGGAGCTGCTCGAGCACGAGGTGACGGCGACGTACGCGGGACTGCGTGCCGCGAGCGGGCTCGGCGACTACCTTCTCCTCGCTGACGGTGCGCGCCGATACGCGTGCGCGGCGGGCATCCGCTCGACGGGCCTGACGGCCGCGATGGCGATCGCGGAGTGGCTCCGCGACGAGCTCGCGCGAGCGGGCCTTCCGCTGCGCCCGCGCGGCGAGCCGCTCGTGCCGCCGCGCATGCCCTACATCGGCGAGGGCGCGCCGCGACCGTTCAGCGACCGCTCCGCAACCGAGCACGGCCGCGAGTACGGGCAGATTGTCTGCTTCTGCGAGCGGGTCACGCGCGGCGAGATCCGCGACGCGTGCGCGGGGCCGCTGCCCGCAGCCGACCTCGACGGTGTTCGCCGCCGCACGCGCGCGTTGACGGGGCGCTGCCAGGGTTTCTACTGCGCGGCCGATGTCGCGGCGGAGATCGCAGCTGCCCGCGGCACGGCGCCGGCGGAGCCGTGGTGGCAGCCGTGAGCGCGACGGCCGACGTGGTGATCGTCGGCGCCGGGCCGGCGGGGCTCGCGGCCGCTGATGGGCTTGCGCGCGCGGGCGCCGATGTGCGCGTGATCGAGCGCGAGCAGGCAGCCGGCGGCATCCCGCGCCACTGCGAGCACGGGGGGTTCGGCCTGCGGGACCTGCGCCGCTCGCTCACCGGTCCGGATTACGCTGCGCGCTGCGCCGAGCGCGCCGCGGCCGGGGGGGCCGAGATCATGCTCGGCACGCAGGTCACCGGCTGGTCAGCTGACGGTGCGCTGATCCTCGCCGGCGCCCGCGGCCCGCAGACGCTCGCGGCACGCGCCGTACTCCTGGCCACGGGCTGCCGCGAGCGTCCGCGCGCCGCGCGCGCGATCCCCGGTTCGCGTCCGCGGGGCGTTTTCACGACCGGGACGCTCCAGCGCCTCGTCGCTGCCGGCGAGCGCCCTGTCGGGCATCGCGCCGTGATCGTCGGCGCAGAGCACGTCTCCTACTCCGCGCTCCAGACGCTGAGACACGGCGGCGCGCGCGCCGCCGTGATGACCACCGAGCTCGACCGCGCGCAGACCTTCGCCGCGGTCGCCGCAGCCGCGCGCTTGCTGCTCCGCGTGCCGCTGCTCACGAGAACCGCGATCGCGGCCGTGCACGGACGCGGCCGCGTCGAGGCGGTCGACCTGCTCGACCTCGGCGGTGGAGGCACCCAACGCGTCGCGTGCGACACGGTGATCCTCACAGGCGACTGGATCCCCGAACGCGAGGTAGCCCAGCTCGCCGGCGTGACCCTCGACCGCGGCACCGGTGGGCCGCGCGTAGACGGCGAGGGACGCACCGACCGCGTCGGGCTGTTCGCGGCCGGCAACATCCTGCACGGCGCCGAACCGGCCGACGTCGCCGCGCTCGAGGGCCGGTCGGTGGCGCGGTCGATCGGCGAGTACCTCGGCGGCGCGGGCTGGCCGGCGCGGAGCGCGGCTATCGAGGTTGCGCCGCCGCTCGCGTGGATCGTCCCCAACGCGCTGCCCGTGTTACGCGACACGCGCTTCAAGCTGCGCTCGTCGGTCGCGGCGCGCCGGGCAGAGGTGCGGGTCGAGCAGGCGGGACGGGTCATTGCGACCGCGCGCGCCCGCGGTCTCGCGCCGGGCCGCGGCGGGCGCCTGGCCGCGGACTGGGCCGGCGATGCCGAGCCCGGCGAGCCACTCACGATCACTCTTGCCTCCGCGGCGACGCGCCGTGCTCGCGCGGCCCGGGCGTAGAGTCGCCGCGTGACGCGCGTGACCCTCAGTCCGCTGGCGGCTTCGGATCGCGAGGCCTTCGTGGCGGCGATGACCGCGAGCCACGAACTGCATCATCCGTGGCTCTTCCCGCCGACGAACGACGTGGCGTTCGCGGCGCTGCTCGCGCGTGACGTTGACGGCCGTCACGAGACGCACGTCGTCAAGCTCGCCGACGGTGCGATTGCCGGCTACTTCACCGTCGGCGAGATAGTGCGCGGCGCGCTGCAGAGTGCCTACCTCGCGTACGGCGGCGTCGCCGGGCTGGACGGGCGCGGCTACATGAGCGAGGGGCTCGGGCTGCTACTCGACCACATCTTCGGGGCGATGTCGCTGCATCGCGCCGAGGCAAACATCCAGCCTGCGAACCACCGTTCGATCGCGCTCGTCCGCCGCGCTGGCTTCAGCAAGGAGGGGTTCTCGCCGCGTTACCTGAACATCGCGGGCGAGTGGCGCGATCACGAGCGCTGGGCGCTCACCGTCGAGGACTGGCGCGCTCGTCGCACCCCGAAGCGCACCCCCAAGAAGTCCTAGCGAGCCCTGCGGCGCTCGGGTGCGGCCGCGGCGGCGGCCGCACCCGAGCGACAGAGTCGGCGGATCAGGGAAGTTCCGCTTCCAGTTCGGCGCCGAGCGGGCCGAGCCAGACTTCCATCCCAACCGCTTCCGACTTCGCGCAGCCCGTCTTGGCGCTGAGCGAGGAGTCGAGCTTCAGCGAAACACCGGCGACGATGTTGGCTGTGTCTTCGAGGAACGGGAAGGCTTCTTCCTCGTTCTTTTTTTCGGGTTCTTCGGTCGTGTAGGTTGGCGGCCAAGTGCCCTTGATCTTCGTCTTGGAGTCGTAGACGCACTTCACGCCTTTCGATTCCAGGCGCAGAACGAGCGCCGAGGACAGGTCGACGGTCCCCGTGTGCTTCGTGGTCATTTCCTGCTCGGTCATCGAACCGCCCGACAGCGAGACGTCTTCGACCGGTTTCAGGCGGTTACGCCGTTCGCCGTGTTCTTCGTATTCTTCGACTTCGCCGCATGGCGGGGGTGCGACGCTGCCTTTGGCGATGTCCTTCGTGGTGCTGTTCGTGTCCAGCACCATCGAGCCTTCTTCGGCTTCGGTCTGCGGCAGCACCTGGCAGAGCACGTGTTCGTAGGGCCCGGGTTCGAAGCCGATGAACCAGCCGGCCCGGACCGTCGCGCCGTCTTTGATCGTTTCGCCCAGCTTCTTGCCTTCGTCGAAGGCCTTCAGTACCAGCACCGTCTTAGCGGCCTTCGGCGGCGAAGTGCTCGGGCGCGACGCGCCCGGCGCGTGGCGCAGAGCGACGACCCGGTGTGCCGCCGCGCTGCCCGCCGCCGTCGCCGCCGCCACCAGCGCCGCGAAGGTGACGAGTCCGGCGAGCCTGAGTCTTGCGGTCATTTTCAAACCCCCAGTCAATCCGTTGATGCGGCCCCTCGCCGCGGTCGCGGGCAGCCTATTCCCCCGCGGAGTTCCGCGCACATCAGGCCCGCATCGTCGTCGTCCCGCCCGGTCCGCTGACGAGCCGCGCAGTTCGGCGGCCGCTTCGATGGGCGGGCGCGCGCGGCGCCGGTGGGGCCTCGAGCGTGTCGCGCGAGCCCGCTACCAGCTGCCGCCGGTGAGTCTCGCGACTAGTTCGATCATTGCGTCGAGTGCGGCCTCTAGTGGCTCGGTGTCGCGTTTGACCTGAGTGAGGAGGAGGCCGCCCTGTAGGGCGGCGAGCAGCGCAAGGGCGAGGGTGTCGGGGTCTGTGCCGGGCGCGAGCTCGCCTCGCGCGTGCATCTCTCGTAGACCGCTCTGGATCGTGGCTTCCCAGCGTTTGAAGCCTTCGGAGACGTGGGCTCTTGCGTCTGGATCGGTCTCTGCTAGCTGGCCGCCGAGAGAGCCGATTGGGCAGCCGCCGCTGCAGCCGTGCTCGCGCTGCGCCGCGATCACGAAGTCGCGCCAGGCGCGGAGGCCATCCAGCGTGCTGAAATCGAAGTTCTCCTGGCCGCCGACCATTACGTCGGCCTGGTGGTCAACGACCGCCCGGACCAGGGCCGGCTTGTCGTCGAAGTAGTGGTAGAGCTGCGAGCTCGAGACGCCCGCAGCCGCGCGTACGTCCTCGATCGTCGTGTGGGCGACGCCTTGCCGGAAGATCAAGTCGGCAGCCGCGTCGACGATGCGTTGGCGGGTCTCCTGCCCCTTGCGCGTCAACGGACGAGGCGAGGGGCTGGTCGTGCTCATAACGCAGATTCTACCAACAGAATGGATCGCACCATCCAATCCGTGCTAGAGTGGAACGCACGATCCAGTCTCGGGTCGCGACAACCACTCAAGGGGAGAGCGCGATACATGTCACTTAAAGGCAAAACCGCCCTTGTAACCGGCGGCACATCCGGGATCGGATCCGCCACCGCACTGGCGATGGCCGAGAAGGGCGCGTCGGTGATCATCACCGGTCGCGATGAGACCCGCGGCGCGAGCACCGTGGAGAAGGTCCGGGCGGGTGGTCACGATGCGCAGTTCATCGCCGCTGATCTCTCGCAGATGTCCGAGGTGGGGCGAGTTGCCGACGCAGCAGGCGAGATTGATGTTCTGGTCAACTGCGCCGGCTTTGCCGCCCTCGCATCGACGGCTGACACCGACGAGACGGCGTTCGACGGGCTGTTCCAGATCAACGTCAAGGCGCCCTTCTTCCTCGTCGCCGCGCTCGCCCCGAAGATCGCCGCCCGCGGCGGCGGATCGATCATCAACGTCTCGACGATGGTCGCGAGCTACGGGCAGCCAGGCATGCCTGCCTACGGCGCGTCGCGCGCCGCGATCGAGCTGCTCACGAAGGCGTGGGCCGCCGAATACGGGCCGCAGAACATCCGGGTCAACGCGGTCGCTCCCGGTCCGACGCTGACCCCGGCAGTGGAGCCGAGGTTGGAGATGGCCACGGAGTTTGCCAAGCAGATTCCGCTCCGCCGCGTCGCTGACGTGCACGAGCTATCCGACGTCATCACGTTCCTCGCGACCCCCGCGGCGGGCTACATCAACGGGGCGATCATCCCCGTCGACGGCGGCCGTCGCGCGATCTGAAAGGCAGGAGATGAGGCCGGCCACGCGGGCGACCGCCCACGATCCTGCGCGCCGGCAAGCCCGGACACGTTCGCCGGGTCGCAGGCCGGTGACGGAAATCGCACCCCTGATCACCAGTGTCCACGTCTGTACTTAGGGAGCCAAGCACTCAAATGCAAACCACCGCAGAAAAGACCGTGTTGATCACCGGCGCCAACGCCGGAATCGGCAAAGAGATCGCCCGGCAACTGGCAACGCGCCCCGAGACGGCCCGCATCTACCTGGCGTGCCGGAGCCGAGACCGCGCGGCAGCGGCAAGAGCCGAACTCGAGGCGGAGACTGGTCGGCGCATCTTCGACGTCGTTCTCATGGACGTATCCGATCCGGACTCGGTCCGTGCCGGCTTGGCGGGTGTCGACGGGTCGATCGACGCGCTGGTCATGAACGCCGGCGGAATGGGCGGCAAGACGCCCATGGCCTTGACGCCCGACGGGGCCACTTACATGTTCGCGCAGAACGTTCTTGGCCACGTGGTCCTCCTCGAGACGCTCATGGGCGAGGACCGACTTGGCGAAGTGGCGGTCTTCGCCGGAAGCGAGGCAGCCAGGGGGATTCCAAAACTGGGGTTCAAGCGGCCGTCGTTTGCATCAAACTCCGCCGACGAGCTCGCCACTGTCATCGACGGCAGCTACTTCGCCGGCCGTAAGCCCGACGTCAATCTGGCGTATGGGCAGGCCAAGTTGATTGGCATCCTGTGGATGGCCCACTTGGCCCGGCAGGAGCCCGACCGCCGGTTCATCTGCGTGAGCCCCGGCAACACCACGGGCACCCAAGCACCCAACGACCTGAAATTACCGTTTCGTCTAGCGGCCAAGTACGTCATGCCCCGTCTGGGCATCTCCCACAAGCTTGACGTGGGCGCGAAGCGACTGGTCGACGGCGTCACCGACCCGACGCTGTCCAGCGGCGTGTTCTACGCCAGCGCGGCCAACACGCTCAAGGGGCCCGTAGTCGACCAAACGAACATCTTCCCCGATCTGGCCGACCCCTCGTTTCAGGACAACGCCAACGAGGCCATCCACCGCTTTATCACCCAAAAGACAGCCGCGTAACTCTCAGGACGGCCGCGGCGCCCGTTCAGCATGGGCGCCTGGCTTCTCGAGCACCTCGCGATCGGCAGCGGCGCCTGGCCAGGCGATCTCGGAAAGCAGGCCGAGCAGGATCATCGGCGCGGCACCGGCGCAGTCAGCACGCCTCGACGGCATCGGAGGCTGCGTTGCGCACAGCGCAAAACGGCTGGCTCCGTCTCTGCAATCGCGTCAAGGTATCGCCGGTGCGCGGTGCGTCGATAACATCTGGATCCAATGCACCGCGGTTTCTGCGCGCAATGTTCGGTGGATGCTCGATGCAGCGCATCCGGCGACTACGTGGCAAGCGCAGGAATCGCCGATTTGCAGGCAAAGGGCGATTAGCTCAGCCGGTTAGAGCGCTTCTCTGATAAGGAAGAGGTCCCTGGTTCGAGTCCAGGATCGCCCACTCGCCGCCACCGCGCGGCGATGCGCTTCAGCCCGCCCACGAGCGAAGGTCGGCCGCAAACGCACGGAGCCTCTTCGACGCGAGGATGATCGTTGCGTTCTGTCGACTTGAGTCGACGAGCGAGGGGAAATCGAGAGGCCCGGTCGACGGCTGGAGGAGGCGCTTGGCGGCGAGCTTGTCCTGCGAACGCACCGGGTCAAAGCGCGACAGAAGCGATGTGAGGCCTGGCGGCAGGCCATGCTTCGTGCGGGAGACCCGTCGTGCTAGCGATGCCGGAAGCGAGAACGGCTTGACGAAGCGCTCGAGCGTCTTCGCGAACGCCACGTCGCGAGCGCGCAGGGTTGTCAGCCACTGGGCCTGTTCTTCGGCGAGGCTTGCGGCGAAGTTCGCCTGAGCTGCCTCGGCCACCGCGTTTCCGGATTTGTAAGCACCCTGCACGCGCTCGAAGGTCGTCAGTTGCGCGTACGCAACGGCGTCAAGCTTCGAAGCGGCCGCAAGCACTGCGTTGGCAGAGACGACGACGGCCCGGGGCACGCCGTGGGTCAGGCTGGACGGCAGTGTTGGTGTTCTCGTCGATGTCTTCGCGAAGACGCCGTAGTCGTATCGAGGAGGGTCGGCAGCCTGCCAACCCTGAATGAGCGCGCCGACGTTGAACGTGATCGCGGAGATGTCTCCGAAGATCGAGATGACGGCGCCTGCTGCCTTGAAGGCCGCCGCTTTCAGCCCGGTCCGCGCGGCAAGCCCCTCAAGGAACGTGTTCTCCTCTCCCAACAGACCGACCGCCTTCGTGATGTGGTTGATGCCGGGAATGAACGAGAGAAGCCCTCCGTCTTTGGCGATCTGGAGATTTTCACGAGACAGTTCGCCCATCAGCACCTTGTAGGCGTGCGCTGGGTCGTCCACGGGATTAACGAGGTGCGGCGCTTCGGATCCTTTCGTCGTCCCAGTTGTCCCAGTTGTCCCAGTCGTTCCCGTGGTCCCAGTGGTCCCAGTCGTTCCCGTGGTCCCGGTCGTCGCCGGATATTTGTCTTCCAGGTTTTCGAGTATCAAGCCGGCAATGTCGTCGGACTCGTACGCGCAGAACACGATGAACCCGTGGGGGTCGACGATCCCCGTCGGGTTGCTCTGCGCGCCCGGTATCTGAAAGTCGTTGATGACGCCTTCGGGAGTGACGCGGCCGATCTTGCTCGTGTTGTACTCGGTAAAGAAGAGATTCCCGTTTGGCGCGAGGGTGATCCACGACGGCTCCGAGTTGGGCGTGGGTATTTCGAATTCTGAGATTTCGCCCTCGTGTTCACCGGCCGTTTGGATGCGCCCGATCTTGTTCGACTGGTACTCCGTGAACCACATGTCGCCTTCTGCCCCCGCGGTGATTCCTCCCGGCGCCGATTCGGCCGGAAGTTCGTAAGCCGTTTGTACCGGGCTTCCTTTGACGTATTCCAGCTTGCCGATGACGCTGTTGGTGTAATCGGTCCACCAAATTTCCCCACGTGGGCCCGGGGCAATTCCGGTGAGGAAAAAGGCTTTTTTGTCGACCGATTCCACCGAGACTTCGTGCACGGCGCCTCCCGTTGTGATGTGGCCGAGCATCCCGTCGCTCTCCGTGAACCACAGTTCGCCGTCGGCGACGACTATCTGCTTCGGGCGCTCCGAGAGGGAGTACTCTGTCACTTCGCTCGTTTTGGTCGCGCCTAAGGGCACCTTTGCGATCTTCTCTGCTGACGCCTCCGTCACCCACATGTTGCCGTCGGGGCCTTCGACGATCCATTCGGGTTCACTAGTGGAGCCGGATGGCAATTCGATCTCGGTAAACGAGCAAGTTTCGAGGTCGACTCGCCCCACCTTTCCCGTGGAAGTCTCGGCAAACCAGATTTCTCCGTTCTTGTCTTCGGCGATGCCTTCAGGGTGGCCTCCCGCCGTGGGAATTTTGCACGTCGTGAGTTCCAGTTCCGGGCTTGCGGCTATCGCCACGGCGAGTGCGACGCCGGCACCGATCGCTACGAGAACGGCGACGGTCGTCGCCGCGACACGAATCGACCTGCTTCGGGCCGAACGCGCACGTGTCGCTGGCGCCGGCTCCCCGACTGAATCACGGTTGTCGTTGTGCTGCGGCAGACGTCGACTCCGCTTTGGGCCACCCCGTCGATGGCGGCGCTGCGACCGTAGGACACCGCGCGCGCCTTGTCAAGGGAGCGTCCGTCGTTCACAAGGGGCTGCGGCGCCACGGCGCTCTCGGCCCGGCGTTCCGTGCGACTGAGAGGAGGCGCTCGCCGTGTCCCTCCGCTACGCCCCTCGTTCGACGGTCTTCCAGAACATCAAAAGGGTACGCGCGCACAGCGTGGGCTAGTGCTAAGTGCTACACCGGACGTCGCCGAATGGCCACCCGGCGGCGAGACACGCGGCCACCGCGTCGTGGCGCGGCAGTTCCAGCTCGACCCGATCCGCCGTCAGCCACGGGCGAACGAGCACGATCCCCGGCTCGGATTGCGAGGGGCAGCGAATGATTAGCGGCGCGCTGCGGCGAGCCTACCGGTGGCGGTCTGAACGGCGCGCACGAACGGCCGAGCGCAGGCCGCGCGGCTCATAACTCCGGGTCCGGGTTCAACGCGGGTACATCGCCCGGATTCCTGACGGACTCTGCGTATTGGCTCCGGGCGTCAACGCGAACCGTCGGCGCGGTCGACGGCCCCGCGCGTCCCCTGGTGTCCGGCGCTCGATTCCTGATAACGAAGAGGCTCTTGGTTCGAGTCCAGGATCGCCCATTGGGTGGGCCCACGCCCGACGTCGCGGGGCTAGTTTTCGTCGCGGTAGCGGACGCTGGCGAATGGCCAGTCGGCCGCCAGCCACTCCGCGACGACGTCGTGCAGCAGCGGATCGAGATCGGCACGGCTCGCCGTGACCCACGAGCGGACCTGTGCGGCCCCGGGGTCTGAACGAACAGGGTAGATGTACACGCAGCCGACGACGCGATCTTCGTCGTCGAGGACCGTGTACGTGAACCCTGCGCGCCGCTCGAAGTCGGCGGCGTGTTTGCGCAGGTCCTCGAGGTTCTCGGCCAGTGAGAGACCGTCGGGCGGCGGCCACGAACCCCACGGGAAGCCCGGCGTCGCGCGGATGTGCTCGACGCTAGACGTCCAGGCCGCGTGATCGGACTCGTTGTGCTCGGGTCCGAGCGGCTCGAGGCGAAACCCGGGACCGGCTCGCTCCCGGGGCAACGGGAAGTCGTCTGCGACGAACGGTTGATCGATACAGAGACGTTACCGGCGGGTGCGGTTCCGATTGCGTGCGCCCGCCGGGCGCGTCGCTATGCGTCCCGCGACGAGCCCGGGACCGCCCGCGGATCTGCCCGACCGCTCAGATCCGGGCTCGTCGAGCGAACTGACTCGCGGCCGCGCTCGCGCGTCTATATTTGCGGCGGGTTGGCGAGCCATGCCGAGGGGAACGCGCGGGGCGGGAGGTATCGCGTGCATGGGCAGCAAGACCGAAGAGCGATGAAGAGCAGACGCTTTGGGAACGGCTCGCGGGCCGGCGCCCAGCGGCGGATCGGTGGCCCCGGGGGGCACGGCCTCGTTGCGCGCAGCCCCCTGAACTTGAAGGTCCTCGCCGCCGCGACCGCCCTTGCGGCCTGCCTGTTCCTGCTGCCCGTCGCCCAGGCTCACGCGGAAACCGAAGCCTCCGTCACGGTCGGACCCGCCGCCGTCTCCCAGGCGCTCTTCGTGGCGGGGGACGTCGCGCGTCTCAGCAAGGTCCCGTCCGGCACCGAGGAACTCGTGCTCGAGAAGGCCCTTCAGCAGATGTATGCGGACGAACCGGAACTCGAACCCGCCGTCGCGAAGTCCTACATCGGCGAAATGCAGGCGCTCTTGTCGAGCTCGTCGGCGCCCTCGATGGCGAGCCTTCAACTGATGGCCGGCAACCAGCGCGTGCTCGCGATCCTCGCCGCGCTCGAGCGACCCCACGGCAACCCGTCCGTCCTCTTGGCGCCGGCGGCGAAACTGGCGGTGACACACCTCGCGGCCGTCGCACTCTCGGGCTCGTCGAACATCGCCGCCGACTCCGAAGAACCCAAGTACTTCGAACCACTCGCCGACGCGCGGACAAACCTGACCTACACGTCCTTCGCGCCCGCGACGGTGCTCCGTGCGACGGTGCAGCTCGCGGGCGACAACCACAGGTTCGGGGAAGCGCGGAACGACGTCTGGGGTGCGGCGAGCGAAGAGAACGTCTTCTCCGCCTGGAGCGAACTGCTGCGAGAAAGCAAGGTGCTCCAGTCCGCCGGGCTGAAGGAAATTCGCGAAAAAGTCGAAGCCGGCGACGGGACGATCACCGCCGAACCAGCGCAGCTGACCGCACTGTTCAGCAGCGGCCAGAAAACTACCCAGGAACAGTCCTGCGAACACGGCGGGGGCGAAGAAGCGATCGGCAGCGAAACGATCTCGGGGATCCCGCGCCTGAAGTGCAGCGGCGGTGCCCTCTACGAAGCGGCCCACGCTCGCGCATGCGGGCTGAAAACCGAATGTGAAATTGAACTGGAACGATCGCAGTCGAACGCGGCGAAGCAAGCGCGCGTCATCGCCGAAGAGCGCGCCGCGATGATCGCGGCCGCCGAACTGCTGCGCCCGTCGGACAACACCGCGGCCGCTTTGCAGCAGGCAACGGCGCAGGCCCAGGCGCAGATCTCCGAAGAGGAAACCGCATACGCAAACTACGAAGCGGAAAAGGCCGAGAAGGAAGCGATAGCGAACGGGGTCAAAGCGGGCCTGGGAATCGGCACGTCCGTCCTCGCGCTCGGCACCGGAAACTACTCCGAAGGCATTGGCGGTCTGATCAACGTCGGCTTCGAACTTTACGAAAACATCGAAGGCGGGCTCTCGCACCCGCCCCCGGGCCCGCAGGAAATCACGCTGCAGGACCTCGCCGACCTGAGCACCCAGCTCGCCGGCTTCCAGCAATACACGCAGGAAGCCTTCCACGCCATAAACACACAGCTGGCCGAGCTATCGTCGCAGTTCGCGCGCGAAAACTACGAGCTCAAAGAAGAACTCGGCAACCTCGGGGAACGACTGAAGAAAGAGCAGGGGACGGTCTACGCGCTGCAGGACCAGGTCAAAGAACTCTTCGCGGCGCAGACGAAGGCGAACCTGCAGACCACCATCGAAGACAGCGTCGGCTGGCTCAGGCGTACCGGCGAACCGCTCCAGGGCCCCAAGATCCAGGAAGCGCTGGTCGCCCTCAAAAAATACGCAACCGAAATCGCGAACGGGGCGCTCGTCAACAATTCGGAAACCGAGCCATACACGTTCGAAGGCGCGGCCCGGCAGCTGACGAGCAAAACGACGGGCGAACCGGCGGAACTCGACGAAAGCATCACCTATCTCGCACGGTTCCCAGGCGAACAGGGCTGGACGGGCCCCTCGTCGCTCTCGTCGCTCGCGAACACGACGTTCTGGTCGGAAAGCTCGCGTGCTTACGCGCAGCTCATGCTTGAAAACGCGAGCCACGCCACAGCCGCGGACATCGCGGGAATCAAAGAGCTCGAAAAAGAAGGGCTCAAGCTCGAACAGCTCGAGGACGCGTGGTCGGAACAGTCGGCGTCGACGAGCTCGCAGACGGGCAACACGATTCTCAACAACGCGCTCGCCGAGTTCGAAGCGGCCTCCCACGGAGCGGGCGTCGACGGGACGGCGTCGGTGGGGACGCTGCTGCAGGAACGAGCCGAAGAATCCGCGGAAAAGTGGCTCGAACGAAACGTCAAGACCGCGAGCCCCGCCGCGAACCCGACGGACGTGAACCTGTGGGGCGGCGCAACTCAGTCCTTCTCCGCTTCGGCTGTGGCCGCCGCCGAATATCCGGCGCTCAAATGGGAAGAATGCTCCGGCAGCGCGGGCAAAAACGGGAAGGCCGAGATGCCGGAAGGCTTCATAGCGGGCTTGCCCGCGGATCTGGTAGACGGCGTGCGACTTGGCGTCATCGGCGCACCGGGCTCACATGACCCGCTGATTCTGAAAGCGTGCCGAACTCTGACCAAATCCGTCTCGGAAACGAAAACGGTCAAAGCTGCCAGGTACGAAGAAGAATGCAGCGTCGATGTCGGCAACGACTGCAGGGTTTTCTACGAAGCCGAAGGCACGAACGAAAAGGAAGCGGAAACCGCGACCGAGACGCTCACGCTGCAGGCGGGCGAAGGTGGCTCGACGCTCACATCGCAGTCGGTTGGCGAATGCAAACAGACCGCACTCTTCTGGAAAGGAAAAGGCTACCTAGAATCGTGGGACCCGACGACCGAAGGAGCGTACGGCTACTGGGTCGAACACACCGACTTCGGCGGCGCCTTCGAAGAAGAACGACACGTCGGTTCTATCTACAGCCTCACGTTTAAAGGTAATTCGCTCAGCTACTCCTACGGTGAAACCGCCATTGAAGGCACGCCGTGCCCCGCTGAAGGAAGCGAAGAAAAGGCAGGGGTGGAGTACGCGGACTACAACTCCGCCGGCAACGCGCTCGGCTCGGTGCAGTCGACGATCGTCGAAAAAGTCGACGACAAGCTGCGCGAACTCCAGAAAGAAGCGTACGGGGAAGACGTGGCGGCGCTCAAAAACCCGCCGAAAGGAGACCCGGCGGAAAGCGTGGCCGGCGCCCGAGCACTCATCCAGAGCTACGTGAAGAGCGGCTTCCCGCAGGCCGTCGACAGCGACCTCACGTTGCAGAGCGACGTCGAGGGCCTCGGCGCGCAGTTCCTCGACCCCGAACCCGGCAGCCCGCGGCCGCTGCCCGCACAGCTGACCGCTCTCGTCGCGAGCTGGAGTAAACGGCTCGAAGCGGCGAGCGGGACGAAACTCTCCGAACTCGTCGGCGAAGACCTCGTCGAAGAAGTCGCCAAGCGCTCGTCTGCCTGGGCGGCCCAGATCGCCGAACAGCTCAAGCCCTACGTCGAAGGCAAGGTCGCGGGTTTCGCCGCGGGCGAAGAACGCGTTGGCGAGCAGTCGGCGCTCGTCGAAGCGACGCTGAACCGCCTGCAGCTGACGCGCGACGTGCTCACCGAAGCCGCCGCGCCCACCGCCGAAACGCTCGCCCCGAGCAACGTCGGGACCACGGAAGCCACGGTCCGCGGCGAAGTCGACCCGAGCGGCGGCGTCGTCGAATCGTGCATCTTCGAATACGGCGCCACGGAAGCGTACGGCCACACCGTCGAATGCTCCAACGTGCCCGGCGCGAGCCTGAAGGCCGCCGTCGTGAAGGCGACCATCTCCAACTGGACACCCGAAGGGAGCTTCCACGAGCGCGTCGTCGTGAAGACATGGGGTGGCACGAGCTACGGCGAGGACGTCAAGGTCCAGCTGGCGCAGTCAACGCACGCGCCCACCGGCGGCGTCGTACTCGCCGACACGAGCACCTCAGACGCCGCGATCAACGGGCTCACAGCCGAAGAACTACCGAGCGGAGTGAGCCTGCCGGCGGGAGCCGTGGCGATCGTCGGCTCGCTCGAATTCACCGTCAACGTGACACCTGGCGGGAGCGTGCGAGTGAGGCTCGTGCTGCCGGAAGGAAGCGCGCCCAACGCGCTCTACAAGCTCCGCCACAAGGCGGGCGGCGGCGAGGAATACGTCGAAATACCCTCATCGCTCTACACGATCACAGGGAACACGATCGAACTGACGCTGGTCGACGGCGGACCCGACGACGAAGACGGCGAAGTCAACGGCGTGATCGTGGATCCGCTCGTGCCGGTGCGGATGACCAAACCGGCCACCACGCCGCCGACGGAAACGAAACAGGGGTGCGTGCGCGACGGCAGCGCGACGGTGCAGCTTTCAGCGCTGAAGCTGCCGCGCGGGGTCACGATCGCGCACAGCAAGCTCCTCCTCGACGGCCGCGTCGTCGCGACCCTCGGCGGCCGCGCCACCGCGGCGGTCGTCAAGCTTGGGGCGGCGAGAAAGGGCCGCTTCGAAGTGACGGTCGTGGCGAAGCTGTCGGACGGGAAGACGCTCCGCCGGAGGATCCTTTTGAAGTCGTGCGCACCAGCGCCCCGACCGCCGGAATGTGTCCGTAACGGCAGCGGGACGATCCACCTCTCCGCCTTGAAACTGCCGCGCAGGGACGCGATCGTGGAAAGCGAGTTCGTGCTCGCCGGTCACGTCGTCGCGCGGCTTGGGCGTCACGCGACGGGCACCGTGCTGAACTTCGCGGGACTCTCCGGGCCCCCGTACGACGTCACGATCGTGGCGAAGCTCTCGACCGGCAAGACGGTCCGCAGACGCGTCGTTATACGGGCCTGCGCCTCCTAGGCGCGGGCCACTGGCGGGTCCTGGCAGTCGCGGGTTCGTCCCTCGGCCGGCGCTCGCGAGTGCCGGCGTCTCCGCGACGACGCCGGCGGCGATCACCTTGCAGGACGTGTGGTGCGGCGGTTTCGCTGAGCCGCGAACCGCACCGCAGGGTCGTGACGCCGCCGCCCCGGTCTGCCGGCGTCGCTCGTGTAGGGTCCGGCCGATGGCAGCTGTGCGAGCGCCCCTGCACGGACGATGAGCGCCATCTGCACATCCCGGCTCGGCAAGAGCTATGGCGACACCCGCGCCCTCTGCGACCTTGACCTGGACATCGCCGAGGGCGAGGTCTACGGCTACCTGGGGCCGAACGGTGCGGGCAAGACGACGACGATCCGCCTGCTGCTGGGCCTGCACCGCCCGACGGCGGGGCGCGCCGAACTGTTCGGCGTCGACGCGTGGTCAAGCCCGGTGGAGGCCCACGCCCGTGTCGCGTATGTCGCCGGCGAGCCCTTCCTCTGGCCGGCGCTGACGGGCGCCGAGACGCTCGAGCTGCTCGCCAACGTTCGCGGCGGAACGGACACGGCGTACCGCTCGGAGCTCGTCGAGCGTTTCCAGCTCGACCTGGACAAGAAGATCCGCGCGCTCTCGAAGGGGAACAGGCAGAAGGTGCAGCTCGTCGCGGCGCTCGCAACGCGCGCGGACCTCCTGCTGCTCGACGAGCCGACGGCGGGCCTTGATCCGCTGATGGAGGTCGCCTTCCGCGACTGCATCAAGGAAGCGAAGGAGCGCGGTCAGACCGTCTTCCTCTCCTCACACATCCTCAGCGAGGTCGAGGCGCTCTGCGACCGGGTCGGCATCCTGCGTTCCGGCGTGCTCGTCGACGAGGGGACTCTCGCGGAACTGCGTCACCTCAGCGAGCTGACGGTCGAAGCCGCGTTCGATGGCCCGGCCCCAGACCTCGGCCCGATCGACGGGGTGCGCGCGGAGCGGGCCGGACCGAGCGCGCTGCGCTTCGCGGTTTCGGGTCCCGTGGCTCCGCTCCTGAAGGCGTTGGCCGCGCAGCCCGTTACCACGCTGACGAGCCGCGAGCCCTCGCTGGAGGAGATCTTCCTGCACCACTACGACGCGGCTGATGGCGGCGGCAGCTAGCGCGACGGCGCGACGGCGCCGGGTGGGCGCGACGCTCGTCCGCCGCGCCCTGCGCGACGCGCGCGTGCGGACGATCGGTTTCGCGTACCTGTTCCTGATCGTCGCGTACGTCAACGCGTCGGCGTACGCGAGTCTGTATCCGACGCTGAAATCACGCCTGGCATTTGCCGCGAGCTTCGGCAACAACAAGGCCGTCGTCGTCTTCTACGGCAAGGCCTACGACCTCTTGACGGCAGGCGGCTACTCGGCGTGGCGGGTCGGCGGCACGCTCGCCCTCTTCGCCGCCGTGTTCGGGATCTTCGCCGCCGTCCGCGCCCTGCGCACCGAGGAGGACGCGGGACGTTCGGAACTCGTGCTCGCTGGTCGCGTCGGGCGAACCGTCGCGATGCGCTCGTCGGTCGCGGCGATCGCGCTGACGATCTGCGCCCTCTGGGTCGGCGAGTTCGCCGGCCTCGCGCTGGCCGGCCTGCAGGCCGGCGAATCCGCGTACCTCGCGCTCGCCACGGCGAGCGTCGCGTTCGTTTTCGCAGGCGTCGGCGCGGTGGCCTGCCAGTTCGCGCCGAGCAAACGGGGCGCCGTACAGATCGGCCTCGCCGTCTTCGTCGCGTGCTTTCTGCTGCGCATAGCCGCTGACACCTCGCACGGCGTCGAATGGCTGCGCTGGCTGACGCCGCTCGGCTGGGCGGAGGACGCGCGCCCCTTCACCGGTGCGGCGCCGGCCGCACTGATCGCCCCCGTGCTCGCGACGGTCGCCCTGCTCCTCGCCGCGGCGCTCGCGTTCCGTACGCGCGACATCGGGTCCGGCCTCTTCGCCGGGAGGGACTTCTCGCGCCCGCACTACAGCCTGCTCGGCTCACCGACCGCTCACGGCCTTCGCGAAGAGCGCGGCAGCCTGCTGGGCTGGGTCCTCTCGCTCGCGGCAGTCGGCTTCGTGATCGGATTCGTCGCGAAGAGCGTCAACCGGTCGGTGATCACGCCGTCGGTCGAACGCGAGCTGAGCAAGTTCGGTGCGTTACGGGTTGCGAGCCCGATCGGCTACATCGCGCTCTCGTTCATCCTCGTCGTACCCGCGGTCTGCGCGTTCATGTGCGCGCAGATGGGCGCGGCGCGGCGCGAGGAAGAGGAGGAGCGTCTGGAGACGCTGTTCTCGATGCCGGTGGCGCGCCTCGGCTGGCTCGGCGGCCGCATCGCTCTCGCGCTCGGCGGCGCAGTCGTCGTCGCGCTCGCCGCGGCGCTCGCGACCTGGGCCGGGGCCGAGGCGGCCGGCCTTCACGTCGCGCTCGGCTCGATGCTCGAAGCCGGGGCGAACTGCCTGCCCGCCGCGGTGCTCTTCCTCGGCGTCGCCGCGTTTGCGTACGCCTTCGCTCCTCGCGCGAGCTCCGCGATCTCGTACGGTCTCCTGGCGGTCGCCTTCCTCTGGTACCTCTTCGGCTCCCTCGTGTCCGTGCCGAAATGGATCATCAATGCGACTCCGTTCGCACACGTCGGCACTGTTCCGGTCGAGCCCTTCCGCGGCCCGGCGGCGCTCGTCATGGTCGCCCTCGGGATCGCCGCCACGCTGGTCGCGTCGGTGCGCTTCCGCCGCCGCGACCTCATCGGCGACTGACGCTGCGCGACGCCGGCGGGGAACGCACCGTAAGCTCAGCGCCGGTGGTGGACGCGAGTTGACGGCCGCGCGCGGGGAGATGAGCCTGGTCGACGGCGAGCTTACAGCGACGTTCGTGCCGTCGGCGGGGATGCTCTGCCGGTCGCTGACGCACCGAGGCGAGGAGCTGCTTGCGCAGAACGAGGGCGTCGAGGCGTACGCCGCGGCCGGCAAGACGATGGGTGTACCGCTGCTCTATCCGTGGGCAAACCGCCTCGGCGGCTTCGCCTACGAGTTCGACGGGCGCGCCGTGTCGCTGTCCCGCGACCCGGCGCTCGTCGCCGTCGATGGGAACGGACTGCCGATCCACGGCGTGGTCCCCGGTCACCTGAGCTGGCAGCCAGCGGACGACGCGAACGACCGCTCGCTCACGGCCGTCCTCGACTGGAACGGGGGTCGTGACGCTTTCTCCCTGTTCCCGTTCGAGCACACGGCGACGTACACGGCTGCGCTCGCGGACGGGCGGCTTGAGATCGCCGTCTCCGTCCGCGCCACGGGCGCCACGCGCGTCCCGGTCAGCTTCGGTTTCCACCCGTACATCGAGCTCCCCGACGTCGAGCGCGCGGCGCTTGAGCTTGAACTGCCGGCGCTCGATCACCTCTCCGTCGACGCGCGGCAGATCCCGACGGGCGCGTCGCGCGCGAGCGCGCCGGAGCGCTTTGCCCTCGGCGACCGCGTCTACGACGACGGTTTCGCGGGCGCGCGCGACCGCACCAGCTTCGCCGTCTCGGGCGGCGGGCGACGCGTCAGCGTCGAGCTCTCGAGCGGGTACGCCTTGGCGCAGGTGTACGCGCCCGCCGGGCGGCGATTCGTCTGCTTCGAGCCGATGACGGCGCCCGCGAACGCGCTCGTGAGCGGCGACGGCCTGCGCGCGGTCTCGCCCGGCGAGCAGTTCGCCGCGGTCTTCCGCATCGACGTCGGCGCGGCAGATTAGACGCGCGGTCAGGACCCGCCGACGTGCGCCCGCCTCGCCGGCGGGAGCTCACCGCGGATCACCTGCTCCTGGGGGGAGCCGAAGCGCGCGCTGATCCAGTCGATCAGCACCTTCAGGCGGTGGCCCGGTCCGCCGCCGGAGAGGTACGCCATGTGCACAGTCAGGTACGTGAAGAACGCCGGCCGGCCGGAGATTTCACGCCCGCGGATTTCACAGACCGCCTTGCCGCGCCCCACGACCGCGAGCGCCCCCTTGTCGAAGTAGCGGAACGGCCCCTGCGCGCCCGGCGCGCCGCCGCGTATCCCCTTCACCACGTGGTGGGCCTGCTGGATCGCGACCGTCGCAAGGCCCGGTAGCGGCTTCGCGCCGCCGGCGCTGACCGATCCCGCGTCGCCGAGCACCGTGATCTCCGGGTGTCCGGGTATGGCGAGGTCCTCGCCGACGACAAGGCGACCCGCGCGGTCCGTTTCGGCCCCCGCGGACGCTGCGATGCTCGCGGCGACAGACGCCGTCTGGACGCCCGCCGCCCAGACGACCGTCTTGCAGTCGACGCGTTCGCTGGCTCCGTCGACGGAGAATTCGACACCGTTCTCGTCGATCGCGGTGACGCGGGCGCCGACCTTGATCGTGACGCCGAGGTCCGCGAGGTAGCCTGCGACCTTGCCCGAGAGCCGCTCGCTGAACGCGGCGGTCACACGCGGCCCGGCGTCGACGAGGACGACGCGCGTCTCGCTCGGGTCGAACCGCGAGTAGTAGCCGTTCACCGCGTGGCGCGCGATGATCGAGAGCTCGCCCGCGAACTCGACGCCGGTTGGCCCGCCGCCAACGACGACGAACGTCTGCCAGCGGCGGCGCTCGTCGTCGTCCTGCGCGCGCTCGGCCTCCTCGAACGCTCCGTAGACGCGGTCGCGAAGACGCAGCGCGTCTTCGAGCGTCTTCAGTCCGAACGTGAGCTCGCGCCATCGCTCTTCGCCGAAATAGGAGGTTTCGGCGCCGCACGCGACGACGAGCGAGTCGTACTGAATGCGCTCGCCGCTGTCGAGTTCGACCTCGCGCGCGGCGGCGTCGATGCCGGTCACGCTCGCCATCAGCGTCGAGACGTTGCGCGCGTGGCGCACGCCGCGGCGGATCGGCGCCGCGATCTCCCCGGCCGAGAGGCCGCCGCACGCGACCTGGTAGAGCAGCGGCTGGAAGAGACGGTGGCTGTGGCGGTCAATCAGCGTGACCTGGACGTCCGCCCCTCCGAGCTCGCGTGCCGCGGTGAGCCCGCCGAAACCCGCGCCGATGATCACGACGCGCCGGCGCCGCGGGCCGCCGCGCGCGTCAGTTCCCATCGCCGGCCGGCGCCCCCAGTCTCGTGAGGAGGTGGTCGCCGACGCGAAGCGCGTTCGCCATCGCGGTCAGCGCGGGGTTCACGGCGCCGATGCTGGGGAAGAAGCTCGTGTCGACGACGTAGAGGTTGTCGAGCTCGTGTGCCTTGCAGTCGGTGTCGAGCACGGAATCGCCGGGGTCGGTGCCGAAGCGGCAGGTGCCGGCCTGGTGCGCGACGCCGGCGATCGGGATGGGGTTCTGCAGATAGGCGTGGCGCAGCGCGTGGTGCTCCTCCATGCCGAGCTTGCCGAGCATCGATCGCAGCGTCTGGTACAGGCGGTCGCGTGACTCTTCGTTGGTCGCCTTGTACGCGAGGCGGATGGTGCCCGGCTCGGCGAGCGTGACGCGGTTGTTGGCGACGGGGATGTCCTCGGTGGAGAGCCAGAAGTCCACGGCGTGCTCGGCGACCCCGGCGAGCGTCCAGGTCGGTGCGAGGAGCGTCTCGATCGGCTTCTCGCCGCGGTACATCGCGGCCTGTGACTTGCCGACCATCTGGATGTTCCCGAGCGGGAAGTCCCAGTCGGGCCCTTTGAAGTAGAAGTCGTTGACGCCGAGCGTCTTCTGGAACACCGTCTCGTTGAGCTCCTTGGAGATCGCGAGCACCGCGACGCTGTTGTGGAACATGTAGTTGCGGCCGACCATGTCGGACCCGTTCGCGAGCCCTGTGGGGTGGCGGTCGGTCGCCGAGGCGAGCAGGAGCGCCGCGGAGTTCGCGGCGCCGGCGGAGAGCACGATTATGTCGGCGGCGTAGCTCTCGCTCGCGCCGTCTCGTTCGACCTCGACCTCGGTCACGGCGGTGCCCGCGTCGTCGGTGACCAGGCGTCTCGCTCGCGCGTTGCGCAGCAACGTGACGTTTTCGTGCTCGATCGCCGGGCGGACCGCGATCACCTCGGCGTCGGACTTGGCGTGGACCAGGCACGGGAAGCCGTCGCAGGTGCTGCAGCGCACGCACGCGCTGTACGGCATGTTGTCCTCGGTCAACAGGACGCCGCACGGCGCGTGGAACGGGTGGTAGCCGAGCGCGGCGAAGTCGTCCGCGAGCTGCTGGATGCGGGGCTCGTGGGATACAGCGGGGTGGGGGTACGGGGCGCTCGCGTGCGGTTCGGTCGGGTCCTCGCCGCGTGCGCCGTGGACCTGGTAGAGCTGCTCGGCCTGCGTGTAGTACGGCTCGAACTCGTCGTAGGAGACGGGCCACGCCGGAGAGACGCCGTCGTGGTGGTGCAGCTCGCCGAAATCCTCGGCGCGCAGCCGGTAGAGCGCGGCGCCGTACAGCTTCGTGGCGCCGCCGACGAAGTAGTGGACCTGGGGCTGGAAGGGCTTGTCCTCGCCGTCGTGCCAGGTGTCCTTCGACATGTAGCGGCCATTGATGAAGACGTCTTCGCCGTCCCAGTTCTGCGGCTCGCGCGGCAGGAAGTCGCCGCGCTCAAGGATCAGGATGCGCTTTCCCGACGGGGCCATGCGGTGCGCGAGCGTTCCGCCGCCGGCGCCGCTTCCGATGATGATCACGTCGTACCGTTCGGGCATCGCTGCGCCCTCAGAGCTCGCCGGAGAACTCGGTGAGGATGATGCGCCCGGCGGCCTCGATCAGCGCGAGGTGCGAGAAGGCCTGTGGGAAGTTGCCGAGGTGGCGCCCGGTCGAGGTGTCGAACTCCTCGGCGTAGAGGCCGAGCGGCGACGCGACTTTGAGCAGCTTTTCCATCAGGTCGGCTGCGCGTTGCAGCTCGCCGACGATGGCAAGGCCCGACACGAGCCAGAAGGAGCAGATCAGGAAGCTGCCCTCCTTGCCGCTCATGCCGTCGTCGGTCTCGTCCGTGCGGTAGCGCAGGGCGAAGCCATCCTCCGTGAGGTCGTCGGCGATCGCGAGTACAGAGGCCCTGAGCCGCTCGTCGCCGGGCGGCAGAAAGCCGAAGATCGCGGCGAGCAGGTTGGATGCGTCGAGCGCTTCCGTTTCGTAGTGCTGGCGCAGGACGCCCGCCGGGCTCAGGCCGTTCGCGAGCACGTCGTCCTTGATTTCCTGCGCGACGGCGCCCCACTTGGCGGCGAGCTTCTCGTCGCCGCGGACGCCGGCGAGCTTGGCGGCGCGGTCCATCGCGACCCAGCACATGAGCTTGGAGGAGACGTAGTGCTTGGGCGCGCCGCGCGCCTCCCATATCCCCTGATCCGGCTGGCGCCACACCTTGGTGGCGCATTCGGCCTGCGCCTGGACGATCGGCCACAGGCGGCGCGGCAGCCGCTGCGCGCGGCGCGTGTGGAGCAGGATCGAGTCGAGCGCCGCGCCGTAGACGTCGTTCTGGCGCTGGTCGTAGGCGCCGTTTCCGACGCGGACGGGCCACGCGCCCGCGTAGCCGGAGAGCTCGTCGCGCGTCGTCTCCGTCAGGTCGCGCCGCCCGTCGATGCCGTACATGATCTGCAGGCCGCCGTCCGAGTTCGGCTCGAGGTCGGCGACGAACTGCATGAACTCCTCGGCCTCCCAGTCGAGGTTCAGGTAGTGCAGCGCCTGCAGCGTGAAGGTCGAGTCGCGCAGCCAGGTGTAGCGGTAGTCCCAGTTGCGTTCGCCTCCGGGTGTCTCCGGGAGCGACGTCGTGAGTGCTGCGACGGTGGCGCCCGTCGGCATGTACGTGAGGCCCTTGATCGTAAGCGCCGAGCGCTGGATCGCGTCGCGCCAGCGATGGTCCGGGATTCTCGCCCGTCCGAGCCAGGAGCGCCAGAAGCGTGTGGTTTCGGCGATCAGGGCGTTCGCGCCGTCGACGTCGCCCGGCGACGCGAGCCCCTCGGCCCACGAGAGGGAGCAGAAGATCTGTTCGCCTTCGCGCAGGACGTGCCGGGCCCTCAGCCGCTCCCCACCCTCGACTCCGACCGGCAGGTCTGTGCGCAGTCCGATCGACACCCCGGCGCCGGTCGCCTCGGCGCCGTTGCCGTCCTCACGGATGGTCCACTCGGCGGGCGCTCGACCGTAGTCGAAGACCGGTTCGCACGTGATCTCCATCTCCACTTCGCCCTCCAGGCAGAGCGCGACGCGGACGAGGATGTGGGCGCCGTCTTCGTCGGTCGGTGGCCGCGTGTGCGGTGTCACGTTGTCGACGCCACGGCGAACGCCGAGCACGAGCGCGTCGCGCACGAGCACCCAGCCCGAGGGGGTCTTCCATGTCGTCATGAGGATGTTGGTGCCGGGTTCGTACGCCCGCGCCGCCGGCACATTGATGCCGAACGGGCCGAAGCGGAACGTTCCCGCCTGACGGTCGAGGAGGTTGCCGAAGACGCTCGGCGCGTCGAAGCGCGGCACGCAGAGCCAGTCGATCGAACCGTCGGGGGCGACGAGCGCGCCGGTATGGCAGTCGGAGAGGAAGGCGTAGTTGGCGATCGGCGGGAACGGCGAGGGCATCGCCGCGCTCTGCGCGCCGCCGTCGCCGGCCGCCGCGGCGGCGGCCGCTTTCGGCGCGCGTTTCGCGGGCCGTTTCGCGGGGGCTTTCGCCTTGGCCTTCTTCGCGGGGCTCACGAGCCCACCCACGGACCGTGCCAGCCGCCGAAGCGCGAGGTGAGCGCGTCGGCCTCGACGGGACCCCATGACCCCTGCTCGTAGCCGACCACCGGCGGCGGGTTCTGCAGGATCGGTTCGAAGATGCGCCAGGTCTCTTCGACGCTGTCCTGTCGCGTGAACCGCGTCGGGTCGCCGCGCATCGCGTCGAGCAGCAGCACCTCGTACGGCGTCGGCGCCTCGCCGCCCTCGGCGGCGAACTCCATGTCGAGCGTGACGTTGGAGGGCCCTTCGGCGTCGGCGCGGTGCGCGTCGAGGATCATGCGTGCGCCGGTCGAGGGGTCCAGGCGGACGACGAACTGGTTCGGATCGGGCCGCCTGTGGGCGTGCGGCAGGAAGCCGAGCCGCGGCGGTTCGCGGAACACGATGCGCACCTCCGTTTGCGTAACCGGGAGTCGCTTGCCGGTGCGGATGAACCACGGCACGCCGGCCCAGCGCAGGTTGTCGATCTCGAGCCGCAGCGCAGCGTACGTCTCGGTCGTCGAGCCCTTAGCGACGCCTTCGATGTCGAGGTAGCCGTCGTACTGGCCGCGGACGCAGTGGGCGGGGCTCGTGTCGTGGATGGACCGGAAGAGCGCGAACTTCGCGTCCTTGAGCGTCGCGGCGTCGTTGCCCGCGGGGGGCTCCATCGCCGCGAGCGCGACGGTCTGCATCAGGTGGTTGACGACCACGTCGCGGATCGCCCCGACCGGGTCGTAGAAGTGGCCGCGGTCCTCGACGCCGAAGTCCTCGGCCATCGTGATCTGGACGCACGCGACGTGATCGCGGTCCCAGACGGGCTCGAGCATCGTGTTCGCGAAGCGCAGGTAGAGGAACTCGTCGGTGCCCATCTTGCCGAGGAAGTGGTCGATCCGGTACAGCTGCGACTCGTCGATCGATTCGTGAATTTCGGCTGCGAGCTCGCGCGCCGACGCGAGGTCGTGGCCGAACGGCTTCTCGACCACGACGCGCGCGTTCGCGGTCAGCCCCGCGTCCTTGAGCTGCTTGATCACCGGCCCGAACAGGAACGGGGGGATCTCGAGGTAGAAGACCGGCTCCTTCGCGTCGCCGAGGGCCTTCGCGACGCGCTCGTACGTGGCGGCGTCGGTGAAGTCGCCGCTGACGTAGGAGAAGCGGGCAGCGAGGCGCTCGAAGACGGCCTTGTCGAGCTGCTCGCCGCAGTCGATGATGCAGGCGCGCGCGTGCTCGCGCAGCTGCTCGACCGTCCAGTCGTTGGACGCCACGCCGATGATCGGGCAGTCCAGCAGGCCGCGCGCCTCGAGCCTGTAGAGCGAGTGGAACGTCATCACCTTGGCGAGGTCGCCGGTGATGCCGAAGATGACCAGGCGGTCGGCGGCGGCGGCGCTCTCGTCGAGTCCCCGGTCGATCGTCCGCCGGCTTGCTCCGGGTTCGGCGATCACGGCCTGTCCGCCTTCGGCCGCAACGGGGTGCATGGATGTTCCACTGGCCACCTCTCCGCTGTCAGATCCGCGGTGAACCGCCCCCCGGTGTTCGTCCGCGCTTTGTGAGCGCGAATTTTTAGCGCGTTTGTCCCGGCGGCGTCGACACGCGGCGCCACGCCGGACGGCGTGGCGCCGCGGTCGTCATTCAGACTGCCGGTGCCGGGCTCTTGCTTTGCGCCGGAGCGCTTGTCGGCTCGCGCTTGTCGGCTGCGTTCAGTGCGCCGCCGATGACGAGCACCGCGAAGCCGATCCCACTGAGGATCATTGCGATGCCGACGACGACGCCGAACGTCGCGATCTGCGACGCCATGTAGCTCGTGTTGAGCGCCGTCGAGAGGGCCGTCTCCTGGACCCAGACGTTACGGGCGGCGTTTTCGACCGGCTTGCCGCCGACGACGAGGGCTTCGCTCACTTCGTTCGTGCCCTTGCCGTTCGCGGTGGCGTAGCGCGGCATCTGCGAGTAGAGCTGCCCGCCGGTCGCCTCCAGCGCGTGGATTTTCATGTACTGCGCGAAGCAGCGCGCCCGCGTTGCTTCGGTGACCGGCTGGTTGGCGACGCTGCACGTCGGGAACGTGATCGTCGCGACGTCAAGGCCGGCCTTCTGGGCCTCCGCCTTGATCCCGGCCGGCGTCATGTCGGGCGTGCCGACGATCTTCTGTTCCTTCAGGCTCGAATTGACCGTGTTGCGGCCGTTCGAGCCGACGATGATCGCTGCGATCCCGAAGACGATCAGAACGAGTGCTGCTGCGATACCTCCGTACTGCGCCCACTTCCTCATTTCGTGCCCCCAAGTTCCAAGGTTGGTCGTGACTTGAGGGCGACGTTACGCTGCGGTTGCGGCCCGCTCATCCGCCTTTGCGTGCGGTCCGCTAAGTAGATCGGCGCAGTTTTTCGCGTGGCGAAGCGCGGACGGTCAGGCGGGCTTGGCGGACCAATCCCACTGACCGTCGCCGTTTCGGCGCACGAGGCCTTCGTGGCGGAAGTGCTCGAGCAGATGCTCAACCGCGGCTCGCTCGTGCTCACCGTCGAGCCGTTCGACCATCTGCGTGACCGAGAGCGGCGCCGGCGAGTCTTCGAGGAGCGTTCTCACGTCCAGCAGCGCGTTTCTCACCGCGGCATCCCCTTTCTGCTGGTGGACCAGTTGTTACCGAAATGTTACCGAGACGTGCGGCGGGCGGTGGACGAGGGACGCACTTTGCGGGGGTTCGGCGCGCGCGCGGGCGCTCCGGAAGCGTTAGCGAACTCCGACGGGCGTCTTAGGGGTGCCTTACGGCCCGTCCGTACCTTGGAGTCACCCCCGATTCCCAGAACCGAAAGGACCCCCCCAATGACCCTGTTTCTCGTCGCCGCGCTGAATGCGCTTTTCGCAACCGCCCTGCTGGGCGCGTGGGGCTACATGATGGCTTCGGCGCGCCACCTGAAGGTGCCGGCCCGCGCGGCAGCCGCGCCGGCCGAGCACGTGCTGCGTCTCGACGCGCGCCGCCCCCACGGCGTCGCCGAGGTGGCCGCGTCCGCGGCGTAGGCGCCGCAGCGGTGCCGTCCCGCCGCCGCGGGGCGGTCCGCTCAGCGGACTATCTGGAAACTGAGGACGCCGCCGGATCTCGCTCCGGCGGCGTCCTTCGCCTTGAAGGAGACCTTGTACCGGCCGGGCACGAGCCTGCGCCGGGCGCTGAGCCGGCCGTAGAAGCGGACCGAGGCGAATCCCTGGCGCCTTTCGAACGCGAATGATCCCGCGGACTTGCAGCCGCGCCCGCGGATGCGGCAGAACGTCAGCGTGACGCGGCTCGGCACGCTGAGGTTGAAGAAGAATTCGGTGCCGACGCGCGGCTTCGCGCGCGCGATCCGTGGCAGGCGGGAACTCTCGCGCCAGAGTCGCGTGCTCTCGCTGAGTTCGGTGATTTCCGGCGGCTTCTCCCTTTCGATATCGAGCCGAATGGTTCGCGTCGCCGTGCGGCCTTCGCTGTCGGTGACTTTCACCGCGATTTCATAGCTGCCGGCGAGTTGAGGCGTGCCGCTTATCAGTCCGGTGCCCGGTGCGAGCGCGAGGCCGGGCGGAGCTTTCGGCGTCGGCGACCACGACCACGTGTACGGCTTCTTGCCGCCGGTCGCGTACAGCTGGCCGGAGAAGCGCCGGCCGACGCGGGCGCCCTGGAAGCTCGCGCCCGGCGGTTCGATTTCGAGCGTCGGCACGAGTTTTTTCGCCGTGGACGACGTGATGAGTAGCGTCTGCGAGCCCGCCGGCCCGTCGGCGGCCTGGCCGACGAGGTCGCCTTCGGGCAGCGCGATCGCGAGCGGATCGGGGATGAATTCATGTTTTTCGGGGCTGCCGAGCTCACCTTCCATGTCTTCACCCCAGCCCCAGACGTGGCCGGTGCTGTCGACGGCGACCGCGAAGTCCTGACCCGCGGCGATCGACGTGATCGGCGGCGTGCCGGCCGTGAATTCGACGGCGGCGGGGATCGGTTCTTCTTCGGCTTCTTCTGCGACCTTGCGGCCGAGCTGGCCGAGTTCGTCGTTGCCGAACGAGAGGACCTGGCCGTCTGCGGTGCGTGCGAGCGCGAATTCGCCGCCCGCCGCTATCTGTTCGATCTTTTCGCTCGGTTCGATCTCCGTCGCGCGGGCGACGACCTTTGCTTCCGGGGGCGGCGGGCCGACCTGCCCCGAGGCGTCGTCGCCGAAGACGATGATGTGATGCGCAGCGGTGAGGACGTACCCTGACGCGCCGCCGGCGGCGACCTGCAGCGCGGTTTCTTCGAGCGCGATTTCGAACGGTTCCGTCTGCACGGTCACCAATTCGCCGTGTTCGTTGGTGTGTTCGGTCAGCTCGTCCTTGGTGTTCGACCCGAAGCCGTACACCTTGCCGCTTTCGGTGCGCACGAGTGCGAATTCGTCACCGGCGGCCGCTTCGACGACGGGGCCCGCGCCTTCAGGCAGCTGGACCTGCCCCGGTAGGCAAGAAGATTCCTGTTTTTCGGGCAGCGCGCGGCCGAGCTGCTTCTGTTTGTCGTTCCCGAACGAGTAGAGCTTTCCCGCGGCCGTGACGGCGAGCGAGAAGTTCGCGCCGGCCGCGACCTGGACTACCTTTTCGCCGCCGCCGACTTCGATCGTCCGCGGCGCCACTTCATCCTCGGGTGCGCCGCACGCTTCGCCGAGCTCTCCTTCGACGCCGTTCCCGAAGCCGTAGAGCTTGCCGGCGCTCGTGAAGGCGAGGCTGAATTCCCTGCCCTGCGCGGCGCCCGCTATTTCGGCCGGCAGTTCGGCCGCTTCGGCGCTCGCCGATTCACCGGCTTCCGAGGGGTAACCGAGCTCGCCGTTGCCGTCGGAGCCGAGCGCGAGCAGCGTCCCGCCGCCGGCTAGCGCCGACGCCGGTGTTGCCGCGAGCGCCGCGAGTGCGAGCGGGCAGGCCGCGAGAGCGGCGAGTTGGCTGAGCCGTGCGACCTTCATGCCGATCCGTGGACGATCACCGACGAGATTCCCTCCCACAGAGGCTAACGACGTTCCGCGCGTGTCCCGCCGGTCCCGTCGCTCAGGGGTAGAGGCGCTGCACGGCCCATGAGCCGCCGGCTCCGGCGGTGTAGCGGAAGCGGTCGTGGAAGCGCGCCGCGCCCTTCTGCCAGAACTCGAAGCTCTCCGGGATGACCCGGTAGCCGCCCCAGTCGTCGGGGACCGGCAGTTCCCGCCCCGCGTAACGCTCCTCCAGGCGGCGCACGTCCGCCGCGAGCGTCTCGCGCGCGTCGAGCGGCTCGCTCTGTCGCGAGGAGATCGAAACGAGCCGGCTCTCGCGTGCCCGCGCTTTCACCAGTTCTCTCGTCTCGGCCGCCGTGGTGCGCTCGACCGTTCCCTCGATGCGGACTTGGCGGCCCGGCGGGTCCCAGTGGAACAGCAGGGCCGCGCGCGGATTCGACTCGAGCTCACTGGCTTTGCGGCTGTTGTAGTCGGTGACGAAGACGAAACCGCGCTCGTCGAAGCGCTTCAGCAGCACCATGCGCGCCGAGGGGCGACCGTCGGGCGTGGCGGTTGCGATCGCCATCGCCTGTGGTTCGGCGTGCAGCGCGCCGGCCTCCTCGATCCAGCGCGCGAACTGCGCGAGCGGATCGTCGTCGAGCTCTGAGCGCTCGAGGGGGCTCACGGCGCCGGCATCGAGGCGCGTGTGAGCCGCTCGAGCAGCAGCACGAACGAGCCGTAGTCGTCGCCCGTCGCCTGCTGCAGCGCTATCTCGCAGGTGCGGTTCGAGCAAAGATGGGCGTCGAAGTCGCGCGACGCGAGTTCGCCGGCGGCGGGCGCGAGCGCCGAGGCGGGCAGCTCGGGGTGCAGCATGCCGCGGTCGCCGGCCATCCCGCAGCACGTCGCCGCGGGCGGCACGAAGACTTCCTCGGCGAGCGCCGCGGCGAGCGCTTCGAGCTTCTCGCGCAGCCCGAGGCGGTCGGTCGCGCACGTGACGTGCAGCGCCGCTGAGGGCGTGCGCCGCTCGATGCGAAGGCGCGGAAGGAGATGGTCGTGGACCCACGCCACGGAGTCGAGGACCGTGATGCCGCGCTCGGTGAGAGCGTCGGTGAAGCCCAGCGCGCATGAGCTCGCGTCGGTCACGACGGGCAGCTCGCCGTTCTCGCTCCACCCGGCGAGCGCGGCCGCGGTGCGCTCGACCATGCGCTCGTGTCCGGCAGCGTAGCCCTTCGAGGACCAGGGCATGCCGCAGCAGACACCGTCGTGACCGTCGGGGATCCAGAGCGGCATTCCTGCGCGTGCCGAGACCGCGACGAGCGCCTGCGGCAGCGACGGGCCTTCGTGGTCTGCCGCGCCGCCGAACATGCGGTTGATGCACGCCGGCAGGTAGAGCGCCGCCGCGTTCTCGCGGCGCGTCGCCGGCAGCTTGCGCGCGGCGGGAATGTCGGGCGGGAGCGGGATACGCTCGCTGCTCACGCGCTCGCGCAGCGCACGCGCCGCGCCGCCCGCGAGCGAGCGGCGCTCGAGCGCCGTCCGCGTGGCGCGTTCGACCAGGCCGAAGTGGCGGGCCGCCGCGGCGGCGGCCCCTTCCTCGTAGCGGCCGTGCTCGCGGCCGCGCAGCTCGCGCACGAGCGCGCCGGTGTCGATCGCGACCGGGCACGCCGCCTCGCACGCGCCGTCCGCGGCGCACGTCTGCAGGCCGTCGTACTCGAAGTCGTCGAGCAACGCCTCGAGCAGCGGCGACCCTAGGGGCTGGCGGGCCATCTCGCGCCGCACCACGATCCGCTGGCGCGGCGTGAGTGTGAGGTCGCGCGAGGGGCAGACCGGCTCGCAGAAGCCGCACTCGACGCAGATCGACGCGGGCTGCTCGATCTCGGGCAGGCTGATGAGGTCGCGGCGGTGGATCTCCGGGTCGCGGCTCAGGACTGCGCCCGGGTTCAGGATGCCGCGCGGGTCAGCGAGTTCGCGGATGCGCCACATCATCGCGGTGAGCTCCGCGCCCCACTCGCGTTCGACGTAGGGCGCCATGTTCACGCCCGTCCCGTGCTCGGACTTCAGCGAGCCGTCGTAGCGGCCGACGATCAGCTCCACGAGGTCCTCCATGAACGCCTCGTAACGCGCCTGCTCGGCGGGGTCGCCGAAGCCGGGCGTGAGCTGGAAGTGAAGGTTGCCCGCGGACGCGTGGCCCGCGACGCCGGGGAGGAAGCCATGGCGTCCCAGCAGCTCCTGCAGGTCGCGCGCACACGCGGCGACCATCTCGGGCGCGACGCATACGTCCTCGACGATGAGCACGCTCCCGGGGGGGCGCAGCACGCCGACGAGCCCGAACAGGCCCTCCCTGACGCGCCACGTCATCTCGATCTCCTGCCTGTCGCGCGAGAAGCGCGCCGCTTCGAGCAGCGTGTGGCGCTCCAGCACGGCCGCGGCGCGCGCCTCCGCCGCGGCGAGCTCGGCGTCGTCCGCGCCGCCGAACTCGATGATCAGCGACGCGCCGTCCATCGGCAGCTCGCGCCAGGACTCGGGCGTCCCCGCCATGTTCCAGGACGCCGCGATCAGCGCCGGCGCGACCATCAGCTCGGTCGCACGCGCGCCGGCGGCGACGAGCTCGGCGACCGGCGCCGCCGCGGCGTCGATGTTCGCGAAGTGGGCCCAGGCGACCGTCGTGCACGCCGGCTCGGGTCGCGTGCGCATCACCGCCTCGGTGACGCACGCGAGCGTGCCCTCCGAGCCGACGACCAGGCGCCGGAAGATCTCGAGCGGGCTCTCCGCGTCGAGCAGCGCGCATAGCCTGTAGCCGGTCGTGTTCTTGATCGAGAATTTGGCCCGCACGCGCGTCGCGAGCGCCTCGTCGGCGAGCAGCTCCGCGCGCAGCTCGACGAGGCCGCGCGCGAGGTCGGGGGCGGCCGCCGCGAAACGCTCCTCGGCATGCGGCGCGGCGGTGTCGATGACGGTTCCGTCCGCGAGCACGAGCGTCAGCGACTCGACGGTCGAGTAGGAGTCCCAGTCGGTGCCGCAGCGCATGCCGCCGGAGTTGTTGGCGATCACGCCCCCGACGGTCGCGATGTCTTTGCTCGCCGGGTCGGGTCCCAGCTGGTAGCCGGTGGGAGCGAGGATGCGGTTCGCGAGGCCGAGCCGGGTGCCGGTCGCGACGCGCAGGCGCTCGCCGCCTTCGAGTACGTGCACGCCGCGCAGGTGCCGGCGCATGTCGACGAGCACGCCGTCGCATTGCGCCTGCCCGCTGAGGCTCGTGCCGCCGCCGCGGAAGTTCAGCGCGGTCCCGGATTCGGCGCAGAACGCGACGACCGCGGCGACCTCGCGCGTGTCGCGCGGCTGGACGACGACCTTGGGGATACGGCGGTACGGGCTCGCGTCCGACGCGTAGCGGATCAGGTCGATCGGGCGGCAGAGGACGCGGTCTGCGCCGAGCAGCTGCGTGAGCTCCGAGCGCAGCGGCTCGGGGGTGCCCGCGGCGACGCTGTCCGGGGCGCGGTCGCCGGTCGGGCCGCCGGGCGGCCGGCCGATGCGCCGCACGTCCGGCGTCAGCGTGCGGGCCATCAGGTGATGGCCATTCCCGGCGCCGTCGCGACCTGGACGAGGCGGGGGCCGTCCGCGGCGATCGCGGCCGCGAGCGCATCGTCGAGGTCGTCCGTGCCCTGCACGGAGACGGACGGCACGCCGTAGCTCTCGGCGGTCGCCGCGACATCCAGGCGCGGCAGGTCAAGTCCCGGCGAGCCGGTCACGCTCTCGAGCGACGCGAACCACTTCAGGATCGAGTACTCGCCGTTGTTCAGCACGAGGAACTTCACCGGCACCGAGTACGCGGCGGCGGTCCAGAACGCGGTGATCGCGTACTGCGCCGAGCCCTCGCCGAGCACGCAGATCGTGGGGCGGTCGGGCTCTGCGAGCTGGACGCCGATCGCGGCTGAGAGACCGTAGCCGAGGCCGTTTCCGGCGGCGAAGTAGTACGAGCCGGGTCGCGAGAGGCGCAGCTGGTCGCGGAGCGCGGTGACAGCCGTCGGCGCCTCGAGCACGACGATGCCGTCGGCGGGGAACCGCGCCGCGAGGACGGCGCACGCGGCGGCGGCCGTAATCGGGTCGCTCTCGTCCGGTGTGAACGGCGCCGGCCGCGGCGCGGGCGCCTCGCGCTCCGCGTCGCCGTCGAGTGCCGCGAGCAGGGCGCGCAGCGCGAGGGCGACGTCGCCGACGATCGCGTCGCCGACGAAGGCGCGTGCGGCCTCGTCGGGGTCGGCGGTGAGCTGCACGAGCTCGGTGCCCTCCGCGAGCGGCGGGCCCGGGATGTTCGGGTAGTAAGGGAAGACCGAGGAGCCTGCCACGACGACGAGGTCGTAGGGCTTCAGCTGCTCGCCGATCGGCCCGACAGCGGGAAGCAGCACGCCCTGGAATGCCGGGTGGTTCTCGGGGAAGCCGAGGCGTCCGCCGCCCGTCGGCGGGGTGGCCCAGACCGCGAGGCGCTCGCGCTCCGCGAGTGCCACCGCGTCGTCCCAGCCGCCCGCCGCGTCGATGTCGGGCCCGGCGACGAGTGCAGGGCTCCTGGCGGCGCGCAGGCGCGCGGCGAGGCCGGCGATCAGGTCGGGCGCGGGCTGCGCGCGGCCGGCGACGCTCCGGTTGGTCTGCCGCTCGAGCTCCGCGGGCTCGATCTCCGCCTGCCAGTCGTCCATCGGGATCGACACGAAAGCGGGCCCGCGAGGGGGCAGCGACGCGTGGTGGATCGCCTGGGCGATCGCGAACGGCACGTCGGCGGCGCGGGGCGGTTCGTGCGACCACTTCACGAAGGGGCGCGGGACCTCCGTCGCGTCCCTGTTGGTGAGCGCCGCCTGCTGCGTGATGAAGGAGCGGATCTGCTGCCCCGCGGTCACGAGGAGCGGCGACTTGTTGCCGAGCGCGTTGTAGATCGCGCCGACTCCGTTGCCGAGTCCCGGCGCCGTGTGCAGGTTCACGTGGGTGACGCGGCCGCTGGCCTGTGCGTAGCCGTCGGCCATGCCGACGGCGACGGCCTCCTGCAGGCCGAGCACGTAGCGGAAGTCGTCGGGGTAATCGGCGAGCATCGGCAGCTCGGTCGAGCCGGGGTTGCCGAAGATCGTTGTCATGCCCTCGCGGCGGAAGAGGTCGAAGGTCGCCTCGCGGACGGTCGTCATCGCTTCGGCGGTCTTCAGTGCTCGCGCTGCGCGGCCGCGGCGTCGATCTGTTCGCCGACGCGCGGCATGCGTGACCGGACCTCGCGCATGTAGTGCGATGTGAGGGTGAGCAGCGTCACCGGCGTCGTCGCGACGATCGTCGCGTTGCGCCGACCCCCGGACGAGAGCACGGCGAGCTCGCCGAAGAAGTCGCCGGGCCCCATCTCGTCCACCTTCTCGCCCTTGTAGATCACATCGACGTCGCCCGTCTCGATGACCATGAACTCGTAGCCGTAGTCGCCTTCGGTGACGACGTGCTCGCCCGCGTCGACGCGCTTCTCGTCGAGCACCCCGGCGAGCATGCGCCGTTCGCCGTCGGTGAGGTTTTCAAACGGGGCGAGCCCCTCGAGTCGCCGGTGGTCCACGCGCGCGATCCTTTCACACCCCGGCGGAGAGCGCCAGAGCGCGGCGGTAGGAGGGCGCGGCGGCGGCCGCGAGGAGGCGGTCGAGGTGTTCGCCGGCGTAGCCGTCGAAGTCGAAGTCGAGCTCGGAGACGTGCGCCTGCACGACGCCCCAGGCGGCCTCGCGCGCGTCGGACATGAGCTTCATGAGCGTGAGCTCCGCGCGCCGCTGCGCCTGCGGCGGCGCGCCGTCGTAGGCGGCGAGCAGTCGGGCCTCGGCGTCCTCGTCGAGATGGTTGTTGACCGCGAGGTTGCCGAGGTCGAAGCGGGCGTCACCCATGCCGGCGTACTCCCAGTCGACGATCATCAGCGCCCCGTCCTGGGCGCGCAGGATGTTGCCCGGCAGTAGATCGTTGTGGCACGGCACCGCGCGCGCGGGGCGTAGCGCACGGGCGACCTGCGCCGCTATCTCGCGCGCACGCCCGTACGCCGCGGGCGGCCGCCCGCCGCGCTCGCGCACGACCTGCTCGTAGCGCGCGAGCAGGTCGGGGACGCGAAAGTCCGCCGGGAGCTCGGCGCCGCAGCCGTGAAAGCGGCGCAGGTCGCGGCCGAGCACGTCGACGTGCTCGGCGGCCTGCCCGTCGTCGAGGCTCGAGCCCGGTATGTAGCGCGTGACCAGGCACTCGCCCGCGAGGCCGACGAGTTCGGGCGCGATGCCCAGACTCGCCGCGGCCCGCGACGCGGCGATCTCCGCGGCGCGGTCGATGCCGAGCAGCGACGTGTCCTTGCCGGGCCGTCGGACGACGACCTGGCCGGCGGCCGTGTCCAGCAGGTAGTTGCGGTTCGTGATGCCGCCGTCGAGCGGCGTCGGGTCCGCGAGCGGCGCGCCGAGGAGCCGTTCGAGCTCCGCGGCGACGTCGGCGAGCGCGTTCACTGCGCCAACGTACATTTCGCGACCGGGCGTGCGCAATGGCTACCGTCAAGGCATGCCAGCCGCGGTGAACAGGCAGCTGCCGGCGGACGTCGAATCGCTGGTCGAGCGGATCGACCCGGCGCGGGCCGCCGAAGCGATCGCGGGCGAGATCGTGCGCACGCCGTCGCTCGCGTGCCCGGACCTCGCGGCCCTCGCGGGTGGCCCCGTCGTGCTCAAGGCCGAGTGCCTGCAGCTGACCGGATCGTTCAAGCTCCGCGGCGCGCTGAACAAGGTCGTCGCTCTCGGCGACGCCGCGTCACCCGGGCTTGTGACGGCGAGCGCGGGCAATCACGCGCGCGCCCTCGCCCAGGCGGCGCGAATCTGCGGCGTCGGCTGCGAGGTCTTCATGCCCGTCGACGCTCCGGTGTCGAAGGTCGCCGCGGCCGAGGGGGCGGGCGCCTCGGTGCGCCTCGCCGGCGCGTCGGTCGACGAAGCCCTGAAGCTGGCCAGCGAGCGCTCCGAGGAGACCGGAGAACCGCTTGTGCACCCGTTCGACGACGTGGACGTCATAGCGGGCCAGGGGACGCTCGGGCTCGAGCTCGCGCAGGACGTCGCCGGAATCGCGCGCGTGCTGATCCCGCTCGGTGGCGGCGGGCTCGCCGCGGGAGTCGCGGTCGCGTTGCGGAGCGCCGGCGTCGACGCAGAGCTCGTCGGCGTGCAGGCCGCCGCGTGCGCCCCGTTCGCCGCGGCACTCGCCGGGCGCCACGTCGCGTCGGCGCAGCTCGCGTCGGGCGCGACGATCGCGGACGGCATCGCCGTCAAGAAGCCCGGCCGCATCACTCTGCCGCTGGTGAGCACGCTCCTCGACCGCGTCGTGACAGTCGAGGAGGACGACATCGCCGCGGCGATGGTGTTCCTCGCGGAGACGGTGAAGCTCGTCGCCGAGGGCGCGGGCGCCGTCGGTGTCGCGGCGCTGTTGGGCGGGCTCGAGCCGGTCGCCGGCACGACTGTCGTGGTCGTGTCGGGCGGCAACGTCGACGGCGGCCTGCTCGCGTCCCTGCTACGCCGGCACGAAACCGAGGAGGGCCGGCGCGTGCGTCTGTTCACGTTCGTCCCGGACCGCCCGGGGGGCCTCTCCGACCTGTTGTCGCTCGTCGCGTCCGAGCGCGCGAACCTCGTGACGCTTGAGCACGTGCGCGAGGCGGTGGAGTTGCACGTGCGCGAGACGGGCGTGGAGCTGACGCTAGAGACGCGCGGCCGCGAACACACCGGCCGGCTCGTGGCCGCGCTCGAGGCCGCCGGCTACGAGGTCGCGTTGCGCTGAGCGCCGCCGCGATCTGAGAGAGTACGGCAATCGTGCCGTTCCCTCTCCGCGACCGCACCCTGCTGATAACCGGCGGCGCGCGCGGCATCGGCCTGGCGACGGCGCGGGCCGCGCTCGCGCGTGGCGCGCGCGTCACGCTCGTCGACCTCGACGCCGTCGAGTGCGAGCGCGCGGCCGCCTCGCTGCCGACCGACAGGGTGCTCGCGATCGGCGGTGACGTCACGGACCGGGGTGAGATGCAGCGCGCGGTCGCCGCGACGGTCGAGCGGTTCGGCTCGCTCGACGCGGTCAGCGCCAACGCGGGCATAGCGTCGCGCGCGAGCACCTTCATAGGCACGCCGATCGAGCGGTTCGAGCGGGTCCTCGAGGTCAACCTCGGCGGCGTGCACCGCACCGTCTCGGCGGCGCTGCCGGAGATCGTCGCGCGGCAGGGCCACATCGTCGTCGTCTCGTCGGTCTACGCGTTCATGAACGGCATGGGCGAGGCGGCGTACGCGATGAGCAAGGCCGCGGTCGAGCAGTTCGGCAGGGCCCTGCGCAGCGAGCTTGCGCACCGCGGTGTCGGCGTGACGGTCGCCTACTTCGGCTTCATCGACACAGACATGGTCCATCACGCCCTCGACGAGGACCCGTTCGCGGTCCGCATGCTCGAGCGGGCGCCCGCGCCGCTGCGCAAGCGGCTGCCGCCCGACGCCGCCGGGACGGCGATCGTCGACGCGATCGAGAGCCGCCGCTCGCGCGTCATCCGCCCGCGACGCTGGGAGGCGATGTGGGCGCTGCGCGGTTTCACGGGACCGCTGCTGGACATGCTCGCCCTGCGCGACAGCGAGACGCAGGCCCTGCTCGCGGATCTCGAATCGCGCGACGCAACCGGCTAGGGGTGCCGGCGCAGGCGATCACGCTCGCCCTCGCCGGGTCGATCTACCCGCCCGCGCTCGCCGTCGCCGTGGCGATCGCCGGCGGCCCCAAAGTTCGCCTGCGCCTGTCGATTTTCACGCTCGTCGCGGTCCTCACCACCTACCTGCTCGGCATCGCGATCCTCGAGCTGTTCGCCGGCCTGCATCTCGGCACGGCGGAACACGTGCGCGGCGGCGCCGTGCTCCAGGCGCTCGTCGGGGTGGCGCTGATCGGGCTCGGCGTCTACCTGCAGCTGCGCAAGCGGCCCGTCAAGGACGGGCCGTCGCGCGTCGAGCGCTACATGGCGAGCGTGCCGCTGATCATCGTGCTCGGCGTCAGTCTCTACGCGCTGCCATCGCCGCAGTACATCGGCGCGGTGAAGGCGATCTCCGGCCAGGCGGTGCCGCGCGGACAGAAGCTCGTCCAGCTCTTGTTGTGCGTCGCGATCATGCTCTGGATGATCGAGGTGCCGGCCGCCTTGCTGTTCGCGCTGCCGCGCCACGGCGAGCGGGCGCTCACCGCGTTCCACGAGTGGCTCACGCTGCGCGGGCGCTTCCTGGTGATCGCGATCTGCTACTGCGCGGGCGCGTGGCTGACCGTCAACGGCGTCCTGCACGCCGCATAGCCGATCTAGGATCGCCCGGTGAGGATCGACCCCTTCGAGATCGAGCGCTACTACGAGCGCTGGGAGTTCGCCGCCGAACTGATGCTCTCCAGCAGCGACTGCGAGTCGCTGTCCGTCGCCGACCTGTTCGCGCTCGAGCCGGACGCGGAGCGCAGGCTCGCCGAGCTCCGGCTCGGCTATACCGAAGTCGCCGGCTCGCGGGAGCTGCGCGCCGCGGCGGCGGCGCTCTACGCGTCCGCCGGCGAGGACGACATCCTCACCGTCGCGGCGGCTGAGGAGGGGCTGTTCCTCGCGTTCCAGGCGCTGCTCGCCCCCGGCGACGAGGCGATCGTCGAGGTGCCGTGCTACGGCTCGCCGCTGGCGCTCGCGCGCAGCGCCGGCGCGGCGGTGCTCCCCTGGCGCCGGCGCTTGGAGGACGGCTGGCGCCACGACCTCGACGAGCTCGCCGCGCTCGTCGGCGAGCGCACGCGCCTGATCTACGTCAACAGCCCGCACAACCCGACGGGCCAGGCGCTCGACGCAGACGATTACGCGCGCGTCGTCGAAGTCGCGCGCGAGCGCGGGATCATCCTCGTCTGCGACGAGGTGTACCGCGGCCTGGAGCACGACGAGGCGGCACGGCTCGACGCGGGCGTCGACGCCTACGAGCACGCCGTTTCGCTCGGCGCGGTGTCCAAGGCGCATGGTCTTCCGGGGCTGCGCGTGGCGTGGCTCGCGAGCCGGGACGGCACGGCGCTCGCGGCGATGCGCGAGCTGAAGCTGTACACGACGATCTGCTCGAGCGCGCCCGCCGAACTGCTGCTCGCGGTCGCCCTGCGCCACGACGCGGAGCTCGTGCGCCGCAGCCGCGGGTTCGTCCTCGCGCACCTGCCGCTCATCGACGCCCTCCTCGCGCGCCACGGTGACATCTTCAGCTGGGTTCGCCCGACCGCGGGACCGATCGGCTTCCCGCGCATCAGCGGCGTCGGCGACGTGCGCGGCTGGTGCGAAGGCATCGCGGCGGAGCACGGCGTGCTGCTGCTGCCCGGCTACGTGTACGGCATGGACGACCACGTGCGGCTCGGTTTCGGCCGCGCCGACACCGGGGCGGCCGTCGAGCGGCTCGAGGCCGCGCTCGCCTAGAGCACCTTCGAGAGGAACGAGCGGGTGCGCTCGTGCCGGGGGTTCAGGAGGACGTCGTGCGGCGCGCCGGCCTCCACCACCACGCCGTCGTCCATGAAGACGACCTGGTCGGCGACCTCGCGGGCGAAGCCGATCTCGTGCGTCACGACGATCATCGTCATGCCGCCGCGCGCGAGGTCGCGCATCACGGCGAGAACGTCGCCGACGAGCTCGGGGTCGAGGGCCGACGTCGGCTCATCGAAGAGCATCAGCTTCGGCTTCATCGCGAGCGCGCGCGCGATCGCGACGCGCTGTTGCTGGCCGCCGGAGAGCGACACCGGGTACGCGTCGCACTTGTCGGAGAGCCCGACTTCGTCGAGCAGGACGCGCCCGCGCTCGCGCGCGACCTCGGCGCTTAGACCCTGGACGAGCATCGGCGCGCACGTGACGTTGCCGAGCGCGGTCATGTGCGGGAAGAGGTTGAAGTGCTGAAAGACCATGCCGATCTCGGCGCGCTTGCGCGCGACGTCGCGCTCGCGCATTTCGTGAAGCACGCCGTTCTGTTCGCGGTAGCCGACGAGCTCGCCGTCGACGGACAGCCGCCCGGCGTTGATCTTCTCGAGGTGGTTGATGCAGCGCAGGAACGTCGACTTGCCCGAGCCCGACGGCCCGAGCAGGCACATCACTTCGCCGCGTGCGACCGTGAGCGTGATGCCCTTGAGCACCTCGTTTCGGCCGAAGCGCTTGTGGACGCCTTCGGCGCTGACCATCGGGACCGCCGCGCTCATGCCGCGGCGACCGCTGGTGTCTGCCCCGGTTTCTGACCGAGGTTCACGCGCGTCGTGCCGCGACCGAAGCGCCGCTCGAGGAAGTACTGGCCCACGTACAGGATGCTCGTCAGGATCAGGTACCAGAGGCTCGCGACGATCAGCAACTGGATCGTCTCGAAGTTTTTCGAGTAGAAGTTTTCGGCGGTGTGCAGGAGCTCGCGCACGGCGATCACGGACGCCAACGATGTGTACTTGAGCATCCCGATCGTTTCGTTACCGGTCGGGGGGATGATCACGCGCATCGCCTGCGGCAGCGTGATCTTGCGCAGCGTCTGACCGCGCGTCATGCCGAGCGACTGCGCCGCCATCGTCTGGCCCTCGTCGACCGAGATGAGACCGGCGCGCACGATTTCAGCCATGTACGCGGCCTCGTTGAGACCGAGGCCGAGGATCGCCGCCGTGATCGGCGTGACCGCCCTGTTGACTTCGACGTGGAAGAGCGCCGGTCCGAAGGGCACGCCGATTCCCACTCGCTTGGAGAAGAAGTCGGCGATGAAGTACCAGAAGAGGATCTGGACGAGCACCGGCAGGCCACGGAAGAGCCAGACGTAGATCCAGCTCGTGGACGCGAGCACCGGGTTCGCGGAGGAGCGCATCACCGCGAGCACGACGCCGAGGGCTATCCCGACGGCCATCGACGCGATCGTGAGCTCGACTGTCAGCACGACGCCCGCGAGGATTTCGCTGTTGAACATGTATTCGCCCACCACGTACCAGTGGGCGTTCGGGTTGATGATCAGCGCGTGGATGACGGACGCGGCGACCAGGATGATGATCGCCGCGGCGATCCACCTGCCGGGGTGGCGCACCGGGACGGCCCGGATCTCGTCGGGCCGTCCCGGCGCGGCGGTGGCCTCAGGATTTGAGGCCATCGACCACTCAGCTTTTCGCTTCGTTGATGCCGGGTTTCTTGATCGCGCCTTCCGCGATCCCCCATTTCTGCATGATTTTGATGTAGGTGCCGTTGGCGATCAGCTTTTCGAGCGCCTCAAGGAACGGCTGCGCGAGCCCGCCACCTTTGGGCAGCGCGATCCCGTACGGCGCCACTTCGAACGTCTTGCCGATGATCTTGAAGCCGCCGTTGGACTGCTTGACCTGGTAGGCGGCGACCGGCGAGTCCGCCATGCCGACTTCAGAGCGCCCCGATGAGACGGCGAGGTTGACCTCGCTCTGGCCGGTGAAGACCGAGAGCGTTATGGGCTTCTTGCCTTCCTTGCTGCAGAGCTTGTTCTGTTTTTCGGCTTCTTCCTGCTCGACGGTGCCTTTCTCCACGGCCACCGTCTTGCCGCACAGGTCGGCGACGGTTTCGACGTTCGGGCTGGAGGAGGACTTCGCGTAGAAGGACTGGCCGGCCTCGAAGTAGTCGACGAATTCGACTTCTTTCTGGCGTTCGGCCGTGTCGGTGAACGAGGAGGCGCCGACGTCGTACTTGCCGGCTTTGATGCCCGGGATGATCGCCGTGAACTGAGCTTCGGCGAATGAGACTTTCAAGCCGAGCACTTCCGCGATCGCCGTCATCAGGTCGGGGTCCATGCCGACGATTTTCCCGTTTTCGATGAACTCGTTCGGCGCGTACTCCGGTTCGGTCGCGATGATCAGCGACGATTTCGATTTGTACTTCGCGGGCACCTTGGCCGCGATTTCCGAGTCGACGCTCTGCGTCGGGATCGTGCTGCTCGCGGACGTGCTCGTGGTCGAGCTCGTCGACGTTTTTTCGCTGCTGCCACAGCCGGCGAGCACGACCGCGACAAGCGCGGGCGCGGCGAGCGCGGCGAGGACCTTACGCATCGGTTTCCTCCTGAGGTTTCGAAACTCGCCCCGGCCGGGGCCCGGCAAGTATAAGTTGGCGCGCCGCGCGTGAGGCGCCGCGCCGGGGGGCGTTTCCCGTCGGCGCTTCTAAAGGCCCGGCCAGTGGCGCGCCATGAACCCTTCGTTGTCGGCGGCGCTTACCTGCCAGCGTGACGTGTAGGGCCCGCTGCGCCCGGCCGTGTCGTAGAGCACGCCGTCGATGTACATGTAGGCGTGGCCAGGGTTCGTGTAGACGGTGATGTAGCGGCCGGGACCGGGGGCGCCCCAGCTCTCGAGCTGGGTCGAGTCCTCCGGCGCCGAGAGCAGGCCGGCGGCGGCGAGGACGTAGCTCACCGAGCCCGAACAGTCGTACGCGCTGTCGATGAAGGAGGCGTGGCCGCCGCCGAAGACGTAGGGGAAATCCGCGATCTCGTTCGCGCCCGCGATCGCGCGCTGCACCGCGCCAGGCACGTTCGCCGGGATCGGCAGCGTGCCGTTACCGCCGATCGACTCGCCCCCCGGCACCGGTTTCAGGTCCGCGACCGTGTTGGCGTGCGCGCGGTGTTCGCTCGCGTGCACCGCCGCGAGCTCGCTTTCGACTTCGGCGTTTGACGCGGCGCCGTACGCGACATCGAGCGTGCCGGGGGCCGCGGCGCTCGCGTGCTTGGTGCCGGCGGGGACCGGGTAGCTCGACGCTTCCTGCGAGTCGGGCTGCTCGGCGGTGGTGGAGCCCGCGTCGGCCGCGGGGCGTTTGGCGCTGCCGGCGCCGCTCGAGCCGCAGCCCGACACGGCGAGCAGCGCGGCGATCAGCGCGAGGGGTGCGAGGGGACGCAACGACGCCATCGCAAGCAGGCTAGCGCCCGCATGCGCCGGGTCGCGGCGCTAAGCTGCCAGCGATGCACGAGGAAGTCCGGGCCGTCACGCTGCGGCCGCATATGCGCCTGCTCCACGGCATGCGCAAGCCGCACAACTGGCTCCAGCTTGTGCGCTTCGGCATGGTCGGCGCCGTCGGCTTCGTCGTCAACCTCGCCGTCTACGCGATCCTCGTGCACTCGCTGAACGTCGAGTACCACGTCGCGTCCGCGATCGCGTGGCTCGTCGCAGTGCTGAACAACTTCGTCCTGAACCGCCACTGGACGTTCAGCGCCACGCACAGCCGTCCGCATGGGCAGGCCGCGCGCTTTCTGATCGTGAGCCTGCTCGCTTTCGTGTTCAGCCAGGTTCTGCTGACGATCTTCGTCGCGTACGCCGGCATGGACAAGGTTCTCGCGCAGGCACTCGCCGTCGGGCTCGCGACGCCGCTGAACTTCATCGGCAACAAGCTCTGGAGCTTCCGCACCCCTTACTGACGTGTCCGCCGGAAGGCGGTGGCGGCTGGGCGGCGAACCTATAATTCGCGCTGGCGCCGCGAGGGGAGACCCATCATGCAGGAGATGGTCATCTACGGAGTGAGCTTCGACATGGTCGGCAAGCAGCCGATCGTGCTCCTGAAGACCGTCGAGGGCCGGCGCTTTCTGCCGATCTGGATCGGCAGCCACGAGGCGGCGTCGATCATGATGCGCCTGCAGGGCCAGGAGCCCGCGCGGCCGCTCACGCACGACCTCATCGTCGAGATGCTCGGCGAGATCGACGCGACGTGCACCCAGGTCACGGTCACCGAGGTTCGTGACGCCGTCTTTTTCGCGGTGATGACGCTGAACATCGACGGCCGCACGATCGAGGTCGACTGCCGCCCCTCCGACGCGATCGCCGTGGCCGTGCGCTGCGGCGCGACGATCTACGCCGCCGATGACCTGCTCGCCGAGGTCGGCATCGAAGTCGACCAGGAGGGCGAGGAGATCGAGGAGGCCGACGTCGTCGAGAAGTTCAAGGACTTCCTCGACCAGGTCTCGCCCGAGGACTTCGCCTCCGGGCAGGGCTAGGCGCGCGCGCCAGCGAGGATCCGCGCGACGAGTTCGTCGAAGCGGACGCCGGCCGCGTCAGCGGCCTGCGGCAGCAAGCTCGTCTCCGTCATGCCGGGTACGACGTTGACCTCGAGCACCCACGGCTCGAGGGCCTCGTCGAGCATCACGTCGACGCGCGAGACGCCGCGGCAGCCGAGCAGCGCGTGCACGGCGCGCGCGAGCTCCCCGACGGCCGCGCGGGTCTCATCCGGCAGCTCGGCGGGGCACTCGAAGCTCGTGCGCCCGATTTCGTAGCGCGCCTCGTAGTCGTAGAAGTCGCGGTCGCGCGGGACCGCCTCGACGATCGGCAGGACCTCGGCGTCCGCGCCGTCGCCGAGCACGGCGACGGCAAGGTCGCGGCCGCGCACGAAGCGCTCGAGGACGATGCCGTCGTCGTAGGAGAAGGCGCCGACCATCGCCGCCGGCAGCTCCGCGGCGTCGCGCACGAACTTCACGCCGAGCGCCGACCCGCCGCGCGCCGGCTTGACGACGATCTGCGGGCCGATCTCCTCCCACACACGGTCGAGCGCGGCGGCGGCGCCGAGCTCGCGCACGGCGTCCTCGGTCAGCGTCCTGAACGCCGGCGTCGGCAGCCCGGCGCCCGCGATCAGGCGCTTCGCGAGCCCCTTGTCGATGCAGCGCTGGCAGGCCGCGGGCCCCGATCCCGTGTAGGGAAGGTCGATCGCCTCGAGCACGCTCTGCACCGTGCCGTCCTCGCCGTCACGGCCGTGGAGCGTGATGAACGCCGCCTGCGGGGCCCCGGCGATCAGCTCCTCGACGAGCGCCGGGCCGGGGTCGATGGTGAGCACCTCGTGGCCCAGGCGCGATAGCGCCGCCGCCACGCGTGCCCCCGAACGCAGCGAGACCGCGCGCTCGAGCGAGCGGCCGCCGTGGAGCACCGCGACCGTCGCGCGGCCGTCGCTCATCGCTCGCCGCTGCGGCGCCCGGCGGAGTCATCGGGCCGCCGGCGCGGCAGCCGCAGCACCTCGGCGAGCGGTCGCCGCGCGGGCCCGGGGGCCTGGCGGCCGCCACCGCGCCTTCCGCTGAGCGACTCGAGCAGCCCCAGCTGCTCGGCCACCGCGTCGCCGATGCGGCGCACACCCTCGCGGATCTGCGGCTCGGGGAGCCCCGCGAAGTTCAGGCGCATGGAGCTCGCTCCGCGGCGTTCGTCGGCGTAGGCGGCGCGCCCCGGCACGAACGCGACGCCGCGCTTCTCGCGTGCGAGTGCGAGCAGGTCCGTCGTGTCGATCCGCTCGTCGAGCGTGAGCCACAGGAAGAGGCCACCGTCGGGGCGCGTCCAGCGCGCGTCCGCGCCGAAGTGCTCGCCCAGCGCCTCGTGCATCGCGTCGCGGCGCGCGCGGTACAGGCCACGCAGCTCGGACAGGTAGCGCTGCCACAGCGGCGTCCCGTCGGCGGCGCGCTGCGCGAAGTAGCGCGCGACGAAGAGCTGTGTCACCGACGGCGAGCAGAGGTCCGCGCCCTGTTTGCCGAGGTTCAGCTTGGCGAGGACGGGCGCCGGTGCGACGGCCCAGCCGAGCCGCAGCCCGGGCGCGAGGATCTTCGAGAACGTGCCGAGGTAGACGACCATCCCGGGGCTGCCGTACTTCGCGTCGAGCGAGTAGAGCGTCGGCAGCGCGTCGCCGCTGTAGCGCAGCAGCCCGTACGGGTTGTCCTCGAGCACGAGCAGCTCGCGTTCGCGCGCGAGCTCGACCAGCGCGGCGCGGCGCTCAAGCGGCAGCGTCTCGCCGCCCGGGTTCTGGAAGTTCGGGATCGTGTAGATGAACTTCGGCCGGCACCCTTCGGCGGCGAGCTCGTCGAGCGTCGAGCGCAGGCGCTCGACGGGCATGCCATCGCCGTCGATCTCGATCTGCACCACGCGCGCCTCATAGGCGCTGAACGTCGGCACGGCGCCGGGGTACGTGGGGGCCTCTGCGACGATCACGTCGCCCGGGTCGATCAGCGCCTTGCAGACCAGGTCGATCACCTGCTGGCCGCCCGTGGTGACGAGGATCTCCTCGCCGTCCACCGCGGTGCCCTCGGCTGCCATCACCTCTTCGATGCAGGCGACGGCGGCCTGCATGCCCTCGGTCGGCCCGTACTGCAGGGCGCGCGCCGATTCCTGCGCGACACCATCCATCAGTTCGCTGAACAGTCCCGGCGGGAACGTCGTCGTGTCCGGGAGGCCACCGGCGAGCGAGATCACGTCGGTGCGCCCGGTGAGGGCCATCATGTCGCGCATCGCAGAGCTGCGCATGCCCTGCGTGCGGTGCGCGAACAGCGCCTCGTAGCGGGCCAGTTCGTGCGCCGCGGCGCCGCGCCCGCCGTTGCCTTCGATGCCCGGAGCCGGAGTGTCCATCTGCGTCGTTCCCTATTCGCCGCGCCGGCCCGTTGACCTCGCGTCGCCGGGACGCCGTCGTCTATCGTCGGTGCCCGCCCGCGCAAAGTAGCGCACGGGCGCCGCGACGGTGCACGGAACGTTCTTCGACATAGGGCTCGGGGCCGGGCTCGCCGTGAGCTGCGGGCTCCGGCCGTTCCTGCCCTTGCTGCTCGCGGGCACGCTCGCGCGCGCCGGCGACCTCGGTCTGTCGTTCTCGTCGAGCTCGCTGCATTTCCTGCAGTCCACGGCGTGGCTGCTCGTGGTCACGCTGGCGCTGGTCGCCTCGTACGTCGTGCAGATCACGACCGGCCGCCCCGCGACCGAGGAGCGGCTCTTCACCGGCGGCGATCCGTTCGCCGCGACGCTCTCGGGCCTCGCGCTCGGCGCGGGGGCGCTGGTCTTCGCCGGGACCCTCGCGGCGCACGGCGACGCGTGGTGGCCCGGCATCGTCGCGGGCCTCGCGTGCGCGCTCGCGGGGGAGCGCGCCGCCGGGCCGCTCGTGGCACGGGCCTGGCGGCGCCTGCCCGACCGCGGTGCGCGGGGCGCGTTGACGCTCTACCTGGATGCCGCGTCGCTCATCGCGGCCGCCGCGGTCTGCGCGCTGCACGTCCTCGGCTACGTCCTGCTCGCGCTCGCGCTGTGGTGGCTGATCCGCTCGCGCGGCCGGGGCGAGCAGAGCTACGCCGGGCTGCGGGTGTTGCGCCGCTGATGGCGGACGGGCCGCGCAAGCTTGTTCTGTGCGTCATCGACGCAATGGCGAGCGAGATGCTCGAGCGCGCGATCGAAGCGGGCACCGCGCCGGTCCTCGCCCGCCTGGTGCGCGACGGCCGCTACATCTCCGACTGCGTCTCGGCCTTCCCGTCGGTCACGCCGGTCTGCGCCGCGTCGATTGTGACGGGGGTCGCGCAGGACGAGCATCGCATCCCGGGCATGAACTGGTACATGCGCGAGGAGAGTCGCTACGTGGAGTACGGCTCGAGCTTCCGCGCGGCGCAGCGCTTCGGTTTCGCGCAGCAGCTCACGGACACGATCTACAACATGAACGGCGCGCACCTCGCGAGCGGGGTGCCGACGGTCTTCGAGACGCTGGACGACGCCGGCGTGCGCACCGCGGGGACGACGTACCTGATGTACCGCGGCCGCTTCCTGCACGAGCCCCAGCGCGACAACGCGCTCTCGCGCGTCGCGGCGACGATGCTGCGCCACCCGGTGATGGGCCCGCGCGAGCTCTTCTACGCCGATGTGTTCTCGTCGCGCCGCACCGGGTGCCGCTCGGGCCTGGGGATGCCCGGGCTGCGCGACCGCCACAGCGCGTGCGTCTCCTCCTACCTCGTCGAGAACGACCTCTTCGACTTCCTGCTGCTCTCGCTGCCCGACAACGACTGGCTCTCGCACAAGCGCGGCCCCGAGGGTCAGTTGCAGTCGCTCGCGCAGGCCGACCTTCACCTCGCGCGGGTCATGAACGCCGCCGGCGGCGTCGACGCTTTCCTCGCGCGGCACGCCGTGGTCGTGATGGCCGATCACTCGCAGGCGCCGGTCGGGTCGAAGGTCTCGCTGCAGGAGGTGCTGGCGCCGCTCGGCGTGCGCGGGCCGGGGCGCTCGCGCGCCGGCGAGGAGCAGCTCGGCGCACGGATCGCGGTCTGCCCGTCGCAGCGCGCCGCGATGGTCTACGCACTCGAGCCCTCCGGGCGCGATGCGATGCGCGCGTCGGTCGCCGGCCGCGCGCTCGCCACGGACGGCGTGGACCTCGTGATGTGGCTCGAGCGCGACGCCGACGACGGGCCGCGCGAGGGCGTGATCGCGAGCGCCGAGCGCGGCGAGCTTCGCTTCTCGCCGGGCGGCCCGACGCGCGACGGGCGCGGCGCGCAGTGGTCGCTCTCGGGCGCGCTCGCGGCGATCGAGGCCCGCGTGAGCGACGGCGTCGTCGATTCGGCGAGCTACCCGGACGCGCTCGCGCGCTGCTGGGCCGCGATCAGCGCGCCGAGCTCCGGCGACGTGCTGATCTCCGCCGCCCCCGGCTGGGAGTTCACCGACTGGGGCGGCCAGGCCCACGTCGGCGGCGGCAGCCACGGTTCGCTTCACGCGAGCGACTCGCTCGCGCCTCTGATCCTCCACGGCACGGCCGCCGCGCGCGAGCCGGCGCAGTGGGCGATCCGCGACGTCGCCGCGCTCGTCCGCGAGCACTTCGGCGCGTAACAGCGTGCCGGGCTACGCTCGAACGATGCGGCGCCTGGCTGCGATCGCGGCGTGCGTGATGGTCCTCGCGCCCGCCCCGGCGCTGGCGGCGTCGACCGTGCGCGGCCCCGTCGGCGCGGGCAGCGGTACCGCCGCCGAGCTCGCGGCGGGCAAGCTCGTCGGGGTCGCGATCGGCTCCGGCCCCGTGCCGGGCTGGCACCTCACCTCGGCGCGGGCCGTCGCGATCGCGCGCCGCCAGCCTGCAATCAGGCAGACGCTCGCCGAACACCCGCACGCCTACCCGCTCGCGTACCTGAAGGGCGGCGGTCGCTGGCAGATCGGCTTCTACGCGCCCTACGGCGGCGAGGTCGGCCAGGTCATCATCGACGACCGCGACGGCCGCGCCGTCGAAACGTGGACCGGGGTGCAGGTCGCGTGGACGATGGCGCGCGGCTACCGCGGCGCCTTCGGCGAGCACGTCACCGCGCTCTACGTCTGGCTGCCCCTCTGCGTCCTCTTCCTCGCGCCGTTCGTGCGCCTGCGGCGGCCGTTTGCGCTGATCAACGTCGACCTGCTCGCGCTGCTCTCGCTGTCGCTGTCGCTGGCCTTCTTCGACCGCGCCCGGATCTCCGCGTCGGTGCCGCTCGCCTACCCGCCGCTCTTGTACCTGCTCGGGCGAATGCTCTGGCTCGTTCGCCGTCGCTCGCGGCCCGCAGACGTGAGGATCCGCTTCGGGCCGCGCGTGCTCACCATCGGCCTGATCTTCCTCGTCGCGTTCCGCGTCGCGCTGAACGTCACCGACGGCAACGTGATCGACGTCGGTTACGCCGGCGTGATCGGCGCCCAGCGCATCGTCGAAGGCCGCTCGATCTACGGCACGTTCCCGACCGACAACGAACACGGCGACACGTACGGCCCGGTCGCCTACGAGGCGTATGTCCCGTTCGAGCAGCTGTTCGGCTGGAGCGGGACGTGGAACGACCTCCCCGCGGCGCACGCGGCGGCGCTCTTCTTCGATCTGCTCGCGATCGCGCTCGTGTTCTGGCTCGGGCGCCGCGTGCGCGGCCCGACCTTCGGTCTCGCGATGGCATGGGCGTGGGCCGCGTTCCCGTTCACGCTGTACGCCCTGGAGAGCGACTCGAACGACACGCTCGTCGCGGTGCTCGTGCTCGCCGCGCTGGTCGCCGCGACTTACCGTCCGCCGGCGGCGACGTTCGCACGCGGGCTCTTCGCCGCGCTCGCCGCGCTGGCGAAGTTCGCGCCGCTGGCGCTCGTTCCGGTGCTGTGGACGCACGGCGTGCGCGAAAGCGCGCGCCGCGCCCGCGTGCTCGCACTCTTCGCCGCCGGCCTCGTTGCCGGCGTCGCCCTCGCATTCGTCCCCCTCTACGACATCACCTCGCTGCGTACCCTCTGGCAGCGCACGATCGAGTACCAGGCGGCGCGCGGCGCGCCCTTCTCGCTGTGGGGCCTGTACCACCTGCATTTCGACCTGCGCGTCGCGGAGGCTCTCGCCGCGGCGCTCGCGCTCGCGCTCGCGCTGGTTCCCCGGCGCGATGACATCGTCGGCCTGTGCGCGGCGTGCGCCGCGATCCTGATCGCCGTCGAGCTCGCGCTCGAATACTGGTTCTACCTCTACATTCCGTGGTTCTTCGCGCCGGCGATGCTCGCGCTCCTGGCCGCCGGCCGCGGCGGCCAGCGGCCCGCTAACGAGCCGGCATCAGAATCTGCTCGATCGCGCTCGCCCGCCGCGGCGCTGAGCACGTGATCAGCACCGCCATCACCCACGGGTCCCCCGCCGCGGTTTCGAAGCGCACGGACATGCGCGTGAGCAGCGACTCGATCGCCTGCTCGCGCCGCACGCCGATCACGCTCTCGCGCGCGCCGGTCATGCCGACGTCGGTGATGTACGCGGTGCCGCCGGGCAGCACCCGGGCGTCCGCGGTCGGCACGTGCGTGTGCGTGCCCACGACGGCGGTGACGCGCCCGTCGAGATGCCAGCCGAGGGCGACCTTCTCCGACGTGGCCTCGGCGTGCATGTCGACCAGCACATGATCGGCGCCGGCCACCTCTCCGAGCGCGACCTCGATCTCGGTGAAGGCCGTGCGCCCCGCGTCGAGGTAGAGGTTGCCGCTCAGGTTGACCACGCCGAACTTCAAGCCCGCGCGCTCGACGACGCACGTGCCGTGCCCCGGCTGGCTTCGCAGGTAGTTCGCGGGGCGCACGATGTTCGGCGTGCTGTCGAGGTAGCCGTACACCTCGCGGTGGTGGTAGGTGTGGTTGCCGAGCGTGATCACGTCGACGCCGAGGGCGAAGATCTCGTCGGCGACCTTGGGCGTGATGCCGAGCCCTCCCGCTGCGTTCTCGCCGTTGACGACGACGAACGTCGGCGCGTGACGTTCGCGCAGCACCGGCAGGCACGTCGCGAGCGCCGCCCGGCCGGGGGCGCCGACGACGTCGCCGACGAAAAGGATGCTCGCAGCGTCGTGCGCCTGCGCCTCAGACATACTCTGGGCGAGGTGGCGGGCAGGTGAAAGACCTTCCGACAGGCGTCGAACCTGCGGCGCCCCCGCGCGAGCACGAGCGCGAGCTGACGGGCGAAGAACCCATCGTCCGTGTAGTACCGCCGCGCGTCCTCGTGCCCCGCTGGGTGCAGCTGGTGCTGCTGCCGATCGCCCTGCTCGCGCTCTGGGCGCTCGCCAAAGCCGCAGGCAAAGTGGTGCTGCTCTTCATCTTCGCGTCGGTCATCGCGCTCATCCTAAATCCGCCCGTGACGATGCTTCAGCGCCGCAGGCTGACGCGCGGGCTCGCCGTCCTCGCCGTCTACGCCGTTTTCTTCCTGATCCTGGCCGGCGTCGGACTACTACTCGCGAACCCTATCTCGCACCAGGTCTCCTCGTTCAGCCACACGATCCCGCACCTCGTCCACGAAGCGAACTCGTCGCTGGCCGAACTGCAGCACTCGCTGAACCAGAACGGGGTGCACGTCCACTTCATCACGCAGGGCAAGACCGCCATACAGACGCTCGGCGACAAGCTCGCGCAGGGTTCGAGCTCGGTCGTCACGTTCGGCGGCGACGTCCTGACCGAAGTCGTCAGCGCGGGCTTCGACGTGATCGTGGTCTTCGTGCTGTCGATCTACATGCTCATCTACGGGCCGTCGATCGGGCGCCTCGTGCGCCGCGTCATGCCGCCCGGTGACGGGACCGCCGCCGACGACTACCCGACGCTCGTGCAGACCGCGCTCGCCCGCTACGTCGGCGGGCAGCTGATCTTCAGCTTCGTGATGGGCACCACCGTCGCGATCGCGCTCTACATCTTCGGCGTCCTCGGCATCTTCCCGGACGGCAAGACGTACGCGGTCGTCTTCGGGATCTTCTTCGGCGTGATGGAGCTGATCCCGTACATCGGGCCGTTCCTCGGTGCGCTGCCGCCGGTCCTCGTCGCGTTCATCAACAACCCGATCTCCGCCCTCTGGGTGGGCCTTTTATTCGTCGCGCTGCAGCAGCTCGAGGGGCACCTCGTCGCGCCGCAGATCTTCGGTCACACGCTGAGGATCAACCCGATCCTCGTCATCCTCGCGCTGCTCATCGGCCTGCAGGCGAGCGGCTTCATCGGCGCGCTCATCGCGCTGCCGCTGCTCGCGATCGCGCGCGAGACCGCCGTCTACCTGAGTCGGCACCTAGAACTGGAGTCCTGGAACCGGTCGGGCGACGGGATGCTGTGAGCGCCCTCCTCGCAGCCGAGGAAATCGGCATGCGCTTCGGGGCCATCACGGCGCTGGACGACGTGAGCCTGAAGGTCGACCCCGGCGAGATCGTCGCCGTGGTCGGACCCAACGGCGCCGGCAAGACGACGCTCCTGTCGATCATCTCGGGCCTCATCAAGCCGAGCGCCGGGCGCCTGGTCCCGCCGGTGCCCGAAGTCGGCTGGGCGCCGCAGCAGCAGTCGCTCTACAAGGCGCTGACGGCGCGCGAGAACCTCGAACTGTTCGCGCACCTGGAGTCGGTGCCGGACGCCGACGCCGCCGTCGAACGGATGCTCGAGCAGACGGGCCTCGCATCGCGCGCCGACGAGCGCGCGGGCAACCTCTCGGGGGGCAACCGCCAGCGCGTGAACGTCGCGCTCGCGCTGCTCGGCGAACCGCCGTTGCTGGCGCTCGACGAGCCGACGGCCGCGCTCGACCCGGCGCAGCGCGAGCGGCTCTGGCGCTTCGTCGCCGAGCTGGCGCACGGCGGCACCGCCGTCCTTTTCGTGAGCCACAACATCGGCGAGGTGCAGCGCTGGGCAACGCGCGTGGTGGTTCTCGACCGCGGGCACAAGCTGTTCGACGGGCCCGTCGAGGAGCTCGCCGCGGGCGGCGAACTCGAGCAGGGACTGCTCGCGCTGCTCGCGGGATGGGAGGAGGCGGCCTGATGCGCTGGCTGCTGCGCAAGGACCTGCTGATCCTCCGCCGCTCGCGGCTGCTGCTCGCGCTGCTCGTCCTCTACCCGGTGGCGATCGCGCTCCTGATCGGCTTCGCGATCTCGCGCGGCCCCTCCAAGCCGCACGTAGCGGTCGTCGACGAAACGCCGCCGGGCCAGACCGTCCACCTCGGCGGGCGCGAGGTCCAGGTCTCCTCGTACGCGAAGGGACTGCTCGCCGGCGTCACCGAGATCCCCGCCGCCACGCGACAGCAGGCGCAGGCCGCGATCGAATCGGGGCGCGCTCTCGCGGCGGTCGTGATCCCCGCCGACATCGTCGCGCGGATCGGCTCGGTGAACGGCCCCACGGGGCTCGAAGTGCTCTACAACGGCAACGCGATCGAGCAGTCGATCGTCCGGGCGCAGATCGAAGCTGCGATCGCGAAGGCGAACGTCGAATTCTCGCGCCAGATCCAGGGCGCCGCCGCGGGAGCCTCGCGCGAGCTCCTGGAAGGCGGCGAACACGGCCCGCTCGGGGCGCCCGCGAACATGATCGGCCTGAACCGGATCCCGTCGGTGCTGCGCGAGAACATCAAGGGTCTTCCGGCCGGTCGCGGCCGCCGCGAACTCGAACGCGTCGAAGCGTTCGCGACGTTCGCCAAGCAGAGCATCAGCGAGACCGGGAAAGTGCTCTCCACGATCGGCCAGCCGCTGAAAATCCGCACCGTCCTGCTGCACGGCCGGCGCACGCCGCTCGACACGTTCGCGGTCGCCGTCGCGGTCGCCATCTCGCTGATGTTCGTCTGCGTGCTGCAGGCCGCCGGGGGCCTCGCGCTGGAGCGCGAAGAGAACGCGCTCGAGCGTCTGCTGCGGGGCCTCGTTCGCGCCCGCGACGTCATCGCGGAGAAGACGATCCTCGCCGCCGGCTGCGCCTTCGCGGTCGCCTTCGCGATGCTCGCGGGCATCAGCGCGTTCGTGCCGCTCGAGTGGTCGCGCGTCGGCCAGTGGATCCTCGCGCTGGCGTTCGGCGCGCTCGCGTTCGGCGCCGTCGGCACCGCGATCGGCGCGCTCGCGCGCGAGGTGCGCGCGGCGACACTGCTCGCCTTCATCCTCACGCTGCCGCTCGCCCTGCTCGCGCTCGTGCCCGAAGGGGCCGTGTCGGGCGCCCTGAACGCCGTCATCGCCGTGCTGTCGTTCCTCTTCCCGTTCAAGGCGGCGCTCGAAGCGCTCGACACCGCAGTCAACGGGGCGAGCCCCGCTCTGTGGGTCTCGCTGCTGCACCTGGCGGTGCTCGCCGCCGCCTTCTCGGTGCTCGCGGCGCTCGGGCTGCGCCGCGCGCGCTAGCCCGGGCCAGGGACTACATTGGACGCGATGGCCTATCCGGCGACACGGCTGCGCAGGCTGCGCACTTCGGCGGCGATGCGCGAGCTCGTCCACGAGACCGACCTCGACCCGGGGCGGCTCCTTCTGCCGCTGTTCGTGAGCGAAACGCTCGGCGACGGCGAGAGCGAGCCGGTCGCGGCGATGCCGGGCGTCGAGCGTCTTTCGATCGCCGGCGCCGTTGCGGCGGCGCGCGCGGCAGCCGATGCCGGTGTCGCGGGGGTGCTGCTCTTCGGGCTGCCCGCCGAGAAGGACGCTCGCGGCTCGGCGGCGTGGGACCCCGAGGGTGTGGTGCAGCTCGCGATCGGCGCGATCAAGTCCGCGCTGCCGCGCCTTCTTGTCGTCAGCGACGTCTGCCTTTGCGAGTACACCGACCACGGCCACTGCGGGGTCCTCGACGAGCACGGCAGCGTCGTCAACGACGAGACGGTGGAGCTGCTCGCCGCAACCGCCGTCAGCCACGCCCAGGCCGGCGCCGACATCGTCGCCCCGTCGGACATGATGGACGGGCGCGTCGGCGCTATCCGCCAGGCGCTCGACGACGAGGCGCTGAACACGACCGCGATCCTCGCCTACTCCGCGAAGTTCGCCTCCGCCTTCTACGGGCCGTTCCGCGAGGCGGCGGGCTCGACGCCGGCTTTCGGCGACCGCCGCGGCTACCAGCTCGAGCCGGGCAACGGCCGCGAGGCCCTGCGCGAGGCGGTGCTCGACGCCGAGGAGGGCGCCGACATGCTGATGGTCAAGCCGGCGCTCGCGTACGGAGACCTGATCCGCGCCGTCGCCGAACGCTGCGAGCTGCCGGTCGCGGCGTACAACGTCAGCGGCGAGTACGCGATGGTCCGCTACGCCGCCCAGGCGGGCGCCCTCGACGAACGGGCCACCGTCCTTGAGATTCTCACCTCGCTGCGCCGCGCCGGCGCCGACACGATCATCACCTACCACGCCATGGACGCCGCGACATGGCTGCGCGAAGCGTGAGCCGCCCCGCCGCCGCGGCCCGCGGAGCTTCGTGACCGCCGCGCTCACCGACACGCGATCGGCCGAGCTGTACCGCCGCGCCGTCGAGCTGATGCCCGGGGGCGTGAACTCGCCCGTGCGCGCGATGCGCGCCATCGGCCGTGACCCGCTGTTCATCGCGCGCGGCGACGGCGCGGAGCTGATCGACGTCGACGGGAACCGCTTCGTCGACTACGTGTGCTCGTGGGGGCCGCTGATCGCCGGGCACGCGCACCCCGCCGTGGTCGACGCCGTCGCCCAGGCCGCCGCGCTCGGCACCAGCTTCGGCGCGCCGACGCCGGGAGAGGTCGAGCTCGCCGCGGAGGTCTGCCGCCGCTTCGAGACCGTCGAGATGCTGCGCATGACGAGCTCCGGCACCGAGGCGGCGATGACGGCGGTGCGCCTCGCGCGCGCCGCGACGGGACGCGAAAGGGTGATCAAGTTCGCGGGCGCCTACCACGGCCACTTCGACGCGATGCTCGCCGACGCCGGGTCGGGCCTCGCGACCCAGGGCCTGCCGGCGAGTCCCGGCGTCCCCGCGGCGGCGGCGGCCACGACTACCGTCGTGCGCTGGAACGACCCGCGCGCGCTCGCGGACGCGCTCGACGGCGGCGACGTCGCCGCGATCATCGCCGAGCCGATCCCGGCCAACATGGGAGTCGTGCCGCCCGCCGACGGCTTCCTGGAGCTGCTGCGCGCGGCCGCGGACGAGACCGGCGCGCTGCTCGTGTTCGACGAGGTGATCTCCGGCATGCGCGTCGCCGCCGGGGGCGCGCAGGAGATGACGGGCGTCGCCGCGGACCTCACGGTGCTCGGGAAGATCATCGGCGGCGGGCTGCCCGCGGCCGCCGTCGGCGGCCGCGCGGACCTGATGCGGATGCTCTCGCCCGCCGGCGACGTGTACCAGGCCGGGACGCTCTCGGGCAACCCCCTCGCCGTCGCCGCCGCACTCGCGACACTCGAGCTGCTCGACGAAACGGCGTACCTGCGGCTCGCCGCCACCACCGAACGCCTCGCGGCGGGCCTGCGCGAAGCCGCGGGCTCCTACCCGGTGCAGGTCGCGAGCGTGCCCGGGCTGCTGACCGTCTTCTTCAGCGAGGGCCCGGTGCGCGACTTCGACGGCGCGCGCTCGTGCGACCTTGAGGCGCACGCGCGCTGGTGCCGCGAGCTGCTCTCGCGCGGCGTCTATCCGCCGCCGTCGCAGTTCGAGGCGTGGTTCCCGTCGCTCGCGCACGGCAGCGGGCAGATCGACCTGACGCTGCAGGCGGCCGCTGCGGCCTTCGCATGTCTGACGGCACCCCGTTGAGCGCGCTCGCGGGGCTGCGCGCGCTGCTCGCCGACGAGGGCCCGCTCGTCGCGGGCGCCCTCGCCCCCGTCGCGGCCGCCAACGGCGGCTCGCCCGCGGCCGTCGCGGCGCGCGGCCCGCGCGCCGCACACGCGAGCGGCGAGTACGAGCTCGCGGTCGAGGCGATCTACGAGGGGTACCTGCTCCACGGCAGCGCCGCGCGGCTGTTCGCCGCCGGCGACGAGGACCTCGCGGTCCTGCTCGGCGACCACCTCTACGCGCTCGGCCTCGCGCGTCTCGTGGAGCTCGGGGACATCGCGGCCGTCGTCGAGCTCGCCGACACGATCTCGCTCGCCGCGCAGGCCCGCAGCGGCGGCGACCGCGAGCTCGCCGACGCCGCATGGCTCGCCGGCGCGAGCGCCGTCGGCTGGGGGCCGAGCGCGGCGCACGCGGAGGCCAAGCGTCTGGCCCGCTCGGGCGCCCCCGAAGCGCTTGCGGCGATGCTCACAAGCGCCCGAACGCCGTCGGACGCGGACTGACCCACGCATCGGTATTCTTGCCCGCGGTGGCCGATTCCCGCGCGCAATACCGCTCCAAGTACACGCTCGACCGGGGTATGCCGGGCGCCTTCGAGGGCGAGACGGTCACCCGGCGTCACGCGATTAACGCCACGGCGCAGGGCGCCGGGATCGTCGCGACGGCCGCGTTCCTCTTGCCGGCGCTCGGCTTCGCGCTGGCCCCGGTATTCAAGGAAACCGAGCACCGCTGGGAAGTCGTCGGCACGACCTCGCAGTTCAACGAGGTCACCTACCTGCCGGTGACGATCACGATCGAACCGAACATCGGCGAGGCGGGCAAGTCGACCGCGTATATCCGCAAGCGCAACCCGGCGATCGACACCGACATCTACGACCGGCACACGCAGTTCATCGCGATCTCCAGCCGCTGCGCGCACCTCGGCTGCCCCGTGCGCTGGGTCGAGGCGGCGGAGCGCTTCATCTGCCCCTGCCACGGCGGCGTGTACGACCTGCTCGGGCGCCGCGTCAGCGGCCCGCCGCCGCGCCCGCTCGACCGCTTCTTCACCCGCGTCAACGGCAACCTGCTCGAACTCGGGCCGCGCTTCTCGGTGAACAGCCAGCTGCGGCGCTTCTCGCCGCGCAACCCCGGCGAGCCGCTCGACGGGATCGGCCAGTACCTGTACCCGGCGCGCCCGGGCGCGATGATCTGAGTCGATGCCGAAGCTACCGACGCCCCCCGTGCCGGGGCCGCTCAAGGAACCGCCGCCCCGCCCAGACGAGATCGAAGGCACCGGGCATCCCGTCGAACACGCCAAGCACGGCGGCGTGTCGATCGTCGACTGGGTCGACGAGCGCACGTCGCTGAGCGGCGCCGCGCGCTGGATGATGTTCCGCAAGGTCCCGAAGGGGACCAACTGGTTCTACACGTTCGGCTCCGCGACGATGTTCGCGTTCCTCTCGCAGGCCGTGACGGGCGTGTTCCTGGCGATGTACTACCGGCCCGACCCGGCCGGCGGCGCCTACGAATCGATCCGCTACGTCACGAACGACGTGTTCCTCGGCCAGTTCGTGCGCGGGATGCACAAATGGGGCTCCAGCGTGATGGTGATCCTCGTGTTCATCCACATGGGCCGGACGTTCTTCTTCGGCGCGTACAAGTACCCGCGCGAGCTCAACTGGGTCATCGGCGTGGTGCTCTTGATCCTCACGATGGTGATGTCGTTCACGGGCTACCTGCTCCCGTTCGACCAGCGCGCGTACTGGGCGACGATCGTCGGCGTGAACATCAACGCGACGGGGCCGCTGATCGGGCCGTACCTCAGCGACTTCCTGTTAGGCGGCGCCGAATTCAACGCGACGACCTTATCCCGCTTCTATGCGATCCACATGCTGATCCTGCCCGGCGCGATCGCCGCGCTGATCGGGGCGCACCTGTACCTCGTCGCCAAGCTCGGCACGACGGCACCGCCGTGGCAGAAAGCCGACATCAAAGAAGACCTGCGCGAGACGCAGGTCTAGGGACCGCCCATGAACCGCCAGCAGAAGGAGGAATATCTCCGCGAATACGCGGTCCTGAAGGCCAAGGGCAAGCCGTTCTTCCCGTACGCCGTGATGAAGGACAGCATCATGGCGTGCGTCGTCATGGCGACGATCATCCTGCTGTCGCTCTTCCTGGGCGCCGAGCTCGGGTCGAAGGCCAACCCGACGACGACGACGTACGTGCCGCGGCCCGAGTGGTACTTCTTCTTCCTCTTCGAGCTCCTGCGCATCATCAAACCGCCGAGCATCGTGGGGCTCGCGACGATCGGCGTGCCGACGATCTGCATGATCCTCCTTTTCCTGCTGCCGTTCTACGACCGCGGCCCGGAGCGCCGGCCGGAGCGCCGGCCGATCGCCATGACCGCGGGCCTCGTGACGATCATCCTCATGGCTTACCTGACGTACGAGGGCGCGACGACGGGGTCGCCGACCGTGATCGAAATGGCGACGCCGAAGTCGGTAATCGAAGCGGGCGGCACCGAGCTCGCCGAATTCGAAGCGGGCAAGAAGGCGGTGGCGCAGTCAGGCTGCCTCGCGTGCCACAAGATCGGCGACAACGGCAACCCGGGACCCGGCCCGAACCTGACGAACATCGGCGAGCGCATTCCGCGCCTTGCGATCGCTCGGACGCTCGTCAACCCCACCGCGCCGATGCCATCGTTCAAGAACCTGCCGCCGCAGAAGTTCACGGCGATCATCAGCTTCCTCTCCCAGCTCAAGTAGGTCCCTTGGCCGGACGCCAGGGAGCCGGGGCGGGGCGGCTCGAGGCCGGGCAGGTCCGCGCCATGTTCGACCGCATCGCCGCGGTCTATGACGTCATGAACACCGTCATGACCGCGGGCCTGCACCACCGCTGGCGCTCGCGCGCGATCGACCTGGCCGCGGTGGGGCCCGGCATGCGGGTGCTGGACGTCGCCACCGGCACCGGCGATCTCGCGCTTGAGGCCGCGCGGCGCGTCGGCCCCGAAGGCCTCGTCATCGGCGTGGACTTCGCCGAGGGGATGCTCGAACACGCCCGCCGAAAGCCCGTTCCGGAAGGCGCGGCCGCGCCGCGCTTCGAGTGGGCCGACGCGCTCGCGCTGCCCTTCGCCGACGGTGCCTTCGACGCGGCGACCGTCGGCTTCGGTGCCCGCAACTTCGACGACCTCGCGCGCGGGCTCGCGGAGATGGCGCGCGTCGTCACCGCCGGCGGCCGCGTCGTGGTGCTCGAGATCACGACGCCCACGAGGCCGCCGCTTTCGCACTTCTATCGCCTCTGGTTCGACAGGATCGTGCCGGCCCTGGGCCGCCTCGCGGGTCTCTTCGCGCGCGGCGAAGAGGGGTCCGTCGCGGACGCGTACCTGTACCTGCCGAACTCCGTGCGCCGCTTCCCGGGCCCGCGCGAGCTCGCCGGCGAACTGGCCGCCGCCGGCCTGGTGGACGTCGGCTGGATCACGACGGCGGGCGGGATCGTCGCGATCCACCACGGGACCGTTCCGGGGGGAAAGTGAGTACCCAGGCGGCCGCCGACCCGCTGCAGCGGCTCCTCGACAGGGGCGGGCCGGCGGTGGGCGACGCACTCGCCGCCGCCGAGGAGCGCCTGCGGACCGTGGTCGCCGACGCGGGCGTGCCGCTCGCGCCGGCCGCGGCCGAGACGATTGCGGCCGGCGGCAAGCGCCTTCGGCCGTTGCTCGTCGTCCTCGCCGCGTCGGCGGGCGGCGTGTTGGAGGGCCAGCATGTCGTTCGCGCCGCCGTGGCGGTCGAGCTCGTCCACTCCGCGACGCTCGTCCACGACGACATCGTCGACGGTGCGCGGCTGCGCCGCGGCCGGCCGACGGTCGTCGCGCGGCACGGCCGCGCCGCGGCGGTCGGCACCGGCGACCTACTCTTCTCGCGCGCGTTCGCCGAGCTCGCAGCGGGGGGCGAGGTGGAGCCGCTGCGGATCCTCACCCGCGCGAGCCGCGCGCTCGCGGCGGGCGAGCTGATGCAACGGGAAGACGCCTACCGGCGCGACGTGAGCGTCGAGCGTTATCTGCGCCGCTGCGAGTTGAAGACAGCCGCCCTGTTCGAGGCGGCCTGCGCGCTCGGAGCGCTGCCCGCGGGCGACGATCTCGCTGGCGGGCTGGCGCTCTTCGCGCGGCGCATCGGGCTCGCGTTCCAGCTGTTCGACGACGTCCTCGACGTCGCCGGCGGCGAGGAGCACACGGGCAAGAAGGCCGGCGCCGACCTGCGCGACGGGACCGTGACGCTGCCACTGATCATCGCAAGCGAACGCGACGGCGCCGTAGCCAGCGTGGACCTGCGCGAGCTCGACGGCGAAGCGTCGATCGCCGCGCTCTGCGCGAGGATCGCCGCGACCGGCGCGCTCGAGAGCTCGCGGGAGCGTGCGCTCGGCTACGTCGCGTCCGCGAAGGAGCAGCTCGGAACGCTGCTCGCCCCCGACAGGCGCGTGCTGCTCTCGCTGCTCGCGGACGCCGTCGTCGAGCGCCGCAGCTGAGGCCGCTCAGAAGTCGGCCGGGGTGATGACGTCCGCCTCGAGCGCGCGGGCGAAGAACTCGATCTCCTCCGACATGTTGGCGTGCGTCATGCGGCGCAGGTCGGCGAGCAGTGCGCCCGAACCGCGGTCCAGCTCGTCGTCGAGGCGCTCGACCGTGTCCTGGTCAAAGACGCCTTCGCGGCGCGCCTCGCACTCGGGGCAGCGCAGCACGACGCGCCAGTGGCGCGCGTCCTCCTCCGACCAGTCGAGCGGGTAGACGAGCTCGCTGGAGCAGTTGAAGCAGACGTGCAGCTGCTCCGGAGCGTGCGGGTCACGGACGCGACGGACCTTGGTGTCCTCCTCGCCGGGCGACAGCCGGCGGGCGTTGATCGAACGGGATTTGGGGTGGATCCGTGCTTTGGCGTCCATCTTGATCATCCACCTATCGGCGGAACTCGGAGGGGTCTTTAGCGGCGGTGCGGCTTGAGGAGTGCGGCATTTCTGACACCAGTAACCGGTCGGGTGGCCTGAAGTTGTGCAGAGCTCCCCGAACCTGGGGACGAGATGCACGTCGGTGGTAGCTTCAACCCAATGACTAGCGTGATTCGCGCGATTCGTCATGAGGACAAGCTCACCCTCGTCGACCACCTCGACGAGCTCAGAGCGCGACTCATCGTGTGCCTCGCGGCCCTCGCGGTCACGTTCGGCATCTGCATGTGGCAGAACCACGCGCTGCTCAAAGTCCTCAACAAGCCCATCACCGAACAGTCCGAACAGCGCGCCGAACGCGGCGAAGGCACCATCGGCCAGGCCGCCGCGCTGCAGAAGGCGGCTAAGGCAACGGCCGCCGAAACGGAGAAGGCGCTCGCAGCTCTGGCGGCCCCGGCGAGCGGTCTGCCGGCCCGCACGCGCGCACAGATCGCTGCATCGCTTGGGAAATTGCACAAGGCGGCCGGCGGCTACCCGCACGGGCCGCCGCAGCTGCAGCCCGTGACGCTCGGCGTCGGCGAGCCCTTCACGACGACGATCACGGTCTGCCTATGGTTCAGCCTCGTGTTCGCGCTACCGGTGATCCTGTGGGAGTTGTACGGCTTCTTCGTTCCCGCGCTGACCCCCGACGAGCGCAAATTCGCGCGCCCGATTCTCATCTCGGTTCCCTTCTTTTTTGTCGCCGGAGTGCTGTTTGGATATTTCATAGTGCTCCAGCAGGCTGTGGACTTTCTCATTAACTTCAACAGCGGTCAGTTCAATGTGCTGGTCCAGGCGTCGCTCCTGTACGCCTTCGAGGCGATGCTCCTGATCGCGATCGGCATCGCCTTCCAGCTGCCGCTCGTGGTGCTCGGCGCGGCGCGCCTTGACATCGTCTCGCCGCGACAGCTGCGCAAAGGCAGACGCTACGCGTTCGTCGCGTGCGCGACGATCGCGGCAATCCTGCCGGGCGAAGCGATCACGATGGTCCTCGTCACCATCCCGCTGTACCTGCTCTATGAGCTCAGTATCCTGCTAGCTGCGATCGCCCACAGGTCCGCGCAGCGAAGCGCCGCCCGGGGCCCATCGGACGGCGGGGACGACGGCCTTTCCGGGCCGGACCGCGACGCCACGAGCGAAACCGAGCAAACAGTGCAGCAGATCATCGACCACGTCGACCCGACCCTCAGCGACTGATGCTGTTCGACCTGCGTGGAGCGGGCCGGCGCCGCACGGTCCGCATCGTCTACGTCGGCCTGGCCATCCTGATCGGGGGCGGCCTGGTCTTCCTCGGCGTCGGCGGTGGCGTCGGCGGCGCGGGCCTTCTGACGGCCGCGACCGAAAACAAGAACTCGGGCAACAAGACCTTCGAAGCCGAAGTCAAGAAGTACCGCGAGCAGACCAAGAAGGAACCGACGAACGCCGCCGCGTGGGAGCGTTACACGAAGGCGCTGCTGCACGAAGCGAGCGGCGAAGCGTTCCACACCACTAACGGCCAGACCAGCGCCCTCACGAGCCGCGGAACCGAAGTCTATTCCGAAGCCGGCGCCGCCTGGGAACGCTACGTCGCGCTCGAACCGCACCACCCGAACCCGGAACTCGCCGAGCTGATGGTGCGCATCTACGACGAAGAAGGCCTCAGCAAACCGGCCAAGGTCGTCGAAGCGCTGCAGCTCGTCATCGCCTCGCGGCCGGAAAGCGCCGCGCTCTACGGGCAACTCGCCGAGTACGCGTACAAAGCCGGCAACGCGCACACCGGCGACCTCGCGGCGCGCAAGGCGGTCGAACTGACGCCCGCCGCAAGCCGCGAATCGGTCCGGCGCACCCTCGAGACGGCCAAGAAGGAGATCGAAAACGAAGCGAAGAAGGCCGCGGGCTCGGGGACGTCAACGACCCCCTCGAGCGGCGGCTAGAATCGCCGTCTCGCGGGCCGTTAGCTCAATTGGTTAGAGCAGGGGCCTCTTAAGCCCAAGGTTGTAGGTTCGATTCCTACACGGCCCATCCGCGCGCCCCGGCCCGCACGTGGGCATCAGCGGTCGCCGCCGTGTCGGCCGCGCAGCCGTGGTCCCGACCCCCGGAGCGAAGCCGCGCAGCCCCGCCGGCGGGCGCGGTGCTCACTCTTCGAGCCGGCGTTGCTCGTGCCGCGTCAGATGAACGTGCAGCACGCGCGCGATTTTCCCGACGAGCGTGCCGCCGCCGCGCCAGCCGTCGAAGGGCTCGGATTCGAGCTCGCCTTCGCGGCGCCCGTCGATGCGCAGCGAGACCCGGCCGCACGCCCCGTTCGTGGCGTCGGCGATGACCTGCGCGTGCGCGTGGCCGGGATAGAAGAGCGCGATGCGCGCCTGCGCTCCCTGGAACGCCGGGCAGGCGATCTCCACCGGCTGGGCCGCGGGCAGGCTGTTCAAGAGCGCGACGACCCGTTCGATGTACGCGCCGCGACGGACGACGTCCGTCGTGCCGTGGACCGGGCGCCCGGATTCGGCGTGGGCGGGTATCAGGTCGACGGCGAGCCTTGCGGCGCCGGCGGGTACCACCTCAGTCGGCGGACGCGGCGTCGCCCACGCGGCCTCCCCGGTCGCCGCGACACCGGTTTCTTTTGCGCCGATGGATTCGGTCACGACGTACACCGAGCGATCGAGGAGTTCCTCGCCGAGGTCCGGGAAGGAGAGTGTGAGGTCTTCCGAGAAGTCCCCCGGCGCAAAGGCGCTTCCCTTCTCCGTCACGGAGGACCCGGCGGGCCGGTGCTGCTCGATGTATCGCAGCACCGCTTCCCGCGACTCTTCGACCGTCCACCAACGCTCGGCTTCGACGAGGTTCGCGTCGGCCGGCGCCATCGCGTCTTCGGGCTGCAGGTATTCGCCGGACCCCGGCGGCGGCGAGGTGAAGGGCTTCGCGCCCGCGGGCAGCGACAGCTCGCCCACGAGGTCTTCGGCGTCGGTGACCGCGTGCTGTCGCAGTTCGGCCGTCGTCGGCGCTGCTCCCGCCGCGGGGCTCACCACGCACGCGGCGGCGATGATCGTAAGCGTCGAGATCGCGACGGAGCGAGGCCGCACCAACAGTCGGCGGGAACCCATGCCAAGAGTCTAGGTAAGCGCGCCCGCGGGGGAGCGCAGCGCCGGCTCGCGACCGACCCGACGTGGACGGCGCGGGAAGGCCGCCGGCGTGTCGCCCTTGATCGTCACGCCGCTGCCGCCGCCCACCGCGCCGCTCGGCGGGTTCGAGCGCCGCGACGGCGACGGTCACGCTCAGGGGGTGTCCGCCGCGACGAAGGTCGGCTCGTGCGAGGGGTGCGTGACCACGAGCCGGCTGCGCGCGTTCTCCATCAGCGACGAGGACGGCGGCGTGCTCGTGAGCGCGTCGAGCAGCGGGTCGGCGTCGATGCGCAGCATCGTGCAGGGGCCGAGCGTCGTCACGGTCGCGGTGCGCGCGATCCGCTCGAGCACGCCGATCTCGCCGAAGTAGGTGGGTGCGTTCATGACGCGCAGCTCGCGCTCGGGTCCGCCCGCCTCGCCGTGCGCCGTGACGCGCACGCTTCCCGCGACGAGGACGAAGAGGGCGTCGGCCGTCTCGCCCTCGCGCACGACCGCCGTGCCCTCCGGCACAGTGCGCTCACTTGCGTCGGCCGCGAGGCGCTCGAGCACCGGGCGCCGCGCCGTGCGGAAGATCTCCAGGCGCTCGAGGAGCTGCACGCGCGGCAGCAGTCGCGCGGTCTCGGCCGCCGCCCGCTCGTCGACCCGTGCGAGCGCCGGGAAGCCGGCGACGCCGACGGCGAACGGCGCGAGGGCCATGATCGCGAGCGCGCCGTCGAGGCCGAAGCCGTGGACGAGCGCCGGGGTGACGATCACCCCCAGCGCGATCGCGCCGAGCACGAACGCGAAGAAGACACCGAAGACCCGCGCGAGGCGGTCGCCGGGAACGGAGCGCTGCAGCGACGTGATGGCGAGCACGTCGACGACGAGCGACGCGCCGCCGCGGACCACCTGGATCGCGACCGCGATCGCGGGGCTGTGCACGACGATCAGCAGCGCCGTCGGCAGCGTGTCCACGGCGACGCCCGCGATGATCAGCGGCGCGAGCCGCGCGGAGCTTGCGAGGCGGTCGACGGCGCCCGCGGCGAGGATCCCGCCCGCGCCGAGACCTGCCAGCAGGTAGCCGAAGCCGTCGGCGCCGAGGCCGAGCTTCTGCTGCGCGACGCCCACGAACAGGATGGTGTCCGAGCCGTAGATGAACGAGACGAGGACGCTGAACGCGACGAGCACGCGCGCCGCCGGCTGCGCGGCGATCTCGCGCACGCCGACCATCAGCTGTTCGCCGATCCCGGTCTGCTCGATGTCGAGCTCGACCGGCGTCGAGCGCGTTCGTACGCGCGAGAAGAGGAGCGCCGACACGATGAACGTCGCGCCGTTGACGGCGAACACCCACGTCGGCGAGCCGAGCACGAGCAGCGCCGCCCCGATCGCGGGGCCGACGACGACGACGACGTTGTCGATCGTCCCGTTCAGTGCGTTGGCGGCGACGAGCTCGTCCTCGTCGACCACTGCCGGGATCGTCGCCGCGACCGCGGGGTCGAAGACGACGCTCGTGGCCGCCGTGAGCGCCGCGAACAGGAGCGCGAGCCACACCGGTCCCGCGAGCGCCGCGACAGCCGCCATCGCGCCCTGCCAGAGGGCGCAGCCGAGGTCCGCGGCGCGCACCAGCCCGATCCGCTCGACGCGCTCCGCGAGAACGCCGCCGTAGGGGCTGAGCACGAGCGCCGGGACGTACCGTGCGAGCCCCGCGACGCCGACCCAGCCGAGCGAGTGGGTTCGCTCGAACACGAAGGCGAGCAGCGCCACGTTGTACGCCCACGTCCCGCTCGAGGAGATGAAGAGCGCCGTCAGCATGAGGCGCAGGTCGCGCGAGGAGAGCGCCGCCGCGTAGCTCCCGAACCACCCCCTCGCGCGGCCGCCCATAGCCGCGGACCCTACCGGCACGCCGCCGCGCCCCGGGCCCTCCGGCGCTAGGGTTCTGCGCATGGGCGCTCGCTCACGGCCGCTGCATGTCGACCGCGCGGGCAGCCCGTTCCCTGCGGATGAGAGCCTCCTGCGCGCCTCGTACGCGCTCTGCCGCCGGATGCAGCGCCGGCACGACCCGACGTTCTACTGGGCCACGACGCGCCTTCCCGCCGACGTGCGTCCCGCCGTCCACGCGCTCTACGGCTTCGTGCGCGGCGCCGACGAGATCGTCGACGGCGCCCGCCGCCCGGCGACCGCGGACGCGCGGCGGCGCTCGCTCGACCGCTGGCAGGGCGAGCTGAAGCTGGGCCTCGAGCGCGGCCACAGCGACCATCCAGTGATCGCCGCGATCGTCGACGCCGGGCTGCGCTGGCGGCTGCCGATGCGCGAGCTCGACACCTACATGGATTCCATGCGGGTCGACTGCGGGCCCGTGCGCCTTTCCACCCGCGCCGACCTCGACAGCTACATGCGCGGAAGCGCGGGCGCGGTCGGCCTGCTGATGGCGCCGCTGCTCGCGGCGCCGGCGGACCTGCACGACTGCGTCGCCAGTCTCGGCGTCGCCTTCCAGCTGACGAACTTCATCCGCGACGTGCGCGAGGACTACGCGCTCGACCGCGTGTACCTCCCGGCCGAGGACCGTCAGCGCTTCGGCGTGAGCGAGCGCGACATCGCCACGCGGCGCGTGACGCCCGGCTTCAAGGCGCTCGTCGCGCGCGAGGTGGAGCGCGCGCGGGAGCTGTTCGCGGCGACCGCGCGACTGCCCGAGGCGCTCGCGCCGGGCGTGCGCCCCGGCGTCCACCTCGCGCGCGCCATCTACCTCGGCCTGCTGGACCACATCGAGGCGCTCGACTTCGATGTCCTCGGGCGCCGCGCGGCGCTGCCGCCGTGGCGCATCGCCCCGCTCGCCCTGCGCTCGCTTGCGGGCGGCGCACGGTGACGGTTCGCGCGACCGCCCGCGGCGCCGAGCGTTACCCGCTCGAGGGCACCGACATCGACGTCCTGATCTGCGGCGCGAGCTTCGCGGGTCTCGCGGTCGCCCGCGAGCTCGCCGGCAGTGACGCGTCGGCGCTGCTCGTCGACCGTTACGAGGTCGGCGAGCGCGCGACGTCCGCGTGCGCGGCGCCGACGGCGTGGCTGGAGGCGATGGGGGTCACCGGCGCGATCCTCCAGGAGCTCCCCTACATGCGCTTCACGACGCCGCACGGCAGCGTGCGCTACCGCCTGCCCTGGAGCTGGGCGGCGTTCGACTACCGCCGCCTGTGCGAGCTGCTCTACGCGCAGAGCGAGGTGCCCTTCGAGACCGCGACGGTCACCGGGCGCGTCCCGGGCGCCCGGGCGGCGGGCCCGATCGGGGTCCAGACCGACCGCGGCGCCATCAGCGCGCGCCTGGTCGTCGACGCGCTCGGCTGGCGCCGCGTGCTCGGACACGTCCGCTACCAGCCGCCGCTGATGCAGCTGTCGCGGGGCCTTGAGGTGCACCCCCGCGTCGAGCCGGGCGGCGACGAGCTCGTGGTGTGGGTCGACCGCGGCCTCGCCCGGCGCGGTTACGCCTGGTGCGTCCCCGCCGGGCAGGAGGCCCGCGTCGGCGCCTGCTCGTATGACGGCACGCGTCACGTGCGCGCGGCGACGCTCGAGCTCGCGGAGCGCCTCGGCACGGCCGAGGGCCGCTTTCAGGGCAACTGGTTTCCCCACCGCCTGCGTGACGCGACGGAGGGCGGCGTCTTCTTCGCCGGCGACTCCGCGGGGCACTGCTTTGCGCTGTCCGGCGAGGGGATCCGCACCGCGTTCTACTTCGGCGTCGCGTGCGGGCGCGAGCTGCGCGCCGTCCTCGAAGAGCGCAAGAGCCTCGAGCGGGCGCTGATCGACTACCACGCGTTCAGCGCGGCGCACCGCGGCGCCTTCGAGTTCGCGGGGCGCATGCAACGCCTCGTTCCCGCGCTCCCGCCACGCCTGCTCGCCGCGGCGCTGCGCGCTCTCGGCTCGCAGCGCACGGTCGACCGCGCGTTCGGCTGGTACCTGGACCGCGCCCACCCGCGCATGGCGGCGCCGCTCCCGGCGCCGCGCACCGCGCACGCGGCGCGCGCGTAGCTACGCGGTCGCCGCGGCGCCGCCGGCGGCGATCGAGTCGCGCCCCGCGTCGGTCCAGATGACCTGGTCGCGGCCGGGCCCGACGCCGACCAGGCCGATCGCCGCGCCGCTTCGCTCGCTGATGAAGTCGAGGTACTCGCGTGCCGCGACGGGCAAGTCCGAGAGCGTGCGGCACTCGCCGATGTCCTCGTCCCAGCCCGGGAGCTCGGTGAGGTCCGCGCGCGTGTGGTGAAGGACGGTCTGGTGGTAGGGGAAGTCGCTGAACTCGGCGTCGTCGGCGCCGCGGTAGGAGGTGCAGAGCGCGATCCGGTCGAAGCCCGAGAGCACGTCGAGCTTGGTGATCGCGAGGTGCGTCATCGTGTTCAGGCGCGCGGCGTAGCGCAGCGCGACGAGGTCGAGCCAGCCGGTGCGCCGCGCACGGCCGGTCGTGGTTCCGAACTCGCCGCCGCGGCTGCGGATCAGCTCGCCCAGCTCGTCGTCGAGCTCGCTCGGGAAGGGCCCTGCCCCGACGCGCGTGGTGTACGCCTTCGCGACCCCCCAGACCTCGCGGATCGAGAGCGGCCCGATGCCGCTGCCGACGCACGCGGCGCCCGCCAGCGGGTTCGAGGATGTGACGAACGGATAGGTGCCGTGATCGATGTCGAGCATCGCGCCCTGGGCTCCCTCGAGGATCACGAGCCGGTCGTCGTCGAGCAGCTGCCACATCAGGCGCGACGTGTCCGCGATGTGCTGCTCGAGCCGGTGGCCGTACGTGAGGTAGTCCTCCACCATCGTGCGCAGATCGAGCGCCGGGTCCTTCTCGAAGGGCCTGAGCGACAGCCGCTTGGGCTCCATCGCGAGGACGATCTTCTTCTTCAGGATCTTCTCGTCGAGCAGGTCCTGTACACGGATGCCCAGGCGCGCCGCCTTGTCGGCGTAGCAGGGCCCGATGCCGCGACGCGTCGTGCCGATCTGCTGGCTGCCGAGGCGCGTCTCGCCCGCCGAATCGAGCAGCATGTGGTACGGCATGATCAGGTGAGCGTTCGCGGAGATGCGCAGCCCCGAGACGTCGACGCCGCGCGCTTTCAGGCCGTCGAGCTCCTCGATCAGCACGCGCGGGTCGATCACGACGCCGTTGCCGATCACGCAGAGCTTGCCGGGGTGCAGGATCCCCGACGGGATCAGATGGAGCTTCCACTGCTCGCCGCCGCGGACGATCGTGTGGCCGGCGTTGTTGCCGCCCTGGAAGCGCACGACGGCGTCGCCCTGCTCGGCGAGCAGGTCGGTGACCTTCCCCTTTCCCTCGTCGCCCCACTGGGCGCCCACTAGCACGACGGCCGGCATCGCTCCCAGTGTACGGTCCGGGGCTGCGCTCAGACCGCGCCCGACGCCCGCTCGACCCGGAACTCACGCCGCTGGTCCGGGCCGTACAGCGGAATCACGTCGGCGCAGATCTCCACCAGGCGCGAGACGGTTCGCTCGCCGAGCGCGTGCTCGCCGAGGCCCTGCGTGAGCTCGTCGAGGCGGATGTTCGTGGTGGCGACGATCGCGCGTTCGGCCTCATAGCGGGCGTTGACGATCGAGTAGAGCTGCTCGAGCACCCACTCGCTGCTCTTCTCGGCGCCGAGGTCGTCGATGTGCAGCAGGTCGACGGCTGCGAGCCGGTCGATCAGGTCGACGAGGCCGCCGTCCGCCATCGACTCGCGCAGCAGGTTCAAGAGGCGCGGCAGCGAGTAGATCGCGACGCTGCGGCCCGCGTCGAGCGCGGCCTTGGAGACGAGCATCGCGAGCGTCGTCTTGCCGGTGCCGACGTCGCCGGCGATCAACAGTCCGCGGCCCGCGTCGAGGTTCTCCTCTAGCGAGCGCACGTAGCGGCGGACGATCCGCACCTGCTCCGGCGCCGAGCGGGCGAGGTCGCTCACGGGCGGCCGGTCGAAGGAGACGCCGAGGTAGCGCTTGGGGATACGGCCCTCGAGCGCGCGGGTGCGGGCCGTCGCGATGCGTGCCGCCCGGCACGCGCAGTCCGTGGCGGTGTTCGTCGCCTCGTCGACGATGAAGCCGGAGCCGTCGCAGATACCGAGCGGGCAGCCGCCGCCGCCGAGCGGCGGGATCGGCGAGGCGCCCGCGTTCACCGCTCGTACCGCGGGCCGGCGTAGTTCATGAAGCGCGGGAACTCGCGCCGGAACGTGAGCACGACATCGCCGGTCGCGCCGTTGCGGTGCTTGGCGATGATCAGGTCGGCCTCGCCGGGGCGCTCGGAGTCCTTCTCGTAGTAGTCGTCGCGGTAGATGAACATCACGAGGTCGGCGTCCTGCTCGAGGTTGCCGCTCTCGCGCAGGTCCGAGAGCTGGGGGCGCTTGGGCGAGCGCGTCTCGACGGCGCGGCTGAGCTGCGAGATGGCGACGACCGGCACGCCGAGCTCGCGCGCGAGCACCTTCAGGCCACGGCTGATTTCGCCGATCGCCGTTACGCGGCTGTCGTAGCGGCTGTCGGTGCGCATCAGCTGCAGGTAGTCGACGACGATCAGGCTGAGGCCCTCACCCTGGCTGTGCAGCCGCCGCGCCTTGGCGCGGATGTCGAGCAGGCCGACGTCGCTCGAGTCGTCGACCCAGAGCGGCGCGTGGGAGAGGCGGTCGCTCGCCTCGAGGATCTTCGGCCAGCGGCTCTCCTCGACGCGACCGCGGCGCAGCTCCTCGCCGGGCAGTTTGGCCTGCGAGGCAAGGAAGCGCTGCGCGAGCTCGGCCTGGGACATCTCGAGCGAGAACAGCGCGACGGGCGCGCCGTGGTCGAGCGCCGCGTTTTCGGCGATGTTGCAGACGAGCGCGCTCTTGCCCATCGCGGGGCGCGCGGCGATGATGATCAGGTTGCCGGCCTGGAAGCCGCCGGTGATCTCGTCGAGGTCTTTGAAGCCGGACGGCGTCCCGGTGAGCGTCGTTTTGGTGCGCGTCAGCGCCTCGATGCGGTCGATCTGCTCGGCGAGCACGTCCTCGATGCGGCGGAAGTCCTGGCGCCGGTCGCCGCGCGCGACTTCGAGCATCGCGCGCTCGGCCTGCTCGACGAGCTCGCGCGGCTCGCCGGCGTGGGTGAGGACGCTCTCCTGGATCTCGTAGGCACGGGCGAGCAGGCGGCGCAGCAGCGCGCGCTCGCGCACGATCCGTGCGTAGCTGCGGGCGTGGCCCGCGGCGGGCACGATGCCCGTCAGCTCGTCGACTGCGGCGGCGCCTCCGATCTGCTCGAGCGCGCCGCTGCGTTGCAGGTGCTGCGTGACGGTGACGACGTCGACGGGCTCGTTTTCCTCGTAGAGCGCGAGCATCGCGGCGTAGATGACGCCGTGACGCTCGCGATAGAAGTCCTCGGCCTGCAGGCCCTCCTCGATCACGAGCGCGTAGAGCGCGCGGTCCGAGAGGAGGATCGCGCCGAGCACCGACTGCTCGGCCTCGATCGAGTGCGGCGGCGAGACGCCACCGTTGGGGGCGCCGGCGGCTGCCCTGTAGGCGGTCACGGCCATGGCTGCGCCGAGTCTAGGAAGCGGCGGCTGGCCGCCGCGCGGGGCTCTCCGCAATCAACGGGAAATCGGTTGGCCACGCCGCGGATCGTGGCAGCCGCCCGTGACGGCGTGCGCCGGCGCTTGCAGCCCGGTCAGCTCTTCGCGACGACCATCGTCTTGACGGTCGCCGTCACGCCGTCGACGACATCGACGACCACCATGTACGTGCCGACGTTCTTGATCGGCTCGTCGAGATGCACGTTCTTGCGGTCGACGCGCAGCCCGCGTGCCTCGCGGATCGCCGCCGCGATGTCCTGCGGCCCGACGGAGCCGAACAGGCGCCCGTCGGCACCGGCCTCCTGGGCGATCGTGAGGACCGTGCGCCCGAGCAGCTGCGCGTTCTCCTGCGCGCGCGACTCTGCTTCGCGCTGTTCGCGTTCGGCGCTCTGCTGTTTGCGGCGGATCTCCTCGACCGCGCCGGCCGTCGCGGGCGCCGCGAGCTTGCGCGGCAGCAGGTAGTTGCGCAGGTAGCCCTTCGACACGTCGACGACGGCGCCCTTCTCGCCGAGCGCGTCGACGTCCTCGAGCAGGATCGCCTCGGGCATCAGTCGCGTTCGCGCGAACCGCGTTCGCGCCGCCCGCCGCCGTCCTCGCGGCCACCCTCGTTGACGTAGGGCAGCAGCGCGAGCTCGCGTGCGCGCTTGACGGCGCGCGCGATCTGCACCTGGTGGCGCCGGCAGGCGCCCGTGATGCGGCGCGAGCGGATCTTGCCCTTCTCGGAGACGAAGCGCCGCAGCGACGTGATGTCCTTGTAGTCGACCTGCTCGACCTTGTCGCGGCAGAACGGGCACGACTTGCGCCGCCCCGATCCCGCGCCCGCCTTGCGGTCGCGCCTGCGGGCCGGCTTTGCGCGGCCGCGCCCTGCCATCAGGCGGTCCTTCCGTGGTCTGCGTTGTACGTCGCTGCGTGCACTGCGTCTGTACCTCTTCCTAGAAGGGGATGTCGTCCTCGCCGGTTGAGCCGGCTGCCGGCGCGGGCGCGTAGTCGCCCTCGTCGACGGCTGTCTCGCCTCCGGCCGGGCCCCGCGCCGCGAACCCCCCGGAGGAGTCGTCGCGCGAGCCCAGGAACTGCACCGAGTCCGCAATGATATCGACTGCCTGCCGTTTCTGGCCGTCCTGCGTTTCCCACTCGCGCCACTCCAGGCGGCCGTCGATCGCGACGGGCCTGCCCTTGCTGAGGTAGCGCGCGGCGTTCTCGCCCTGCGCGCCCCAAACGGTGACGTCGAAGTAGTTCGGCTTGTCCTCCCACTCCCCGCCGGGGCCCTTGCGCCGGGTGTTGCACGCCACACGGAGCTTGCACACCGACGTGCCGCTCGGCAGCGATCGAAGCTCGGGGTCGGCTGTGAGGTTGCCGGTCAGCACGACGCGGTTGATGTTGGTCGCCGCCAAGGTCGCTCCTTTCCCTATTTGCCTTGACCGCGCGAGTCTAGAGGCCTACCGCGCCGGGACGCGCGCGCCCTGGCGCGCCGAGGCCGCTACTTGCGCCGGCCGCGCGGTGCCGGTGTGGTGTGGAACACGTCGTCCCAGTACGGCGCGCTGATGCCGAAGCCGCGCTCGTGGTCCTGGAAGTGATGGCGCATGTGGCGCTCGCGCAGCGCGCGCCCGACGCGCCCGCGGGGACGGAAGTGGTGCAGGTAGTAGTGGAGCATGTCGTAGACGAGGTAGCCCACGAAGAAGCCCGCCGCGACGGACGGCGCGTACTCTTCGCCGATCACTAGCAACATCAGGCCGAACACGAGCACGGCGAGCGGCACGCTCGCGCCGGGCGGCATCACCAGGCGCATCGGGTCGTTCGGGTGGTCGTGGTGTACGCCGTGGATGATCCAGTGGAAGCGCGCGCCGATCGCGTTGTCCGGTTCCCAGTGGAAGACGACGCGGTGCAGCCAATACTCGAACAGCGTCCATATGGCGTAGCCGCCGAGGCCGAGCGCGAGCGAGACGCCGACGCCGACCTTCTGCAGTCCCCAGTACTCGAGCGCGGCGATCAACGGCACGAAGATGAGGAGCGGCACGGCGGGGTGCACGCGCGAGAGGCTGTCGAGCGCGCGCGACTGGAACATCGGCGGTGACGCGCGCAGCACGTCGGTGCGGCGTCGAGCGCGGGTCCCGCGTACCTCCGGTGCGCTGGAGCTGCTCACGGCGCGATCTTAGCGACCGATTTCGGCGCGCCTAAGCGGCGCGCCGCTCAGGCGCCGGCCGGTTCCTCGGCGGTCTGCGGGGTGCTCTCGTCGGGCGCGGCGGCAGCGGGCGTCTCGGCCCGCTCGCGGTCCACCGGCGCGGCGTCCGCGGCGGGCGTCCCGGGCTGCTCGCGCTCCACCGGCGCGGCGGCCATCGCCGGCGCCTCGGGCACGCCGGGGCGAAGCTTGATGATGCGGTAGCGCAACACGCCGTCGGTGATCCGCAGCGTGCGCCCGAGCTGCTCGAGCAGGGCGGCGCTGCCGGCGTGGAACTGCACAAGGTGGTACTCGGCGCTCTTGTGTTTCTCGATCGGGTACGCGAGCTGGCGCTCGCCCCACGAGTCGGCGCGCACCACCTCGCCGTCGCCGTCGATCGCGGTGCGGGCGTCGGCGACGATCTTGGCGCGCGCGGCATCCGGCGCCTGCGGGTCGAGCAGCAGCACGAGGTCGTAGAGGGGGTTCCCTGTCGTCACGGCCGTGAAGGGTAGCGGCTTCGCGCCGGCCGCCCGCGTCCTAGCGGGACGCAGCCTTGGCGCGGATGTCGGCGAGCTGATCGTCGATCCAGTCGCCGGGGTCACGCGAGGTGATGATGTCGACGAGACCACGCAACCGTTCGCGGCGCTCGCCCTCGCCCATCGTCAGGGCGGCGTGGATCGAGTCCGCGAGCTCCTGGATGTCGAACGGGTTGACGGAGAGCGCGAAGTCGCCGAGCTCCTCGTGGGCGCCCGTGTTCTCGGAGAGAATCGAGACGCCGTTGCGCTCGTTGACGATCGGACCCTCCTTCGCGACGAGGTTCATGCCGTCGAACATGGCGTTCACGAGCAGCACGTCGTAGTGGCGGTACGCCGCCATCGCCTCGTCCAGGTCGTCACGCAGCTTGAGCTGGATCGGCATCCAGTCGGGCGTGCCGTGGCGGTGGTTCACGACCGCGACGAGCGCCTCGATCCGCTCGAGATACTCCGCGTACTGCGGAATGTCGGTCCGCGAGGGCATCAGCTGCGCGATGAACGTGACGCGCTCGACGAACTCGGGGTGTTGCTCCAGGAACACGTCGAACGCGGAGAAGCCGCGCAGCACGTTCTTGGAGAGGTCCGCGCGGTCGACACGAAGGATGAGGTTCTCGCGCCGGCGCTCCAGCAGCTCGCGCTCGAACTCGCGCACGCGCGGCCCGTCGGCGATGCGACGCGCGGCACGGTGGTCGATCGGCAGCGGGTAGGCGCGGATCCAGACCTCGCGGTCCTCGAAGTTCACGATGCCGCGCTCGAAGTCGACCTCGAGCGAGAGCAGGTCGCGGCAGCACTGGAGGAAGTTGTGGCGGTATGAGCGCGTGTGAAAACCGATGATGTCGTTCGCGAGGAGCCCCGCGAACAGAGCATCACGGATCGCCGTCGGCAGGACGCGCCAGGCGTCGGGCTGCGTCCACGGGATGTGGATGAAGTGGTGCAGAAAGACGTCGGGGCGCCGCGCGCGGACGAGCGCCGGGAGCGTGTAGAGGTGGTAGTCGTGGACCATGACGACGGGCTCCTGCGCGCCGTCGATCTGCTCGACGACGGCTTCTGCGAGGTCGCGGTTGACGGCCTCGTAGCCCCGTTCGAACGCTTCGACCTCGTGGCGGGTGATGTCCGGCGCGTTCGACAGGTCCCACAGGTAGTGCTGGATGAACCACAGCATCGGGTTCGCGAAGATGTTGTAGAAGAGGTCGTAGGCGACGTCGTCGCTGACGACGAGCCGGACCTCGTACTCGCTGCCGTCCGGTCGTGTCACGGCGAACGCGCGGCCGCCGTTGCGCCGCGAGACCTCGGCGTCCTCGGCGGTCATCGCGGAGGCGATCCAGATCGCTTCGCGGTAGGACGCGAGGCCCGTCAGCGCCGTGACAAGGCCACCGGTGCCGCGCTGCACCTCGCCTTCGGGCAGGAACGTGACCGGCCCGCGGTTGCTCACCAGCACGAGCGGGGCTCGCTGTGCCGGCGATGAGCTCATCGCCCGTCGAGCTCCGTGAGGATGCGCAAGTAGTCGCGCAAAAGGCGTGGCGTGAGGAAGTGGGTGCGCACGTGCTCCTTGCCACGCCGGCCGAGTGCGCGGCCGAGCTCGGGGTCGCCGAGCAGCTCCAAGCAGCGTTCGCCGCACTGCTTGGCGCTGGAGACCAGGAAGCCCGTGACGCCGTCCTGCACCTGCAGCGGGATGCCGCCGACGTCGCCGCCGATGAAGGGCCGCGCCTTCCAGATCGCCTCCGACACCGTGAGGCCGAAGCCCTCGCGCGTGGACTTCTGGATCAGCAGGTCAGAGTGCGACTGGAAGGCGTTGACCTCGATCGCGCCGACGTTGTTGAAGTTGTTGAGGATGTGGATGTCGGCGTCGCCGTCGGCGCGCTCGACGGTGGTGTTGAAGTAGTCCCAGCCCTCGGGGTCGTCGCTCGCCATCGAGCCGACGAGCGCGAGCTGCACGTCCTCGCGCTCGCGCTTGACAAGTTCGTAGGCTTCGATCACGCCGAGCGGGTCCTTCCACGGGTCAAAGCGCGAGACCTGGCAGAGGAGCGGCCGGTCGACGTCGATGCCGAATTGGGTGAGCACGTAGGCGCTGTCTTCCGGGGAGAGCGCCATGTTCTTCGGCGCGAGCGGGTCGATCGCGGGCGGCACGACGTTGACGTGGCCGTTCAGGCCGCGCGGCACGTACGACTCCATGTGGAACATCGTCTCCGGGTAGTCCGCGAGGTAGGGCAGCAGGCGCTCGAGCGTGACGGGGTTGGGCGTCGAGAGGTCGATGTGGCAGCGCCACACCCAGCCGGCCGCCTTCTCCGGCGCGAGCGTGTGCAGCGCCGCGGGCTGCGGGTCGTGCACGATGCACGCGTCCCATCCGTCGCTGAGCTCCTCGGCGTTGATCTGCGCGTAGCGAAGCCAGGTCGCCCACTCCTCCTCCGTCAGGTCGTGCGGGGCGCCCTGGAGCGCGTTGTGCATCAGCTTCGTCGCGTTGAAGAACTCTTCGCGGCCGTAGATCACGTGCCACTCGCACTCCAGGCCCACGTCGCGCATCAGCGGCACCAGCGTGTAGAGGATCTCGGAGACGCCGCCGCCGAACGCGGTCGCCGAAACGTGCAGTACACGGCGTCCCTCCAGCGGCGCCGCGAGGTCGCGGATCTCTGAGATCAGCTCCGTACCGCAGATGTGCGAGTAGTCGGCTATCGACTTGCTGCCTACGGCGACGGGCTGGAGCACGCGCCGTGACGATAGCCGACGGCAGGGCGTCCGGCGGCCACCGCCGCGGGTGGCGCGCGCACTCCGATTATCTTGGGCTTTGATGGTCAACGGACGCCTGTACCGCGCCTCGTTCCTGCCTTTCGTGCTCGCCCTGTTCGTCGCGGCGTTCTCGCTCGGCAAGGAGCCCGCGCCCGCCACCTCCCAGCTCGCACCCAACGCGTTCGAAGGGACGCGCGCGACTGCGGAACTGCCTCGCCTCGAGCGGCTGTTCCCGGCGCGCCGACCCGGCAGCCCCGGCGACAACGACCTCGCCGCGTACGTCGCGCGGACGCTGCGCTCGCTCGGCCGCGCGGCGAACGGCGGCTTCACGGTGCGGGCGGTCAGCACGATCGGGCAGACGATCGAAGGCGAAAGGCGCCTGGAGACCGTGATCGCCGAACGACCGGGCTCGACGGGCCTCGCGCCGATCGTCATCGTCGCGCACCGCGACGCGGCCGAGCGGGGCTCGGAGGCCGAACTCTCCGGCACCGTGGCGCTGATCGAACTGGGGCGTGTCTTCGCGGCGCGCCAGACGCGCCGCGCGATCATCCTCGTGTCGACGAGTGGCGGCAGCGGCGGGAACGCGGGCGCCCGCTCGCTCGCGTCGCTCCTCGGGACGCAGCCCGACGCGGCGCTCGTCCTCGGCGACGTCGCCGGCACCCGCGCCCGCCAGCCGATCGTGCTCAGCTTCGGCGAAGGGGCCCAGTCCGCGCCGCTCGTCCTGCAACGGACGGTCACGGCCGCGATCGAACGCGGCGTCTCGGTCGCCGTGGGCCGCGCATCGACCGTCTCGCAGCTCGCCCACCTCGTCTTCCCGTTCGCGGCGGCCGAAGCGGCGCCCCTGAACGGCAGCGGGATCGGCGCGGTCCAGTTGCAGGTGTCGGGCGAATCGGGCCCCGCGGCGAACACGCCTGTCAGCGGCGAACGGCTCACGGCGTTCGGCCGCGCCGCGCTCGAAGCCGTCGATGCGCTCGACGGCGCCGGCGAACTCGAGGAAGGGCAACGCGCCGCCGTCGTGCTGACGCCGCACGTACTGCCCGGCTGGGCTATCGCGCTCGTGCTGTACACGCTGTTGCTGCCGGCTGCCGTCGCGATCGTCGACGCGGCCGCGCGCTCGCGCCGCCGCCGGCTCCCGCTCGCGCGCACGGTCGCCTGGGCGCTTTCGTGCGCGGCGCCGTTCTTCGCCGCGGCGCTTTTCGTCGTGTTGCTCGCGGCCCTCGGCGTGATGGGGCCGACGCCCCCCGGCGCGATCCTGCCGCGCGCGATTCCGCTCACCGGGAGCGCGCTGGGGGCGCTCCTCGCGACCGTCCTCGTGTTCGTGCTCGCGTGGCTCGGCTGGCTTGCGCTGCTTCGCCGTGTCGGCCTTTCGCGGCTGCCCGACGTCGAGGTGGGCGGCGTGGCGGTGATGAGCGTTCTGCTCGTGGCCGCCGCCGCTTCGATCCCGTTCGCGCCGTACACGCTGCTGCTCGCTCTCCCGGCGCTCCATCTGTGGCTGCTGCTCGCCGACCCCGATCTTCGCCCGCCGCGTTTCGCCGGCATGCTGCTCGTGGCCGCGGGCCTTGCGGCGCTCGCCGCGCTGGTCGTCTTCTACGCCGTGCACTACGGCTACGACTTGCCGCAGCTCGCGTGGAGCGCGATGAACCTCGTCGCCTCCGGCCAGGTCACGGTGGCGGGCGCGCTTCTGTGGAGTGCCGGCCTCGGCTGCGCGGCGGGCGCGGCGCTCCTCGTGATGGCGCCGGAAAGCACGCCGGAGCGCGGCGACGGCGAGCGGAAGATCTCGATCAGGGGGCCAGTCGGATACGCCGGCCCGGGTTCGCTCGGCGGTACGGAGTCCGCGTTGCGCCGTTAGACGCGGTGCTCGTAGCCGCGCGCGGCGACGAGCGTCCCGTCGCGGGCGGCGAGGTCCGCGCCGCCGTCGCCGGCGCGGACCTCGCCGATCCACGTGACCTCCGGGCCGCCCGCGTCGGCGGCGGCGCCGGCGACGGCGTCGGCGTCCGCCGCGGCGGCGCAGATGCACAGCTCGAACTCCTCGCCCGACTCGGCGGCGAGCAGCGCTCCGTCGCGGCCGAGCGCGGCGGCGGCGTCCGCGGCCGCGGGCAGCAGCGGCAGTCGCTCGAGTTCGATGCGCAGGCGCACGCCCGAGGCGCGGCCGAGCAGCGAGGCGTCGGCCGCGAGGCCGTCCGACACGTCGATCATGGCGTGGGCCCCGGCGGCGGCGACGGCGGCCCCGGCGGCAAGGCGCGGCTCCGGGCGGCGCAGGCGCGCGAGCAGCTCGGGGCCGGGCTCGCGGCCAGCGGCGAGGAGCTCCAGCGCTCCGGCCGGGCCGCCGAGGCGGCCGGTGACGCCGACGATGTCGCCGGCCCTCGCGCCGGCGCGCGTGACGGGTGAGACCTCGCGCGAGCTCCAGCCGACGGCGGTGACGCAGACCGTGAGCGCCGGCGCGGCGACGATGTCGCCGCCCGCGATCGTGACGCCGCAGCGGCGCGCGAGCTCACCCGCGCCGTCGACGAGTTCGAGCACCTCGTCATCGGTCACGCGCGCGGGCAGCCCCAGCGCGATGTACGCCTCGCCGGCGCGTGAACCCATCGCGGCGATATCCGACAGCGCCGCGGCGAGCGCCCTGTGGCCGACGTCGGCGGGGCTCGCCCAGCCCGGCGCCAGCTCGAAGTGGACGCCCTCGACCATCATGTCGACGGAAGTGACGGCGAGCGCGTCGGCCGCGACGACGGCGGCGTCGTCGCCGCTCGGCACGAGCGGCGGCCGGCGGGCGAGCGTCGTGTCGGCGAGCTTCGCCCTGACTGCCTGGATCAGGGAGTGCTCGGTGATTCTCAGCGGTGCCGGTAGACGATCCGCGCGCGGTCCAGGTCGTACGGCGAGAGCTCGCAGCGCACGCGGTCACCGGGCAGGATGCGGATCCTGAAACGCCGCATCTTGCCGGCGACGTGGCCGAGCACGATGTGGTCATTGTCGAGCTTCACGCGGAACATCGCGTTCGGGAGGGCCTCGATGACCTCGCCCTCGAATTCGACCTTGTCCTCCTTGGCCAACCCTTTTCCTATCCGGGCCCGGCGGGCCCATCGTGCTTGCCTGGCTTCCCCACCGTACCAGCGCGGCAGCGCGCAGCGCCGGCGTGGCGCGGCGTCAGCCGGTCGGCGTTACGCCTCCCGTCGGCGCGTTCGGGCTCGGCGCGGGCGCCTTGGCGGGCGCCGGCGCGGGGGCGTGTTTGGCGGCGGGCGGGTGTTTCGCGGGCGCTCTCGACGCGAGTTCTTCGCTTCGCTGGCGGCTTCGCAGCTGGCTGTCCTGGAGCTCGTATTTGCCGTAGAAGGGGTGGTATTCGATCGGTTCGGTCGGCTGCGGGAACTGCTCGCATTCCTGGCCTTCGACGACGGCTTCCATGTACGTTTTCCAGATCTCGGCCGGCAGCGCGCCGCCCTGCTGCGGTTCGCCTTGCACGTCGGTCATGGGCACGCGCGAGTTGGGGTAGCCCATCCACACCGACGTCGCGTAGTTCGGCATGTACCCGTCGAGCCAGGCGTCCACCAGTTCGGTTGTCGTGCCGGTCTTGGCGGCCGTGTAGCAGCGGATCGCCGAGCGCACCGCGGTCCCCCCGAGCACGTTGTCGTGGAGGATTTCGGTCTCCACGGAGGTGACGCCGTCCGTGAGCACCTTCGTGCGGTGCGGCGTGCCCCAGTTCGCGTCGACGCGCCCGTCGGGGAACACGACCTTCGTGATCGCGATCGGTTCGTTGCGCCAGCCGCCGTCCGCGAGCGTCGCGTAGACGTCGGCCATTTCGAGCGGCGTGACGCCGTATTCGAGTCCGCCGAGGGCTTCCGCCGCGTAGCTTTTCAGGTGCACCTTGACGCCCATCGCGTACGCGGTCTGCGTGACCGATTCCTCGCCCATGTCGGCGGCGAGCTGCGCGTAGACGGTGTTGTCGCTCGTGAGCGTCGCCTGCAGCAGGCTGATCGACCGGTCGAGCGAGGTGCCCTCGAACGTCCTCACTTCGTATTCGGGGTACGCCGGCAGCCAGCCCTTCTGCAGCGTGTGCGAGTAGTAGTACGTGGAGTACGGGTCGATGCCTTTGGAGAGCGCGTCGGCGAGGTCGATGCCCTTGAAGGTCGAGCCGGGCTGGCGGTGACCGTCGGCGGCGAGGTTGAACTGCGACTGCTTGAAGCTCTCGGACTCGGCCATCGCCTCGATGTCGCCGTTGGCGGGGTTGATCGTCACGATCGCCGAGGCGGGGTCGCCGGGTTCGTAGAGCACCTTCGCGATCGCTTCGCGCGCGTCCTTTTGCAGGCGCAGGTTCAGCGTGGTGTAGACCTTCAGGCCGCCGGTGTCGACCGTCGCGGCGCCGTAGCGCTTTTCGAGCAGCCCGCGGACGTATTCGAAGAAGAAGTCTTCGCGGCGCCGGGTGTAGAGGTCGCCGTGGTGCACTTCGAGCGGCGCGCGCTCCGCTGCCTGGGCGCGCGAACTGCTGACGTAGCCCAGTTCGGCCATCTTCGCGAGCACCTCGTTGCGCCGTTCGCGCGCCGCCTTCGGATTCAGGAACGGGTTGTATTCGGAGGGCGCCTGGGGCAGCCCGGCGAGCAGCGCCGCCTGCTGGAGGTCGAGCTTCTTCGGCGTCTTGCCGAAGAAGATCTGCGCCGCCGCCTGGACGCCGACGGCGGTCTGGCCGCCGACGGTGCCGTAGGGAACGCTGTTCAGGTAGCTCGTCAGGATTGCGCTCTTGGAATGGCGTTTCTCGTATTCGAGCGCGAGCTTGGCCTCGATGATCTTCTGGCGGACCGAGTGGTCGTCGCCGCCGAGGTAGAGGTTGCGCATCAGCTGCATCGTGATCGTCGAGCCGCCCTGCAGCGTGCGGCCGCTCGTGATGTCCTTCAGCGCGGCGCGCAGCAGGCCGAGGTAGTCGACGCCCTGGTCCTGGTAGAAGCGCTGGTCCTCGATCGAGACCGTCGCGTTGCGCAGGTCGGCGGGCATTTCCGAGCCCGCGATCGGCGTGCGCAGGATCGACGAGTTGACGAAGCCGAGCGGGGCGCCGTTGGCGGCGAAGAGCTCCGAGCTGCCGCCGCCGAGCTTCGCCTTCAGCGAGCTGAGCGGCGGCGCCGTGGCGGCGACCGCGGCGACGTACGCGGTCCCGCCGATCAGCAGCACGGCGGCCACGACGATGGCGCTGATCACGCCGACCCGGAGCATGCCGCCCGCGCCGCGGCGTTGCCGCCTTCTCTTGCGCGCGCGTCGTGACATGAGCGTCTGAGCGAGGGTACCGCGGGGCCGCCTTGCGTCCTGCGGCTGCGCGCCCGGAGCGCAATAGGCTGGGCGGTGAGCGATGGACGTCGAGCGCCACGAGACGGAGCCCGCGGAGAGCTCCGCGGCGAACGGCAGGAGCGGGCTGCGGCTTCCCGTGCGCCGTACGGCCGCGGGAAGCGCGGCGCAGCCCGAATCGGACCCGGACCGTTCGCCGGAGGTGCCGTGGCGACCGTGGACGGCGCCGCTCGCGCTGCTCGTCGCTTTCCTGTTCGCCGCCGTCGGGAGCCTGATCGTCGACATTCCCGCGGCGCTCTTCGGCGTGAAGATCAAAGGCGAAAAACTGCCCCCCGGCATCAGCCTCGCGGACACGTTCGTGCAGGACGCCGCGTTCGTTCTCGCGGCCGTGATGGTTGCCTACTGGTTCACGGGCTGGGTGCGCTCGTGGCAGTTCGGCCTGCGCCGGCCGGGCCAGGGCTGGCGCACCGCGACGCTCCGCACGCTGCTCGTGCTCGCGGCGTTCCTGATCCTGAGCGTCGCGTTTGAGTCCGCGGTGAACGCGCCGAAGGAGAAACTGCTCGAAGAGCTCGGCGCCGGCGAAGGGACCGCGATGCTTGTCCTGACGGCGCTGCTGACGTGCGCGATCGCGCCGATCTGCGAGGAGTTCCTCTTCCGCGGCTACATCTTCTCGGCGCTGCGCAACTGGCGCGGCACGGGCGTCGCCGCGGTCCTCACCGGGCTGCTGTTCGGTGGCGTGCACGCGGGTTCGGCGCCCGCGGTCGACCTCGTGCCGCTAGCGATCCTCGGCGTCGCGCTCTGCCTGCTTTACCGCTGGACGGGCTCGCTTTACCCCGGGATCGCGGTCCACTCGCTGAACAACTCGATCGCGTTCGCGGGCCTGGAGGGCTGGTCGTGGCAGCTGCCGGTGCTCGCCGTCGGCGCGCTCGCGACGATCGCGGCCATCGATCTTGGCCTGCGCCGTGCCGGAATCATCGAAGGCGGGCGGCTCCCGCGGGCTGCGGGCCTAACATCCAGCGGATGAGACGCGTCTTCGCCGCTTTCGCGCTCGCCGCCGCGCTCGTGCTCGCCGCCGCGCCGGGCGCCTTCGGCGCCGGCGCGATCCGCGTTCGCGTCGCGCCCTACCGCGTCGGTGGGCGCCCGCCCTTCGTGCAGGTCGGCCACACGCTGTTGTTCCGCGGCTACGTCACGCCGTACGTCGCCGGCCAGCGTGTCCGTGTCGCGGTCGTGCACCAGGGGCGCACGGTGCGCACGGTGCTGGCGAGCGTCGCGCGCAACGGCGGCCGCGGGCGTTTCACGGTGCGCCTCGCGCCGAGCGGCGAAGGTGAGCTCCACGTCGTCGCCACGCACGCCGCGACGGCACAGCAGGCCGCGTTCTCGGTGTCCTCGCGCGGCGTGCAGGTGATCCGCGACGTATCGCCGGGCGCGCGTAGCCAGTCGGTGCGGGTGCTGCAGTGGGAGCTCGCGGCGCTGCACTTCGCGGTCCCCGTGAACGGCGTCTTCGAAGAAGCGACGGGCCGCGCGCTGATCGCGTACCGCAAGGCCATCGGCGCCGCACGCGTGCCGTACGCGGGCCAGCAGGTCCTCGCCGGACTCGCGCGCGGCGCGGGTGCCTTCCGTGTCCGCTACCGCGGCGACGGCCGGCACGTCGAGGCGAACCTCGCGCTGCAGCTGCTCGCCGAGATCGAACCGGGCGGACGCGTGTACCGCGTCTACACGATGAGCTCCGGCAAGCCCTCGACGCCCACCGTGCTCGGCCGCTTCCGCGTGTACCGCAAGGAACCGGGCGTCAACAGCGAGGGGATGGTCGACTCGAACTACTTCTACACGGGCTACGCGATCCACGGCTACCCCGAAGTGCCCACGTACGCCGCGAGCCACGGCTGCCTGCGCGTCCCGATCCCCGACGCGCCCGCGATCTGGAACTGGGTCCGTATCGGCACCCGCGTCGACGTGTACTACTAGCGCCCGTCGCTAGGCTTGCGCGCGATGAACGACGACCTGGAGCGCGCCCGCGCGGCGCTGGTGCACGAGCTGCGCGAGCACGCGCTCGTGATCGGGCGCGTGACGCTTACGAGCGGCGCCGAGGTCGACTACTACGTCGACAGCAAGCGCGCGACGTTGCGCCCCGCGGGGTTCGCCGCGCTCGCCCGGCTCGTCGCGGCGCACGCCGAGGCGCTCGGCGCGACGGCCGTCGGTGGCATGTCGATGGGCGCCGATCCGGTCGCCTGCGCCGCGCTCGCCGGCGGCGCGAACGTGAAGGCGTTCTTCGTCCGCAAGGACGTCAAGGCGCACGGGCTGCAGCGCCGCGTGGAGGGCCCCTTCCTCTCAGATGAAGACCGCTGCCTGGTCGTCGAGGACGTCGTCACGACCGGCGGCTCGACCGTCGCGGCGATCGAGGCGCTGAAGGACGAGGGCCGCGAGATCTGCGGCGTGCTGAGCGTGCTCGACCGCCTCGCCGGCGGCGGCGAGGCGATCGAGCGGGCCGCCGGCGCCCCGTTCGCCGCGCTGACCACGATCGACGACATCTACCCGGACCGGACTTCGTGAGCGACGCCGTCGCGGTGCGGCCGGCGACGCGGGGCGACTGTGCCCTCCTCGTCGAGATGATGCGCGAGCTGGCGGAGTTCGAGCAGCTGCTCGACATCTTCCAGACGACCGAGCAGCGGCTCGACGACGCTCTCTTCGGTGAGCGGCCGTGCGCCGAGGCGCTGATCGGCGAGGTGCACGGTGCCGCGGCCGGGTACGCGGTCTTCTTCACCACGTTCTCGACGTTCGTGGCGCAGCCCGGCATCTGGCTCGAGGACGTCTACGTGCGCCCGGATCACCGTCGCGCGGGCGTCGCCACCGCGCTGCTGTCGGCGGTCGCGGCGCGCGTGCTCGAGCGGGGCGAGGGCCGCCTGGAATTCTCGGCGCTCGACTGGAACGAGCGGGCCCTGGACTTCTACGACGGCCTCGGCGCCGAGGTTCTCGGCGACTGGCTCATGCTGCGGATGACCGGCGAGCCGCTGCGGCGCCTGGCCGCCGGCGCGAGCGCGTAGCCTTCGGTTCACGCGCCCTCGTAGTCCAATGGATAAGACGGCCGCCTCCTAAGCGGCAAATCCAGGTTCGATTCCTGGCGGGGGCACTCGGTCAGCGCGGGTGCCTTCAGGTCACGCTCGTGCGGCACTGCGGTAGCGGGGTTCCGGCGCCAGCACCGTGGTGTTGGAGAGCGCGAAGAGCGCGCACCCCGGTGATGTCTCGCCGCTTACCGCGAGCGCGAAGCTCGCGGCGCATGCCCCGCGCCGCCCTGGCGTTGCGGGGCGGCGCGGGAGCGGGGGGCCCGGGTTAGAGCGCTTCGAGGAACGGGATCAGGTGCGAGATCAGTTCGTTGTTCGGGTAGGCGCCGTTCGGGTCGTTGTGCGCGTACGTGTCCTCGACGTTCACTGTCGTGACGTTTTCGGGCGGGATTTCCGACTGGGCAGCGAGTTCTTCGACGAAGTTCAGCGTGGTGAAGGCGCCGCCGAAGTGTTTGTCCAGTTCGGAGTTGATCGCCAGGAAGTGAAGCGACTTGGGCAGCTCGTGCCCGTAGATCGCGTGCTCGCCGAGGACTTCCTGCGCCGGGTTGTTGTTGCCGTTCGCGATCGCCCCGGTGTCGAGCGTGAGGCGCGCGGGGAAGTACCACTCGCTGCCGTCGGCGCCCTTCACGCCTGTGCCGGAGAGCATTTCGGTGTAGCGCGGCAGCGGTGTGATCGCGCCGGCGCCGTTCCACACCCACGGCGAGCTCGGTGTCGCGCCTTCCTCGATGCCGGTGCCGACGTGGGCCTGGGCCGCGAGCAGCGATTCCGGCGAGGTCGGCGGATTGACGCTGTAACCGAAGCCGGCTTCGTTGTCGGGCGTGACGAGTTCGCCTTCGGAGTTGCGTGTTTTCAGTTCGGGCGGCAGGAACGAGAATTTCGACAGCAGCGACGTCTGCGTCGGCTGTTCGTGCGCGAGGGTCGAGCCGACCATCGAGAAGAGCCCGAGGTCCGGGGCGGGGATCCCGCCGAAAGCGAGCCACGGTTCGACGCCGAGTTTGGCGAGCCCCTGTTCCGCTTCGGTGGCGCTGATCGGCACCGGCGAGCTCGCGCCGTCGTCGAACAGCAGTCCCGAGAGTCCTTCTGCGCCGGGGTGCCCGCCGAAGTCCCACGTGGCGTACGCGGTGACGACGGCGCCGCCGAGCGAGTGGCCGCCAAGGACGACTTTGCCGCCGAGCGCTTTGGCGTCTTCGACCACTACGTGCAGGTCCTGCACGGCCGTGTTCAGGCCCCATTCGCGCGCGCCGTCGTGCAGCGCGCGGACCAGCGTCACGGGCTGGAAGTGCGCTTCTTCGCTCGGTTCGTCGAGGTAGCCGAGGTAGTAGTGGAAGAACTGCTGGGCGCTGACGCGTCCTTCCTTGAACTTGTTCAGCATGCCCTGCCTCTCGAGCAGGTTCTCGCGCCGTTCGACGGACCAGACCTGCCATTCGGGGTCGCGTTCGGTGACGGTCTTGGCGAAGGGGATGAAGTACGCGCCGCCGGCGGAGGTGCCGGGCTCCATCACCAGGACGTTCTTCGCCGACGGCGAGCCGATCTTGATGATGCCGACCCTGTCCAACCGTTCGGGCGTACCGGGGGCGGCGTAACCGCTCACCCATTCCACGTCCCTTGCCAGGCGCGTGTGGTGCGCTCCGGCAGCAGCCGGTGCGGCGGCCGCGCACGCTCCCACTACGAGCGTCGCAGCGAGCGCACGCCCCTTCATCGAGCGAATCGCCATCGTCTCCTCCTTGACATTTCCGCGCCGTCGCGTCGCGGCGGCCACGTCCCCTTTGACGACACGCGGAAACTACCACCGCGGCGCGGCGCTGTCACCCCTCGTCGTCGTCGGCCCCGCCGCCGTCGTAGAGCGACTCGCGCGCGAGCTCCTTGCCTTTGCCGTCGTAGAGCACGACGTCGAGCAGGTCGCCGCCGAAGTCGTCGGGCGCGAGCAGCGTGAAGCGCTCGGAGACCAGGGGGCACGCGTCGACCGTGAGGCCGCCGAGCTCGCCCGCGACGAACTCGCCGCCGGAGAGCAGCGGCCGTCCCCACACGATCGTCATCTTCGCGCTGCGCCCGCCGACGCCGCGCCAGGAGCCGACGACCTCCTCGCAGATGTCCAGCGACCAGTCCGGGTTGCGCTCGGCGACCTCGTCCGTGTAGTCGACCTGAGCGATGAAATCCGTCGGCTCGCGGTCCTCTCCCGCCGGGCGGTAGCGGACGTAGCCGAAGAGCTCGTAGTCGCCGTCCGTGCGGCACGTCGCCGGCACGTAGCTGTAGCCGTGCCAGCTGCGGTCCGGGTACCACGCGACCTCGCCGATCGCGCCGAGCTCCTCCTCGCTCTCCATCTCGAGCGCCGCCTCCAGGAAGACCGCCGCCAGACGCTCCGCCCAGCGACCGTAGGGAAGCTCCTCCTGCGGCGGTTCGGCCGCGAAACGGGGCACGTACCTGGGCTGCTCGGCCATCGCCGGAGCCTATCCGCTCGCCGTCGCGCTCACGCCTCGCGCAGCGCCGCCGCGGCGTCCTCGGGCGCGACGATGTTCACGTTCACATCGGTCGATAGCTCGAGCCCGGCGAGGTGCGTCAGCCGCGGCAGGATCTCGATCCGCCAGCAGAAGTGCTCGGCCCCCTCGGGCGCGGTTCGCACGTACATGTTGAGCGGCGGCGTCGTGTCGTAGACGCGCGCGAGGCGCCGCAGCGCATCGTGGAGCAGCCGCGCGCCCGTCGCGCCGGGAGCCTCGAAGGCGGGCCGCGCGACGCGCGGCAGCAGCGTCATCTGGAACGGCAGCCGCGACGCCCACGGCGCGAGCAGCACGGCCTCCTCGTCGATGGCGATGACGCGCTCGTTGCGGCGCACCTCCTCGGCGAGCATGTCGGCGGCGAGGTCGCGGCCCATCGTGCGCGTCCAGTATGCGGCGGCGCGCTCGCGCTCGCGCGCGAGCGCCGCGGGGACGAAGTCGAGCGCGTACAGCTGCGCGTGCGTGTGCGGGAGTGATGCGCCGGCCTCGCGCCGCTCGTTGACGATCAGCTGCACGCAGCGCCTGCCGGCGTGCGCGCGCATCCGCTCGCGCCAGACGTCGACCGCGTCGACGACCTGCCCGACGTCCAGCTCGGCGAGCGAGACGACGGGGTCGGGGGCGTTGACGATCACCTCGTGGGCGCCGGTCGCGGGGAGCTCGAGAAGCAGCTCGGGCATGCCGCGCCCGCCCTCGGCGGGGGCCTCGCGCGGCACGCCGGGCCCGAGCGCCGGATAGAGGTTCGGCACGACGCGCACCCGCCAGCCCGGACTGTCGGGGGCGCTGCCGGCGTCCCGCAGCGCGTAGAGCTCCGGCGGCGTGCGGTCCTCGTTGCCCTCGGCGAAAGGGTCGGTTTCGACGTCGATCGTGTCGGCCGGCGTGCAGGACGGATGCCCGCCGGGCCGGCGCGAGCGCTCGCCCGCGATCAGCGTCCGGTGGCCCGTCAGCGGGTCGATGCGAAGTTCGGGCATCTCAGTCGTCGAGTGCGTAGTGGCGAATGTCGGCTTCGAGCTTCGCGAGCGAGGGGAACGCCCCCTGGCGGATGAACTCGCCGCCCTTGCGGTTGAAGAACACGGTTACCGGCGTGAACGCCGAACCGGTGACCGCGGTCCCCGTCTGGCCCGACGGGTCGTAGTAGCTCGGGAAGGGGAGCGGCACGGTCCGCAGCTGCGCGAGAGGCCCGGACTTCGAGGAGTCGTTGGAGTCGATGCCGACGAACGCGACGCGCTTGCCGAGCGCGAGCGACGCGCGCTGGAAGAGCGGCATGTCCTCTTTGCACGGTTCGCACCAGGACGCCCATTTCGTCACGACGATCGGCTCGCCGTGCAGTTCGTCGAGGCGCCGGCGCACGGTTTCGGGCTTGCCGGGCAGCAGCCTGTCTGCCTGTGCGTGGAGCGCGGCGAGCGCCGGCGGTGAGCCGGCGAGCCGCTCCTGCATCTGCGCGACGGTCAGGCCCGTCGGGCCGAGCGTGCTCGTCTTCTGCCGGCTCGCCTGCACGAGGCCCACGGCGATGAGCGCGGCGAGCGCGAGGACCGCGAAGACGATGAGCAGGCGGCGGACGGGCATCGCGGGCAAAGGGTGCCACACGGAACGACAACGACGGGGGTGGCTGCTATATCCTCAGTTACACGCAGCGGCTGGGTGATGAGGAACCCGGCCGGCGTCTTTGGGACGCCGTGGCAGAGAGGTCGCGCATTTCCCGCGTCGACCGTATCTCTCGAAGCAAGAGCCGCAATGGCCGAACTAAACGAAGCGACCCTCGCGGTTGCGAACCTCCCAACTGACGATGAGCTGAAACGCGCCGAGAAGTTCGTGCGCGAGCGTTTCGTGCACCCCGGCGAGCGGCCGGAGGTGGCGCTCGCCCCCGGCAGCGCGCGGCGCCGCGCCCTCGATCGCGCGCTCGATGAGCTCGCGCGCAAACCGCGCCCGACGCACCCCTCGACGGCCTGGCGGCGCGAGTTCTCGCTGCTCCTCGGGCTCGAGCGGCTGCTCTCGGAGGAGGAGCCGAAGCTCGCGGACGGCACGGTGCTGAGCGCCCACCAGGTCGATGCACTCTCGGGCACGCTCACGGCGCTCCTCGCCGAGGCGCAGCGCGGCGTGGCGATCGACGCGCCCGACCTGCTCGCGGACGCCGACATCCTCGGTGCTGCGAACGCGCACGACGCGGAGCCCGGGACGAACGGAGCCGAGGCGAACGGCGACGCCGGCCTCGAGGACCTGCTCGACGACGAGGAGGAGGAGGACGCCGACGAGGACGACCTCGAGCCGTTCGGCTCGCCGCTTGCCTACGAGGATGCGGCCGAGGCCGATGTGGAGGACTGGGTCGACGAGGGCGACGAGGACGAGCGCGACGTCGGCGAGCAGCCCGAGGACCCGAACGCCGCCAAGCGCTTCTGGTTCGAGCACGCGACCGGCGCCGGCAAGACCGTCGCGGCGCTGGGGTTCGTCGAGGCGTCGCAGACCGGCGGCGTCCTGATCCTCACGCACCGGCGCAACCTCGTCGAACAGTTCCACGGCGAGCTGCGCGACCGCGGCTATGCCAAGCGCATAACGCCCGCCCTGCTGAAGGGGCAGGACGCCGCGAACGGGCCCGTGACGGTCGAGACGTACCAGTGGTTCGTGCGCAACGCGGGCGAGATCTCGAGCGCGTACACGATCGTGATCTGCGACGAGGCGCACACGGCGCTGGGCGAGAAGACGAGCGCCGCGATCCGCGAGTGGACCGGGCCGTTCTTCATCGGCATGACGGCGACGGGCGCGTTGATCGCGCGCCATGTCACGGATCTCTTCCCGACGCAGACGTCGCGCTTCGACCTGGCGCAGGCGGCGCGCCGCGGCGTGATCGCGCCGCTGCGTTGCGTGCGCATCTCGCCCGGCGCGGGTGTGCGGACGATCGCGAACGTACCCCTGCGGCGGGGCGAGGTCGACACCGAGTTCGACCAGGAGGAGCTCGCCAAGCTGCTGGACCAGCAGCCCTTCAACCTCGCCGCGGCGAACCTCTACCGGACGCGCTTCAACGGCGTTCCCGGCGTCGTCTACGCGGCCGGCGTGCGTCACGCGTACAACCTCGCGGAAGCGTTCCGCGCCGAAGGCATCAAGGCCCAGGCCGTCTCGGGCGAGACGCCCAAGCGCGAGCTCGCCGAGGTTCTTGCGCGCTACGAGGCGGGCGACGTCGACGTGCTGATCAACGCCCAGCTGCTCGCCGAGGGGTGGAACAGCCCGCGCGCGACGGTGTGCCTGCACCTCGCGCCGACGGCCTCCAAGCGGATCTACCAGCAGCGCGTCGGCCGCGTCACGCGCCGCCACCCGGGCAAGGAGGCGGGCCTCGTCGTCGACTTCGTGCACGAGGCGACAAAGAACGACGACCCCGTCGTGACGCTCCACTCGCTGCTCGACCGCGACGTCTACCGCGGCGGCGCGATCGTCGTCGGGCCCGTGCGCCGCGGCCGCGGACGGCGCATCCGTGTCGACAAACGCGTGCTCCCGGTCTGCGTCGAGGAGGAGCGCCGGTTCGAGGTCTTCGAGCGCGACCTGTGGCGCATCGCCGTCGAGAAGCTCGACCCCGGCGAGCAGCACCTGTGGGCTGCGCTCGCGGGCGCGCGCGTCGCCCCGAACGGCTGGCGCAAGGCCCGCGCGATGCTCCAGTTCGACAAAGAAGGGCAGCTGAAAGGGCGCTTCCTGATCACCGCGGTCGAACGCAACCAGAGCGCGCAGCTGCGCCAGCGCGCCGTCGCGGACATCGCGTCGCTGCGCGACCCCGAGCTCTTCGACCGCGCCGTCGAGCTCGTCGGCACGTGGCCGCGCGAGGAGCGCCGCGAGGCGTCGAAGGTGCTGCTGCGCTCGCTCGCCGACCGGCGCATCGGCAGTCGCGAGCAGGCGACGGCGTGGATCTGGCAGCTCGCCTCGTACACGCGGGAGCTGCACGAGGAGTACGCGGTCGCGCGCTGGCCGGAGACCAAGAGGCTGCTCGGCCTGCTCGTCAACTCCTCCGGCGGCGCCCATGCGCGCAACGCGCGGCGCCTCGTGCAGGCAGCACGCGAGCAGGACCGCCGTCTGACGGCCGCGCTGCTCGCCGCCGCGCTCGCCCACACGCCGGAGGCCGAACAGGCCCTCTACGGCGCGCGCACGCGCGCCGCCCGTAAGCCCCAGGCGCTGGCCCGCGAACTGCTGCGCAACTTCCCCAAGCGCCACGGACGCTCGAAGTCGCGCAAACGCCGCGGCGCCCGTGCGGCCGACGCGAACGGCGCCGGCGCCGGCCGCTCCGAGGCGCTCGCGGTCGAGACCGTCGAGGAGGAGATCGCCGGGAACGGTGCGGACGCGCCGGACGCCGAGCTCGACGGCGACGCGCCCGAGCTCGAGCTGGACGTCGACGACGAGCTCGAGGGCGTCGAGGACTAGCGGCGCAGGTGGACCTCGCCGGCGGCAAGCGCCGTCGAGCCTCCCGCGTCGAGCAGCACCTTCAGGCGCCCCTCGCCGTCGATTCCGTCCGCCGTGCCGCTGCCGCCGTCCCAGGCCACGCTGCGCCCGCAGAGCGCGTCGAGTTCGCGCCACGCGCCGAGCGTGCCCTCGCGATCCTCGGCGATCCGCCGTTCGAGCGCCGCGAGCACGCCCGCGAGCAGCGGCTCGCGCTGCTGCGGCGTGAGCTTCAGCGAGGCCGCCGGGCGCTCTGACGCGGGCCCGATTTCGTCGGGCAGCTCGTCGGTGTCCAGCGCGGCGTTGATGCCGATGCCGAGCACCGCCCAGCCCGCTCCCGGCCGCGCCTCGACGAGGATGCCCGCGAGCTTCGCGAGCCGCCCGTCGGCGAGCTCGAGGACGACGTCGTTCGGCCACTTCACGCGCGCCGGCGCCCCGACGGCGTCGCAGACCGCGACTGCGGCGGCGAGCGGCAAGAGCGGCGGAGGTTCGCGCAGGACGAGCGACATCAGGACCGCGCTGCCCGCGGGCGCGATCCACGTGCGCCCCTGGCGCCCGCGCCCCGCGCTCTGCTCGTCGGCGGTGACGAGGGTGCCGTGCACGGCACCGGCGAGCGCGAGCTCGCGTGCGCGCTCGTTCGTCGAGTCGGTGGCGCGCAGGTGAAGCCGCGGTAGCCCGAGCGGTCCGTTCACGGTGCCGCGCCGGCGTCGGCGAGGATCGCGTCGACGAGGCCGTCGAGATCGTGACGGGCCGCCTCGACGGCGACCTCGACGCCGCTCTCGCGCAGCGTCGCGCTGGTGACCGGTCCGATCGAGACGGCGCGCGTGGACGCGAGGATCGCGGCTCCGCCGGCCGCGGCGAGCAGGTGACGCACGGTGGAGGAGGAGGTGAACGTGACGTAGTCGGCCGCGGCGACGGCCTGCAGCGTCCTGTCGCTCAGCGGCTGCCCGACGGTCTCGTAGAGCGCGAGCTCGTCGACCTGCACGCCGCTGGCGCGCAGCGACGTCGCGAGTACATCGCGTGCCTCGACCGGTCGGGCGATGAGGGCCCGCCGGAACTCGCGCTTCGCGAGCTCGTCGGCGAGCGCGTCCGAGACCGCGCGGGCGGGGACGATGTCGGCCTCGATGCCGTGAGCCGCGAGCGCGCGGGCCGTCGCGGGGCCGACGGCGGCGACCGTGCAGCCGGCGAGCGCGCGCGCGTCGCGACCCCCCTGCGCGATGCGGTGGAAGAGCTGCTCGACCCCGTTCTGGCTGGTCACGCAGACGAGGTCGTAGGGCGCCGGGTCGAGGGGTTCCCCGGGCAGCGGGCGCGTCGCGATGACCGGCGCCTGGACGACGCGCGCGCCGAGGGCCGCGAGGCGACGCGCGAGCTCGCCGCCCTGTGCGCGCGAGCGCGTCACCGCGACGGTGCGGCCGCTGAGGGGCTTGGGGGCGAGCCACGAGAGGCGGTCCGCGAGCGCCGCCACGGCGCCGATCACGGTGACCGACGGTGGGCGCACCACCGCGTCGTCGGTCAGCGCCGCGATCGTCGCGAGCGTGCCGGCGACCGTGCGCTGGCGCGGCAGCGTTCCCGCTTCCACGACCGCGCAGGGTTCGTCCGCGTCCCGGCCGCCCGCGATCAGGGCGTCGGCGATCTGCGCGAGGTTGCGGACGCTCATGTAGAGCACGAGCGTGCCGGGGAACGCGGCGAGCGCCGCCCAGTCGGCGCCCGCCTCGCCGTCGTCGGGGTCCTCGTGGCCGGTGACGAGCGCGACGGCGCTCGCGAGCCCGCGCTGCGTGACGGGGATGCCGGCGTAGGCGGGAGCGGCGATTCCCGCCGTGATGCCGGGGACGACCTCGAACGGCACCCCGGCGCCGCGCAGCGCGATCGCCTCCTCGCCGCCGCGCCCGAAGACGAACGGGTCGCCGCCCTTCAGGCGCACGACCGTGCGGCCCGCCAGGGCGCGCTCGAGCATCACGGCCTCGGTCTGCTCCTGCGGGACCGACGGCCCGCCGGCCTCCTTGCCGACGAACAGCAGCTCGGCGTCCTCGCGCGCGTGGCGCAACGCCTCCTCGGGGATCAGCCGGTCGTAGAGGATCGTGTCGGCGCCTGCGATCAGCTCGACCGCGCGCGCCGTGAGCAGACCCGGGTCGCCGGGGCCCGCGCCGACGAGGTAGACGAACCCCGTTTCGCTCACGCCGCCGCCTCGGCCGCGAGCGCGAGGATCTCGGCGGCGCCGACGGCGTTCATCCGCTCCGCGAGAGCGGCGCCCGTGGCGTCCGGCCGCGTGGCGTCGCCCGCGAGCTCGTCGAGGACCCAGCGCGAGCCGTCCGGCAGCCCCGCCCAGGCGCGCAGCGCGAGCCGGTCGCCGTCGAGCGCCGCGTGGGCGCCGAGCGGGCTCGTGCAGTCGGCCCGCAGGGCGGCTGCCAGCGCGCGCTCCGCGCGCAGCGCGGCGAGCGCGTCGCTGGAGCCGGCCGTCGCGGCCGCCGCTTCGGCGTCGTTGTCGCCCGCGCGGCCCTCGAGCGCGATCGTGCCCTGTCCGGGGGCCGGCACGAAGCGCGCGGGGTCCAGCGCGGCGCCGATGTCCCGCGCGCGGCCGAGGCGCTCCAGTCCGGCGCGCGCGAGCACGATCGCGGCGAGGCCGCCCTCGCCGTCAGCGAGGCGCGCGAGACGGGTGTCGACGTTGCCGCCGATGGGCCGCACGTCCAGGTCGGCGCGCGCGGCGCGCAGCTGCGCGGCACGCCGCAGGCTCGCCGTGCCCACGCGCGCGCCCGGCGGCAGCTCCGCGAGCGACGCGGCGCCGCAGAGCACGTCTTCGGCGGGCGCGCGCGGGAGCGCTGCGAGCAGCGCGAGCCCGGCCGCCGGCGTCGCCGGCACGTCCTTGGCGGAGTGCACCGCGAGGTCGATGCGCTGCTCCGCCAGCGCCTGCTCGATCGTGTCGACCCAGCGCGCCTTGTCGCCGGCGGCGCCCTCGTCGCCGCTGGTGCGCAGCACGACGATCTCGCAGTCGCCGATCGCGTCGGCGACGAGCTGGGCCTGCGCGAGGGCCAGCGCGCTGCCGCGCGTGCCGAGCCTCATCGAGGGCCGGGCTGGCTGGAGCGGCGGTCCTCTAGGTCGTGTACCTCGGCCAGCGCAGACTCCTTGCGCTCGGGTGCCTGCTCGTCCTCGAGCCCGAAGAGATCGCGCACGAGCTCCAGCATCGCGTGGCCGCGCTCGTCGCCGAGGTCGCGCAGCCGCTGCGTCGGTTCGTGCAAGAGGCGCCCCACGACGGTCCGCGCGAGCAGTTCGACGCGGCGCCGGTCGGCGGGCTCGAGCGCCTCCCAGCGGCCTTCGTTCTCGGTCAGCACCTGCTCGGCGACCTGCTCGCCGTGGCGGCGCAGGGCGGCGATCGTCGGCAGCGCGTCGAGCTGGCCGAGCCAGACCGCGAAGCGCGCGATCTCCTCTTCGACGATCTGCATCGCGCGCGGCATCTCCTCCTCGCGCGAGCTGAGGTTACGTGCGACGACCCCCTGCAGGTCGTCGATGTCGTAGAGCGTCACACCCTCGATCTCGCCGCAGCCGGCCTCCACGTCCCGTGGCACCGCGATGTCGATCAGCAGCAGCGGCCGATCGGGCCGGTCCGCCATCACCTCGGCGAGCTCGTCGCGGCCGATGATCGGGCGCGGCGACGCCGTCGAAGCGACCACGATGTCGGCGGCGGCGAGCTGCTCGGGCAGGCGCGCGAGGTCCGTGACGGTACCGCCAAAGCGCTCGGCGAGCGCCAGCGCGCGGTCGGCGTGGCGGTTGGCGACGAAGATCGTGGCGGCGCCCGCGCGCGCGAGCGCCTCGGCGGTCAGTTCGCTCGTCTCGCCCGCGCCGAGCACGACGACGTTGCGCCGCCTGAGGTCGCCCACGACCTCGCTCGCCAGTTCGACGGCGACCGACGAGATGCTCACGTGGTTGCGGCCGAGCGCCGTCTCGTTGCGTACGCGCCGGCCCGCCGTCAGCGCCGCGGCGAAGAGGCGGTTCGACGTCGGCCCCGTCGTGCCGGCGTTAAGCGCCGCCTCGTAAGCGCGCCGCACCTGCCCCTGCACCTCGGCCTCGCCGACGATCATTGAGTCAAGGCCGGCTGTGACGCGGAACAGCTGGCGCGCGGCGTCGCAGTTGCGCGGCGAGTAGATCGCGTCGGCGAGCTCGGTGGGGCGGATCTTCGCGCGCGCGGCGAGCAGGCCGAGGAGCGTCACCTCGGCGCGCAGCGGGTCGCCCACGACGGCGTAGATCTCGGCCCGGTTGCAGGTCGAAAGGACGACAGCCTCGCGCACGTCGTCGGTGGCGGTCGCTTCGACCGCGAAGAGTTCCGCCTCGCTCGTCGCGAGCGCAAGGCGTTCGCGGAGAGCCACGGGCGCCGTCTTGTGCGACACGCCGAGGGCGAGCAGCTCGCTCACGCGTCGTCCTCGTCGGTGTCGGCGGCGAGCTCGGTGACGTCGCGCTCCATCGCGGCGACGCGCGCGGCGAGCGACGCGCAGTAGGCGAGGACGAGCAGCAGCAGCACGATGTAAGCGCCGGCGACGTACTTGCCTGCGGTGTGGAGCGGCAGCGCGGGAAGCAGGGCGAGGATCACGCGGCGCTCCTTCGCTGCTCCGTGAGCGCCGCCGCGGCGCGGGCCGCTTCGCGCCGGCGGCGCAGTGCGCGCACCATGGCGCGCAGCCGCCGCAGCGACATCTCGTAGCGGAACATCGTCGCGAAGAGGAGCGCGTCCGCGGCGAGGCAGACGAGGAACGTGAGCGCCATCGGCCCGGGGAGCTGTGAGCTCGCGCCGAGCACCCGTGGGTGCAGGTACGCCGAGGAGAAGCGCACGGCGAGGAAGTTGAGGGGAACGAAGACGGCACCGACGATCGCGTACACGGACGCGTATGCGGCCTGGCGTTCGCGGTCCTCGACCGCGGCGCGCAGCGGCCGGTAGACGGCGTAGAAGAGGATCACGATCAGGAACGAGACGAGCGTCGGCTCGTTCCACACCCACCAGTGGCCCCACGAGCCCTTCGCCCAGATCGACCCGCAGACGAGCGCGGCGACGGCGAACGCGAGCGCGAGGTCGATCATCACCCACGCCCGCATGTCCCAGACGGCGTCGCGCGTGCGCAGGTACTGCACCGCGAGCAGGCCCGCGAGCACGAACGCCACCAGCGAGATGATCGCGAGCGGCACATGGACGTAGAAGATCTTCTGCAGAAAGCCCTGTTCGGCTTCGAGCGGCGCGTAGAAGAAGACGAGCGCGAGCGAGAGGGCCATCAGCGCGATCGTCGCGACGCCCTGCAGTCGCGCAGACTTGCCGACGGTCGGTGTGGATCCCATCACTCCTCCAGGAGGAAGTCGAACAGGGCGAACGCGATCAGCCCGAGGATCAGATCATAGAGAGTGAGCATCGCCAGCCACCGCGCAGCGGGCGTGGAAACATGACCGAAGGAGAGCAGCGGCGAACTCGCCCGCGCACCGCCGATCACGATCGGCAGCAGCAGCGGGAGGGCGATCAGCGGCCCGAAGAGGTCGCGCGCGCGCGTGCGCACGGCGAGCGCGGCGACGAGCGTCACGATCAGCGCCACGCCGACATCGCCGAGCGCCAGCACGAGGACCAGCCAGCCGAGCCCCGGCCACAGCGGCGGCGCGAGCAGCAGCAGCGCGAAGGCCGGTACCGCGACGACCTCGACGGCGGCGAGGAACGCCAGCATCGTCGTCACCTTCGCGACGAGAAGCGCGCTGCGCGGCACGGGCGCGAGCAGGAAGCCGTCGAAGCCGCCCTGGTCGGCGTCGGCGACGAAGAGGCGGTTCGCGCCGAGCAGCGCCGCGAACAGCAGCGCGACCCAGAGGATGCCGGCGGCGAGGTCGCCTTCGACGCTCGACCGGTTGAGCGCGAAGTGCATGAGGACGAAGATCGAGATCGAGAAGAGCACCATGCCGGGCAGTACGGCGAGCGTGCGCAGCTCGACGCGCAGGTCCTTGCGCAGCAGCGCGGCGACGGATCGCCTCACCGGAAGAGCTCCGCGATCTCGCGTTGCGACGTTGCGCCGGCCGGCGCGAGCAGCGCGACGTGCCCGCCGCGCAGGCCGAGCACGACGTCGGCCTCGCCGAGGGCCGCGCCGATGTCGTGGCTGCACAGCACCCGGGTGACGCGGGCCGAGCGCCCGATCAGCGGCTCCACGAGTGCCGCGGCGGCCGGGTCGAGATTCGAGTACGGCTCGTCGAGCAGCAGCAGCTCCGGCCGGTGCAGCACGGCGCGCGCTACCGCGACGCGCTGCACGGTGCCGCGCGAGAGCGCGCGCAGCGGCTCGGCGCGGCGTTCTCTGAGGGCGAGCGCGGCGAGCAGCTCGCCGACGCGCTCCTCGTCCACCCCGTGCAGGCGCGCGTGGTACGCGAGGTTCTCGTGCGCCGTCAGGTCGCGGTAGAGCATCGGCTCGTGGCCGAGCAGTCCGAGGCGCCCGCGCACCCGCCAGCCGTCCGCGGGCAGCGGCGAACCGAGGACCTCGACGGTCCCGCGGTGCGGGCGCAGCAAAGTCGCGAGCACGCGCAACAGCGTCGTCTTGCCGGCGCCGTTCGGCCCGAAAACGACGAGCGTCTGCCCGCGCTCGAGCGTGAGCGACACGTCGACGAGCGCGACGCGTTCGCCGTAGTCGCGGGCCAGGCCCTCGAGCCGGAGCGCCGCGCTCAGCTGCTCGACACCTGGACGGCGTGGGCGGCCTTGGCGTCCTCGATCAGGACGCGGACCGCCTGCTCGCCCTGCGCGCCGGCCGCGAGCAGCGCGATCGGGTCGGGGCTGCCGTTGACGATCTCTTCGAAGAAGCGCTTGCGGTCCTGGTAGGTCGGCAGCGTCGCCTTGGCCCATCCGCGCGCCTCGCTCAGCAGCACAGCCAGGCGCGCGTACGGCTCGCCGAAGGCCGCCTGTATCTCGCGCTTCATGCGCTTGGCGAGAGCCGGCGAGGCGCCCGCGGTGGAGATCGCTATCGCGAGCGGCCCGCTGCGCACGAGCGCGGGCAGGATGAAGTTGCACAGCGCGGGGACGTCGACGACGTTGACGAGCATCTGCCGGCGCTCCGCGTCGCCCGCGACCGCGATGTTCAGCTCGGCGTCGTCGGTCGCGGCGATGACGAGCAGCGCGCCCTCGAGGTCGCGCGGCCCGGCGTACTCCCGCTCCTGCCAGGCGACGGAGCCCTCGCGCGCGTACTCGGCGAGCTCGCCGGTCAGCAGCGGCGCGATCACGGTCACCGCGGCGTCGCAGGCGAGCAGTCCGTCGACCTTCTCGAGCGCCGTCGCGTCGCCGCCGACGACGACGGCGCGCCTGCCGGCGAGCCTCAGGCACGCCACGTAGAGCGGCGTTTCGAGCATCCCGGCGACGCAGCTCTGGTCGCAGATTCCCCTGCGCAGCTGGCAAACGCAGGGCTTGCCCTCGTACGCCTCGGCCGCCATGGGCCTAGCGTAGCCGCGGCGCACGCAGCGCGGCTCTAAGGGCGGCCGCGCAGGTGTCGTATCCGCTCAAGGCGGCGCGCGAGGTCCTCTTCGCGTTCGGTTGGCGTGAAGAAGCGCCGCCCGGCGACCTCGGCGGGCGCGAGCTCCTGCGGCGAGAGCGCCCCGGGCAGATCGTGGGGGTACTCGTAGTCCGCGCGGTCGGCGCCGGGCCGCGGGCCGGACTGGAGCGCCGCGGGCGGGGGCGCCGCGCCGTGCTCGCGGACGTGCGAGCGCGCCGCCGCGAGCGCGTGTCCCGCGGCGTTCGACTTGGGCGCGAGCGCGAGATAGACCGTCGCCTGCGCAAGCGCGAAGCTCGCCTCGGGCGGGCCGACGCGTTCCACGGCGGCTGCGGCCGCCGTCGCGAGCGTCAGCGCGCCGGGGTCGGCGTTGCCGATGTCCTCGCTCGCGAGGATGACGGCGCGCCGAGCGACGAACGCCGGGTCCTCGCCACCCTCGAGCATCACGGCGAGGTAGTAGAGCGCGGCGTCGGGGTCCGAGCCGCGCACGGACTTGATCCACGCCGAGATGTAGTCGTAGTGCCGGTCGCCGGCGCGGTCGTAGCGCACCGCGCGCTGCTGCATCGCGTCGGCGGCGCGCTCAGGTCCGATCGTGCGCTCGCCGGCGGCGGCCGCCGCCTGCGCGGCGAGCTCGAGCGCCGCGATCGCGACGCGCGCGTCGCCGTGGGCGCCGCGGGCGAGCTGGGCGAGAACACCGTCGTCGACGGTTACACCGAGGCGCTCCGGCAGCCCCGCGAGCACGCGCTCGACCTGCTCCTCGTCGAGCGCCCGGAGCGCATACACGCGGGTGCGCGAGAGCAGCGCCGAGTTGACCTCGAACGCGGGGTTCTCGGTCGTCGCGCCGATGAGGACGATCTCCTCCTCCTCGACGGCGGGCAGTAGCGCGTCCTGCTGCGCCTTGTTGAAACGGTGAATCTCGTCGAGGAAGAGGATCGTGGCTTCGCCGCTCGCGCGCCGGCGCAGCCGCGCGCGCTCGATCACGGCGCGCACCTCGGCGCGGCCCGCGTTGACGGCGCTGAGCTCCTCGAAGGCGCCGTCGCCTGCGGCGCCGATCATCCGCGCGAGCGTCGTCTTACCCGACCCGGGCGGCCCGTGGAGGATCATCGAGTGCGCGCGGCCCGTCTCGACGGCGGTGCGCAACGCCGAACCGGGAGCGAGCAGATGCTCCTGACCGACGAACCCGGCGAGCGTCGCGGGCCTTGCGCGGACCGCGAGGGGCCTCTCGTCGTCGGGCTCGGGCGCGTCGAAAAGCGTCTCCAACACGCCAAGTATCGCGCGCTCCGCTGTTTGCGGGGTCCGCGCACCGCTAGGAGGTGCCCCCGAGCGCGTGAAGAACGTATACATTCAGCTTATGCGGCGCATTTGGAGCGCCGCTGTTCGGGAACGAGAGCCGAGATAGATAACGAGGGGATGTGAGTACTGGGGCGCAAGAGATCGCGACTCCCGCTGACGCGTTCGAATTTCTCGACGCGCCGGTCACGGGGGACGTCACCGCCCGCTCGCCCGTCTCGCTGTTCTGGCGCCGCTTCCGTAAAGACCGCGTCGCGATGATCTCGCTCGCGTTCGTGATCTTCCTGTTCCTCGTCGCCATCTTCGCGCCGCTGATCGTCTCGGTGCTCGGGCTGCCCGGGCCCTACAAGCAGAACCTGGGCCTTCTTGGCCCCTTCGGCGAACCGACGGGCCCGACGCTGAAGAACCCCATGGGGGTAGACCGTCTCGGGCGTGACGTAATGTCGCGTGTCATCTACGGCACGCGGGTATCGCTCGAGGTCGGGATCATCGGCGCCGGCGTGTCGACCGTGATCGGCGTCGTCGTCGGCATCTTCGCGGGCTACTACCGCGGCTGGACCGACACGATCCTCTCGCGCATGATGGACGTGATACTCTCGATCCCGCTGCTGCTTCTCGGCCTGGGGATCGCCGCGGCGTGCTCGGTCAAGGGCTGCGCGGCCGGCCTGATCGAACCGGGGCTGCCGGTGATCATCTTCCTGATCGCGCTCGGTTCCTGGCCGTTTGTGGCGCGCATCGTGCGCGGCCTGGTCCTATCGATGCGAGAGCGCGAGTTCGTCGAGGCCTCACGCGCGCTCGGCGCGTCGGACACGCGCATCATGTTCAGGGAGATACTGCCGAACCTGACGACGCCGATCATCGTCTACGCGAGCCTTCTGATCCCGACGGCGATCCTGATCGAGGCGGCGCTGTCGTTCATCGGCATCGGCATCCGCCCGCCGACGGCGAGCTGGGGAGGGATGATCGCCGAAGGCACCGAAATCTTCAACACAGCCTGGTGGCTGTTTGCGTTCCCCGGCCTCGCGCTGCTGCTTGCGGTGCTGGCCTTCAACTTGCTGGGCGACGGGATGCAGGACGCCCTGAGCCCGCGGAACACCCGTTAGACGGGTGATGTAAATAGAAACGGAGGATTAAATGAGGTGGTTGAGAGCGATCGCAGCATTGGCGCTGGCGGGGGGCTTTGGGCTCCTGCTGGCGGCGTGTGGCTCTAGCAGCTCAGAAAGCACTTCCACAACCAATGCGGCGCTCAGCACGTCTGGGCTGAAAAGTCCGCTGACGGAGAAACTGACCTGCGCGAAAAAGGGCGGCACGCTGGATGTGCTGCAGGAAAACGATTTCGAACACCTCGACCCGGGGATCTCGTACTACTCGGTCGACTACTCGGTCGTGTTTGCAACGCAGCGCCCGCTGTACTCGAACAAGCCGAACTCGATCGCGCTGCCGGCGACCCCGGACGTTGCCGAAGGACAGCCTGAAATTACGGAAGGCGGCAAGGAGGTGACCGTCCACATCAAGCACGGGATCCGCTTCAGCCCGCCTGTCAACAGTGAAGTGACGTCCGAAGATGTCGCCTACGCCATCGAGCGTGGCGCCAACCCGAACGTCGCGAACCCGTACTTCCACGCGTACTTCGAAGCGGTCGAAGGTGCTCCGTCGGCGAACGGCGGTCCCATCTCCGGGATCACGACGCCGAACAAGTACACGATCGTCTTCAAATTGACCGAACCGGACGGGCAGATCGTCGCGGACGCGCTCGTGCTGCCGCTGTCGGCTCCGGTCCCGAAGTCGTACGCCGAAAAGTTCGACAAGAACAAACCGTCGAACTACGTCGACTACGAGGTCGCGACCGGCCCGTACATGCTGAAGAACAACGCCGAAGGCAAGGTTCTCGGCATCGGCTACACCCCGGGCAAGGAAGCGGTCCTGGTTCGCAACCCGAACTGGAGCGCTTCGACGGACTACCGCCCGGCGTGCCTTAACGAAGTCGTCATCAAAATCGGCGGTACCGGCACGGTGCTCGCCGAAGAGACGCTCAAAGGCACGAACGTCGTCGACAGCGAAGGCACTCCCGCCCCGACGCTCAAGCTCGCGTATGAAAAATACAAGAGCCAGCTTGAGATCTCGCCTGGTGCGGGTATGCACTACATCGGCGTGAACAACGCTGTCGGGCCGTTCCGCAACGAAGACCTGCGTAAGGCGTTCTACGCCGCGCTGAACCGCAAGGCGATGAACAAGCTGTCGGGTGGCGAACTCGTGACCACAACGGCCACGCACTTCATCTATCCGACGATTCCGGGCTTCGAACAGGCCGGTGGCGTCGCAGGGCCGAAAGTCGACTTCAACGAACACGCTGAAGGCGACATGGCCGTCGCGACGGAATACATCAAGAAGGCGGGCTACCCGAGTGGCAAGTACACGGGCGGCACGACCGTCTCGATCGTCGCCGCGAGCGGTCCGCCGGCAAAGGAACGCGCCGAACTCGTGAACGAAACACTCAAGAACCTGGGCTTCAAGACGAAGCTCTCGCTTGAGGAAACGGCCACGATGTACGCCAAGTACTGCAACGTGCCGAAAGAAGAGATCACGATCTGCCCGTCGGTCGGGTGGATCGCGGACTTCGGCGACGCGCAGACGGTTCTGAACATCACGTTCAACGGGAAGTACATCAACTCCACGGGGAACGTGAACTGGAGCCAGGCGAACAACGCGACGATCAACAAGCACATGAACGAAGCCGTGAAGGTTGTCGGCGCCGAAGCCCGCGCCAAGGCGTGGGGCGCCACAGACAGGGAAGTCGTCGAACACGCCCTGGCGGTCCCGGTCGACTGGGACAAGATGGCGTGGCTCGAGGGAACCGAAGTAGAAGGCGTCGGACAGCTGTGGAACACGGGACAGTGGGACTACAGCTTCACGTCGCTGAAGTAGCAGCAACATGATCTGCGCATGGGGCCCCGTCTTTGACGGGGCCCCATGCGTCTCTTCAAGGGTCCGACGGTAAGCGAGAACGCCACAGGCGAAGGTCACCAGCGATGCTCAGATACATAGCCCGCAGGCTGATCTGGGGTGTCGTGATCCTGATCGTCGTCTGTGCCCTGACGTTCATCCTCTTCCGCGTCCTGCCGACCGCGAACCCGGCGATCCTGCGCGCCGGACGCGACCCGCAGCCGCGCCTGATCAAAGAGATCGAACAGGTCCTCGGCGTGAACAAGCCGCTGATCGTGCAGTTCTGGGAATACCTCAAGCAGGTCTTCTTCCACTTCAACCTCGGGTACAGCTGGTACAGCGACGCGCCCGTGAGCGAACTGATCTTCGAACGGTTGCCGGCAACGCTGTCGCTGTGCCTCGGCGGCGCGATCCTCTGGGTCGTCGTAGGCCTCGGCGTCGGCATCATCTCGGCGCTTCGCCGAGGCAAACTCGCGGACCGCGCCGCCATGGTCGGCGCGCTCGTCGCGATCTCGGCGCCGACCTTCTGGCTCGGCATCGTCGCGCTGTACCTCTTCGCGGCCGAAATCGGTCGCTTCCCGATCTTCCCGGGCGCGGGTTCCTACGTCTCGTTCACACAGAACCCCGCGAAATGGTTCGGCTCGCTGATCCTGCCCTGGCTCGTCGTCGCCGCGAGCTCGGCGGCGGTCTTCGCCCGGCTGATGCGCGGGAACCTCTCGGAAACGATGGGCGAGGACTACATCCGCACCGCGCGCGCCAAGGGCCTGCCCGAGCACTCCGTGACCCGGCAGGGCGTGCGCGCGGCGATCAACCCGGCGTTCACCGCCTTCGGCCTGGAACTCGGCTTCCTGCTCGGGGGCGCGCTGCTGATCGAAATCGTGTTCAACATCCCGGGCGTCGGGTTGCTCAACTACCACGCGATCCGTTCCAGCGACTTCCCGGTCGTGCAGGGCACCGTCCTGCTCGCCGCTATGTTCATCGTGCTCATGAACATCGTGGTTGACGTCGCGTACGCGTATCTCGATCCGCGAGTGCGCTTTTCATGAGCGACGAAGAGCCGCTGCTTCGAGTCGAGGACCTCGTCGTCGACTTCCCGACCGAGGACGGCGTCGTCCACGCCGTCGACCGCATCTCCTACGAGGTCAACCCGGGCCGTACGCTCGGCATCGTCGGCGAGTCCGGTTCCGGCAAGACCGTGGCCTCGCTCACCACGCTCGGTCTCACGCGCCGGCAGGGCGCGCGCATCTCCGGCCGCATCTTCTTCAAAGGCGAGGACCTCGTCACGCTGCCCGAAGACCGCTTGCGCAAGATCCGCGGCGACGAACTCGCGATGGTCTTCCAGGACCCCCTGTCCGCACTTCACCCGCTCTACAAAGTCGGCGTGCAGCTCACGGAGGCGGTCCGCGCGCACCGCGACGTAACCAAGCAGCAGGCGCGCGATCGCGCGATCGAAATGCTCGGCCACGTCGGCATCCCCGACCCGGCGCGTCGCATCGACGACTTCCCGCACGAGTTCTCCGGCGGCATGCGCCAGCGCGCGATGATCGCGATGGCGCTGATCAACGAACCGAAGGTGCTGATCGCCGACGAGCCGACGACCGCGCTCGACGTGACAGTGCAGGCACAGATCCTGGCGTTGATGGAACGGCTCCAGCGCGAACTGGACATGGCGATCGTGATCATCACGCACGACCTCGGGGTCGTCGCCGAGGTAGCGGACGAGATCACGGTGATGTACGCGGGCAAGATCGTCGAGCGCGCCAAGGCCGAGCGGATCTTCACGGCCCCCGAGCACCCCTACACGTGGGGCTTGTTGCGCTCCGTGCCGACCGTCGAAGGGCAGACGTGGGGCCTCATGCGCGAGCGCTCGGGCACCATCGAGCGCAAGGAGCTCGTCCCGATCCAGGGCTCACCGCCGAGCCTCATCAACCCGCCGTCGGGCTGTCACTTCCACCCCCGCTGCCCCTACTTCCAGCCGTCGCACGCGGAAAGCGAACCGCCGCTCGAACCCGTGCCCGACGACCCGGACCACACGGTCGCGTGCTTCGTGCACAGCGAGCAGCGGCGCATGCTCTGGGCGAACCTGCGCCAGGGCGCGACGCCGCAGGAGGCGATCGAGACAGTCGGGGCCGGTGACGGCGCATGAGCGACTTGCTCGTCGAAGTCCGCGACCTGGTCAAGTACTTCCCGATCACCCGCGGAATCATCTTCCAGAAGAAAATCGGAGCCGTTAAGGCCGTCGACGGGATCTCGTTCGACGTCAAACGCGGCGAGACGCTCGGGCTCGTCGGCGAGAGCGGCTGCGGCAAGAGCACGACGGCGCGCCTTCTGATGCGCCTGCTGCAGCCGACCTCCGGCGAGATCCGCATCGACGGCCGCGACATCACGAAGCTGCACGGCGCCGACATGAAGGCCGCGCGGCGCGAAATGCAGATGATCTTCCAGGACCCCTTCTCCTCGCTGAACCCGCGCAAGACGATCGGCTCGATCATCGCCGAGCCCTACTCGATCCACGGGCTCCTCACGGGCAAGAACGAACGCAAACGCAAGGTCCAGGAGCTGATGGAGACCGTCGGCCTGAACCCCGAGCACTTCAACCGCTACCCGCACGAGTTCTCCGGCGGGCAGCGCCAGCGCATCGGCGTCGCGCGCGCGCTCGCGCTCGAGCCGGCGTTGCTCATCGCCGACGAGCCCGTCTCGGCCCTCGACGTGTCGATCCAGGCGCAGGTCCTGAACCTGCTGCGCGACCTGCAGAGCCGCCTCGGCCTGACGCTCGTCTTCATCGCGCACGACCTCTCCGTCGTGCGCCACATGTGCGACCGAGTCGCGGTCATGTACCTCGGCAAGATCGTCGAGGTCGGGCCCGGCAGCGCGCTGTACGAGTTCCCGCGCCACCCCTATACCGGCGCGCTCCTCGCCGCCGTTCCCGTCATCGACACCTCGCGCCGCGGGCGCGAACGCAAACTGCTCAGCGGTGACGTCCCGAGCCCGGTGAACCCGCCGTCAGCCTGCCGTTTCCACACGCGCTGCCCGAAGGCGACCGATATCTGTTCGGAGGTCGAGCCGCAGCTCGAAGACCTCGACAGCGGCACGCGCGCGGCGTGTCACCACCTGCTCACGCACGACGAAGCGATGGAGCTCGGCGTGCGGGGGTGGGGATGAGCGATCGCGGCGCCGAGGCCGCGGAGCTGCTCGCAGAGCTGCTGCGAATCAACACGGTGAACCCGCCGGGCAACGAGCGCCCGGCGCAGGAGCTGATCGCCGCGCGGCTCGCCGCGGCGGGGGTCCAGAGCGAGATGCTCGGGGCGCAGCCGGGCCGGCCGAACCTCGTCGCGAGCCTGCGCGGCGAGGGCGAGGGTCCGGCGCTCTGCCTGCTCGGCCACGTCGACACCGTGCTCGCGACGCCGTCCGAGTGGAGCCACGACCCGTGGTCGGGGGATGAGGCCGACGGCTACATCTGGGGGCGCGGAGCGCTCGACATGAAGAACCAGGTCGCGGCCGAGCTGGCCGCCGTCCTCTCGCTCGCCCGCGACGGCTGGCGCCCGGCACGCGGCGAGCTGAAACTCGTCACGGTCGCCGATGAGGAGACCGGCGGAGAGCTCGGCGCCGAATGGATCACGCGCGAGCACCCCGACAAGGTGCGCTGCGACATGCTGATCAACGAGGGCGGCGGCGCGGCGTTCGACCTCGCGGGCAAGCGCTGCTACGGCGTCTGCTGCGCCGAGAAGGGCGTCTTCCGCTTCACGGTGCGCACCAACGGGGTCGCGGGCCACGCGTCGATGCCGGCGATGGGCGACAACGCGCTGCTGAAGATGGCGCCGATTCTCGCGAGCCTCGGCGAATCCCGCCCCGGCTACCGCGTGACCGACGCGCCGCTGCACTTCCTGCGCGGCATCGGCGAGGACCCCGACGATGTGCCGGGCGCGATCGAACGGCTGCGCGCAAACAGCCCGCTCCTCGCCATCATGCTCGAGCCGATGTTCGCCATCACGTTCACGCCGACGCGCATCTCCGCCTCGGAGAAGATCAACGTGATCCCGAGCCGCGCGGAGCTGCGCGTCGACTGCCGCGTGCCGCCCGGGCTCGGCGCCGAGGAGGTCCGCAGCGACATCGCCGACGTGCTCGGCGAGGACGGCTTCGAGATCGAGTTCACCGAGGAAGTCGTCGGCAACCGCTCGCCCGCCGAATCGTCGCTGATGGACGCGATCGCCGGCCGCGTGGCGCAGTTCGACCCCGACGCGATCGTCGTGCCGGTCGTGCTCCCCGGCTTCACCGACTCGAGGCACTTCCGCGACGCCTTCCCGGAGTGCGTCGCGTACGGATTCTTTCCTCAGCGGCACCAGACGCTGCTCGAGGGCGCACCGCTGATCCACGGTGCCGACGAGCGGATCGACGCCCGCGACCTCGCGCTCGCCGCAGACTTCTATGCGGATCTCGTCACCGACGTGCTCGGCTGACGCGCCGCGCGGCACGCCGGCCGGTTGCGCGGGCGGCGTGAACGCAAGAGGATAGGGACGATGCTTCGCTACATCGCGCGCAGACTGATCTGGGGCGTCGTGATCCTGGTCGTCGTCTGCGCCCTGACATTCGTCCTCTTCCGCGTCCTGCCGACCGCGAACCCGGCGGTTCTGCGCGCCGGCCGCGACCCGCAGCCCAAGCTGATCAAAGAGATCGAAGGGGTCCTCGGGCTGAACAAACCCCTGATCGTGCAGTTCTGGGAATACCTGAAGCAGGTCTTCCTGCACTTCAACCTCGGCTACAGCTGGTACAGCGACGCGCCCGTCACCGAACTGATCTTCCAGCGCCTGCCGGCTACGCTCTCGCTGTGCCTCGGCGGCGCGATCCTCTGGTTTCTCGTCGGCATGGCCGTCGGCGTCATCTCGGCGCTGAAGCGCGGAAAATTCGCCGACCGCGCGTCGATGGCGGCGGCGCTCGTCGCGATATCGGCGCCCGAATTCTGGCTCGGCATCGTCGCGCTCTACCTCTTCGCGGACGACATCGGCAAGATCCCGATCTTCCCCGGCGCCGGATCGTACGTCCCGTTCTCGCAGGACCCGGCGAAATGGTTCGGCTCGCTGGTGCTGCCGTGGCTCGTCGTCGCGGCCGGCTCGGCCGCGGTCTTCGCGCGGCTGATGCGCGGCAACCTCGCCGACGCGATGAACGAGGACTTCATCCGCACGGCACGCGCCAAGGGCCTGCCCGAGCACGCCGTGACCCGGCAGGGTGTCCGCGCCGCATCGAACCCGGCGTTCACCGCCTTCGGGCTGGAAATCGGCTTCCTGCTCTCCGGCGCGCTGCTCGTCGAAATCGTCTTCAACATCCCCGGCGTCGGCTACCTGAACTACGACGCGATCCGCTCGAGCGACTTCCCGGTCGTGCAGGGCACCGTTCTTCTCGCCGCGATGTTCATCATCGTCATGAACATCGTGGTCGACGTGCTCTACGCGTACCTGGACCCGCGCGTGCGCTACAGCTGAGTGGCGCCCGCCCGGGCCGCGGCCGGGCCGCTATAGACTTGCGCTCGTGTTCGAGCGCATCGACCATGTCGGCGTCGCCGTCGAGGACCTCGACGCGGCACTGGAGCTCTATTCGGCGCAGCTCGGCGTCGAGCTGGTGCACCGCGAGACCGTCGCCGAGCAGGGCGTCGAGGCCGCGCTGCTCGACGTCGGCGAAAACCACATCGAGCTGATCGCGCCGCTCGGGCCCGACACGAGCGTCGCGCGCTTCATCGCCGATCGCGGCCCGGGGCTGCACCACGTCGCCTACCAGGTGCTCGACATCGACGCCGAGCTCGACCGTCTGCGCGGCGCCGGACTGCGCCTGATCGACGAGAGCCCGCGCAGCGGCATACGCGGCTCCCGCGTCGCTTTCGTGCACCCGCGCTCGACCGGCGGCGTGCTCACGGAGATCGTCGAGCCCGCGAAGGTGCACGCGTGAGCGGCCCGTCGCGGCGCGTGTCCGTCGGCTTCGACGGCGGCCAGGTTCTCTCGGTGCGCGTCGCTGAGAAACCGCTCCGTGACCTCGAGGCCGCGCTCGCGGGCGGGTCCGGCGGCTGGCACGAGATCGCGGGCGAGGACCAGACGGTGCGGCTCGACCTCTCGCGCGTGCTCTACGTCTGCCTCGACGCCGACGAGGCTCACGTCGGCTTCGGGTAGCACCCGGCGAGACGGCCGGCGGCCGCGGCATGAGCATCGACGAGCAGATCCTCCGGGCCGCCCGGACGCGCGGCCACGACGCCGCGCTCGAGCGCCGCGTGGCTGCCTTCTCGCGGCTCGGTGAGCACGGCGCGGTGTGGCTCGCGATCGGTGGCGTCGGCACCGCGCTCGACGCGCGCCGGCGGCGCTGCTGGCGCAAGGGCCTCACCACCGTCGGCGTCACGTACGCCCTCAACACAGCGGTGAAGCTCGCCGTCCGCAGGCCGCGGCCGGCGCTCGACGGCCTGCCGCCGCTCGTCGGCACGCCGACGGGCCTCGGTTTCCCGAGCGCCCACACCGCGACGGCCTTCGCGGCGGCGCGCTGCTACACCCGCTGCGGGCTCGCGCCGGAGCCGCTCTACGCGCTCGCCCTCGCGCTCGCCCTGTCGCGTCTTTACCTCGGCGTCCACTACCCCTCGGACCTGCTTGCCGGCGCGCTGCTCGGGGCCGCCGTCGCGGCGCTCGCGTGAGCACGCGCATCGGCATCGTCGGCCTGCCGAACGCAGGCAAGTCCTCGCTCTTCAACGCGCTCACGAAGGCCGGTGCGGAGGCCGCCAACTACCCCTTCACGACGATCGAGCCGAACGTCGCGGTCGTGCCGGTGCGCGACGGCCGGCTCGAACGTGTCGCCGAGACGGTTCACGCCTCCGAGATCGTCTGGGACACGATCGACTTCCACGACATCGCGGGCCTCGTCGCCGGTGCCCACAAGGGCGAGGGTCTCGGCAACCGGTTCCTCGCGAACATCCGCGAGACCGACGCGATCGCGCACGTCGTGCGCGCCCACGGCGACGAGAGCGTCGTGCACCCCGTCGGCCGCGTCGACCCGCTCGCGGACATCGAAACAGTCGAGACCGAGCTCGTCCTCGCCGACCTGGAGACCGCCGAACGGCGCCTGGAGCGCGTCGCGCGTCAGGCGCGCAGCGGCGACCGCGCGCTCGTCGCGGAGGAGCAGTACCTGCGCGCCGTCATCGAGGAGCTCGGCAGTGGTCGCCCCGCACGGAGCGTCGCCGCGCCCGAGGACGCGCCCAACGCTGCGCGCGAGCTCGGCGCGCTGACCGCGAAGCCCGTCCTCTTCGTCGCGAACGTCGACGAGGAAGAGACCGAGGTCCCGGCCGCGATCGCGCAGCACGCCGCCGCGCAGGGCGCGCGCGCCGTCGCCGTCTCCTCGCGCATCGAGTCCGAGCTGTCCGAGCTCGACGACGAGGAGGCCGCCGCGCTGCGCGCCGACCTCGGGATCAGCGAGTCGGGGCTGCAGAGCGTCGTGCGCGAGGCGTTCGCGCTGCTCGACCGGATCGCGTTCTTCACGGCCGGCGAAGGCAAGCCGGCGCAGAGCTGGCACCTGCGCAAAGGGCTCACCGCGTGGCACGCGGCGGGCGAGATCCACTCGGACATCCAGCAGGGTTTCGTTCGTGCCGAGGTGATCGGCTGGCAGGAGCTCGTCGATGCCGGTGGCTACGCCGGCGCCCGCGATCGCGGCACGCTGCGCCTCGAGGGCCGCGACTACGTGATGCGCGACGGTGACGTGCTGACTGTGAAGTTCACGCCGTAGCGAGCCGCGCGGCGCGCTGCGCGAGACGCGCCATCCCCGCGTCCCGTGCGGCCCGGGCGCCGGCGGCGAAGTCGGTCGCGGCGTCCGCGGGCCGCTCCACCGCGGTCCGCTGCAACGTCGCGACGTGCAGGAAGTCGCGCAGCTGCGCCTCGTCGTCGAGCACGGCGGCCGCCTGGCGCGGGCGCAGCGCGCCCGCCCGCGCGGCCGCGACGACGCCGTCGAGCGAGCCGTGCGCGGCCAGGAGCTGGGCGGCTGTCTTCGCGCCGATGCCGCGCGCGCCCGGCAGGCCGTCGGACGGGTCTCCGCGCAGCGCGATGAGGTCCGGCACCTGCGCCGGGTCGACGCCGACCCGCTCGCGTACGCCGGCGGCGTCGATCACCGCCGGCGCGCTGCCGCCGCGCTTCAGTTCCAGTACGCCGGTGGCGCCGTCGACGGCGCCGTACAGGTCACGGTCCGCGCTGAGGATCAGCGAGATGCCGCCGTGCCCGGCCTCCTCGCGCGCCAGCGAGAAGATGACGTCGTCGGCCTCGAGGTCGACGCTGTCGTGGACGCTCCAGCCGAACGCCGACATGAGCTCCGGCGCGCGCCGCCACTGCTCCGCGAGCGCATCCGGCATCGGCGGACGGTGGGCGTGGTACGGGCGGTATAGCTCAACGCGGTAGCCGGCCTGCTCGGCGCCCGTGCACAGGGCGATCGCGCGCACCGCGATCGTCTCCTTCCCGTCCGCCGTGAGCGTCAGCAGCGCGCCGATCGCCCCGAGCAGCGCCCCCGTCGGACGGCCGCGGGCGTCCTTCAGCGACGAGGGCAGCGCGAAGTAGGAGCGGTAGAGCAGCCACGGCAGGTCGACGAGGAGCAGCGGCTCGGCCACGGGCCGAACCCTAGCCGCCTCCCGGCGCGCCGACGCCGCCGTTCGAGGCCTGGACCTTGCCGCCGGCCGGCGCGCTCACGACCGGCGCGCTGCCGCGCCGGTGGCGCCGGTGCGAAGCCGCGCGGCCCGAGCGGTCGGGCTCCGCCGTCACGCTCGTGCCGTTCTGGACGAAGAAATGGGCCCACGCGCTCAAGAGGCCAAGGCGCCACTCGAGTTCCGGGCCGCTGACCGCGGTCGACCCGCCGGAGCCGAGCACGAGCGCCGTGACGATCCGTGGCGAGTAGCCGCGCGCGAGGACTTCGATGCCGCGGAACGTGCCGCGCACGAGCCGGCCGAGCAGCCGCTGCGCGCGCGCGAAGGGGATCGTCACCTTCCAGTCGCTCGCGCTCGATTCGTAGCGGTCGACGACGCCTCTCAGCCACGGCTCGGGCGGCGAGCCGATGAAGGAGTTCTGGACGTCTTCCGTGCGCCCCCCGGAGCTCGCGAAGAAGTACGTCGTGACCGGTTTGCCCGCGTACGTCACGACCTGGCCCGCGGTCGCCGCGACCGCCGCGTTCGAAGCCGGTGTTTCGGCGGCGCGCCCCTCGTAGACCTGCGAGCGCGTGTCCGAGTACACGTCGAATCGGGCGCCGCCGGCGTCGGTCGTGAGCGCGTACGTGCGGCTCGCGATCGCCTGCGCCTCGAGTGCCGCGGCGGGCCAGCTGGACGGCATCTCGGCGGCGACCACGCCGCGCACGTACGTTTCGATCGGCAGCGTCAGCACGCGCCGGCCGACGAGGACTTTGATCTTCGTGCGCTCGCTCACGCTGCCGAGCGATGTGCCGCTGTAGTAGTGCGCGAGGATCTGCCGGTCGCTGTACCCGTGCCGCGCGTAACCCAGGGCGCCCCACTGGCTCATGCCGACGCCGTGACCCCAGCCTGCGCCTTCGACGACCAGGTTCTCGGCGTGCGCGGCGGGCGCCGCCGCGAGCGCGATCGCCGCCGCGAGCGGCGCCGCGAGCCGCCGCGGCCGGCCGGCGGGGCGCTGATAGATTGGGCCGAGCGCTCGGCGGGAAGGGATCTTTGCTGTGCAAACCTGCGCAACCTTCATGACAACCCGTTCGTCTGACACCGCGGCCGCTGTGAGGACTGCATGAGCGCTGTCATCGACCGCGAGCAGGCTGTCCTTGAGCGCGTCCCGCGTGAGCTTCTGATCGGCGGCGAGTGGCGGCCCGCGAGCGGCGGTGGCACGCTCACCGTCGAGGACCCGGCGACCGGCGAGGGGCTCGTCGACGTCGCCGACGCGCAGCCCCAGGACGCGCTCGACGCACTCTCCGCGGCGCACGCCGCGCAGCAAGCCTGGGGTGAGCACCCGCCGCGCGAGCGCGGCGAGATACTGCGCCGCGCGTACGAGGAGATGGTCGAGCGTGCCGACGAGCTCGCGCTGCTGATGACGCTCGAGATGGGCAAGTCCGTCGCCGAATCGCGCGGCGAGATCCTCTACGCGGCCGACTTCCTGCGCTGGTTCGGCGAGGAGGCCGTGCGAATCCACGGCCGTTACATGGTGGCCGGCACCGGCAAGGGGCGGATCCTCACGATGAAGCAGCCGGTCGGCCCGTGCGTGTTCGTGACGCCCTGGAACTTTCCCGCCGCGATGGGGACGCGCAAGATCGGGCCGGCGCTCGCCGCGGGCTGCACCGTCGTGATCAAGCCCGCGCAGCAGACGCCGCTGTCGATGCTCGCGCTCGCCGACATCCTGCAGCGCGCCGGCCTGCCCGCGGGCGTACTGAACCTCATCACCTCGCGCAGCTCAAGCGCCGTGATCAAACCGCTGCTGGAGGACCCGCGCACGCGCAAGCTGTCCTTCACCGGCTCGACCGAGGTCGGCCGGGCGCTGATCGCGCAATCCGCCGGGCAGGTGCTGCGCGTCTCGATGGAGCTCGGCGGCAACGCGCCCTTCATCGTGTTCGCCGACGCGGACCTCGACGCCGCGGTCGAGGGCGCGATGACGGCGAAGATGCGCAACGTCGGCGAGGCTTGCACGGCCGCCAACCGGCTGTATGTCCACGAGACGGTGGCCGGCGACTTCGCGGAGCGCCTCGCAGCGCGCATGGGCGCGATGAAGATCGGTCGCGGCACCGATGACGGCGTCGAAGTCGGGCCGCTGATCGACGGGGCGCAGCGCACGAAGGTAACCGAGCTCGTCGAGGACGCGGTGTCGCGCGGCGCGAGCGCCCTGACGGGCGGCGCACCGCTCGACGGAGCCGGCTACTTCTTCCAGCCGACCGTGCTCGCGGACGTCCCGCCCGACGCGGAGCTGCTCAAAGAGGAGATCTTCGGCCCGGTCGCGCCGGTCGTGCCGTTCTCGAGCGAGGACGAAGTCATCGCCGCCGCGAACGACACCGAGTACGGGCTCGTCGCGTACGTATTCACGCGGGACCTCGACCGCGCGCTGCGCGTCTGCGAGCGACTGCAGACCGGCATGATCGGCCTGAATCAGGGGATCGTGTCGAACGCCGCCGCCCCGTTCGGCGGCGTCAAGCAGTCTGGGTTCGGCCGCGAGGGCGGCTTCGAGGGCATCGAGGAGTACCTCGAGACGAAGTACGTCGCGGTCGCGCTCTAGGACCGCGGCGCAACAGTTCGCGCGGCACCGCGTCGGCCGCCGTCCGTCCGGTAACCCGAACCGGGCCTTGCGTTCGCTGGTAACTTGTGCGAATCGCCGGGCGCCGCACCGGTTGGAGGGTCATCGCCGTAAGGCAACGGCGGGGGAACGCAAAAGGAGAGCGACTGGAATGAGACGCGTCAAGACGACGATTGGGACGGCCGTGGTGTTCGCCGCGATGACGGTATTCGCCGCGCCGGCCCTGGCGACAAGTACGGCAACTTTTGAATCGACGGGTGGGGCGACAAAGGGCACGGGCGAAGAACAGCGCTTCAAGATCGGCCCGTTCGACATCGAATGCGAAGGCGCCAAGACGAAAGGCAGCGTTGCAGCGGGGACGACCAAAACGCTGTTCGCCGAAATCAAGATGAGGAAATGCTCGACGATCGCCAAGGTGGGATCGAACCCCATCAAACTGAAGACGAGCTTCAAGTCGATGGTCGACGTCGAATACCACGCCAACGGCTTCCTCGAACTGGGGTCGGAATCCGAAGAAGGGATCGTTCTGAAGGGCGGCGAAGTTGAAATTGAGGTGCCGCCGCTTAACACGAGTGAATCGGGCGCGTGCACGATCTACCTGTACGAACAGACGCTGCCGACGAAGGCGGAAAAGGACCCCGAAAACGAATACTCGCTCGTGAGCTTCGCGAACGAAATGTTCACGTCCGGCAAGCACACGTACACACGGCTGCACGTCAAAAACGAGGTGAAAGGCATTCACTCCGAATTTGGTGGCGGCCAGTGTGAAGAATTCGTCAAAGCCGAAGAAGAACTCAAGTCCGGCACGTGGGAAGGCGAACTGACCCAGCAAGTCGCCAAAGGCAACCTCAGCTGGACCGACACGCCGTAGTTCTGCTGTTCAGCATCTGACGCTGGGCCGGGGACCTCGTCCCCGGCCCGCGCAGTTCCGGCGCGTGGCGCGGCGATCGTGGTGACAGAGGCGACCTCGAGCGCGGCGGCGCTGGCCGCGAGTGCCGCGATCCTCGCGGCATGCGCGCTCGCCGCCTACGGGCTGGCGATGTGGTACGCGCCGAAGCTCGGCTTGCGGGTCGACGCGGCGGCGCGGCGGCGCTCCCGGCTCGCCGCGATCGCGATGCTGGCCCTCGGCCTTGCGGCCGTCGCGGTTCTGGCGCTCGGCGGAGGCGGAGTCTTCCTGGTGTTCCTGGTCGTGCTCCTGGTTCTCCTGGTTGGCGTGCGGTGGGGCAGCCGATCACGGCGTGCGCGGCGTCGTCGCGTCCACTAGCGCGAGCGCGTGGGGCCACGCCGGCGCACCGGCGCGGCGGTGCGCCACAGGCGCTTCAGGCGTGCACTTCGACGGGCGTCGCGGAGCTTTTGGTCGAGCCGTCACCGAGCTGCCCGTAGGAGTTCTGCCCCCAGCACACGACGTGGCCGGCGGGGATCAACGCGCAGCTGAACTGGACCGCCGCCGTGACGGACGTCGCGCCTTCGATGCCGTGAACTTCGACGGGAACGGGGTTCGGCGAGGTGGTCATCGTTCCGTTGCCGAGCTCGCCGGCCTCGTTTTCGCCCCAGCACTCGATGCGGCCCGCGGGCATCAGCGCGCATGCGTGCATCCACCCGGACGCGACGGCGCTCGCGCCTGAGCTTTCGAGCGTTTCGACGGGCACGTCGGAGCCGACCTCCGAGCCGTCGCCGAGCTGCCCGTATTCGTTGAAGCCCCAGCAGTCGACGGTTCCAGTCGTGAGGCGCCCGCACGTCCCGTAGCCGCCGGCGCTCACCTCGCTGGCCGCAAGGTGACCGTCGACTTCGACCGGCGTGAGCGCTTCGACTTCTTCGACGCCGTCGCCGAGCTGACCCGTTTCATCGGCCCCCCAGCAGTCCACCGCCATGGTCGAGAGCAGCGCGCAGACGTGGACCTGTCCGGCGGACACCGAGGTGGCGTCGGCGAGCGAGGAGACTTCGGTCGGGGTGTCGGAGCTTTTCGTGTTGCCGTCGCCGAGCTCGCCGTGGTCGTTGTAGCCCCAGCAGCGCACGTGCGAAGTCGTCAGCAACGCGCAGGAGAACTCGACGCCGACCGTGACCGCGCTCGCGTCGCTGATGCCGTCGACTTCAACCGGCGTGCTCGAGTTGACGGTACTGCCGTCGCCGAGGTCGCCGTATTCGTTGTCGCCCCAGCACGCGACGTGGCCGGTCGAGCGCACGGCGCAGCTGTGGGTGCCGCCCGGCGCGATCTGCGTCGCATCGGTCAGGTCGCGCACTTCCGCGGGAAGTTCGGCGTTCTTGGTGTTGCCGGTGCCGAGCTGCCCGTCGTTGTTGTCGCCCCAGCAGTCGACGCGGCCGCTGGAGAGCAGCGCGCACGTGCTGCCGCCGCCCGCGACGACCTGCGCGACCCCCCCGAGGCCGGTCTCCTGGGCGCTGACCTTCACGGTCAGCTTGCTCGACGTCGATCCGTCGCCGCCCGTGGCGACCAGTTTCAGCTTGTAGGCGACCGCCTTCTTGCCGGTGTTGGCCGGCATCGTGAGTTCACGGTCGATGCTCCCGGATTCGCAGGGGAAGGTGACGGGCAGGCCCGAGACGGGACGCGACGCGGTCGACGAGAGGGTGCACGACGTTGCGTTCGTGACCGTCGCCGTGATCGTCGTGGCGCCGCCCGAGGGGACCGTCGCGGGGCTGGCCGCAAGGTCGGTTATCTTCGGCTTGCTGCCCGCGGCGTTTGCCGCCGGCGCGACAGAGGCGAGCAGGGCGACGCAGGCGCACACGACCAACCCGCCGCGCGCGTACAGTCGCGCCAAGCCACGGCCCTCCCTAGCAATGGTCCTCGCCATGCGGCGATCCTCCCTGACTTCCTCGGATGCTCCCGGCCTCGACGGGAACGTTGAATTGATACCACGGCGCGGGCCGGCGCGCATCCCTTTCCCGGCCGCCAGCCCGCCGCCGGGCGCGGCCGCTAGTCCTCGCCGTCCCAGTAGTCGAGCTGGGCGCCGGGGCGGATCCGCAGCAGGTCCTCGCCTGCGGCGTCGACGGTCGCGACCTTGCCGCTGTCGGCGTACTCGATGACCTCCGGGTAGATCTCGGTCGACAGCATGAGCACGCGGACGCGCTCGGCGCTGTCGTTGCGGACCTGGTGCAGCCCCCCGGGGCCGCGGGTGAAGGCGACGACGTCGCCAGGCGAAAGGCGCGTCTCGCCATCGGGTGTCCGTAGCGTCGGCTCGCCGCTGACGACGATGAGCCACTCCTCGTTGGCGTGGTGCGTGTGGTACGGCCACAGGCGCGAGCCTGGCTCTACCTCGCAGAGCGTGGCGCCGATCAGGTCCGCACCGATGCGCCGCCCGACCCATGCGCGGCGGTTGATCCAGCCGGGGCGCTGCTCGTCGCGGTCCCACTCGTCGCCGTGGAGGTTGAAGATCTCGGCCACGGGGGCACGATAACCGAGCCGCATCGGCCAGGCCGCTCACGCCGCGAGCGGCATCTGCCACACGTCGACGTGGCGGCCCGACAGCGGGTTCAGCACCTGTTCCTGGACTGTCATCCCGAGCTTTGTCCCGACGCGCTGCGAGCGCACGTTGCGCGTATCGATGATGGAGATGAGCTCGTCGAACGCGAGGGTCGCGGCGGCGTCGTCGCGAACGGCGCGCGCGCTCTCGGTGGCGTAGCCCTTGCCCCACGCCGAGCGCGCGAGGCGCCAGCCGAGCTCCTGGCGGTGGGCGAGCGCCGGGATGAACGTCGGCAGGGCGATCCCGACGAAGCCGATCAGTGCGCCGCGCTCGCCGCCGGCCGTTCCTTCGACGGCGTACCAGCCGAACCCGTGCTCGCGCCAGTGCGACTCGGCGCGCTCGACGAACGCGCCGTGGTCGGCGACGGGCGCGGGACGGTTGAGGTAGCGCGTGACCTCGGGGTCGGCGTTGATCGCGGCCATCGGCTCGGCGTCGGACTCCCGCCAGCGGCGCAGGATGAGCCGGCCGGTCACGATGCGCTCGCCGCCCGCCACCACGCCAACCTAGCGCCACAGGTACGGTTTGGATGTCGTGCCGGTCGCCGTTCGCAAGCGCACCCTCCCGGATGACCGTCTCCGTTCAAGGGGCGCGGCGAGGTGAGCGCGACGGCTGTTCGTGAGCCGCCCGTTCCCGAGAGCGAGGTCAACCTGCGCCTGGTCTTCGGCGGGCTGCTCCTCGTCATGTTCCTCGCGGCGCTCGATCAGACGATCGTGGCGACGGCGCTGCCGACGATCGTCGGCGATCTCGGCGGGCTGAATCACATCTCGTGGGTCGTCACCGCGTATCTGCTCGCGTCGACCGTCGTGACGCCGCTGTACGGCAAGCTGGGCGATCAGTTCGGGCGCAAGATCGTGCTGCAGGTCGCGCTCGTGATCTTCCTCGCCGGCTCCGCCCTCTGCGGTCTCAGCCAGAGCCTCGACGAGCTGATCGCGTTCCGTGCGTTGCAGGGGCTCGGCGGTGGCGGGCTGATCGTGGGCGCGCAGGCCGCCATCGGCGATGTCGTCCCGCCGCGTGAACGTGGTCGCTATTCGGGCCTGTTCGGCGCGGTGTTCGGTCTCGCGAGCGTTGCCGGACCGCTGCTCGGCGGCTTCTTGACGACGAGTCTCAGCTGGCGCTGGATCTTCTACGTCAACCTGCCCCTCGGAGTCCTCGCGCTGTTCGTCCTCGCCGCCACGCTGCCCTCGCGCACGGAGCGCATCGCGCACCGCATCGACTACCTCGGCACCGTCGTGCTCGGCGGCGCCCTCAGCGCGATCGTGCTCGCCGCGTCGCTCGGCGGCACCTCGGTCGGCTGGGGCTCGCCGGTGATCATCGGCCTCGTCGCGGTCGGGTTGATCCTGATCGCGTTGTTCCCAGCCGTCGAGCGGCGCGCGAGCGAGCCGATCCTGCCGCCACGGCTGCTCTTCAACCGGGTCTTCGTGATGACGAGCGCGGTCGGCTTCATTGTCGGCTTCGCGTTGTTCGGCGCCGTGACGTACATGCCGCTCTTCCTGCAGGTGGTGCGCGGCGCGACGCCGACCGAGTCCGGGCTGCAGCTCCTGCCGCTCATGGGTGGGCTGCTGATCACTTCGATCGCTTCGGGTCAGATCATCTCGCGCACGGGCCGCTATAAGGCCTTCCCGATCGCGGGCACCGCGGTGATGGTCGTCGGCCTCTACCTGCTCTCGACGCTCGATGCGAGCTCAAGCAACGGCACGATCTACCTCTTCATGTTCGTCGTCGGACTCGGGCTCGGCATGGTGATGCAGGTCCTCGTGCTCGCTGTGCAGAACGCCGTCGACTACTCCGACCTCGGCGTCGCGACATCCGGTGCGACGCTCTTTCGCTCGATGGGGGGCTCGCTCGGCACGGCGGTGCTCGGCGCCGTCTTCGCGAATCGCCTGCGCCACGAGCTCGCGGCTCATCTGCCGCCGGCCGCCGTCTCGCACGCAGGTGGCGGCTCGTCGGTCGACCCCGCCGAGATCGACAGGCTGCCGCCGGCGCTCCACGCGGGCTACTTGGAGGCGTTCACGAAATCGCTCAACAGCGTCTTCCTGGTCGCGGCCGTGATCGGCGTCTTCGCGTTCGTGCTCAGCTGGCTCATCCGCGAGCTGCCGTTGCGCAAGACAGTCGCCACGCGCGACGCCGGCGACGCCTTCCCGGCACCGACCGACGACACGTCGCTCGCGAACATCGTGCGGATGATCGGCCGCATGGACCGCCGCGAAGGCCAACGCGAGATCGTCTCGCGCGTCGCTGCACGCGCCGGCGTCGACCTCAGCCCCGCCGCGTGCTGGCTGCTCGCACGCCTCAGCGTCGAAGCGGACAGGAGCATCCCGGAGCTGGCGGAGCACGTCCAGGTGAGCCCGTCGCGTCTTGCGATCGCCCGCGACGAGCTCGTCGGCGGCGGGCTCGTCGAGCCTGGAAGCGGCGATCACGCCGGCCCGCTGACCGATGCGGGGCGCGAAGCCCTGACTAAGCTGACGAAGACCGGCGAACAACGCCTCGCGGACCTGCTCGAGGAGTGGCGCCCGCAGGAGGACGAGCGCCTGGCGCGCATGATCGAGACGCTCGCGGGCGAATTCTTCATCGACGCGACGGCGCTCTGCGCCCACGACGGGGTCGCGGCGCCGCCGGGGGAGGTACGCGCCTAGCGCGCTATGCGGCGGCGGCGCTGACGATCAGGCCGGCGGCCTGGTCGGGCGACAGCTTCTCGGTGTTGATGACGAGGTCGTAGTGCGTGGGGAGCTCGTCGCCGACGCCGTAGAAGCGCTTGATGTAGTCGCCGCGCGCGTCGTCGGAGCGCTTCAGTACCTTCGCGGCCTCTCTCTCGTCGGCGCCGAGCATCGCGGCCAGGCGCGCCGTGCGCGTCGCGACCGGCGCTGTGAGCAGGACGCGCAGCACGTCCTCGCGGGCGCCGAGGGCGATCGAAGCGGCGTGCGAGACGATCAGGACGCTGCCCTGCGCCGCCGTTTCCTCGATCACCGTGCTGATCAGGCTGCGCAGCCCCTCGCTCGCCGGCTCGGTGGTGCCGATGTACTCGGCGCCCGGCGCTGTGTACACGCCGCCGCCAGCGACGCCGATGCCTTCAATGATCGACTGCAGGCGTGATTTGCGCCGCTCGACGTCGGCCATCGTGTGCTCGTCGACGCCGGCCTCCCGCGCGGCCGTGGTGATGATGTCCTCGTCGAGGATCCGCAGGCCGAGCGTCGTCGAGACGGCCTGCGCCGTCTCGTGTGCGCCGGCGCCGTCCTGACTTGAGATGCAGATGACCGAATGGGACACGCGCGCAAGCCTATCTTTTCGCAGCGCCGGATGGGGACTTGACAAACGATGCATAACGATATATCGTGATGTTGTCCTGATAGGTCAATATAAGGAGTAGTTAGATGCACAAGGGACACCCCAACCCATACGACGAAGGGCACGCACGCGGCCCCCGCGGCCGGCGCGCCGCCCGCTGCCGGTCCTTCGCCGAGGCGCCCAGAGGCGCCCACGGAGGGCCGCCGTTCTTCGGCCCGATGGCCTTCGGCGGCGGCCCGCGAGGCCGTGGACGCAAGGCGCGCCGCGGTGACATCCGCAGCGCGATCCTGCGCCTGCTCGCCGAGGAGCAGCGCAACGGCTACCAGATCATGCAGGAGGTCGAGGAGCGCAGCGGCGGCCTGTGGCGGCCGAGCCCCGGTTCGGTCTACCCGGCCCTGCAGCAGCTCGAAGACGAGGGCCTCGTCCGTTCCGAGGAGGCCGAGGGACGCCGCGCCTACGCGCTGACCGACGAGGGACGCGAGTACGTCGAGTCCCGCCAGGGCGACCCCTCGCCCTGGGAGCAGGTCAGGGGCGGCTGGGGCAGCGACGCGCACGAGCTCGTCAAGCTCGGCCGCGAGGTCGGCTTCGCGTTCGCACAGCTGCTGCACAGCGGCGGCCCAGGCCAGATCGCGCAGGCGCGCGAGGTCCTGACCGCTACTCGCCGCGACCTCTACCGGATCCTCGCCGAGGGCGAGCAGAGCCCGGAGGGCGCCGGCGGCGACGCCGAGTAGGCGGCCCCCCAGCGGCGCCGGGCACCGCCCGGCGCCGCGCCTACGCCGCCGCGAAGCGGGCGAAGAAGTCCGCCTCCGCGACGATCGACCGTTCGAGCTCGTCGATGAGCACGCGCTCGTTCGGTCCGTGGATGTTGCTGTGCCCGTCGCACGCGCCCAGCACGAGGACCTCCGCTTGCGGGATCGCGCGCTGCAGCGAGCTCACCACCGGTATCGACCCGCCGCTGCCAACGAGGACGGTCTGCGCACCCCACGCGGCTGACAGCGCACCACGCGCAGCCGAGTAGGCGGGCCCGGACGGATCGGCCGAGAAGCCGTCGCCGATCTCGCCCGGCTCGACAGCGACCTCGATGCCGAAGGGAAGCGCGCGAGCGAGGTGCTCGACGAGCAGGCGCTGGGCCTCGGCGGCCTCCTGCGCCGGGTGAACCCGCAGGCTGACGCGCGCCCGCGCGCGGGCCGGCACGGCGTTGAGCGCACCCGACACCGGGAGGGCGTCGAGTCCCGTCACGGTGACTGCGGGCGCGGACCAGATGCGGGTTGCCACGTCGCCCGTTCCCGTCAGCGGCACCCCGGGGAGTACCTCGGCGAGTTCGCGGAATTCTGCCTCGTCCTGGGGTGCGCCGACCCACTCGTCGCGCAGCAGCCCTGCGACAGCGACGTCGCCGTGATCGTCCTGCAGGCTCGAGAGCGCCCTGATCAACGCGAGCAGGGCGTCGGGCGCCGCGCCACCGTACTGGCCGCTGTGCTTCGGGCTCTGCAGCGTGCGCACCTCCACGGTGGCCTGCGCGACGCCGCGCAGGGCGATCGTGAGCGTCGGCACGCCGGGACGAACGCTGCCCGAGTCGGCGACGAGGATCGCGTCGCACGCGAAGCGGTCCAGGCCGCCCGGGGGCATGTCGTTCAGCGAGCTGCCGAGCTCCTCCTGACCCTCGATCAGGATCTCGATGCCGACGGGAGGCCGGCCCTCCCAGGCCCGCAGCGCGCCGACGTGGGCAATCACGTTGGCCTTGGAGTCGGCCGAGCCGCGGCCGTAGATCGCGCCGTCGCGTTCAACCGGCTCGAAAGGGGGCGTGAGCCAGGCGTCCTCGTCGCCCGCGGGCACGACGTCGTAGTGGCCGTAGAGCAAGACGGTCGGAGCGCCGTCGGGCGCCGGGATGCGGCCCGTCACTAGCGGCGAGGCGTCGGGCAGATCGAACGGCTCGGCCTCTTCGACACCGGCGTCGGAGAGCAGCGCCGCGACGCGGTCGTGGGCGGCGAGGATCGGCTCATGCGGGCGGTCCGGACCGGCGATGGACGGGATCGAGATCAGCTCGGCGAGCTCGCCGCGGAGCTCGCCCATCATCGCGCCGACCGACGCGGCCAGTGCCCCCTCGTCGCTCACGCCGCCGCGCCAGACATCGTGGCGCGGAGCATAACGGCGGCCGCCGGCCGCACGGCGGGACGCTTTTACCCGAGGGCGTCGGCGGCGTCGCGGCCGATGCTGCGGAAGGCGAAGCCGCCGACTATGAACAGCAGCCCGCGGATGACGAGCAGGATGCCGAAGATGACGGCGAAGGTCGAGACGCCGATGTGCGGCACCGCCAAAAGGACTATGCCGGCGATGATGTCGACGATCGAGATGAAGATGTTCATGCCGCGGTCACCGGGCTCGGAGAGCGTCTCGGCGAAGCGCGCGACGCCTACGACGATCAGCCAGATCCCGACGATCAGCACAAGCACGACGAGCGTGTCGAAGGGTTTCTTGATCAGGATCAGGCCGGCGATCGCACTGAGGATGCCGATGATCGCGAGCAGCCCCCGGCCTTCGCCGCCGCCGAAGATCGAGCCGCAGATCGCGATCACGCCGTCGAGCAGCAGCAGGATCCCGACGACCACCGTGATCGTGCTGAGGGCTTCTTTCGGCGAAACGATCAGCCAGATGCCGACGCCGAGCATCACGACGCCGAGAGCGACGGCGAACCAGCCGACGACGCCCGAGAATTTGCGCAGTTCGTGCGCGCTCACCCGTTCACTTGCCACGACCGTGCTCCTCCTTCGTCCGCTTGCAAGCGCGCCTGCACTTTCGGCGCGCCATGCACCGAAGATGTTCGGCGCGCGTCCTTCAATACCTCCCGGCGGCGGCCGGGCTGATATCCAGAGGTCATCCTAAGCGGTGCAAAACACGGCCTTGAGCAGCTGCTCTCGGGAACCGCGTGTCGCAGGGGCTGCGCCCTCTGCGCCGCGTTCGTGCCCGCCGCCGTGCTCCTCGCGGGCTGCGGCGGCGCGCCCGCGCCCGCCGCGGGGCGGCCCCGGGACGCGCCGGTCGTCACGCGCAGCGCGCGCGAGCTGCTCGCGCAGGCGCGAAACGCTGCGTTTGCAGCGCATTCGGTGCGCCTCAAAGGCTCAATCTCCGCTCCAAACGGACCGATACAGGTTGATGTGGGAATTGCCGCCGACAACGCAGGCGCCGGCCGCGTGACGGTGCGCGGCGACGCCGTGCAGTTCCGGGAGCTCGATGGGCGCGCCTACGTGCGCGCTCCCGCGGGCGCCTACGACGCGTTCGCGCCCGCAGCGGCGGGCGCGGAGCTCGCCGGCCGCTGGGTGCGCCTGCCGCGCCGCGGCGGCGGCGCGGCGAGCGAGCTGCGCGACCTCTCGTCGCTCGAATCGCTTCTGAACGCGGCCCTGACCGCGCACGGCGCCGTGTACGACGCCGGCGAGGACGACATCGACGGCCGGCCGGCGATCCGCCTGCGCGACGCGCGCGGCGGCTCGCTGTACGTGGCGTCCGCGGGGACCCCGTACCCGCTCGCGATCGAATCGGCGAAGGGCGGCTCGCGGCTCGACCTCGAAGACTGGGACGGCCGCGTCCGGGTCGCGGCGCCGCGCTCTTTTGTGAATCTCGAAGGCGGTGGCAGCCGATGAGCCCGGATCCGCGTCCGGCCGCCGCTCGCAGGCACGCGCACTGGCAGCCGACGGGCCCGGTCATCGGGCAGCGCGCAGCGACAGTCGGCGCGGTCGGCGCGGGCCTCTTCGGGCTCCTCGCGCTCGCCGCGATCTTCGTCGCGGGCGCCCACCCAGTCGACTTCGTGCTCGTGCCGCTCGTCCTGTTCGCCGGTCTCGCCGCCGGGTTCGCGCTCAGCCAACGCGGGCGCGCGCGACTGGAAGAGGAGGTCGAGACGCGCGCCGCGGAGCTGAACGGCGCGATGAGCGAGCTCGAGACGGCGCAGGCCGAGACCGTCAAGCGACTGTCGATGGCCGTCGAGTTCCGCGACGAGGACACTGGCGCCCACATCGAGCGCATCGGCCGCTTCGCCGTCCTGCTCTCCGAACAGATCGGCATGGACGAAGCCTTCTGCGGCTGCATCAAGTACGCGGCCCCGCTGCACGACGTCGGCAAGGTCGCGATCCCGGACGCGATCCTCAACAAGCCCGGGCAGCTCAGCGCCGAGGAGCGCGCGATCGTCGAGACCCACGCCGAGGAGGGTTACCGCCTGGTGCGCGGCTCCTCCTCCGCGATTCTCGACATGGCGGCCTCGATCGCCCTCAGCCACCACGAGCACTGGGACGGCACCGGCTACCCGCGCGGCGTGAAGGGCGAAGCGATTCCCATCGAGGGCCGGATCGTGGCGGTCGTCGACGTCTTCGACGCCCTCACCTCAGACCGCGTTTACCGCCGCGCCTTCACGCCGCAGCAGGCCGTGGAGATGATGCGTGCCGAGCGCGGAACCCACTTCGACCCGGTGCTGCTCGACGCGTTCTTCGACGTACTCGCCGCGTCGGGCCCCGACGCACGGGCGCAGCTGCGCTCGAACCCGCAGCTCGTCGTCGAGTCAACGCTCGAGACGTTCGCCGTCGCGCTCGAGCACGGCGACGCCGAGTCGGCCGAGAGCGTCATCGCGACCGCGATAGACGACGGTATCGATCCCACGACGCTTCACGCCGAGGTGATCGCGCCCTCGTTGCTGCGCCTCGCTGCCCTCTCGCGTGAGCGCGGCGACGCGGACCTGGATCCGAGCGCCGAGACGATCGTGCGGCGGGTGCTCGCGACGCTCGCGCGCTACTCGGCGAGCGCGGACCAGAGCCGCGAGCGCGTCGTCGTCGTCGGCCTCGCGGGCAACGGCAACATGCTTGCGCTGCAGATGGTGCGCGACCAGCTTGCCGCGGCCGGCTTCCGGGCCGAGTTGCGCGAACGCGATCGCCCCGAGGGCCTCGCCGAGCTGATCGGCGCCGAAGAGGCGGACGCCTTCGTGGTCGGCGCCGCGCCGGGAGCGCTGAACGGCGAGCTCGAGAGCGCCGTGGCGGCCGCCGCCGGCACACCGGTCGTGCTCGCGGCGCTTCATGTCACCGGCTTGACGGAAGAGACGCCGCGGGGCGTCGCCGTGCTCGACAGAATCGACGCCACCGTCGGCACCGTCGAGTCACTGCTCGGGAGCGCGCCGCAACCAGGCTCGATATAGGGTCCCGCCATGCCGAGGCGCGCTCTCGTGACCGGCGGCGCCGGTTTCATCGGCTCGCACGTCGTCGACGCCCTGTTGCGTGAGGGCGCGGCGGTGAGCGTCGTCGACGACCTGTCGACCGGGGAGAAGGCGCGCGTAGCCCCCGACGCCGAGCTCTTCGAGCTCGACATCGTCGATGGCGAGGCGCTCGCGGCGCTGGTCCGCGACCTCGCGCCCGACGCGGTGTACCACCTGGCGGCGCAGTCATCCGTGACGGTCTCCGTCGAGGATCCGGGGCGCGACTGCGCGACGAACGTGGTCGGCACGCTCAACGTCCTGCGCGCCGCGGGCGCGGTTTCGGCGCCCGTCGTGTTCACATCGACCGGCGGCGCCCTCTACGGCGACGGCGCGCCACGGCCGACACCGGAGTCGCAGATCCCGGCTCCGCTGTCGCCCTACGGGGCCTCGAAGTGGGCCGGGGAGGCGTATGTCAACACGTGGTCGCTGTCGTCCGGCATCCCGCACGCCGTGCTGCGCCTCGGGAACGTGTACGGAGCGCGCCAGAGCCCGCACGGCGAGGCCGGGGTCGTCGCGATCTTCACCGGCAAGCTTTACGAGGGCGTGAGCCCCGTCCTCTACGGGCACGGCCGGCCGACACGCGACTACATCTACATCGACGACGTCGTCGCCGCGGTGCTCGCGGCGTCGGGCACGCGCGGGACGTTCAACATCGCGACGGGCGTCGAAACGAGCGTCGCCGACATCTGGACGGGACTGTGCGCGGCCGCCGGCGTCGACGCCGAGGCACAGCTCGCCGAACTGCGGCCCGGGGAGCTCCAGCACAGCTGCCTGGACGCCTCGCGCGCCAGGGCGGAGCTCGGCTGGCGGGCGCGGACCGCGATCGGTGAGGGACTCGCGCGGAGCTACGAGGCGCTGACTGCGGAACTCGCCGCCGCGCGCTAGCCCGGCGCGCCGTCGTCGCGGTTGCTGCGCTCGAGGCGCTCGGCCTCGCGCTCGTTCAGTTCGCGTCCCTGGCGCACGAAGTCGAGCAGGAAGCGCAGTTCGGCCTCGCCGTAGCGCTCGTACAGCTCCTCGCCGCGCGCCATGTGCTCGCCGTAAAAGTCCTCGACGACGCCGCCGAAAGCCGGATCGAGCTCGACCAGGACGCGGCGGCGGTCGGCGGGGTCGGCCGTGCGGCGCGCGAAACCGCGCCGTTCCAGGCGGTCGAGGGCCGCCGTCATCGCGCCGCTCGTCAGGCCCGTCACCTTGGCCAGGCGCCCGGCCGACACGGCCCCCTCGCGCTGGATCGTGTCGAGGCAGCGCATGTCGGTCCGGTTGAGGCCGATCGCGTCGGCGACCGCCTGGTCGTAGCGGTCGGTCGCGCTCTGCGAGCGGCGGATCTCATCGACGAGCTGCTCGAAGAGCGCCCTCTTTTCACTTGACATACAAGAACCTTGATGCTAAAGCTACTGGACGACCAAGTCAACAGTAGCGGAGGGGCGATGACCGCGGCGATCGAAGCAAACGAATTGATCAAGAAGTATCCGCCGGACGTGACGGCGCTCGACGGCGTGAGCCTCGCCGTCGAGCCCGGTTCGATCTTCGGCCTACTCGGGCCGAACGGCGCCGGCAAGTCGACGACGGTGCGGATCCTGACAGCGCTCTCGCAGCCCGACAGCGGCAGCGTCCGCGTAGCCGGTCACGACGCCGCGTCCGAAGCGGCGGCGGTGCGGCGCGCGATCGGCGTCGTCGGTCAGAAGCACGGCGCCGACCCCGAAGCCACGGGGCGCGAGAACCTCGTCCTGCAGGGCGAGTTCTACGGCATCACGGGCGCCGACCTGCGCGAGCGGGTCCGCACTTCGCTGCAGACGTTCGGACTCGAGTCCGCGGCCGACCGCCAGGTGAAGACCTACTCGGGCGGCATGGCGCGGCGCCTTGACGTCGCGATGGGCCTCCTGCACCGGCCGCGCGTGCTGTTCATGGACGAGCCCACGACGGGCCTTGATCCCGAGGCGCGCCTGGAAATGTGGAGCGGCATCGAAGCGCTCGCGCGCGAAGAGGAGATCACGATCCTCCTGACGACTCATTACATGGAGGAGGCGGACAGCCTCGCCTCGCAGATCGCGATCATCGACCACGGACGCGTGGTCGCCGAAGGCACGCCCGAGGGCCTGAAGAGCGACCTGCGCGGCGACACGATCCACATCGAGCTCGCGGGTCGCGAGGACGATCGCGCGGCAGGCGCGCTCGCGGACGTCGACGGCGTCAGCGATGTCACGCGCGACGGGCGCACGCTGCACGCCCGCGTCGCCGACGGCGGGGCGGCGATACCCGGCGTGCTCGCCGCGCTGTCGGCCGCCGGCAGCGAACTGGCCTCTGTGACGGTCGCGCGACCCTCGCTCGACGAGGTCTACCTGCGCTACGCCGGCCACGCCTACGCAGCGGAGGACGAAGGGGGGCAGCGATGAGCGCGGCACTCAGACAGACCTGGCAGGTCACCATGCGCGGCGTGCGCGTCCTGCTGCGCCAGCCCGGCTACCTCGGCATCACGCTCACGCAGCCGATCATCTGGCTGTTGCTCTTCGGCGCGCTCTTCAAATCGATCGCTTCGATCCCCGGCTTCCACGGCGGCTCGTACATCAACTACCTGACACCGGGCATCGTGATGATGCTCGCCATCTCCTCGGCGGGCTGGACCGGCATGGGCTTCGTCGAAGACATCGGCCACGGCGTGCTCGACCGCATGCTCACCTCGCCCGTCTGGCGCGGCGCGCTGAACGCCGGGACCGTGCTGTACGCGGTGCTCACGATCGTGATCCAGTCGCTGCTGATCGTGGTACTCGCGCTCGTGCTCGGCGCGAACTACCGCGGCGGCGTCGGCGGCGTAGCCCTCATGATCCTTGTCGCGGCACTGCTCGGCGCGATCTTCGCGTCGCTCTCGAACGGCGTCGGGCTGCTCACGCGCCAGCGGGAGACTCTCATCGGCGCCGTGAGCTTCATCATCCTGCCGCTCACGTTCCTCTCCGGTGCGCTCATGCAGCAGAGCCTCGCGCCGCACTGGATCCAGGACGTCGCGAAATACAACCCCGTCAACTGGGCGGTTCAGTCGGCGCGCTCGGCGGCGATGCAGCACATCGACTGGGGGCTTGTGCTGCCGCGGCTCGGCCTGCTGCTCGCCTTCGCGCTGCTGGCCGCCGCGTTCGCCACGCGCGCCTTCCGCCGCTACCAGCGCTCGCTGTAGCGCCGACCGCTCCCGACCGCTCCCCTACGGAGACGCGCAGCGATGCCGGTAAGGTTCCACTCGGCGCCGACGTGCGACTCGAAGCGTGCACCCCTGGCGAGATAGCTCAGTTGGTAGAGCACACGACTGAAAATCGTGGTGTCCCCGGTTCGAATCCGGGTCTCGCCATTGCTCGCGTGCGACGGCTTGCGAGAGCCTCCAGGCCGGCTGTTCAGGTCGCACTCGGCGGCGGGTCTCGCCGGCTACGGGACGAGGACGATCTTGCCGAGCGTGTGCCGGTGTTCGAGCTCCGTATAGGCGATCCGCACGTCCTCGAGCGGGTATGCGCGTGCGATCGGCACGTCGAGCTCGCCCGCCGCGACAAGACGCGCTAGCTCGGCCAGGACGTCCGCGCTCGAGCCGGCTGCGCTCCCGTCCGTCTTTGCCCCGTACTTCTGCGCTGCCTCGAAGTCGATGATCGTGTTGATCCGCTCGGGCGCCACGCCGAGCTCGACGGCCATTTCAACGTAGCCGCCTCCAAAGGCGTCGATGAAGGCGTCCACGCCGTCCGGCGCGGATGTGCGGATCCCCCCGGCGACGCCGTCGCCGTACTCGAGCGGGACGATCCCATGCGACTGAAGCCACGGATGGTGCTCCACGCTGGCGAGGCCGATCACGGTCGCGCCGGCGTGCCGCGCGAGCTGCACGGCGAGCGAGCCGACGCCGCCCGCCGCCGCGCTGACGACGACCGTCTCACCCGCGGCGGGAGCGACGGCGCGCACTGCGGCATATGCGGTCATGCCCGCGATCGGAAGCGCGCCGGCGACCTGCCACGGCACCGCCGGCGGCTTGCGGACGACGAGCGCCTGCTCGGTGACGACCTGCTCGGCGTGCGAGGCGCGGCCGTTGGTGAAGCCGATCACCTCCTCGCCGGCGCCGAACGCCCGCACGTCGGCGCCTACCTCCCTGACGACGCCGGCGAAGTCGCTGCCCTCGCCCGACGGGAAAGTCGCCGGGAAGCGCTCGCGCATGCGGCCCTCCCGGATCGACGCCTCGCCCGGGTTGATCCCGGCCGCCTTCACCTCGACGAGCACCTCGCCCGCGCCCGGTTCCGGCGCCGGGACGTCGAGGACATCGAGCACGTCGACGCCTCCGTAACGCTCGAACCTCACCGCTCGCATCGACACCCTTGTAGCGCATCCGGACGTCCCGCGGCCGTCTGATTCGTGGCGGCGCCGATCACGTAGCATCGCTGCGTGGAGGCCATCGACCACCTCGATCTCGTCGTCAGCTCGCTCGGGCGCAGCCTCGACTTCTACCGTGGCCTGCTCGGCCCGCTCGGCTTCGTCCACGAGAGCGAGATCGCGGGCGAGCGCGGCGAGCGCGTCGTATATCTCAGCCGTCACGGTGGCGGCGGCTCGCTCAGCCTGCGCGAGCGGCAGTCGGACGCGCACGGCGTCCCGTACGACCGCTACGCCGTCGGCGTTCACCACATCGCCTTTGCCGCGAGCAGCCGCGCGCGCGTCGACGAGCGCGCCTCATGGCTGAGGGCCGCCGGCGCGCAGATCGAGAGCGGCCCCGCCGAGTACTCCTACACGCCGGGGTACTACGCCGTCTTTGCCTACGACCCCGACGGCCTGAAGCTCGAGCTCGTCCACCGGCCCGCGGAGCGGGACCTCGCCGCGCGCGTTGCCGAACTCGAGGCGCGGCTCGGCCGCCTGGAGGGCGGCGGCTGACTGGGCGCGTGATGGCGGAAGCTCTCGAAGGGATAGTGATCGCCGACTTCTCGCGCGTCCTCGCGGGACCGCTCGCGACGATGGTGCTCGCCGACCTCGGTGCCGAGGTCGTCAAGGTCGAGCGCCCCGGCACGGGGGACGACACGCGCGGCTGGGGTCCGCCGTTCGACGAGCGGGGCAAGGCGACGTACTTCCAGGCGGTGAACCGCAACAAGCGAAGCGTCGCGATCGATCTCGGCGACGCTGCCGGCGCAGCAGCGGCGCGCGAGCTGGCGCTGCGCGCCGACGTCCTCGTCGAGAACTTCCGGCCGGGCGTCATGGACGACTTCGGGCTCGGCTACGACGAGCTGCACCGCGAGCGTCCGGACCTCATCTACTGCTCGCTGACGGGCTTCGGATCGCGCGGCGAGGGAGCGGCCATGCCGGGGTACGACCTGCTGCTGCAGGCGGTCGGCGGCCTGATGAGCATCACGGGCGACCCCGACGGCGAGCCGCAGAAGGTGGGCGTCGCGCTCGTCGACGTGATCAGCGGCCTCTTCGCCGCGGTCGGCGTCCTCGCGGCGCTGCGACACCGCGAGCGGACCGGCGAGGGACAGCGGGTCGAGATCGACCTTCTCTCGAGCCTTTTGGCGGCGCTCGTCAACCAGGCAAGCGCGTTCACGCTCGCCGGCGTCGTTGCGCAGCGCATGGGCAACTCGCACCCCAGCGTCGCCCCCTACGAAGTTCTCGCCACCGGCGACGGCGAGATAGTCGTCGCCGTTGGCAACGATCGCCAGTTCGCGGCGCTCGCGGCCGCGCTTGAGGACGACGCGCTCGCGCGCGACCAGCGCTTTCGCACGAACAGCGGCCGCGTCGCCGCGCGCGCGCAGCTGCGCGCGGAGCTCGAGCGCGCGCTCGCCACGCGCGGCGCCGCTGACTGGGTCGCGCTCCTCAAGCGGGCGCGCGTCCCCGCCGCGCAGATAAACGACATCGGCGGCGCGTTCGCGCTCGCCGAACGGCTCGGGCTCGAGCCGGTCGCCTCCATCGAGCGTCCCGACGGCACCGCGGCGCGTCTTGCACGAAACCCGATCCGTCTCTCCGTGACGCCAGCGACGTACCGCGCGGCGCCGCCCGAGCTCGGCGAGGGATAGTTCGCCCCGCCGGCCAGGATCTATGCTTGCCGCGATGGCCTTGACGGCGGAAGAGAGGCGGGGGCGTTGAGCGTGCACAACCCTCTCTGGAACCCCTTTGCCGACATGGGTGCCGTCGACGGTCACCGTTTCGTGCTCGCGCGCGGCGAGGGCGTCTGGGTCTATGACCGCGACGGCAAGCGCTACCTCGACGCGACCGCGGCGCTCTGGTACGCGAACCTCGGGCACGGCCGGCCCGAGATCGCGGAGGCGGTGGGGCGCCAGCTGCGCACGCTCGACGCGTACAGCATCTTCGCCGACTTCGCCAACGAGCCGGCGCTCGAGCTCGCGGAGCGCCTCGCGGAGCTCGCCCCGCTGCCCGACAGCCGCGTCTTCCTCGGCTCGGGCGGCGGGGACATGGTCGACGGCGCGGCGAAGATCGCACGCAGCTACTTCGCTCAGCGGGGGGAAGCGGAACGGACCTACCTGATCGGCCGCGAACACGGCTACCACGGCACGCACGGCATCGGTACCAGCGTCGGCGGGATCCCCGCCAACGCGCTCGGCTTCGGCGGGCTGGTCGAGGACGCCGCGACCGTCGCGTACGACGACGCGGCCGCGCTGGAGGCCGAGATCGAACGCGTCGGTGCCCAGCGCGTCGCGGCGTTCTTCTGCGAGCCGGTTATCGGCGCGGGGGGCGTCTACGCGCCGCCCGACGGCTACATCGAGGAGGTCGCCGCGATCTGCGCGCGGCACGGCGTCCTGTTCGTCGCGGACTGCGTCATCTGCGCCTTCGGCCGCCTCGGCACGTGGCTCGGCATCGACCGCTGGCCCGTGAAGCCAGACATGGTGACGCTCGCGAAGGGCGTTACGGCCGGCACGCTGCCGCTTGGCGCGCTGATCGTCGCCCCGCACGTAGCGCAGGCCTTCTGGACGGGCGAGCCGGGCGCGCCGACGCTGCGCCACGGCCAGACGTACGCCGGCCACCCGACCGCGTGTGCGGCCGCGAACACGGTGCTCGGCATCTACCGCGACGAGAACTTGATTGCCCGCGGCCGCGAACTGGAGGCGCCGCTCGCGGATGCGCTCGCGCCGCTCGCAGAGAACCCCGCCATCGTCGAGGTCCGCTCGGGGCTCGGCTTCCTCGCCGCGGCCGAAGTGGACCCCGAGCTGCTCGCACGCGACGCAGGCTTCGTCCAGCGCTGGGTTCACGCGTGCCGCGCCGAGGGCGTCCTCGTGCGCCAGCTCGGCCGTGGCGTCGCCGTGTCGCCGCCGCTTGTGACCGGCGAGGAGGAACTGGAGCTGCTCGGCGACGTGATGGCGCGCACGCTCGAGCACACGGCAGCCGTCGCGACGCGCTGAGCGCCGTGGAGCTCGACGCCCGCCGCTACGACAAGGAGCTCTTGAAGCTCCAGACCGAGCTCGTGTTCATGCAGGAGTGGCTCGTCGCCACCGGCGCGCGCCTCGTCGTGCTCTTCGAGGGACGCGACACCGCCGGCAAGGACGGTGCGATCAAGCGCGTCACGGAGTACCTGAACCCGCGCACCTGCCGCACCGTTTCCGTGCCGACACCGGACGAGCGCGAGAAGACGCAGTGGTTCTTCCAGCGCTACGTCGAGCACCTGCCGAGCGCCGGCGAAATCGTCCTCTTCAACCGCAGCTGGTACAACCGCGCCGGCGTCGAGCACGTACTCGGATACTGCAGCCAGGAGCAGTACGAAGAGTTCCTGCGCTTCTGCCCGCAGTTCGAGCAGGCGCTCCAGAACGACGGGATACGCCTCGTGAAGTACTGGCTTTCGGTCAGCGACGAGGAGCAGGAGCGCCGCTTCGAGCGGCGGCTGACGAACCCACGCAAGCGCTGGAAGTTCAGCCCCACGGACCTGCAGGCCCGCGCGCGGTGGGTGGACTACGCCGAAGCGAAGGACCGCATGTTTGCCTACACCGACACCGACGAAAGCCCGTGGTGGGTGATCGAGGCCGACGACAAGCGCGAGGCGCGCATCAACCTGATCGCGCACCTGCTGTCGCTCGTCCCATACGAACACGTCCACGAGGGGGCGCTGCCGGAGCTGCCGCCGCGCCAGGAGCGCCCCTACGTGCGGCCACCGAAGCAAACGCAGCGGTTCGTGCCGATGCACTACACGGTGCGCCGCAAGCGCGCCGGGGCGTAGGCGCCCGCGAGCGTCACCGCGCCGCCGAGCGCAGACGCGGCCGCGGCCATGACGAACACCGCGGGGTAGCCCGCGAGTGTCGCCGTGAGCCCGGCGAGCGGCGCGCCGATACCGACGCCGGCGTCGAAGAAGGCGCTGAACGCGCCCATCGCGGCGCCGCGCCCGTCGTCCGGTACCCCGGCGACGACGAGGAGCGCGAGCGACGGAAAGAGAAGCGAGAAGCCGACTCCCACGACGGCTGCGCCGACGATCGCGGCGGCGAGGGAATGCGCCGCGGCGACGATCAGGAAGCCGGCGGTCTCCGTGCCGGCTGCGATCAGCCCGCCGCGCCGCGGCCCGATCGCGTCGGGGACGTGCGCGAAGAGCACCCGGCTCGCGACGACCGCGACGGCGAACGCGGTGAAGACGACGGCGCCCCCGCCGATGCCCTGCGCTGCGAGCAGCAGCACGACGAAGCCCGCCAGCGCGCCGTAGCCGACGTTGCCGAAGAGGAGCGCGACGCCCGGGCGCCACGTCGCTCGCGGTACCAGTGGGTGCGCCTCGCCCGCGGCGCGCAGCGCTTTCGCGGGCTCCTCGAGCGGCCATGCGACCGCGGCGCAGAGGGCGGGCAGGGCGGCGGTGATCGCCCACACCGCATCGAAGCCGGCGAGAGAGCGAGCGAGCTCGCCGACGAGCGGGCCGAGCGCCAGGCCGCCCCAGACGGCGAGGCCGAACCGGCCGAGGGCGAAGCCCTGCCGCCCCGGTGGCGCGACGTCGACGGTCCAAGTGGCGGCCGCGGTATAGAGGGCACCCTCGCCGGCGCCGACGACCAGGCGGCCCGCGATCAGCTCGGCGACGTCGGTCGACAGCAGGTAGACGATGCCGCCCAGCGACATCGTGACGGCGCCGGCGATGAACACGGCGTGGCGTCCGCGACGGTCGGCGAAGCGTCCGGCGAAGGGACGCGAGAAGACGGACGTCGCGGCGTAGCAGCCGACGACGATGCCGGCTGCGAGGTCCGAGGAGTGGAGCGGACCGCGCACGAAAGGCGAGAGGGCGGGCAGCGCCGCGCCGACCGCGATGAACGCGAGCAGCGTGGCCGCGAAGAGCGCGTACATCGACCGCGCCGCCACCGGCCCGGCGCGCTCCGCCGCCGGCTGTTTCGTCAGCTGTTCGCGGCCATCCACTCCGCCTTATGCGCCTTCTTCGCCGCCTGGTAGGCGGCGAGCGCGTCGGCGGAGTCGACGTCGCCGAGGGTCGGGTGGCTCGGCACGAGCGGGGCGGCGAGCTTGACGTTCATCCGCTTGGCGAGCGTCGCCGCGAGCGACTTGACCTTCATGTCGCCGAAGCCGGGCAGCGCTCGGATGTTCGCCGCGAGTTCGTCGCTCGTCTTGGCCGAGGTCCAGACGGCGGCCGCATCGCCGTCGTAGTGCTCGCAGATGTAGACGGCGAGGTCGTGCACGCGCTTGGCCATCGCGCCCGGGAAGCGGTGCACCGCGGGCTTCTCGCTCATCGCGCTCTCGAGGTCGGCTTCGGCGAGCCGCCCCGGGTCGAGCGAGCCGACGCGTTCGAGCAGGACGAGCGGCCCGCTGAAGGCCTTCTGCACCGTCACCTGCTGGTCGAGCGCGAAGCCGATGAGCAACGCCATCGGATCCGTCGCAATCAGCCGGTTAGCCTCCTCGGAGGCCGTGAAGTGCAGCTGATCGGTCACGCGCCGATCCTAGCGCCAGCTTGCGTGGCCGCGCATGCCTCTAGGCTGGATGCGATGACGACCGGCGCGGCGCAGCCAGAGCGCGCGATCGACCCGACCTCGTTCGCCGTCTTCCGTTTCCTCTCCCGCTCGATCGACGACAGCGGCCGCGTCGAGCTTCGCTACGCGCTCGACGACGACCTTCAATTCACCGAGGTGCTGGAGCTCCCCGTCGCGGCCCCGCTGGACGACGCGCGCCGCGAGAGCGTCGAGCCGCTCCTTGCGCTGCTGCACTGGGTCGCCGGCGTCTCGTACTACAAGGTCGCGGCGCCCCCGTCGCTCGAGTTCGCGGGCGGCGCGCCGCCGCCCGCGGCGGCGGCGCTGCTGAGGGCGCTCTACCGCGACGGCCTCGGTGAGTTCGCCTACACGGCGGGGCTCCAAGCGCCCTGTGAACCGTCGTTCGCCGTCGGCGGCGCACCTGGCGCCGCGCGGTCGTGGCCCGCCGCGCCCGAGCGCGTCCTGGTCCCCGTCGGCGGCGGCAAGGATTCGGCGGTCGCGATCGAGATCGTGCGGCGCGCCGCGCAGGAGCCCGTCCTCTTCTCCGTCGGCTCGGCGCCCGCCATCGAGCGGACGGTGCGCGCCGCGGGACTGCCGTGGCTCGTCGCGACGCGGGCGCTCGACGCCTCGCTCGCCGAGCTGAACGCCCACGGTGCGTACAACGGCCACGTACCGGTCACCGCAATCGTCGCGTGCACGGCCCTGCTGACCGCGTCGCTGCGCGGGCTCGACGCGGTCGCCCTGGCGAACGAGCGCTCGGCGTCGCACGGCAGCCTGCGCTGGCACGGGGTCGAGATCAACCACCAGTTCAGCAAGGGTCGCGAGGCTGAAGTGCTGCTGCGGGCTGCCGCGGCGGAGGCGGGTGCGCCTGAGCCCTTCTCGGTGCTACGCCAGGCGAGCGAGCTTGCGGTGGCGCGCGCGTTCAGCCGGCTTGGCGTCTACCACGGCGCGTTCACGAGCTGTAATGCGATCTTCCGCCGGGACCCCTCGCTGCGGGCGAGCTCGTGGTGCTGCTCGTGCCCGAAGTGCCGCTTCGTGTTCCTCGCGCTCGCGCCGTTCAGCGAGCCCGAGGATCTCGCGGGGATCTTCGGCCGTGACCTGCTCGCGGACGGCGACCAGACGGAGGCATTCGCGCTGCTGACGGCGACCGGCGGGCACAAGCCGTTCGAGTGCGTCGGCGAGGAGCAGGAGAGCATCGCCGCGCTGCGCCTGCTGGCCGCCGATCCTCGGTGGCGCGATCACGTCGTCGTGCGCGAGCTGACGCACGAGGTCCTCGCGGCTGTCCCCGGCGACGCCGGCGACCCCGCGGCCGTGCTCGCCCTCGCCGGGGAGCACGACGTTCCGGCACAGATCGCGGCCGCCGCGCGTGAAGTTCTCGGAGCTTGAAGGCGCGCGCGTCGGCGTCTGGGGCGCCGGACGCGAGATCAGCTCGTTCGCGGCGCAGCTGAACGCGCGGCTGCCAAGCGCGCAGATCGACGTCGCGGTCTTCGACGGCGACGTGCCGGACGTGCTCCCCGGCGGCGGGGCGAGGGGCGTCGGCGCGGCCGAGGCGGTCGGTGCGCTCGCGGCGTGCGACGTGCTGGTCCGCTCGCCGGGCGTGACGATCCACCGGCCCGAGATGGCAGCGCTGCGCGAGCGCGGCACGACGATCGTGACCGCCACCGGCCTCTGGCTCGCGGAGGTCGAGGGGCGGGGCGTGCTCGCGGTCACCGGCACGAAGGGCAAGAGCACCACGGCCGCGCTCGCGGCGCACCTCGCCCGCGGCGCGGGCGTCGACGTTGCGCTCGCCGGCAACATCGGCGTTCCCGTGCTCGACCTGCTCGGGACGCGCCACGAGCTCGTCGTGCTCGAGCTCTCGAGCTTCCAGATCGCGGACCTGACCGTCGGTCCGCAGACGGTCGTCGTCACGAACCTCTACCGCGAGCACGCCGACTGGCACGGCAGCACCGAGCGCTACGCCGACGAGAAGTTGCGCGTGCTCGACCTCCCGGGGGTCGAGGCTGTCGTCCTGAACGGCGGCGACGAGCGGCTGATGTCGCGCGTCGGCTCCCGTGCCGACGCGCTCTTCGGCGGGGGCGGCGGCTACGACGCGGACGAGCGCGGTGTGGTGCTCGACGGGGAGGTCGTCGTCGCGGCCGCCGAGCTGCCGTTGCCGGGACGCCACAACGCGCTGAACCTCGCGGCCGCCCTCGCCGGCCTGCGCGCCGCGGGCTTCGGCGTCGACGAAGCGGCGGCGCTGCTGCGCGACTTCGCGCCGCTGCCGCACCGCCTGCAGGTCGTTCGCGACGACGGCGTCGTCTGGGTCGACGACTCGATCTCCACCACCCCCGAGTCTGCGATGGCGGCGCTCGCGAGCTTCCCCGGGGCAGAGCTTGTGCTGATCGCGGGCGGCCAGGACCGCGGCCAGGATTACGCGCAGCTCGCGCGCGAGCTCGCCGCGCGCGACGCCGCGCTCGTCGGCATCCCGACGACCGGCGCGCGGATCGCCGCCGCGGCGCGCTCTGCGGGCGCCGGCACCGTCGTGGAGTGCGCCGACCTCGAGGAGGCGGTTGACGCGGCGCGTGCCGTGGCGCCGGCGGGCGCGGTTGTGCTGCTCTCCCCCGCGGCGCCGAGCTTCGACCATTTCCGCGATTTCGAGGAGCGCGGTGAGCGTTTCGCGGCGCTCGTCGCGCGTTGAGACGCCGGTCGCGGCGCCGGGTTCCCGTCCGCGCGTCGGGCTCGAGCGGGGGCGGTAAAAAGGACTAAGCTCGGCCCATGGACGAGCAGCCGGAGCACAAGGGCGTGACGCCGCGCCAGCTCCTGCTTCCAGCCGCGGCCCTCGTCGCGGTCACGCTGCTGATCGTCCTGTTCGCGTTCAGCCACGGCGCCACGTCGAACTCGACGACGCTGCCCGGCGGCGCGCACGAAGGTACGCGCGGCGGCGGTTACTACGGCATCCGCGCGGTACCGGTCAGGACCGCGCCGGAAATCAGCGGCCTGCATAACGACGAAGGCAAGGAAGTCAGGCTCGGCCAGTATCGCGGCAAAGCCGTCTTCCTCACGTTCATCTACACGCACTGCCCCAACGTCTGCCCGCTGATCGCTGCGGGCCTGCACCGCGTCGTGAAGATGCTCGGCCCGCGCGCCGCCCACGTCCAGGTCATGGCCGTCTCGGTCGATCCGCGCGGCGATACGCCCGCCGCCGTGAAGGCCTTCCTCGCCGCCCACCAGCTCACGGGCGAGATGCAGTACCTGATCGGCAGCGCCGGTCAACTTGCGCCCATCTGGAAGCAGTGGGGTGTCGGCGCCGCACGCGAGGTCGAAAACCCGGACCTTGTGGCGCACACGGCGCTCGTCTACGGGATCTCAGCCACCGGGAAGATCACGACGATCTACTCGGCGACCTTCCAGCCATACGAACTCGTCCACGACGCGAGCCTGCTCGCGGCCGAGTGAACCGGGTTCGTCAGGGCTGGGCCATGCGGCCGCGCCAGACGAAGTAGTACCAGAGGCACACCCCCGCGAGGATGAGCCCCGGAATGAGGAGCGTCAGCAGGCCGATGGTGAAGACCGTCGTCGCGATGAGGATCAATGCCGCCACCTCAGTCTCCCTTGCTCGTACTCGCGTTCCAGCCTATTTGACCAAGTAGACGAGGACCCACATGATGACGCCCAGCCCGACGAGGTAGGTCCAGAAGAACGCGGCGGCGTCCAGGCCGCGCGGCAGCAGGCGGTCGGGGTGCTCGTAGACGATTTTGCCCTCGTGCGGCTGGCGTTGTTCGCGCAGTTCGCGGGCCTCGGTCGCGACCTGGATCTCGATCCAGTAGATGGACATGAGCATTACGAGGATGTAGAAGCCGGTCCAGCCGATGAAGACGCTCGCGTAGGCGTAGTTCGTCGGCCCGAACGTCTGCTGCGTGTACTCGAGTATCTGGGCGATGATCGCGAGGAGGCCGAGCACGAGGCAGGCAGTCGCCGCGCCGAGCCACGCTTTGCCTTGCCCCTGCCGGCGGTTCGCGATCACGATCGCGATCGCGCTCAGCACCAGGCAGACGACGAAGACGACGCCCCACGACTGGATCGGTGCGACATTCGCCGGCCGCCACTTGCCTTCGATGTTGGAGGTCTTCAGGTAGACGAACGCGAAGCCGAACGAGAGGAAGAAGAACGTCATCGCGCCAGCCATCAGGCGCGCCGCGACCGAGAGGGCATTCGCCCCCCTCGCGCGGCGTACCTCCGGCGTCTCCTCGCCCGGTTGGGGTTTCGGGCCGGCGAGCGTGAACGGTGCGTTCTGTTCTTCAGCCGCCATCTCAGGCTCCTGCGCCCGCCGGCGCCGGCGCCGCGCCGCCGCCGCTCACCGGGACGCCGTAGTCGTACGGGTCGAAGTCCCTCATGTCCGGGATCTTGTCCGGGAAGTTGTCCACGGGCACCGGGGTCGGCACCTGCCACTCCATGCCCTTCGAGTGCCACGGGTTGTCGGTGGCGCGCTCACGCTCGAAGACGAGCGAGTAGACGACGTTGTAGACGAGCAGCAGCATCGAAGCGAAGAGCAGGTAGGCGGCAATCGAAACGACGCGGTTCAGCGTGATCAGGTCGGCCGGGTAGAACGTGACGCGGCGGGCCATTCCTTTCAGCCCCAGCGCGAAGATCGGCAGGAACGTGGCGTTGAACGTGAGGAACATCGCCCAGAACTGGAACTTGCCGATCCGTTCGTTGAGCTTGAAGCCGAACATCTTCGGGACGTAGTAGTAGATCGCGCCGACGAACGCGAACCCGAGGCCGCCCATGATCGTGTAGTGGAAGTGAGCGATCACGAAGAAGCTGCCGTGCAGCTGGGCGTTCGTCGGGACGTCTGAGAGCACCACGCCGGACGCGCCGCCGATGAGGAAGTTGAAGGCCCAGGCGAAGCAGAAGAGCATCGGCACGGTGAACGTGATGCGACTTCGCCAGATCGTGCCGATGAAGGCGAGGAAGACGAACCCGGTCGGGATCGAGATGATCTCCGTCGAGAGCATGTAGAACGGCCTCAGGTCGGCGTTGATGCCGCTGACGAAGAGGTGGTGCTGCCAGACGAAGAAGCTCATCAGGCCGACGCCGAGGAAGCCCGCGACGGCGATGCGGTAGCCCCAGAGCGGCTTGCGCGCGAAGACCGGCAGCATCTCGAGAATCAGCCCGAACCCCGGCAGCGCGAGCACGTAGACCTCGGGGTGGCCGAAGAACCAGAAGAGGTTCTCGAAGAGGTATGCGCTCCCGCCCCCGAGCGTGAGGAAGAACGAAGTGCCGATCGCGCGGTCGAGCGCCGCCATCAGCAGCGTCCCGATCAGCATCGGCGCGGCGAGCACCATCAGCACGGCGGTCACGAACGTCGCCCAGCAGAAGATCGGCAGGCGCCCCCACGTGACGCCGGGGGCGCGCATCGTCACGATCGTGACGATCATGTTCATCCCGAGCAGCACCATCGAGATGCCGACGAGGGCGAAGAAGAGGATGTACGAGTCCATGCCCATCAGGGCCTGGTCGTTGAGCGGCTCGTAGCCGGTCCAGCCGGTCGGGAAGCCGCCGAAGAAGATCGTGGACAGCAGGATCACGCCGGCCGCCATCAGCAGCCAGAACGTGAGCGCCTCGATGCGCGGGAACGCCATGCGCCGCGCGCCGATCATGATCGGGACGAAGTAGTTCGCGAACGGGCCGAGCACCGCCGAGGTGAGCGTGCCGAGCATCACGACACTGTGCAGCCCGACGATCGTGAGGTACTTTTCCGGCCCCACGAACTCGGGCGTGTTGTGCAGCAGCTCGGTCCGGATCAGCATCGCGTTCAGGCCGCCGACGAAGAAGAAGAACCCGACTCCGACCAGGTACTGGATGCCGACGACCTTGTGGTCGGTGGAGAGGCCGAAGTAGCGCCAGGCGCCTCCCGTCTCCTTCTCGCGCAGCGACGCGGGGCGCCCCAGCATGCGCCCGACGGGGTAGTTCGCGAAGCCCATGCCGACGAGGAAGCCGATCACGCCGAAGCTGTACGCGAGGATCAGCGCGAGGTCGTCTTCGAGCGTGTTGACCCGGATGTATTCGTAGTACGGCGTCGTCGTAAGCGCCTTGCCGATGTACCAGCCGATGATGTAGCCGATGACGGCGCCGATGATGCCCGTGAAGATGTTGAAGCCGACCAGTTTGCGCCAGCCGGGGCGCTCGACCGAGGAGGAGCTTTGGTGCGGGTATGCGAGGCTCATGTCCCTCCTTAGCTTTCTTCTTCGAAGCCGGCGCGGTGTGAACCGAATTTCGGCTGGTACGTCAGCGCGAAGGGCGGCAGGTATTTCTCGGCCGGACGGTACTTGATCTGCATCTTGTGGATCCATTCTTCGAACTGCGGACGCGTGACGACCCTGCCGAAGCCGTACATCGCGCCGTGCCAGATGCCGCACAGCTCGGTGCAGCGGTATTCGAAGCTCAACAGCCGGTTCGGTTCGGCGAACGCGATGTTGTTGACCTGCGGGTTGGCGTCGGCCTTGATGCCGAGTTCCTTCACGGTCCAGGAGTGGATGACGTCTAGCGACGTGACGTTGAATTCGATCATCGTGTTGACGGGGATCTCGATGCCGGGCGTCTCGACGCCGCCGTATTCGGGCCAGCGGTAGGTCCAGGTCCACTGCTGGCCGATGACCTGTACTCGCAGGCCGACGTGCGACGGGCGGTTCAGCGGCGAGGCGCCGGATCCTGTCCCGTCACCGTAGTTCTGGATCAGGGCGACCGAGCCGTAGACGGCGAGGATCAGCACCGTGATGCTCGTGACGACGATCCAGCTGATCTGAACTTTCGCGTCGTCCCGCACCGCGGGCCCTTCGAGCATCTGGCCGCGCGGCTGGCGGAAGAACATCGCCGCGTAGACGAGGTAGAGGCCGACGAGCAAAAGGAACGGTGTCGCGATCGCCGCGAGCACGGTCAGCGTCGTCGCCTGGTCTTCGCCCGCGTTGCTCGCTTCGCCGTAACCGAGGTTCGGGCCGAGCACCCAGATCACGAGCGGCACGGCGATGATCGTGCAGACGGCCCAGATGATCGTGAACCGTCTGCCGTGGTTGATCTCGTCCATCAAGCCCTATACGACGTAGAGGAAGCCGCCCATGTAACCGAGCGTCGACATCGGGCCACCGTTGCCGAACGTGTAGCCGGCGCCACACGGCACGAAGCACTGCCAGCGGTAGTGGCCCGGCGCGCCGGTGCGGAACGAGAAGCTGATCGTGTTATGCGCCTGTGAGAGTTCGCACGGGGCTTCTTCGCAGAAGTCGTGCTTCTTTTCGGCTTCTTCTTCGTTGACCCCTTCGAGCGGGACGAAGACACCCATCGAGGGGATCGCGAAGCTGTGGGCCGCCGAATCGGGGTTGATCTGGTTGACGACCTTGCCGTTGAGCGTCATGACGCCGCCGATCGTTCCCTGGACCTGCCCGAGGTACGGGTTGCGCAGGCCGCTTTCGGAGTCGTACTGGTAGATCGTCACGTGGATCAGCGTGTGCGCGGGGACCTGCCAGATCGTCGTGTGGACCCATTCGCCGTGGCTGCGGACCAGGTAGGACACCCAGTCGGGGTTCTTCTGGTCGAGTTTCTCGCCGACCGCGCCGACCGTCTGCAGTTCGAGGTTCGCGGTGCGCGTCGCGGGGACGTTCGTGACGGTGATGACCTTCGGCCATGCGCTCGTGTAGCTGTTGATGTAGAGCGCGACGAGGGCGCAGACGATCACGAGCAGGACTGTCGTCCACGTGATCCGCTTCCCCATGCTGCTCACCGACTCACCCCCGTCGTCAACAGCTCCCCACTCCGTCCCAAACCGCGGCGCCAAATCGCGTCTGCAGCCCGAAATCGGAGGCTCCGTGAGAAACCTATCACAGCGATCGACGGCCGCGTCGGGAAATTTTTGCCGCATCGTGCGGGCGCCTCCACGGCGGCCGCGAGGCGCGGCGCAGGGTACGATCGAACCTTGTCCGTGAGCGAGAAAGAGGACGCTGCTGCGGGGCCCGCGTGGAGCACCCGCGTCCCCGAGCGCCCGACGCTGGACGGACTCGAGGAGCGCTGGGCGTCGGCGTGGGAGAGCGAGGGCGTGTACCGCTTCGACCGCTCCGCGCCGCGCGAGCGGATCTACTCGATCGATACGCCGCCACCAACCGTGAGCGGTTCGCTCCACGTCGGTCACGTCTTCTCGTTCACCCACACGGACCTTGTCGCGCGTTACCGGCGCATGCGCGGCATGGAGGTCTTCTACCCGATGGGCTGGGACGACAACGGCCTGCCGACCGAGCGCCGCGTGCAGAACCACTTCGGTGTGCGCTGCGACCCGACGGTCGCCTACGACGCCGCCTTCGAGCCGCCCGCCGAGCCGCCCGAGGAGCCGATCGCGGTCTCGCGCCCGAACTTCGTCGAGCTCTGCCTGCGGCTCACCCAAACGGACGAGCGCGCCTTCGAGGAGCTCTGGCGCCGGCTCGGCCTTTCGGTCGACTGGGGCATGACCTACGCGACGATCGGCGACGATGCGCGGCGCATCTCGCAGCGCTCGTTCCTCGGCCTGCTGGGGCGCGCCATCGCCTACCAGGTCGAGGCGCCGACGCTGTGGGACGTCGACTTCCAGACCGCTGTGGCGCAGGCCGAGCTCGAGGACCGCGAGCGGCCCGGCGCGATGCACCGCGTCCGCTTCCACGGCGAAGGTGCGCAGCCGCTGATCGAGACCACGCGGCCCGAGCTGATCCCCGCGTGCGTCGCCCTGCTCGCCCACCCCGACGACGCGCGCCACGCGGCGATCGTGGGGAGCGAGGTCCGCACGCCGCTGTTCGGCACCGCGGTTCCCGTCCTCACGCACGAGCTCGTCGAGCGCGACAAGGGGACGGGGCTCGTGATGGTGTGCACGTTCGGCGACCTCACCGATGTCACGTGGTGGCGCGAGCTCTCGCTTCCGGTGCGCCCGGTGCTCGGCGTCGACGGCCGGCTCGTGCCCATCCCCTGGGGCGAGCCCGGCTGGGAGTCCGCCGACATCGATGCGGCGCGCGCCGCCTATGGGGAGCTCGCGGGCCGCACGATCAACCAGGCGCGGCGGCGCATCGTCGAGCTGCTTGCCGAGTCGGGTGACCTGATCGGCGAGCCGCAGGAGGTGAAGCGCGCGGTGAAGTTCTACGAGCGCGGCGAGCGGCCGGTGGAGATCGTCACGAGCCGCCAGTGGTTCATCCGCACGATGGAGCACCGTGACGCGCTGATCGCGCGCGGCCGCGAACTGAAGTGGCATCCCGCTTACATGCGCGCGCGCTTCGAGGACTGGGTGAACGGCCTGACCGGCGACTGGTGCATCAGCCGGCAGCGCTTCTTCGGCGTCCCGTTCCCGATCTGGTACCCCGTCGACGCGGGCGGCGTCGTGCAGTACGACGCACCGATCACGCCGCGCGAGGAGCAGCTGCCCGTCGACCCGTCGACCGATGTTCCCGACGGCTTCCAGGAGTCGCAGCGCGGCACGCCCGGCGGCTTCATCGGCGACCCGGACGTGATGGACACCTGGGCGACGTCGTCGCTGACGCCGCAGATCGCGGGCCGCGAGTGGATCGACGACGAGCTCTTCCGGGCGGTCTTCCCGATGGACCTGCGCCCGCAGGCGCACGACATCATCCGCACCTGGCTCTTCACGACGATCCTGCGCTCGCACCTGGACCACGACGAGCTGCCGTGGAGCAACGCTGCGATCTCGGGCTGGATCCTCGACCCCGACCGCAAGAAGATGTCGAAATCGAAGGGCAACGTGGTGACGCCGATGCACCTGCTCGAGGAGCACGGCTCGGATGCCGTGCGTTACTGGGCCGCGAGCGGCCGCCCGGGCGCCGACACCGCGTTCGACCCGCAGCAGATGCGGATCGGCCGGCGCCTGGCGGTGAAGGTCCTCAACGCGTCGAAGTTCGTCCTCCAGGACTCGCCCACGCCGGCCGCGCGCGTCAGTCACCCGCTCGACCGCGCGCTCCTGGCGCGCCTCGCGGACGTCATCCGCGCAGCCTCGGAGAGCTTCGACGCCTACGACTACACGCGCGCGCTGGAGCGCACCGAGGAGTTCTTCTGGTGGTACTGCGACAACTATCTCGAGCTCGCGAAGGGACGGCGCTACGACAGCGACCCCGAGGTGAGCGGCTCGGTGGCGCGCGCGCTGACGCTCTCGCTCTCCGTGTTCCAACGGCTGCTCGCGCCGTTCCTGCCGTTCGTCTGCGAGGAGGTCTGGTCGTGGTGGCAGCAGGGCTCCGTCCACCGTGCAGCGTGGCCCCAGGCCCGTGAGCTCGAGCGCGACCTCTCCGGCGGCGACGGCGAGCTCGAGGCCCGCGCGCTCGACGTGGCGGCCGCCGTGCTGCACGAGGTGCGCAAGGCCAAGTCGGACGCGCGCCGCCCGATGCGCGCGCCGGTCGCACGCGTCGTGGTGCGCGACAGCGCGGAGCGCGTCGGCGCGCTCGAGCTCGCCGCGGGCGACCTTCGGCTCGCCGGGGCCATCGAACTGCTCGAGGGCGAGGCGGCCGACGCGTTCGCCGTCGCGGTCGAGCTCGCTGACGGCGCAGACGATTAGCTCGGATAGGGTGGCGGCGATGCGGCGGACGGTGATCGGCGACCTGAGGGCACACGTCGGTGAGCGCGTGCGCGTGCGCGGCTGGGCGCAGTCGATCCGCGACCAGAAGCGCATCCAGTTCGTCATTCTGCGCGACCGCAGCGGCCTGGCGCAGGCCGCCCTGGCCAAGGGCGAGACGCCGGACGCGCTCAACGAGTCGATCTCGCATCTCGCACCGGAGTCGGCGGTCACCGTCGTCGGCACCGTCGTCGACGACGACCGCGTGAAGCTCGGCGGCCTGGAGATCCGCATCGAGGAGCTGCACGTCGACGCCGCCGCCGAACCCGAGCTTCCGGTGTCGGCGGACTCGGCGCTCGACAAGCGGATCGACTGGCGCTACGTCGACCTGCGCCGCCCCGACCGCCGTCTGATCTTCGAAGTGCAGACGACGGCCGAGCACGCGATGCGCGACTACTGGAGCAAACAGGGCTTCATCGAGATTCACACGCCGAAGCTGATGGGCTCCGCCAGCGAGTCCGGCGCCGAGCTCTTCCACGTCGACTACTTCGAACGCGACGCGTACCTGGCCCAGTCGCCGCAGTTCTACAAGCAGATGGCGATGGCGGCAGGTTTCGAAAAGGTCTGCGAGATCGGCCCCGTCTTCCGCGCGAACCCCTCCTTCACGGCGCGCCACGACACCGAGTTCACGAGCGTCGACGTCGAGATCGCGTGGATCGACTCGCACGAGGACGTCATGGCGTTCGAGGAGGCGTGGCTCGCACACGTCCTCGGGGCCGTGGCCGAGCGTCACGGAGAGGAGATCTCGGCCACCTACGGCACCGAGGTGGTCGTTCCGACGCTTCCCTTCCCGCGCATCAGCCTGGCCGACGCGCGCGCCGAGCTGGCGGCGGCCGGCCACGACGTTTCGCCCGTCACGCATGACCTGGATCCCGCAGGCGAGCGGGCACTCTCGGCGCTGATCGCCGAGCGCCACGGCCACGAGTTCACCTTCGTGACCGACTACCCGACGACGGTGCGGCCCTTCTACCACATGCGCTACGACGAGGAGCCGACGCTCACGAAAAGCTTCGACCTGCTCTGGCGCGGCATCGAGATCACGACCGGCGCGCAGCGCGAGCACCGCCACGACCGGCTGCTCGCCCAGGCCGAGGACAAGGGCGTCGAAACCGGACCGATCGGCTACTACCTGGATTTCTTCCGCTACGGCGCGCCGCCGCACGGCGGCTTCGGCTTCGGGCTCACGCGCCTCTTGATGCAGCTGCTGGCCCAGGACAACGTGCGCGAGGTCACCTTCCTCTACCGGGGCCCGCACCGCCTCACGCCCTAGCTCGCGGCCGTGGCGCGCATCCTGCTGACCGTCCCGCCGCTGCCCGAGGCGCGGGCGGTGCTCGCCGGCCACGACGTCGTCGAGGGCCCTCCCGGCGCGGACTCGGCTGCCGACGCGCTGGTCTGCGCGGCCACCCAGCCCGTCGACGCCGGCGCGATCGCCGCGATGGAGCGCCTGCGGGTCATCTCGGTGGCCGGTGCGGGGCTCGACGCGGTCGACGAGCGCGCCGCCGCCGCGCGCGACATCGCGGTCTTCGCCTCGGGCGAGCCGCTCGTCGAGACGACCGCCGACCTCGCTTTCGGCCTGATCATCGCCGCCGCACGACAGTTCGCCGCCGCAGAAGCACGCCTGCGCGAGGGCCGCTGGCGGGGCTGGAGCTACGTCGAGCCCGGCTTCGGCATCGACGTGCACGGCGCGCGCCTCGGCCTGATCGGCTTCGGGCGGATCGCCCGGGCCGTCGCACGTCGCGCCGACGCGTTCGCGATCCAGACGCGCCACCACACGCGCTTCGACACCGGCGAGGCGGGATGGACCGCGAGCCTGGATGAGCTCCTCCCCTGGGCCGAGATCGTGAGCCTGCACGTCCCGCTGACCGACCAGACCCGCGGCATGATCGACGCGCGACGCATCGCCGCGATGCGCCGCGGCGCCGTGCTCGTCAACACCGCTCGCGGCGCGGTGGTGGACGAGGCGGCGCTCGTCGATGCGCTCGCCAGCGGGCACCTGTTCGCCGCCGGGCTCGACGTCTATGAGGACGAGCCGAACGTGAGCCCGGCGCTTCTCGCTGCCCCGCGCACGATCCTTTTGCCACACATCGGCAGCGCGACCCTCGCGGCGCGCACCGCGATGCTCGTCGCCGCGGCCGAAAAGGCCGTCCGCTTCCTGGCGGCGGGGCGATAGAGGCGTCCGCGGCGCTCTTTACCTTCGGCCGATGGCGCTGAAGGACTACGTGGACGGCGACGACTTCGACGGCGTGCTGCTCGTGCAGAGCCTGGACCGCCGCCGCAAAGCCGACGGCGGCGAGTTCCTGCGCGTGACGGTCGGCGACCGCACCGGCTCGGTCGCGGCGATGGTCTGGGACGAGGTCGAGGAGGCGCTCGCGGTGCTGACGGCCGGCGAACCGGTACACGTCCGCGGCCGTTACGAGGAGCACGCGCGCTACGGCAAGCAGATCGGCAGGGCACGGTTCGCCGCACCGCGCGAGGGCTCCTTCGAGCGCGGCGACCTCGAGGTCGCGCCACCGCGCGGCGCCGAGCAGCTCGAGCGGGAACTGCGCGAGCTCGTCGCGACGGTGCGCGACGTCCACCTCGCTGCGCTGCTCGAGCGGCTGCTCGGCCCCGACACCGAGACCTGGCTGCGCTTCCGCGAGGCGCCGGCCGCCAAGCACTACCACCAGGCGTACCGGCACGGACTGCTCGAGCACTCGCTCGGTGTCGCGCAGGCCGTCGGGACCGTCGCCACGACGTTCCCCGGCATCGACCGTGACGTGGCCGTCGCCGGCGCGCTGCTGCACGACATCGGCAAGACGCACGCGTACGCGATGCAGTCCGGGGCGATCGACTTCACGGAGGACGGGCGGATGCTCGGCGAGATCGCGCTCGGCCACCACCTCGTCCGCTCGACGATCGCGTCGATCGACGGCTTCCCCGACGAGCTCTCACGCGGCGTCTGCCACATCGTCCTCTCGCACCACGGGTCGCTCGAGCACGGCAGCCCCGTGGTGCCGTGCACGCGCGAGGCGACGCTGGTCCACATGATGGACAACCTCGGTGGCCGGCTCGGCAGCTTCGACCGGCTCGAGCGCCAGCTCTCGCCGGGCAGCAGCTGGTCCTCGTACGACAACGGCATCGGCGCGAGCGCCCACTTCGGCTCGCGCGCCGCCGCCGACGGCGATCCGCCCGCCGAACTCGCCGCGGCCTGAAAGGGCGCAAATACCGTGCCACCCTTGGGGTTACGGATGACCCGCTACATACGGCCCTCTATGGTTCTCGTCCATGGCTAAGGACACCGAGAAGCTGATCCGGCAGCTGTCGCTGATCTCCTACCTGATGGCCGAGCGCCGGCCTGTCACGGCCCTGGAGATACGGCGCGACGTCGAGGGCTACAGCGGCATGAACGAGGATGCCTTCGCGCGCCGCTTCTACGCCGACCGCTCCGAGCTCGACGCGCTCGGCATCCAGCTCGCGGTGGACCGGCCCTCCGAAGGCGCCGCGGAGCAGGAGAACTACTCGCTGCGGCCCGAGAACTTTCACCTGCCGCCGATCGCGTTCACCGACAAGGAGCTCGCGGCGTTGCGTACCGCTCTGACGCTGCTCGACGGGCAGTTCGCGTACGCCGAGCCGCTGCGCCTGGCGCTGCAGCAGATCACGTGGGGCCGGCCGAGCCCTCTGCGCGACGTCGACCAGCGCACGGTGGCGCTCGCGATCACCGCCGACGCGGGCGGGAACGAGCTCTCCGCACGCCTCGCGAAGGTCGAGACGGCGATCTTCCGCAACAAGACGATCGAATTCGACTACTACACGATCGAGCGCGACGAGGTGAGCGCGCGCTGCGTCGACCCGTATCACCTGCTGTACAAGGGGTCTCAGTTCTACCTGCTCGGCTACTCGCACGAGCGTGACGCGATCCGCGTCTTCCGCCTTTCACGCATGCGCGGGAAGGTCTCCTACGCGAGCAAGGCCGAGCACGACTTCCACCGCCCCGCGGACTTTGACCCGCGCGAGTTCGCGGCGCGGGCGGACTGGCAGCTCGGCGACGAGATCGACGTGGCCGAGGTCCAGATCGGCGACCGCATCGCGTGGCTCATCGAGCGCCACTTCGGCGAGTACGGCGAGATGCGCGCCGCCGAGGACGACGGCGTCATCTTCGCCACGCCGTACGCGAGCCCCGCCGGCATCATCTCCTGGGTGCTCGGCCTCGGGCAGAACGCGCGCCTCATCGCCCCGCTCGAGCTGGTCGACGAGCTGCACCGCCGCCTCGCTCTGATCGAGGAGCGGCACGGCGAGCAGCCGCCGCGCAGGCGCGGCCGCGCAGCCGACGAGCGGGCGCCGCGGCGGCGCATCGCGCGGCCGCGCAGCCGCCGCAGCGAGGACGACGAGGACGCCAAGCCGGCCGTGGCGATCCGCTCCGAGCGCTTCGCACGGCTCGTCACGCTCGCGTGCATCCTGATCGCCGCCGGGCGCAGCGGCGAACGCCTCTCGATCGCGCGCGTGTGCGCCGAGCTGAAGATCAGCGAGGAGGAACTGCGCGAGGACGTGAACGTTCTCAACGTCGTGAACTTCGGCGGCGGATCGTACGTGCTGTACGCGGAAATTGACGAGGCGAGCGCCGAGATCGAGGTCGACCCCGAGCCGTACAGCGACAACTTCGACCGCCCCGCCCGTCTTCTGCCAGTCGAGGGCAAGGCGCTCGTAGCCGCGATCGACCTGATCGGCGAGCACATCCCCGAGGGATCGCTCACGTCGGCGCGGCGCAAGATCGTCGCCGCGCTTGGCTTCGACCCGATGGACCAGGGACTGCAGGTCGTGCAGGCGATCGGCGACGACACCGACGTCTCGCGGGTCGTGTCGAAGGCGATCGTCGGTCGCCGCCTGCTCGAGATGGAGTACTACAAGGAGAACGAGGACGAGCTGACGACGCGCCGCGTCGAGCCGTACGCGCTGATCAACGGCCGCGAGGGCTGGTACCTCGCGGCCTTCGACCCCGAACGCGAGGACGTCAGGCACTTCCGCCTCGACCGGATCAAGACCGCGACCGTGAGCGGCGAGAAATTCCGCCCGCGACCCGAGATCGACCCGTCGGCGGAAGTGGACGGCTGGCTGCGCACGGGCGAGGTCGCCGCGTCGCGCAGCGCGCGGGTCTGGATCTCGCCCGAGCGGGCGCGCTGGGCGCGCGAGTCGCGCCGCGTCGTCGAGGAGTGGCCCGACGGTTCGGTCGTCGTCGAGCTGAGCTTCGCCGGCATCGACTGGCTCGTCCGCGAGATCCTCAAGGAAGCCGGCGACGCCGCCGTGCTCGAGCCCGAGGACGCGCGCGACGCGGTCCACGCCGCGGTCGCCGCGCTGCTCGACCCGGCGGCCGCCTGAACGAGCGGGGCGCCGCGTGAACCGTCGCGAGGCGATCAAGATGGACGAGCGCGAAGTCGACGCGTTCCTGGCGCACGCGCGCACCGCGACCTGCGCCACGATCGGCCCGCGCGGCTGGCCGCACCTCGCGCCGCTCTGGTACGTGCTGCGCGCTGCGGGCGGCGGCGAGCCGGGGCCCCGCATCTGGGCTTGGACGTACGCGAAGTCGCAGAAGGTGGTGAACCTCGAACGCGACCCGCGGGCGACGATCCAGGTCGAGGACGGGGAGCGGTACGAGGAGCTGCGCGGCGTCGTCCTCGACTGCGACGTGCGGCTGCATCGCGACACCGAAGTCGTGGCCGACGTCGGTGGGGAGCTGATGCGCCGCTACTCGGTGGCGCCCGGCGAAGAGCCGCCGCTCGACCTCGCGCCGGAGGCGCAGGCCGCGGTCGACGCCCAGGCGTCAAAGCGCGTCGCGCTCGAGTTCGTCGAGCGCCGCCGCACGAGCTGGGACCACCGGCGCCTCGGCGGCAGCTACTGAGCGCGCGGTGCTCAGCCCAGTTCGTCGATCCGCCAGCTGCCGCCTTCCTTGACGAGCTTGACGGTCTGATCCTTTTTCTTGCCCGACACGACCGCTTCGACGGTCGCGGTCGCGCGGTCGTCGCCTTCGAGATGGACGGCCTTCGTCGCGAGTTCGAACGAGTCGAGCTGCCCGAGCTGCGATTTCACGGCCGCTTCGCAGCCCGACTGCCCGCCGAGTGCCGCCACGTTCGCCTTCGTGAAGAGCGCGCAGATCTTCTTCTCTTCACCTGCCGTCGCCGCCGTCTGCAAGTCGGCGATCGCCTGCGCGACGCCGTGTTCTTCGCCCTTGAAAGAGCTCGACACGCTCGACGTCGACGCGCAGCCGGCGAGGACGGCGGCGATCAGCGCGCACGCGGCGGGGGCGTAGAGGCGGCCCTTCATCGGTCCCTACCCTAGACGGCCGCGCCGGCCGCCTCGCCGTCGCCGGCGGCCGCCGCGAGGAAGTGCTTGCTGAGCATCGTCTCCTGCCCCTGGTAGCTCGAGCCGATCTCGGCGCCGTAGAGGACGTCGGGGCGCTCGGCCATGCGCTCGAACGCCAGCTTGCAGACGGGCTGGCGGTGCTCCACCATGAAGGGGACGTCGCGCGCGCGGACCTCGAGCGCGGCGCGGCTGCCATGGACGGAGCCGTCGGGTGCATAGCCGAAGCCCGGGTCGAAGAAGCCCGCGTAGTGGGTGCGCAGCTCGCCGGCCGTCGGGTCGTAGGCCAGCATCTCGGCGGCGTATTCGGGCGGGATCGACACTCCCTCCGCGGAGAGCAGCAGGTAGAAGACCTCGGGCTCAAGGACGATGCGCCCGCCGCGCTCGGGGTAGACGGGCTCCCAGTAATCCTGCCAGCGCAGCGTACCCGGGCGCGTCAGGTCGATCGGCAAGCTGTTCTTGCGCGCGCGGTAGCCGACGATCCGCGAAGCGTCGCCCGAGACGTCAAGGCTGACGAAGAGGCCGTCGCCGAGCGAGAGCTCGGCGACGTCCACCGGCTTGCCCGAACGGTAGAGCAGCGGCGTGCGGGCGTGCAGCTCGCGCAGCTCGCCGTCGGCGAGACGATGGTCGGCCGTCAGTAGACGCACCTGGTTCAACGCGAGCCCCGTGCGCACGCGGATCGCGAACGTGCGCGGGACCACCTCGAGGTAGAGTGCGCCGGCGTACCCGCCCGCGACCTCGTCGAAGCGGTGGCTGCGGTCGGTCAGCACGCGCGTGAAGACGTCGAGGCGGCCGGTCGAGCTCTTCGGGTTGGCGCGCGCCCGGATCGGCGCGGGCAACTCGAGGTGCTCGATGAGCTCGACGAGGTAGGGGCGGTCGCGCTCCAGCGTCGCGCCGTCGCGCAGGTCGATCGTGTCGAACGCGAGGTCCGCCACCTTCTCGGCGACCGTCGAGGTGCTGTCGGGCAGGAAGCTGCAGCGCAGCGCGAGCGCCCGCTCGCCGAGGCGAAGGTCCACGCTGGCCGGCTGGACCGAACTGTCGGGGATCCGCCACTCGCCAGCCGAGAGCCAGCCCTGCTCGATCGCGCGGCGCAGGCTCTGCGCCGGCAGGACGCCTTCCACGGGACTCTGCGTCACGGCTCTTTCGCGCAGCTCATCGACGGGCAAGTCTATGCGTCCGGGCCTGGCCGCCCGGGAGCGGTAGCCTCGCTGGCGTGGCGCTCGAGAGCTTCACGCCCGCGGTCCGGGAGTGGTTCGAGCGGTCGTTCGACCGCCCGACGGAGGCCCAGTCGCTCGCGTGGCCCGCGATAGCCCGCGGCGAGAACATCCTGCTGTCCGCGCCGACCGGCTCGGGCAAGACGCTCGCGGCGTTCCTGTGGGCGCTCGACGGTCTGCTGGCCGAGGGCGGCGGCACCGGCACGCGCGTGCTGTACATCAGCCCGCTGAAGGCGCTCGCGTACGACATCGAGCGCAACCTGCGCGCCCCGCTGCGCGGTATCGGCGCCGACGCGGTCACCGTCGCGATCCGGACGGGCGACACCTCGCAGCGCGAACGCGCTGCGATCGCGCGCCGGCCGCCCGACATCCTCATAACGACGCCCGAGTCGGCGTACCTCATGCTGACCGCGCGTGTGCGCACGGCGCTCGACGGGGTGAAGGCGGTGATCGTCGACGAGATCCACGCGCTCGCGCCGGGCAAGAGGGGATCGCATCTCGCGCTCACGCTCGAGCGCTTGCAGGCGCGCGTCACGGCGGCGGGCGGCGGCGAGCTCCAGCGGATCGGCCTGAGCGCGACCCAGCGGCCGCTCGAGGAGGTCGGGCGCTTCCTCGTCGGCGCGAAACGCCCCGTGACGATCGTCGACGCGGCGCGCGAGCCGCGTCTGGATCTGAGCGTCGAACTTCCCGTCGAGTCGATGTCGGCGCCCGCCGCCGACGCGGAGCTCGCGCCGCTCGCCGGCGGCGAGACGACGCTCGGCTCCATCTGGCCCGCGATCTACCCGGAGCTGCTCGCGAACGTCCGCTCGCACCGCTCGACGATCATCTTCGTCAACGACCGCCGCTCGGCCGAGCGCGTCGCACTGCGCCTCAACGAGCTCGCGGGGGAGCCCACCGCGCGCGCCCATCACGGCTCGCTCGCGCGCGAGGAGCGGACGGAGGTCGAGGAGCAGCTGAAGAGCGGCGCGCTGCGCTGCATAGTCGCGACGAGCTCGCTCGAGCTCGGCATCGACATGGGCGCCGTCGACCTGGTGCTGCAGGTCGCGTCTCCCGGCTCGGTGAGCCGCGGGCTGCAGCGCATCGGGCGCGCCGGGCACGCCGTCGGCGAGGTCAGCCGCGGCATCATCTTCCCGAAGTACCGGGGCGACCTGGTCGAGTGCGCGGTTCTCGCGCGCCGCATGCGCGAGGGCGCGATCGAGTCGACCGTCGTGCCGCGCAACGCGCTCGACGTGCTCGCGCAGCAGATCGTCGCGCTCGCCGTGGAGCGCGACGACGACGGCGCGCCGCTCACGGTCGACGAGCTGCACGCGATGGCGCGCGCGAGCTACCCGTACGCCGAGCTCTCGCGCGCGCTGCTCGAGAACGTCCTTGACATGCTCGACGGCCGCTACCCGTCGAGCGAGTTCGCGGAGCTGCGGGCACGCGTCGCGTGGGACCGCCTCGCCGGCACGATCCGGCCACGGCGGGGGGCGCGGCAGCTCGCCGTCACCAACGCCGGGACGATCCCGGATCGCGGCCTGTTCACCGTGACGCTCCCCGACGGCAGGCGCGTCGGCGAGCTCGACGAGGAGATGGTCCACGAGGCGCGCGCCGGACAGGTCTTCCTGCTCGGCGCGTCGAGCTGGCGGATCGAGGAGATCGGCCGCGACCGCGTGATCGTCAACCCCGCCCCGGGCGTGCCCGGGGCCGTGCCGTTCTGGCACGGCGACACGCTCGGGCGCCCGCGCGAGCTCGGCGCCGCGATCGGAGCGTTCTGCCGCGAGGCGATCGAGCTCGACGACGGCGCGCTCGCGCGCGACTACGACCTCGCCCCGCGCGCCGCCAGGAACGTGCTCGAGTACCTGACCGAGCAGCAGGCCGCCACGCGCGTCGTGCCGAGTGACCGTACGCTCGTGATCGAGCGCTTCCGCGACGAGATCGGGGACTGGCGGCTGTGCGTGCTGTCGCCCTACGGCGGGCGCGTCCACGCCGCCTGGGCACTCGCCATGGCGGCCGGGATGCGCGAGCGACTCGGCGCGGACGCCGACGCCATCTGGTCCGACGACGGGATCGTCGTGCGCCTGCCCGACATCGACAGCGACGGCGAGCAGTCGCTGCCGCCCGTCGCCGAACTGATGCTGCCCGACGCGAGCGACGTCGAGCGCCTCATCACCGAGGAGCTCGCCGGCTCGGCTCTGTTCGGCGCCCGCTTCCGCGAGAACGCCGCACGTGCCCTGCTGATCCCGCGCGCCTACCCGGGCAGGCGCACGCCGCTGTGGCAGCAGCGGCTGAAGGCCCAGAGCCTGCTCGCAGTCGCGCAGCGCTACGCGGACTTCCCGATCGTGCTGGAGACCTACCGCGAGTGCCTGCGCGACGTGCTCGATGTCGACGGGCTGACATGGCTGCTGCGCGCCATCCACGCGCGCGAGATCGCGCTCGTCGAGGTCGAGACCGAGCGCGCCTCGCCGTTCGCGTCCTCGCTTCTCTTCGACTACGTCGCGGCGTACATGTACGAGGACGACACGCCGACCGCCGAGCGCCGCGCGGCCGCGCTCTCGCTCGACCGCGACCTGCTGCGCGAGCTGCTCGGCCAGGAGGAGCTGCGCGAGCTGATCGATGCCGGCGCGCTCGAACGGGTCGAGGACGAACTGCAGCGACGCGCGGAGCTGCAGCGCGCCGCGGGCCGCGACGCGCTGCTCGACACGCTCCGCGCGGTCGGCGACCTGAACCGCGAGGAGATCGACCAGCGGGTTCTCGCCGGCGTCGACGCGGGCGCCCTGCTCGCGGCGCTCGAGGGCGAGCGGCGCGCCATCCGCCTGCGCGTCGCCGGTGCCGAGCGCTGGATCGCGGCCGACGACGCCGGCCTCTACCGCGACGCGCTCGGCTGCGTCCCGCCGGGCGGCCTGCCGGAGAGCTTTCTGCGTGACGTTCCCGACGCGCTCCGGCTGCTCGTCGTGCGCTTCGCTCGCACGCACGGGCCGTTCACGGGCGAGGAGGTGCGGGCGCGTTTCGGCGTCGACTGTTCGACGGCGCTGCGCGAGCTCGAGAGCGACGGGACGATCGTCCGCGGCGAACTGCGCCCCGGCGGAAGCGAGCGCGAGTGGTGTGAGGTGGAGGTCCTGCGCCGCCTTCGCCGCGCTTCGCTCGCGGCACTGAGGCGTGAAATCGAGCCCGTGGATGCGCGGCGGCTCGTGGCGTTCCTGCCCGCCTGGCAGGGCGTCGACCGCCATGCGCGCGCGGGGGCGGGAGTCGACCGCCTGCGCGAGGTCCTCGTGCCGCTGCAGGGGCTCGCGCTGCCGGCGGCGGCATGGGAGCGCGACGTGCTGCCGCGACGCGTCGGGGCCTACTCGCAGAGCTGGCTCGACGGTCTCTGCGCCTCCGGCGAGGTCGTCTGGGTCGGCGCCGGCCCGCTCGGCCGCAGCGGGCGCGTGGCGCTGTACTTCCGCGAGGACGCGGCGGCCCTCGGGCCGCCGGCGGCGCTCGCGCCGGCGCCGGCGCCGTCCGGGGAGCTCCACGTCGCGCTGCGCGAGCGCCTCGCCCGCGCGCCGGCCTTCTTCGCCGAACTGCGGGCCGAGCTGCCCGGCTCTTCCGAGGAGGTCGCCGAGGCGCTTTGGGACCTGGTCTGGGCGGGCGAGGCGACGAACGACGCGTGGGCGCCGCTGCGCGCCACGCGACTCACGCTCGCGCGCTCGAGCGAACGCACGGCGCGGCGCGTGACGCGCTCGCGCTTCGCGGCCGGCCGCCGCGGCGCGCCGACGCAGGTCCAGGGGCGCTGGTCGCTGACGGCCCCCGTGTTCGGCCACGCGGGCGCCGCCGGAGCGGCGGAGCGCCGCCGCGCGCTCGCCGAGGTGCTGCTCGAGCGCTACGGAATCGTCACGCGCGAGCAGGTGCTCGCGGAGGGGATCCGCGGCGGCTTCTCGCTCCTCTACGACAGCTTCAGGGCGCTCGAGACGCTCGGCCTGTGCCGCCGCGGCTACTTCATAGAGGGGATGGGCGGGGCGCAGTTCGCGCTGCCCGGCGCTGTCGAGAGGCTGCGCGAACAGCGGCCGGACCGCGGCGAGCGCACGCTGGTGCTCGCCGCCGTCGACCCGGCCCAGCCGTTCGGCGCGGCGCTGCCTTGGCCGCGACGGGACGCGGCGCCGACCCGCGCGGCACGCGCCGACGGCGCGTACGTCGTGATCGTCGGCGACGAGCCCGTCCTCTTCGTCGAGCGCGGCGGCCGCGCGATTACTTCGCTGCCGGCCGCCGACGGCGACGCCGAGCTCGTGGAGCGCGCGCTGCGCGCGCTCGCGGAGGCGGTGCGCGAGGGCCGCGCGGCGCGCCTCGCGCTCGAGCGGATCGACGGCGAGAGCGCAGTCGCCTCGCCGCTCCGGGCGCTGCTGGTCGAGCTCGGCTTCCAGCCCGGCCCGCGGCGGCTCACGCTCAGCGCCTGAGCTGCCGATACCGTGGCGTCATGACGAGCGTCCGCACGCGCCGCGTCGGGCACAAGGGTGCCGCCGAGATCGAGCACGGCAACACGACCGCGAGCTTCGACGCCGCCCTCTCCTTCGGCGTCGACATGATCGAGTTCGACGTCCTCAGCGCGCGCCCGGACGGCACCGGCGAGCTGTACGTCGCCCACGACTACGAGGATCTGGCCTCGCGTGGACCGCTGACGTTCGCTGAGGCGCTCGACCACCTCACGGACGCCCGCTTCGATGAGGTCGAATTCGATGTCGACATCAAGCTTCCGGGTTACGAGACGCGCGTGCTCGAAATGCTGCGCGAGCGTGAGCTCGTGGACCGCGTGCTCGTGAGCGGCATGTTCCCTGACGGGCTCGCGGCGATGCGGGCGGCGCAGCCCGGCCTGCGCGTCGGCTGGTCCGTGCCGCGCGTGAAGCGCGACTACACCGAGCGCCGCGCGACGCGCCTGCCCGCGTACGCGGCCCTCGTCGCCTACCGCGCCGCGCTGCCGCGGCGTGTCGGGCGCGCGATCCGCGCGGGCCGCTGCGACGCGATCATGGCGAACTGGCGCGTCGTCACGCCGGCGCTGCTGGCGTCCGTCCGGCGCGCCGGGGGCGAGCTGTTCGTCTGGACCGTCGACGACGCGGCACGGATCCAGAGCCTCGAGGCCCTCGGCGTCGACGGCATCATCACGAACGACCCGCGGCTCTTCAGCTGACGACGCATTCCGCGGCGCTGAAGCCCGCGGGCGAGCCGTAGCGGCCGTTGCCGTGGCCCGCCGTCGTGTAGCGCACGTGCTGGTAGAGCACGCGGCCGTGGCGCCGCCACTGGAACGTGACCGTCGCGCGCAGGGTGAAGGACCGCGCCTGCTGGGTGCGCAGCTCAAGGCGCACGCCGTGCGTCACGCCCCGCTCCCCGCGGCCGATGCCTTCGAAGCGCGCCGCGAGGCCCGGCAAGTCGCGCCAGCCGGTCCCGTCGCGGTACTGCAGCTGGAAGCGTACGTACATCTTCGCCTTCGGCCCGCCGGCCGGGCTCATTCGCGCGAGAACGCCGACGGTCGCCTCGCCCCCCGTCGTGCGGCACTCGTCGATCGTCGCCCAGAGGGGCTCGTTTTGGCTTGCGCGGGCCACGCGCGCCGCGCTCACAGCCGGATATGCGAGCGCGAGCGCCGCGAGCGCCGCGGCGGGCAGAAGCGGTCGCATGATCCGACGATAGCGGCGGCTTTGCGCGCGGCCGCCGGTACTCCCGTCCCGTCGATCGTGTGCTATTCGTGGCAGATGGAACGCGCCCGACCGACTCCGGTGGCGGAGCTGCTCTCGCGCGTGCCGGTGTTCGGCGCGCTCGCGCCGGAGAGCCTCGAGCGCATCGCGCAGGTCGCGGTGCCGCGTCGCCTGGAACCCGGCGAGGTGCTCTTCCGCGAGGGCGACGCCAGCGACACCTGTTACGTCGTGCGCTCCGGCGCAGTGCGCGCGGTGCGCGTCAACACCGGTGGGCGCACGATCACGCTCGCGACGTTCGGCCCAGAGGACTTCTTCGGCGAGCTCGCCATGTTCGAGGACGAGCTGCGCTCGGCGACGATCGAGGCGCTCGAGGACACCGAGCTCGTCGCCGTGCTCGGCGGCGACATGCGCCGCCTGATGGGCGAACACCCCGAGATCACGGTCGGTTTGGTGATCGCGCTCGGCAGGAGGCTGCGCGAGAGCAACGAGCGCCTCTCGCGCCAGTCCTTCCAGACGGTCCAGAGCCGCGTCGCCGGGGCGCTGCGCGACCTGGCCTCGCGCCAGGCGGCCGTCAACGGCGGCGACGTCGTCGTCAACGCGACCCAGTCGGACATCGCGCAGCTCGCCGGCTCCTCGCGCGAGTCGGCGAGCCGCTTCCTCGCGGTGCTGCAGCGCGCCGGGGTCATCACGCAGGGCCGCGGGCGCGTGGTCATCCACGACACGCAGGCGCTCGGGCGGTATGTCGTCTGATTCGCCGAGGGAGCGGCGCCGGCCGCGGCGTTCGCAGGCGCGCGAGTTCTCGGCAGGCGGCGTCGTCGTGCGCGACGGCCAGATCGTCGCGATCGTCCCGACCCGGCGCGCCGCGGACGGGTCGAAGGTGCTGGCGCTGCCGAAGGGCCACGTCGACCCCGGCGAGACGCCGATCCAGGCGGCGGTGCGCGAGGTGCGCGAGGAGACCGGCATCGTCGGCGAGCCGGTCCGCGAGCTCGGCGAGAGCCGCTACTGGTACCGGCGCGGCGGGCGCACGGTGGGCAAGATCGTGACCTTCTACCTGTTCGACTACGTCTCGGGTAGCTTCGCCGACCACGACGACGAGGTCGAGGAGGTCCGTTGGATCCCCATCGCGCAGGCGCCGGAGCTCCTGACCCATGACGCCGAGCGGGACATCGTGCGCGCCGCGATCGACTACCTGTCCGCAGATCGGTAGCCTCCTCTCGCGCGAGCGAGCCCCGGAGGCGCCAAAGAGATGCAGGTCCTGAACTTCTACTCAACGATCTTCGCCGACGAGCTGACGCGAGGGCGCAAGACGGCGACGATCCGTCTCGGCGACAAGTCCGGCAAGTACCGCAAGAACCAGCTGGTCCTGGTCACGATCGGCTACCAGTACTCGCCCCGTCACCGCATCTTCGAAGCGGTGATCGACCACGTCGAGGTGACCAAGCTCGGGGCCCTCTCGCCGCGCGACATCAAACACGACAACCCGGAGTTCCGGCGCCACGACGAGCTCGTGAGCTTCCTGGAAAACATCTACGGGCGCGAGGTGTCGCTCGACGACACCGTGACGGTCGTGCGCTTCTCGCAGATCATCGACGCGCCCTCCGGGGTCGCGGAGGCGCTGAAGGGGTTCGGCGGGGCGCAGAACTAGATCGCCGCGCCCGTGAAAATTCGGCGCGGGCCCTTCAAAAGCCCCGCCGATCCGATATATTCTCCCCACAGCTGGCACTCTCCACGTGAGAGTGCCAATTCCGGTCCGCCGAGCGGCGGCGCCGAAAAAGCCTAGAACGACGGAGGTTCCCTGAACATGAAGCTCAAGCCCCTGGGCGATCGGCTGATCGTGCGGGCGATCGACGAGGAGGAGACGACGGCCAGCGGCCTCGTCCTCCCGGACACCGCCAAGGAGAAGCCGCAGAAGGGAGAGGTGCTCGCCGTCGGTGACGGCCGCCTCGACGACGACGGAAAGCGCGTCCCGCTCGACGTCAAGAAGGGCGACGAGGTCCTGTACAGCAAGTACGGCGGGACCGAGATCAAGATCGACGGGGAGGACCTGCTCGTGCTGCGCGAGTCCGACGTCCTCGCCCGCGTCGAGTCCTAAGGAGACCGAATATGGCTCACAAGCAGCTTAAGTACGATTCCGAAGCGCGCAAGGCGCTCGAGGCCGGCGTTGACGCCGTCGCCGACGCCGTCAAGGTGACGCTCGGCCCGAAGGGCCGCTACGTCGTCCTCGACAAGAAGTTCGGCGCGCCGACGATCACCAACGACGGTGTGACCATCGCCCGCGAGATCGAAGTCGAGGACGTCTTCGAGAACCAGGGCGCCCAGCTCGTGCGCGAGGTCGCGACCGCGACCAACGACGTCGCGGGCGACGGCACCACGACGGCGACCGTGCTCGCGCAGGCGATCGTCCGGCAGGGCCTGAAGAACGTCGCGGCGGGTGCCAACCCGCTGGCGCTCAAGCGCGGCATCGAGAAGGCCGTCGACGAGGTCGTCGGCAACATCGCCTCGCAGGCCAAGGAGGTCTCCGGCAAGGACCAGATCGCCCGCGTGGCGACGATCTCGGCCGGCGACGAGGAGATCGGCGACGTGATCGCCGACGCGATCGAGAAGGTCGGCAAGGACGGCGTCGTGAACGTCGAGGAGGGCCAGACGTTCGGCATGGACCTCGAGTTCACCGAGGGCATGCAGTTCGACAAGGGCTACATCTCGCCGTACATGGTCACCGACCAGGACCGCATGGAGGCGATCCTCGAGGAGCCCTACATCCTCATCGCCAACCAGAAGATCGGTTCGGTGCGCGACGTGCTGCCGGTCCTCGAGGCCGTGATCCAGAGCGGCAAGCCGCTGCTGATCATCGCCGAGGACGTCGAGGGCGAGTCCCTCGCGACGCTCGTCGTCAACAAACTCCGCGGCACCTTCACCGGCGTCGCGGTCAAGGCCCCCGGCTTCGGCGACCGCCGCAAGCGGATGCTCGAGGACATCGCGATCCTCACCGACGGTGAGGTGATCACCGAGGAGATGGGCCTGAAGCTCGAGAACACGCAGGTCTCGCAGCTCGGGCGCGCCCGCCGCGTCGTCGTCGCTAAGGACACGACGACGATCGTCGACGGCGCCGGCAAGAGCGACGCCATCAAGGGCCGCATCAACCAGATCAAAGCCGAAATCGAGAACACCGACTCGGACTTCGACCGCGAGAAGCTGCAGGAGCGCCTAGCCAAGCTCTCCGGTGGCGTGGCCGTGGTCAAGGTCGGTGCCGCGACGGAGACCGAGATGAAGGAGAAGAAGCACCGCGTCGAGGACGCCCTGCAGGCAACGCGGGCGGCTCTCGAGGAGGGCATCGTGCCCGGTGGCGGCGTCGCGCTGCTGCAGGCCTCCAACTCGGTCAAGCTGAGCGAGGACGGCGACAGCGACGAGCGGACGGGGGCGCGTATCGTGCTCCGCGCCGTCGAGGAGCCGCTGCGCCAGATCGCCGAGAACGCGGGCCTGGAGGGCTCGGTCGTGATCTCCGACGTGCGCAAGGCGAAGAAGGGCTACGGCCTGAACGCCGCGTCCAACGAGATCGTCGACCTGGTCGCCGCGGGCATCATCGACCCGGCGATGGTCACGCGCTCGGCGCTGCAGAACGCGGCCTCGATCGCGAAGAACATCCTGACGACCGAGGCGATCGTCGCCGAGGTGCCGGAGAAGGAAGCCGTCGGCGCGGGCGGCGGCATGCCCGACATGGGCGGGATGATGTAAGGAGCCTGAGGGCTTCTGGCGTACGAGGGCCCGGCACGCGCCGGGCCCTCGTCGCTTAACGCCTATTCCACTTCGCTCAGCTTGCGCGGGCCGTGGCCCACGTACTTCGCGGTCGGGCGGATCAGCTTGCCCTCGCGCTTCTGCTCGAGGATGTGCGCCGACCATCCCGCGACGCGCGCGCACGTGAACAGCGACGTGAAGAGGTCCGGCGGCACTTCGGCCATGTCGAGCACGATCGCCGACCAGAACTCGACGTTCGTCGCGAGCACGCGATCGGGACTGCGCTCCTGCAGCGCGGCGAGGGCCGCCTGCTCGAGCGCCTCGGCGGCTTCGAAGCGCGGCGATCCCAGTTCACGCGCGGTGCGCCTGAGCACATGCGCGCGGGGGTCTTCGGCGCGGTAGATGCGGTGCCCGAAGCCCATCAGCCGTTCGCCGCGGTCGAGCGCGTCGGCCACCCACTTCGCCGCGTCGCCGGACGCTTCGACCTCCTCGAGCATCTTCAGCACGCGTGACGGCGCGCCGCCGTGCAGCGGGCCCGAGAGCGCGCCGACCGCGCCGGAGAGCGCGGCGGCGACATCGGCGCCCGTCGACGCGATCACGCGCGCCGTGAACGTCGACGCGTTCATGCCGTGCTCGGCGGCCGACACCCAGTAGGCGTCGATCGCCTTCACGTGGTCCGGGTTCGCCTCGCCCCGCCAACGCAGCACGAAGCGCTCGGGGATCGTCCTGCCCTGGTCGACGGTCGACTGCGGCACCGGCGGCCGGCCGATGCCGCGCGCGGACTGCGCGACGAACGAGAGCGCCATCACCGATGCGCGCGCGAGGTTGTCGCGCGCCTGCTCGTCGCTGATGTCGATCAGCTGGCCGAACCCCCACTCGGGCGCCAGCATCGCCAGTGCCGACTGCACGTCGACACGGTGGTCGCCGGAGCGCACGGTCAGGCCGTGCGGTTCGGCCGGCGGGAGCCCCGGCTTCAGGTGCCCGTCGACGAGCAGCCCCCAAACCTGCTCGTACGGGACCGTGCCTACAAGTTCTTCGATGTCCACGCCGCGATAGCGCAGCGCCCCGCCCTCTTTGTCGGGCTCGGCGATTTCGGTCGCAAAGGCCACGACGCCTTCGAGCCCGGACCTCACCTCTGGATCAGATTGAACCGCGTTCATTGCACTCGCTTTCTGGGCTGGATGCTCAACCGGTTGGCTGCCTTGTGGGCAGAGCCATATCGTCGCAGGAATCGTCGTCCGAGTACGCTGGCGGCCCCCGACCCGAGGAGGCATCGTGCCCGAAAGCGACCTGATGTACCGCCCCGCCCTCGAGCTCGCCGAGCTCGTGCGCGCAGGCGAGCTCACGGCGGGCGAGCTCGCCGAGGTCTCGCTGCGCCAGATCGACGAGCTCGACCGCGAGATCAACGCGTTCGTCCAGGTCGACCACGACGGCGCGCTCGCCGCGGCGCGGGAGATCGCGGCGGGCGACACGCGCCCGTTCGCCGGGGTGCCCGTCGCGATCAAGGACAGCCGCGCCGTGCGCGGCCTGCGCATGACCGACGGCTGCCCGCTGATGGCCGAGTACGTCGCGCCTTACGACCACAACATCACGCGGCGGCTGCGCGACGCGGGCTGCGTCATCGTCGGCAAGACGACGCTGCCGGAGTACGCGATCCTGCCGACGACCGAGGCGAAGCTGTTCGGGCCCACCCGCAACCCGTGGGATCCGACGCGCACCCCCGGCGGCTCCTCGGGCGGCTCCGCCGCGGCCGTCGCGGCCGGCATGGTGCCGGTCGCGCACGGGACTGACGGCGGCGGCTCGATCCGCATCCCGGCGGCCTGCTGCGGACTCGTCGGGCTGAAGCCCGCGCGCGGGCGCATCTCGCCCGCGCCCGAGCTCGGCGACTCGGCGCTCGGCATCGACGGCATGCTCACGCGGACGGTCGCCGACACGGCCGCGTTCCTCGACGTCCTCGCGGGGTACGAGCCGGGCGACGCGACCTGGGCTCCGGCGCCCGCGGAGCCGTTCTCCGAGGCGACGAAGCGCGAGCCCGGGTCGCTTCGCATCGGATTTACGACGCTCCCGCCGCCGCCCGCCGCGGTCGTCGACGAGGTCTGCGCCGCCGCCGTCGACCGGGCGGCGGAGCTGCTGCGCTCCTTCGGTCACGAGGTCGTCGAGTTCGACCCGCCGTGGCGGCGCGACGATGTCGGCGAGCTCTTCGGCGTCGTGTTCGCGTCGCACATCGCCTCCCTGATCGCCTACTCGGGGCGCGTCGCCGGGCGCGAGCCGACGCCCGCGGACATGGAGCCGATGAGCTGGGCGATCTACTCGATGATCGCGAACACGGGAGCGCTCGACCAGCTCCGCGCGAACACGCTGCTGCAGGGCTTCGCGCGCGAGGTCGTGGCCGCGCTGCTTCCGTTCGACGCCCTGCTCACCCCCGCGCTCGCCGAACGGCCCCTGCCGCTCGGGACGCTCGACACGGCGGCTCCGGATCCGATGTCGACGTTCACGCGCTCGGGTCTCTTCACGCCCTTCACGCCGATCGTGAACGCGACCGGGCAGCCCGCGGTGGCGCTGCCGCTCGAGCAGGGCGCCGACGGGCTGCCGCTCGCCGTGCAGCTGATCGGACGGCCCGCAGAGGAGGGTCCGCTGCTCGCACTCGCGGCGCAGCTCGAAAGGGCGCAGCCGTGGGCACTCCGGCGCCCTGGTAGCTAGGCGCGAGCCGTTCCTCCATAGAATGTTGGCCCCCGGTCGCAAGGACCGCCAACGAGCTACAGAAGGAAGGAAATGGCCTACGTCATCGCAGAGCCGTGCATCGGAACCAAGGACAACTCGTGTGTCGAGGTCTGTCCGGTCGACTGCATCCACCCGACCCCGGACGAGCCGGGTCACGCCGAGGCGGAGATGCTGTACATCGACCCCGAGGAGTGCATCGACTGCGACGCGTGCGTTGAGGCCTGCCCCGTCGACGCCTGCTTCGCCGAGGACCAGCTCCCCGACGAATGGCAGAAGTACATCCAGATCAACGCGGACTACTACAAGCAGGGCGCCTAGCCCTAGCGCGTCCGCTCACGCCGCGCTCAGCACGTCGAGCACGGCGACGTCCGGGATCGCCTCGCGCAGCGCGGCGCACAGCGCCGCGGAGTCGAGCGAGTGCGACATCGGCGCGACCGGGTTCACGGTCAGCGCCAGCAGCGAGATGGCGCGTACGGTCTCGAGCGAGAGGCCCTGGCGCCGGTACCATCCCGGCTCGCGCTCGGTCAGGAAGATGTGCGTGGGGTCGCCGGCCACGACCGTGAGCTCCCGGCGACGCTGGCGCAGCGCCGCCGCGAGCTGTGCGAGGAGCGCCTCGGGCACTGCGCCGGGCAGCACGAGGCGTTCGGCGTCAGGGTTTTCGTCGAGCAGCGCTTCCAGCGCGCCCTGATCGGCGGTCAGGGCGAAGCGCGGCGCCAGCTCGGTTGCGACGCCGGCGCCGACGAGCGCGCCGCTGCCGGGCAGCGCGCACAGGGGCGCGAGCGAGTCGGCGAGTGCCGCGGGCACCGTAGGCAGCCGTACGAGCTCGACGGCGCGGCGCGTCGCGAGAACCACCTCCTCGACGTCGGCGCCGAGGACGGCGCCCGTCGCGAGCACGAGCCCGTCCGCGACGCTCGGGCTCGACGCCGCACGACGGTCGATGGCGCCGTCTACCAGGACACGCGCGGCGCCGTGCGCGATCATCGCGTCGGCCGCCTCGCGCACCTGGACGGCAGCCGACGGTCCCGCGACTTCGATCGCGGCCGGGGCTGTGACGCGCGCCACCACGACGCGGCCGAGCGGCGTGCGCGCGCCCGTGTGTTCGAGCACCTCGTGCTCCGCCCCGCTGGCCTCCAGCAGCGCGTCGGTCGTCGCGACGAGGTCGCCGGCCGCGAGCTCGACACGGGGCTTGTCGATACGTGCATCGATCACGTCGTGCTCCTCGCCGTCGCGGCCGATCGACGTGACGCCGACGCGCTCCCCGGCGGCGTGCAGTTCGCCGAGCAGCGCCGTGAGCGCCACCGTCTTGCCGGTGTTCTTCGCGAGCCCCGCCAGCGCGAGGCGCCGCGCCGCGGAGGTCAGCTCAGCCAGCACCGCTCAGGCTGCGGCAGCCCGCGCGGCCAGCTCGCGCACCAGGAACGACGCCAGGTGGTACGGGTAGGTGCCTTTGGAGAAGCCGGCGTCGAATCCGAGCTCCTTGGCGAGCTCGTTCGTGACGCGGGGGCCGCCGCAGGCGAGGACCATCCTGCCGCGCAGACCCTCGGCCTCGACCATCTCCACGAGCTCCGTGAGGTTCTGGATGTGAAGGTTCTGCTGCGTCACCGTCTGCGAGACGAGGATCGCGTCCGCATCGACCTCGATCGCCTTGGCGAGCAGGGTGCTGTTCGCTACCTGGCTGCCGAGGTTGTACGAGCGGAACGAGCGGTAGCCCTCCAGGCCGTGGTGGCCGTGGTAGCCCTTCAGGTTCAGCATCGCGTCGATCCCGACGGAGTGCGTGTCCGAACCGGTACTCGCGCCGACGACGACGATCGGCCGGCCGATGCGCTCGCCGGCGAAGCGCTCGATCTCGTCCTCCGACATGTACTCGACGTCGAATCCCGCGCCCTGGATCGCCTCGAAGTCGACCGATTCCACGCAGCGCGCGTACATCACGAAGTAGGTATAGCCGGGCGTGAGCTCCTCGTAGTGCACGACCTCCGGCTCCTCGAACCCGACGCGCGTCATCAGTTCCAGGGCCGCGCGGCGCGCGGCGAGCGAGTAGGGCACCGGCAGCGTGAAGCTCAACTGCACCAGGCCGTCGCCGAGCTGGTCGCCGTAGGGCCGGACGGCTGTCAGGTCGACCTCACGCATGGCTCGCCGCTCCCATCAGCTCGATCACCGGGTTGAAGTAGTCCTCGGCGGTGTCGACGATGCCCTCGAGGCCGCGGCCGCCGTCGACGGTCCTGCTCACGTCGCCGAATGTCCCCGCCTCGATCGCGGCGAGGAGCCCCTGCCCGGCGATTCGTTCCAGCAGCGCGTGCGCGCCGGCGAGAACCTCCTGCGCGCGGGTGCGGATGATCCCGCCGGGGCGGAATTCGATCTCCTCGCCGAGGTCGCGCGCGGCGTTGAAGACGTAGTCGACGTTCTGCAGGCCTAGCACGCGGTCCTGGACGTGCGGCGTGAAGATGCCCTCGGTGGGCACGCCGATCGTCTGGATGCCCTGTCCCGTGGCGACCGTCACGAGGTTGAAGAGCGTGTCGACGGCGTGCGTGCGGAAGAGGTTTCCGTCCATGTGGCGCGTCGGTGGCATGTACTTCACGGGGCAGTCGGGGAAGAGCTCGCGCGTGAGCTGCGCCTGCGCCCACTCGAGCAGCAGCCCGTTGGTCACGGGCACGTCGATCTCGAACGCGTCGCCGAGCGCGATCTGGCGGTCCGGGACCCCGCTCGCGCGCGCGAGCTCGTAGTTGATGAACTGCGACGCGGTCACCGACGGCGCCGCGGCGATCGCGTCCGCGGTGCGCAGGTAGTTGTCCTCGCCGGTGTTGATCACGACGCCGAAGTAGCCGTTGACCATGCGGGAGACACGCTGGTCGATCAGCCCGCGGATCGGGTTGATGTCGCGGTAGAGGATCCCGTAGAGCGCGTCGTTGACCATGTTGTCGAAGCCCTCGTGGGCCCCCATCGCCGCGATCTCCGGCATGCACAGCCCCGAGCAGAAGCTCGACAGGCGGATGTAGCGGCCGTGTTCGAGCGACCACTCGTCCATCGCTTCGCGCATGATGCGGAAGTTCGCCTGCGTGGCGAACGTGCCGCCGTAGCCCTCCGTCGTGGGGCCATACGGCACGTAGTCGAGCAGGCTCTGCGCCGTCGAACGGATGACGGCGATGATGTCGCCCCCCGCCTGCGCGACGGCGCGGGCGTGGATCACATCCTCGTACACGTTGCCCGTGGCGGTGAGCACGTAGCGCAGCGGCTCGGCGCTGGGGCCGAGCCGGTCGCGCATCTCGCGGCGCTCGTCGAAGCGGCGCGAGATCTCGCCGAGACGGGCGGCGCAGGCCTCACGGACGCGCTCCCGCACCTGCGCCGCATCGGCCGGCTCGAGCGCCAGCAGGTCGAGCTCGCCGGCGCTGACGGCCTCAGCGACCTGCTGTGCCTCAAGCCCCGTCTGCACCATTGCCGCGCCGAGCCAGTAGGCGACCCCGCGCGCGAGCTCGCCGCGCCCGTGTACATGGTCGACGAGCACGTTCGGCAGCGGGGCGTCGAGGTCGTCGACGCCGTCGACGCCGAGCATCCTCGTCACGGTCCGCTCGACCGAGACGGACGTCTGGCCGGCGATGCGCTCGCCGGCGTCGCTGGCGATGGCGCGCGCCGCCTGGCGGCACTCCTCGACGAGTGCGCTGTCAAGCCCGAGCTTGGAGTTCATCGCAGGTCCCTCACGATGGGGAAGGGGATGACCTCGCGCAGGGTCTCGCGTTCGGTGAGGATCATGACGAGCCGGTCGACGCCCATGCCGCCGCCGGCTGTCGGCGAGTAGCCGTACTCGATCGCGCGCGCGTATTCCTCGTCGTTGGGGTGCGGGACGTCGGCGTCGTCGCGCTTGCGGCGCTTGCGCTGGTCGACGAAGCGCTGCCACTGGTCGACGGGGTCGTTGAGCTCGGTGTCGCCGCTGACGAGCTCGATGCCGCCGATGACGGCGTCGAAGTGCTCGCCGAGCTCGGGGTAGACGGAGTGGCGCTTGGTGATCGGGAACGGCTCGAGCGGGAAGTCGAAGACGTGCGTGGGCTGGTTGATGGTGTGCTCGATCAGCTTGCTGTAGATGTCGGCGATCACCTCGGCCCACGTCGCGTCCTCTTCGACCGGTTCGTCGAGCACCTCGGCGAGCTCATCGCGCGTGGACTCCATGAAGTCGAGTCCCGTGCGCTCGAGGATCAGCTCGCGCATCGTGACGCGCCGCCAGGGCTTGGCGAGGTCGATCTGCTCGCCGCCGCGCTGCACGACGGTCCGTCCGAGCGCCCGCTGGGCGACGTCACGGAACATCTCTTCGGTTGCCGTGGCGACGTCGTTGTAGTCGGCGTAGGCCATCATGAACTCGATGATCGTGAACTCGGGGCTGTGCTTCGGCGAGATGCCCTCGTTCCGGAATACCTTGCCCATGTCGTAGACGTTCTCCATGCCGCCGACGATGCAGCGGTTGAGGAAGAGCTCGACGGAGATGCGCAGGTAGAGCTCGCGGTCCAGCGCGTTGTGGTACGTCGTGAACGGCCGCGACCCCGCCCCGCCGGCGAGCGACTGCAACGCGGGCGTTTCGATCTCGATGAAGCCGCGTTCGTTGAGCCACTTGCGGATCTCGAAGACGATCTTGTGGCGCTTGATGAACAGCTCGCGCGTCTCCTCGTTCGCGAGCAGGTCGAGCTCGCGGTAGCGGTAGCGCGTGCCGGTGTCGCCGAGGCCGTGATGCTTGTCCGGCGGCGGCCGCAGCGACTTGGTCAGCAGCGTCGCCTGCTTCACGGCGAGCGCGAGCTGGCCGCGCTGTGTCACGTACGCGCATCCGGTCACGGCGACGATGTCGCCGATGTCGAGGTTCATGACGCGGTCGAATTCTTCTCGGCCGAGCGAGTCCTCACGGACGACCAGCTGGATCGTTCCCGAAAGGTCACGAATGTCCAGGAATGCCGTCTTGCCGTGGCCGCGGCGCGATATAAGCCGTCCCGAGATCAGGTGGGGGAGCTCGGGGTGCTCGCCCTGCTCGAGGGTGGCCGGGTCGTGGGCCGCGGTGACGTCGGCGATCAGCTCACGGTCGGGAAGGCTGACGGGCGGGTAGGGGTCGATCCCCTGCTCGCGCATCCGCTCCATCTTTGCCCGCCGTTCGTCATATTCGGCGACCGGTGCCGCGGCGTCACCGGGGCGCTCCTCGCCGCGGTCCTCGCCCAGTTGCTCTGTCGTTGACATCTCGGTTCGATCCTCCCAGTTGATCGGTGCTTGTCAAGCGCGTCACGCAGGGCGCCGACGCGCGCCGCGAGCCTGATCGGCTCGCCCCGTCGGGTCGGGCATGTCGGCTCGCGCGACTGGCCTCAGGCCATCGGCAGCGACATGCCCACGGGTTTCGGAGCCTGCGGCACCTCGCTCTGGAGCAGCGTCAGTTCAAGCGGTGCGGGTGGCAGTGCGGCGAGGATTCCCCGCGCTATCTGGCGGATCGACTGCGCGGCGGGGTCGTCGGGATTCTCGACCACGAGCGGCAGGCCCTCGTCGGCCTGCTCGCGCAGCGGCATCGTGAGCGGCACGCGACCGAGCAGCGGGACATCGATCTCATCGGCGAGCTCGCCGCCGCCGCCCTGGCCGAAGATCGCGAAGCGCTCGCCCGAGGGGGTCACGAAGGCGCTCATGTTCTCGACGATGCCGAGGATCGGCAGGTCGACGCGCCGCGCCATTTCCGCCGCGCGCCGCGCAACCTTCTGCGCGGTCGCCTGGGGTGTCGTGACGATCAGGAAGTGGGCTGCCGGCAGCAGCTGCGCGAGCGTCATCGAGACGTCGCCGGTACCGGGCGGCAGGTCGATGAGCAGGTAGTCGAGCGCGCCCCACTCGACGTCCTGGAGGAACTGCGTGAGCGCCTTGTGGAGCATCGGGCCGCGCCATACGACGGCGGCGTCTTCCTCGACAAAGAAGCCGATCGACATCACGCCCACGTCGCAGGAGCGCAAAGGGATGATCTTGCGCTCCGCCGACACGTCGGGCCGCAGGCCCCCGAGGCCGTACATGCGCGGGATCGAGTAGCCCCACACGTCGGCGTCGAGAACGCCGACGCTGTGGCCTTCGGCGGCGAGCGCCGCCGCGAGGTTCGCGGTGAGCGTCGACTTGCCGACGCCTCCCTTGCCGGAGCCGATGCAGATCACGTTCGCGACCTGCGCGAGCGCGCCGGCGGGGAGCGAGCCGCGCCCGAGCTTCTGCTTCAGCGCCGACTTCTGCTCCTCGGTAAGGACGTCGAAGTAGACGTTGACGTGCGAGACGCCTTCGAGCGCGCCCACGGCCTCGGCGACCGAGTTCTGGAAGTGGCTGCGGATCGGGCACCCGGCCGTAGTCAGCGAGACGGTGACGTCGACGACGCCGTTGGCGCCGACGTCGATCGAGCGCACCATGTCGAGCTCGACGATCGAACGGCGAAGCTCCGGATCGATGACCGCCTCAAGCGCCTTGCGGATCGTGTCCTGGTCGGGCATGGCTGCATTCTGACAAACCGCGCGCGTCGACCATGAAGGCGGTCCTTAAAAGGACCCGCGGGCGGGGGGAGCCGCCCGCGGGTCGGGGGAGGAGAGGTCCTACTCCTGCCGGCGGGGTATGTGGCCGGCAGACTCCCGGCGCCGCCGACCTCTCGGGGCGGCGCCGGTTAAGACGTCAGACGAGTCCCTGGAGGCGCTCCTGGACCCGCTCGGCGAGCGACGGGATGTCCTGCAGGCTCGAGGCGATTGCCTCGCCGCGCTCTTCGATGTCGCCGATCGCCTTCTCGATCTCGCGGCGGCGGTGGCGAAGATCACGCTCGACGCGGACCCGCGTCTTGCGGATCTCCCGCTCCAGGCGCCTGCGCGCGGTGACGCCGCGCCGCTCGAATTTCTTGAGCTGCGCCTGCGTCTTGCTGGGCGAGGTGTACGTGGAGAACGTGTCATTCACGCTGGAAACGACTCGTTCGCGCGCGATCAGGGCCGCGCCGACGGGAATCATGACGGCGCGCTCCGCCGTCTCGCCGACGCTGGCGACCGCGTCACGGCCGGTGGAGGGAGCCGTGTAGTAGGTCGCCGTCGGGGCTTTGCGGGCGTTTTTCGTGGTGCGTGTCGTGCGCGCACGGGACGCCGCTTTCGCGGGTCCTTTCACAGTGCGACGCGTTTTCGCCGCTTTTGCTTTCGGCGTTTTGGCTTTGCTCGGTTTGGAGGTGGTTGTGGCCATCGAAATCTTGTGCCTTTCTGTTGGGCGGCCGACGGGGAGTGCCGTCGGTATGAACATCGTTCGGCGGTCGACCGAACACCTGTTTGTAACCCGTGGCCCACAGATAGTTACACATCGCGGACGCCAATGTCGAAAGCGCCCTAATCTACTGGCATTTTCAGGGCAGACATTGTGAGCATAGAACGTGCGTTCGCTCACAAAGTCGGCAAGTGTGTCTTCACGACACGTATGCCACCAAGCTGCGCCCCAACGGTCGGCGCTCCGCGGTTTTGGCTCTACAGAGCCAGACGCCCAAATTCTTCTCAGAGATTTGGGGCGAACCGGGAATAATGTTAGGCACCCTGCGAGGCGTTCCGCATCGCAGGTTGCGCGCATTGGGAAATGCAATGCCGCGCTTGAACGACACACAACGCTTAGTCCTCGGTGCCTTCGCCGCGTCAATCGCGGATGCCCACCTGCTGATCGGGGGCGCACTCGTACTCGTAGCGCTTCGGCGGGGGCGCGATGACCGTCGACCGCCCCCAGTCTCGCGACGAATGGCTCGCGACACTCGATCCCGGCGTCGCGCGCTACGTCGACGTTCTGGACGCCGCAGGCATTGAGACCTACGAGTCCTGCGAAGGCGGTCCGGGGCACTCGTACGCGGAGCCTGCGGTCAGGTTCTACGGGGTGCGGGGCGAGGGCTTCCGTGCCCTAGCCGTCGCGTTGCAGCATGGGTTCCCGGTGCGCGCCGTGCGGCGCATTTGGACGGTCGATGAGGACGGGTGTCCTCACGGCCCGGATTGGGAACTGGCGTTCTGGAGGGCGAGCGGGTGCTAGCTGGCGACGCCCGTCGCGATGTCGTTGCACCGGTCGCACCGGCGGCGTCCAGCCGTGCCGTCGAGCGCGTTGCCGTCCTTCTTGATCTCTTTGCCGTACCCGCACTCTTCCTGGTCGTGGTAGACCAGCTGGTCTTCCGTGCGGTACAGCGTCGTGTCCGTGTGAAACGGGTTGACGTAGGTCATCTTCGTGCTCCTTGCTTGCATCGTTGCTCGGGCCGTCCGCTGGCACGGACCCGTAAGCCTGAGCCGTTCGACCGACATGCTGCTCGCGGGCGCGGACGTAACGACCATCCGGAGGGTCTGAGAGCATCGCGCGGACCCCTCGGGGTTCTTCGTCTCCTAACGCTGGGGCGGTCCGGGCTGGCACCCGGACCGCCAATAAACCACCCGGTGGGTAGGCTTTGCGGCGGCACGGATGCCGGTGTTGCCAGTACGGGGAGGAGGGCTGCGGAGGCGACGGACTGCGCCGCGGTTCCCCCCCTACGCGCCGCGGTTCCCCCCCTACGGCTTCACTGCTTGCGGCGTGTCCGGCTCGGGTTCCTTTGCGCCAGTGCCGCCGCAGCCCCAGCAGGGCCGCCACTCCGGTGTCTGGCAGCTTGCGGCGGGGATCAGTACCCAGCCGCGTCCGCTGCAGCGCCCGCAGGCGCCATCCTTCGGCGTCGCGCCGTCCTTGGGCGCGAAGCGCTGTTCATCCGTGAACACGCCTTAGACGTTACGCCGCGCCGTGGATTCGCGTCATGTCGCGCACAGCTTCCTGCACGTAGGCCACCGGGGCGAGCGCCTGCGCTTTCAGCTGGAGCGAGTCAGTTCTGGGATGACCGAGTCCAGGGTCATGGACGCCCAAGAGATCTTCGCAAGCTCGAAGCCGTGGTTCGTCCATGTCGCGTTCAGGACTTTGAGTCCGCGTCCTTGGAGCCACTCAACGGCGGGCACGAAGTCGGCGTCGCTGGAGACCAGAATCGCTACGTCGTAAGCCTGCTCGGCCGCGAGGGCCAGCATGTCCGTGACGATTGCGGCGTCAACGCCCTTCTCGGGCGACCACGTCAGCGCCTCTTGGCAATGGGGACACGCGGTGTGCTCTTGCCCGCACGCCCGGCAATGCACGGGCCGTGGCTTAGCTTTTCGTTCGCGTGTCTTGACTCGGAAGCTGGGCTGTTTGTCCAGGAACGAGTCCAGCCAGCCCTTGAGCTTTCGCCCGGCTTCATCCGACCCGTAGGAGGCGTACACGAGCGTTTCCTCAAGATGGAGGCCGTCTGTGACGCCGACCGTCGCGAGCTTCTTTTCCCCTTCCTGCAGAAGCACGCTCGGCATTTGGCGCCAATCGATCCGCTCGCCGTTTGCGCGTTCTCGCCATTGCAGCGAGAAGTTCCAGAAGTCGATGAAAACGCGTGTCCTGTACGGCACTTGAGTCCTCCTTGCGGCTTGGGCGAAAGGGTCCGGGAAACAATACGGGGAACGCTCTCGCGCTCCCCGGGGACACCATTCGCCCAGGGACAAAGCCCTGGACGGGGACTCAATGGACTGAAGGTAGCACACCGCCTAGCTAGCAGTCAACGGTTGTGCAACCACGGCAACCATCGGTTTGCGGGCCCTACGGCTTTAGGCGTAACACGTAGGCTGCGCGTATGGATCAACAAGAACGCAACAGGGTCGGCGCGTGGTTCAAGGAGCACTGGAAGCACGGTGAGTGTCCCGTATGCCACTCAAACGATTGGAGGGCCAACGAGATCATCAACGGCCTCTACGAGCTGGAAACAATGCAGTCGAGGACGCCCATCCTCTTCGTCTACTGCAATGTCTGCGGCTACAGCTTGCCGATCAACGCCGTCATCGCGGGCATCCGGCAACCGCGGGACTTCTCCGACGCGGAGCCCAAAGGGGCCACCGGGGGGGAGCCTCTGTAATGGTCGAGGGCGACGCCGAGGGGGAGGTAGATCCGCTCGCGAACGTATCGACAGGTGGTGCCGCGGGAATAGAAGTACCGCCGATCGAGCACGATTCCAATCAGATGGTTGCGGTGCGGCGTGGGGAGCTTCGCGACTGGGCTGCGGAGGTGGAACGCGTCTTGCGAACGCCGATTGAGGCTCCCGGGCTCTGGAAGTCGGCAGGCATCGGCCTGTCGGTTGCTGCGGTGTTCTTTGGCCTTGGGCTGTTGGTGACCTACACAGCCAAGGAAGCACCTTCCCCAAGCGCGTGGGCAGTTGTTCCGGCGCTCGCCCTCTTCCTGATCGGGGTCGCGATCTTCAAGTTCACCGAACAGGTGGATAAGCAGGCAAAAGCGGCCGGCTACGAGCGCGCCAAAGTACTCGCGGATAAGATCCGGCAGGCCGACGTACGAACGCCAAGGGGGCGCGGCGATGGTACTTGACGCACGTACGTGTCTCTGGTATCATACGGAGCATGTCAGCACGAAGCCGCGACTGTGTCCTCCCCTCAGAGTCGAGCGAAAGCACGATGACGTACAGCCGGTTCCTGGAGCTATTCCCGGACAACAACGCGTGCCTGGAGTACTTGAAGGACAAGTACTTCCCGGACGGCACCGTGTGCCCGAAGTGCGGCAAACCGACGAAGTTCCACCGGATCAAGAGCCGCTCCGCGTACAGCTGCCAGTACTGCCGCCATCAGGTGTACCCCACGGCGGGCACGATCTTCCACAAGTCCACCGTGAGCTTGCAGCTTTGGTTCTTCGCGATCTACCTAATGAGCAGCACGCGGTGCGGGATCAGCGCGAAGCAGCTGGAGCGCGAGATCGGCGTGACGTACAAGACGGCGCACCGGATGTTCAAGCAGATCAGGACGCTACTCAGCGAGGACGGCGACGCCCGGCCGCTGGAGGGCGACGTCGAGGTGGACGAGACGGCCGGGGGCGGGAAGGTGCGGGCCGGCGACAGGGCGCGGGGCCGGGACTACGTGTACCGCCAGCGCACGGAACGCCCGACTGTTTGGGGGGCGGCGGAACGCGGCGGGGAAATCCGCGCGAAAGTCGTGAAGTCACGCGCGACGAAGGACATCGAGGGCCCGATCTACACGCACGTACTACCGGACTCGATCATCTTCACGGACGACTACCTAGGCTACCGCGAGGGTCCGCTCAGCAGCCACTTCAAGGGCCACAAGCGGATCAAACACTCCGAGCGGATCTACGTCGACGGGGACGTTCACACGAACACCATCGAGGGGTTCTTCGGCCTGTTCAAGAACGGCGTGCGGGGCGTGTACCACTCGATCAGCACGGAGTACCTGCAGGCCTACCTGGACGAGTACACGTTCCGGTACAACCGGCGCGACTCGGAGCAGCCTATGTTCTGGGCGATGCTGGAGCGCGTCGAGAAGCCGCAGCTAGCTTCTCCGCCGACCGGTTCGTAGACGCCCGGCCTAGGTCCCGTAGGAAGTCCGACTCGGACTGTCCGCCCTGCAGCTTCCGAACATCTTTCTCGGGCCTTGTGGGCGAAGTCTTGACGGGACGCTTCCGTGACGGCATCGTGCGTAGTCTAGTAGCGGAGAGGGGCGGACACGATCCGCAGCCAACCGTTGAGGCTGGCCCCCTGGGTTCTAAGGCCGGGCCGCCACCTCGGCGGTTCCCTCTCCCTATTGGTCACCGGCTCCGGCCCCTTTGCAGCGCGCATGGGGCCGGAGCCGGGTCGTTCTTGCGCTCGACTTCCCTGAGCACAAGACCAGCTGAGCGGCGCGGCGCAGTTGTGCGCCTGCATCCGACGGGCGACCCGGCACGCGGGGGCGGTCGTGAGTGCTACACCACTCATGTCCAACTGTGTACCAGCCCCGCGTGCCGGGTCGCCCGTCGGCGCGCAGTTAACGACGGTATTTGCGCAGTGCGGAAAGCACGATGTGTCCTGCAAAAGGCACTTTTTCGGCCGCTACGGGGCGCAGGTAGTCGGTCTTGTATTCGACCTCCGCACCTGGCCTGCAACGACCTCATCGCCTTGGCAGAAGAGTCGAAGCTCGCGGTCTCGGACGGCGAGGGGCCGACGTTCAGGATCGGCGCGTGGCTTACGTGTCGTGACTACACACTTGCCACAAAGTCCCAAGGCTACGCCGCGACGCGCTCCATCCACAAGCCGGGTTCCTCTAGCTCCCTACCCGTTGGCACCGAGTCTGCACCGCGCCATGCGAGTGCGAGCGTCTCGGTTCCGCCGCGACGCACGATCTCATCGCAGAACGATCTGCCCAGTCGGTACTGGCGCATCTTCAGCTCCAGGCCGAGCAGCCGCTCGAGCACGCGCCAGGACAGACCGCGATCCGCGCGCCTTCGGTTCAGGGCCTCGCGCAGTCGCTCCATCGAAGGCAGGACCTCGGCGCCGACGGCGTCCATGACGTGCTCGGCGTGGCCCTCGACGAGCGACATCGTCGACTGGATGCGCTCGACGATCTCCCAGCGCTCCTCGCCGAGCGTCATGCGCAGCAGGTCCGAGGCGCCCGCGCGTTCCACGCCGGCTCTCAGCTCGGAGAGAGTCGGGAGTCGGCTCATGCGCGGCATGCGTGGGCCGGCCGCCATGCCCTCGAGAAGGCTCGTCACGAGCCCGCCGAGGTAGCTGCGCAGCCAGGCGACGCCCTCGAACTGGACGGCGTGGGTTATCTCGTGGATCGTCACCCACAGCACCAGCTCGGCTCGGGGCAGGCCGAGGTTGCGGGCGGCCTGGACGAGGTTCGGCTCGAGCAGCAGCAGGCGCGGCCGAATGTCGCTTTCGAGCAGCGCGAGGTCGTACTGGCCGAGCACGCGCTGCGACAGGAGGCCCGTGAGTGCCCCAACCTGGGCTCCCATGACGGCGCCCGACGCGACGGCGAGCTGCGCCGCGAAAGGGCCGGAGTGTCCCTCGGCGCGGCTCTCGAGCGGCGCGAGCATCGGCTTCATCGTCGTCAGGTTCGCCGCGATCCACGCGGGGCGGTCGACGGCCTCCAGCGGGGGCAGGCGCTGCGGCTCGGGCATGTGACTGTAGGTGGCGACGAGCGCCGCGAAGTGCTGCGCCCGCGGCTCGAGCTCAGCGAGCGCGACGCCCCCGCGCGGCGCGTCGCCGGCGAACATCTCGCCGATGCGCTGGGCGGCGTTCCAATCGATCATGCCCATTGACTGAGCCTATCCGGCGTTTGCCGGCAGGGCCTATGCTTGGCGCGTGAGCTCGTCGCAGGCCGCGGGTAGGTCGACCGAGCCGGCGTCGGCCGCGCCGCTGCAGCGCGCCGAGACACGCGACGTGCTCGCTTGGCTGCGACTGCTCGCCGATCCGCGCGACGCCGCCGCAGTCGTGCGCGCGCTGACGCGCCCGCCGATCGACCTGCGCCAAGCCGACCTCGCGCGCGTGATCCAGATCGCGCGGCGACGCAAACTGAACCTCGTTGAGGGTCTGGAGGCCGCGAGCGAGTCACCGCAGGTGCCGCCCGAGGCGCGCGAACGGATCGCGCGGTTCCTTTCGCTGCACGGCGCGCTCTCGGCACAGGCGCGTCGCGTGGCACCGGAGTTGCTGCTCGGGCAGATCGCCGATGCGCTCGGCAGGCGCCCGCCGGGCCTGTCGCCGCAGCGGGACGCTGGCGGCGACGTCGACCTGCTGCGCAATGCGGCACGCGAGTATGCGAGCAGCAAGCCCGACGCCACGCTGACGGAGCTCGCCGCCGACCTCGAGGCCGTCGAACGTGGCGCGCCCGCCGTCGACAGCTCGGCGAGCGCTGAGACGCCGGAGGAGATGATGGGCGCCCTCCGCGACGAGCTGCTCGCCGAAGTCGCTTCGCTCGGGGCGCAGCTGCACGAGCTGCGCCTGGACACCGAACTCGACATCGCTCACGGCGTGGTTCGCTACCTGGAGCTCGTGAAGCTGTCCGCGGTCTTGCAGCGGCCCGACGGCATGAGCGTCGAAGACGCGCTCGCTGACGCGAACAGCCGCCTGCAGGTCGCAGTGACCGCGCTGCAGCGAGAGATCCTTGAGAGCTCGGGGCTCGATGCGACGCTGCTCGGCGCGCCGGACTCGCGACCCGAGCGTTCGCGTCGCTCGCGCGATGAGCGAACCCTCGGCCCCTTCCTTCCCCGGCGCGGTGGCGGGCTCGCCCTCTCGGCCTCGGACATAGAGACGTACCGCAGCTGCCCCCTCCGGTACAAGTACGCGCGCGTACTGCGGATCCCGACGGCGCAGACGGTGGCCCAGCGCTTCGGCATCGTCATGCACCAGGTCCTTGAGCGCTTCCACTCCGAGGGCGGGACGACGCTCGAGGAGCTCCTCGCGCTGCTCGACTCCTGCTGGCGGCGGAGCGGCCTCGGCGACGACGAGGGCGAGCTGCTAGAGCGCGGCCGCACGGCGCTGCGGCGCTACCACGAGCGCCTCGAGCGCGACAGGGCGGAACCGCTGTGGTTCGAGCGCCCTTTCGCCTTCCGTGTGGGGCCGCACCAGGTCCGCGGACGCGTCGACCGCGTCGACCGCGTCGCGATCGACGGCGCCGAGGGGTACGAGCTCATCGACTACAAGACCTCGCGGCCGAAGACGCCGGAGCAGCTCGACGACGACGTCCAGCTGTCGCTGTACGCGCTCGCCGCGCGCGAGGCGTGGCAGCTAGAGAGCTCGCGGCAGGCGTACTACTACGTCCTCGACGACACGAAGACCGCGGTTCCCGCGGCTGCCTCGCACGCCGCGGCCGTGACGCAGCTCGTGCTCGATGCCGGTTCCGGCATTCTCGCGGAGCGCTTCGAGCCGACGCCGTCGCCTGCGGCGTGCGGCATCTGCGACTACCGCATCATCTGTCCGGCCGCCGAGAGCTAGCTCGCGTCGCCGCGCTGGCGCAGGAAGCGCTGGAATTCGCGCGCGATCGCGTCGCCGGACGGCACGTCGAACGCCGCGTCGTCCTCTTCGCTGTCGACGGCGCGCTCAAGACGTTCGACGAATGCCTGGATGTCGGAGTCGCTCTGGACCGCAAGGCCGACCTGGCGTTCGTACTCGAGCGACTGCGACTCGAGCTCGGACAGGTCGACAGAGACGTTGACGAGCGCTTCGGTCCTGCGCAGCAGCGCGAGCGCTGCCTTCGGGCTCGGCGCCGAGGCGACGTAGTGCGGCACGGCGGCCCAGAGCGTCGCGGCCGGGAGGCCCGCGTTGGCGCAGGCGGCGTGCACGACGCCGACGATGCCAGTCGGGCCCTCGTAGCGCGTCGGCTGGATGCCGAGGCGCTCCATCAGCGCCACGTCCGAGGCGTGCCCCGTCATCGCGACGGGCCGCGTATGAGGCACGTCGCCGAGCAGCGCCCCCAGCGAGACGACGAGCTGCACGCCGAGCGCCTCGGCGAGCTCGACGACCTGCGCGGCAAGCGTCGGCCACCGCAGCGACGGCTCGGTGCCGCGCATCAGGATCAAGTCGCGCGGCGCGCGTGGCGCGCGCGCCTCGAACAGCTCGATCGTGGGCCACTCGAGCCTGCGCTCGTCGTCGTCGGCGAGGCGGATCGTCGGCCGTGTCGTCTGGAAGTCGTAGAACTCCTCCGGGTCCAGGTGCGCGAAGCGGCCCGCCGACAGACCGCGGGCCAGGCAGTCGACGGCCCTCGTCGCGGCGTCGCCGGCGTCGTTCCAGCCGGCGAATGCGCACACCAGCGCGGGGGCACGGAGGCCGTCCGGGCGCCGCTCCCACACCAATGGCTGCATCCGGGTCACGGTACATCATGCAGCGATGACGGCCACCGACTACGACACCGTCGGCGATGCCCAGGAGAGCGGTGCGGTCGCGACCCTTCGCGCCGACGAGAGCGTCGAGGGCGTGTTCGCATGCACGCGCAAGGAGCGCCAGATCTCGCGGTCGGGAGCGCCGTACCTGACGGTCGAGTTGCGCGACCGCTCCGGCTCGATCGTGGGGCGCGCGTTTCGTGATGCCGACCGGCTCGCTTCGCGGTTCGAGCGCGGCGATGTCGTTCGCGTGCGCGGCCGGGTCGAGCGCTTCCGTGACGAACTCCAGATCGGTGTGCAGGAGATCGAGCGCGCCGGCGACGCGGATCCCGCTCGCTTTCTCCCCGCCGCCTATCGCGACGTGGACGAACTCGACGGCTTCCTCGAGCACCTCGCGCGCGAGGTCTATGACGCGCCGCTGCGCCAGTTGCTCGACGCCGTCCTCGGCGACGCCGCGCTTCGCGGCGAGCTGCGCCGCGCGCCGTGCTCTGTGCCCGCCGCGCCCGGGCGCGCCGGCGCCGGGCACCACGCGTACCTCGGCGGGTTGCTCGAGCACACCGTCGCGGTCGCGACACTCGCGATCGAGGTCTGCGCCGTCCACGCGAAACTCGACCGCGACCTGCTGCTGGCTGCGGCGCTCGTGCATGACCTCGGGCGCGCACGCGAGTTCCGCTACGGCGCCGAGATCACGCTTTCACGGGAGGGTGCGATGGTCGGTCACATCGAGCTGTCGCTGCGCGAGATCGCCGCGCATGCGCCGGCCACGCTGGCGGGCGAACGGCGGCTCGCGCTCGAACACTGCGTGTTGCTGCACCACGGCAGCGACGCCGCCGCCGGACGGCGCTTCCAGAGCGCCGAGGCGCTCGCGCTCCACCGCATCAATGCGCTCGACGCGGGCGTGAAGGGAGCGCTGGAGCGCGGGTTGCCGAGCGGCTGACGCGCGCCGGGGTGCGCGCGCCAGCCGTCGGCCGTGCGGCTAGCGCCGCCGCTCGTGGCGCCGGCGACGGTGTTTCTTCGGCTTCGGCTTGGGGCAGCCCTCGGTCCTGCCGAGCCCGAAGGGCCCGGAGATCGCCTGGGTGACTGTTTTCTTTTCTTCTTCGTAGACGGCGTAGACGATCGTGAGGAGCGGCTCGAGGTCTTTCTCCTTGCAGGCGTTGTGTTCGATCGCGAACTCGCCCTCGATCTCCTCGCCTCCTTCTTTGGTGGCCCCGACGCAGTTCACGGCGATGCCCGGGAATTCGCCCGAGCAGCTGAACAGGTCGGTCAGCGGCAGGCCCGTGGCGAGACTTTTCGTTTCGCCGTTCGCGCCCACGCCCGTCACGGGCACGCGTGGCAGGATCTCGTAGCCGGTGATTGGCCCGTCGCAGTGGAACGCGTAGGCGACCTGTGGTTCTTCGCTGCCCACTTCCGGCGCGCCGCGCTTGATGTGCCCCCAGCACGAGTAGTTGTTGGGGTTGCTTTCTTCCGCCATGGAGGCGGCCGGTAGCGCGAGCGCCAGACCGAGCGCGCCGAGCATCGCGGCGAGCCAGGTCGCGGCGGTCCTTCGGTTGTTACCTGTCGTGTGCAACGGGTTCTCTCCTGTCTACTTCGTGGATGGGGTAGAGGTACTGGCTGTTCAACGACTCAGGAGCGCTTCCATGCTCCCTCTCGGCGATGCCGGGTCGAAGGTCGTCTTGGGGCGCTTGCCCGCCGCGACGTAAGGCGAGACGAGCAGCGTCCCCGCCGGCGGTTCCGACGCCAGGAGCGACGTCGTCGAGCCGGTTGGAAGTTCGGTTTCTGGGCCCGCTGCGACCGTGCCGAACGTCACCACGATCAGCCCGTTCGAGCGGTACGCGGAGTTCGAGGTCAGCTTCGGGAGCGTCTTCGCCAGGAAGGCGTCGGCGGCTGCGAGGCCGCCCGGGGTACCCGGCGCGCATTCTTCGCCGGAGGTGCAGACCGGCTGGACGACGGTTTGCACGAGCGCCGGTTCGCTCGTCGCGATCTGTGCCACCGAGGTGGCGAACGAGGAGGCGGCGAGCGCCGACCACCCGCTCAGGTACGAGCCGGCGTGTAACGCCTGACCGTCGATGTACGGCGCCTTCGACGGCGAGCTGAGCGCTTCGGAGAAGCCGCCGCCCGAGAGCTCGACGAGCCAGACACGGTTGATCGGCGGCAGTTCCTTCGTCGCCGCTTTTTTGTTGGCAGGTGTGTTTTTCCCGCTGCCGCCGCCCTGTTCGTTCGTCGTTTCGGTCGGTTCGCCGCTCGTCGTCGCGGGCGTCTTACCGCTCGTCGGCGTCGAGGTCGCGGGCGTCGTGCCCGACGCTGGGTGGACCTTGGCGTGCTGGGCCGGGTGCTCGGCGAGCAGCGAGCGCAGCAGCGCCGCGAGCGGCGCGTCGATGCCGAAAGACGTCGCCGGGCCGGGGCCGAGCGCCACGCCGAGCGCGAGGCCGATGCCCAGCATGACCGCCGCGAGCGCTGCCGTGAGACCTCGCGAGGGCAGCGGCGGGCGCGACGCGTCGCCGCGCACAGGCGCCGCCTCGGTCTCGTTCTCGTTGTGAAGGTTCTCGCTTGCCATAGTTTTCGACTTCACCTACTATTACGACATCGTAGCCAAAGTCCATCGACTTGATGAACTTATGCTACCGTCGGCCACGAGGGCCGTCAAACGGCAACCGATCCCCAGAACGAAACGGAGCTTCACCCCGATGACGAGAATCACCCGCATCACAGTCGCCGCGCTCACCGTGAGCCTGGTCGCGGCCGCAGCGCCGGCCGTCGCGAGCGCTCGCACGCGCACCGTGACGATCAGTGGCGCGACGGCCTCTTATCCGCTGGTCTCGCTGCTCGCGCAGCGCTACGTCAAGCTGCACCCGAAGAAAGACAAGATTCGCTTCAAGATCACGCAGGGCGGCACGACCGTCGGCATCAGCGACGTCGCCTCCGGGCGCGTCACGATGGCCGACGTCTCGCGCGAACCGATCTCGAGCGATTTTGGGAAGGGCCTCGTCTTCTACCCGATCGCCCGCTACGCGATCTGCGTCATCACGAACAGCAGCAACCCGGTCGCGAGCCTGACGCAATCGCAGCTGACCGGCGTTTTCACCGGCACGATCAAAACGTGGAGCGAACTAGCTTCAGACGGCGTCTCGGGCATCACGGCGACCGGCCCGATCTCAGTCGTCACCCGCACTTCCGTG